>Ga0114969_10002107_pt1 | contig 16504 bp, 17 predicted proteins | sample M_130807_MF_Meta_FD_87316 | JGI IMG/M metagenome (GOLD analysis project Ga0114969, IMG submission 87316) | Freshwater microbial communities from Lake Montjoie, Canada to study carbon cycling - M_130807_MF_MetaG | ecosystem: Environmental > Aquatic > Freshwater > Lake | place: Lake Montjoie...
CACTTATTCAGGATGTTGCGGCTATATACACCCCAGGTACTATTTTAAAAAATTATGAGTTTATGCCCTGGACTCAGTTCAGAAATAATCAATCAGAAGAAACACTATCAACTTTTCCGTTTACTATTTTGAATAACAATAATGTTACAATGAATACAGCAATTCAATATTTTGCTGACGAGGTTTATAGCGGTTCGAATGTTTTTTCAAGTTCTACTTCTGCTTTAAATTTTAATGCCGGCACTTCAGTTGTTCAGTCCAATAATACTTTCCCGGTTGGAGCAGTTCCTCCAGGTGATAGTGCCCTGTTAATTATTAAATGTAAAGCAACTGCAACTCCTGATGATTTACGGCAAAATGATTCAGCTTATCGTGTTCAACCATTTTTTAATTATTATGCTCACGATGATGGAAGTGCTGAAAAAGCATATGGACTAAACGCTGCGGGAGGGAAGATTGCAGTAAAATACAAAGTAAATACTCCGGACACTTTAAGGGCTATACAATTTCATTTTGCTCACATAGATGCTGATATCAGTGATAAACTTTTTTCAATCCTTATCTGGAAATCTTTGATACCAAACACTCAATTAATTTATGAGCAGGATTTTTTAAAACCTTCCTACATTGATAGTATTAATGGTTTTGCAACTTATATTCTTGATACACCCAAATTATTAACCGATACTTTTTATGTAGGCATGTTGCAATCATATCCTAACTTTTATAATGTTGGGCTTGATCGTAATACTGATTCACATTTGAATTCATATTATAATGTAACTGGTGTCTGGAGCCAATCATCTTATTCTGGTTCATTAATGATCAGACCTATTGTTGGAGCAGAACTTCCATTTAATTCAACAAAAAATATTTCATCTAACACAATTAAAGTCAATTGCTATCCTAATCCCGTTGAAAATATGCTTCATGTGAATGTTACAGGTATTAAGCATGCTGAACTAATAATCACAGACATTTCAGGCAGAACAATGCGAAAATCTGATGGTATTTATGAGGATATTTTTGTTGGAGACTTTTCTGCTGGTATGTATTTATTGACTGTAATTGACAAACAAAGCAAACAATCATTCACCACTCGTTTTATAAAAAATTAAATCATGCCTGATATTACTGTTGAAGAATTAAAAGAGCGCATAGACAAAAATGAAAATTTAATTGTAATTGATGTTCGTGAAGAATGGGAACACGATGAATTTAACATCGGCGGAAAATTAATTCCATTAGCTACATTGCCTGGAGCTCTTTCGGAATACGCTGATAATAAGAATGATGAAATTATAGTTCATTGCAAATCAGGTAAAAGAAGCGCAAATGCTCATGCTTATATGACACAACAAGGATTCACAAATGTCAGAAATTTAGCTGGCGGAATTGAGGCCTGGAAAGCAAAGTATGGTTCATAGGTTATTCAAATCAGTTGAAAATTACTGACTCTAACACTTTATCGCCGCTAATAATTTATGATGGCGTATGTCATTTGTGCAATCGCAGCGTAAATTTTATTTTGAAACAGGATAGAAAAAAAATATTTTGTTTTACTCCTTTTCAAAGTTCGTTTGCTGGTAATTTATTGAAAGATAATTCAATTGATCTTAATGCAATGGAAACGGTAATTTTATTTATTGACGGAAAATTTTATACAAGATCTGATGCTGCATTAAAAATTGCATTATTGCTTGGAGGAAAATGGGGTTTATTTTATCCGTTATACATTTTTCCGAAGTTTATGCGAAACGGGTTTTATAATATCATATCACGCAACCGCTATAAATGGTTTGGAAAAGCTGATTCTTGTATAATTCCGAATCAGGAAACACAGGAAAGATTTATTTTGTGAAAATTTTAAAACAATAAAGATGATTTGGTTTAAACCGGTTGATTTGAAATCATTAAATGATTTGCATAAAAACACTATGCAGGAATTTATAGGTATAGAATTTACTGAAATTGGCGATGATTATATCAAAGCTAAAATGCCTGTAAATGAAAGAACCAAACAGCCTCATGGTCTTTTACACGGTGGAGCTAATGTGGTTTTGGCCGAATCGTTGGGCAGCATTGCGTCGGTATTGTGTATTAATCTCGAAGAAAAAACCTGTGTGGGATTGGAAATAAACGCAAACCATATTAGAGCAGTCAGAGATGGATTTGTTCATGGTATAACGAAGCCAGTTCATATTGGCAGAACTACTATGATATGGGAAATAAAAATTTATGATGATGCCGGAAAACTCACTTGCATAAGTAGAATTACTAATGCGATTCTTGATAAGAAAAAATAAAAAAAGCTGACTGAAAAATTCAGTCAGCTTTTAATATGTATTCTTTTAAAAATTATACCTGTGTTCGTGCAATGTATTTTTCTATGTCACGGGCTTCTGTACTCTTTGGATACTTGTCATTAATCTCCTGATACATTTTTAAAGCCTCTTCTTTCTTTCCGGTTTTTTCTAACAACATACCAGCCTTCTTTAAAAATATTGGAGTTGTTAGTTCATTCTCGTGATTATAAGCAGCTTTCTTATAGTTATCAATTGCTTTTTCCATCTCCCCTTTTTCACTATAAGCATCTCCAAGGCAATTCAAAGCCATGCCTGAAACCAAAATATCTTTTCCGTTGAATGATTCAAGATACATAATTGCATCATCAAATTTTCCAAGTTTCAAAGAAATAACTCCGGCATAATAATGAGAAAGATTTGCAGCCTTAGTCCATTTATAATCTTCCATAATCTTCAAAAAACCAGGATAATTTTTATCGCCGTTTAATGCAAGATTCAAGGAATCCTTCTCGAAATATTTCTGTGCTACAAACATTTGGTTTTGCGCTTCGTTTTCCTTTGGCTCAAGATATAATTTATTAAAACCCATGTATCCTGCAACTACTAAGAAAAGTCCACCCACAACTACTGTAAGCATTGTTTTGTTTTCGTTAATCCAATGCTCAAACTTTGAGTATGTTCCTCCAATGTCGAGTATTTGTTCTTGTTTTTTGTCAGTCATTTTATTGTTGTTAATTTTTTATCAGGATAGTATGAATGGATAATCAGTTTCAGAGTAGTTGTCGGTAAATAATTCTGCGGCTTCAGGATATTCAGATTCTTCAGCAAATTTTACACATGCTTCAATCTCTGCTTGTATTTTATCATTGATTGAGTCAATTTCAACCTGTGTTGCAAATTTCTTTTCAAAAATCGTTGCAAGTGTTGTTTCTAACGGATCCTTTTGTTTGTATTCTTCAACTTCTTCCTTGCTGCGATATTTTGCCGGATCACTCATTGAATGGCCTTTGTATCTGTAAGTCTGGATTTCAAGGAAAGTTGGACCATCACCTTTTCTTGCCCTATCAGCCGCTTCAGAAACAGCCTCGTGAACATTTTCACATTTCATTCCATCCACTATTGCTGAATGCATGCTGTATCCTAATCCCAATTGAGAAACATTTGCCACATTGCTTGAGCGCTCAATTGATGTTCCCATTGCATAGAAATTATTCTCACACACAAAAATTACAGGTAACTTCCACATCATTGCGAGATTAAATGTTTCGTGCAAAATTCCCTGCCTTGCCGCACCATCTCCAAAGAAACAGATGCAAACATTATCAGTTCCTTTGTATTTTTCTGCAAATGCTATTCCTGCACCTAATCCTATTTGTGCCCCAACAATTCCATGGCCACCAAAGAAAAAATGTTCTTTGCTGAAAAAGTGCATAGAACCACCCTTACCTTTTGTACAACCGGTAACTTTCCCGTACAGCTCTGCCATGCAAGCATCAGCACTCATACCTTTCGATAAAGCAAGACCATGGTCGCGATAAGCTGTAATCATTGGGTCTTCCTGTCTTAAGGCTGAAATTGTACCAGCTGCAACGGCTTCCTGCCCAATATATAAATGACAAAATCCCCGGATTTTTTGCATTCCATACAATTGCCCCGCCTTTTCCTCGAAACGACGAATGCGAAGCATGATTTCATACCAATTTAAATATTCCTTTTTTCCGAATTTTGCTTTTGTCAAAGCCTGTTTTTTTAGGAGCGGCAAACCTAATTGAAATCCGCTTAAAGACAAATAGGCAAAAAATTCAATTTTGAGAATAAATATTAATTAAAATCAACCAAAAATCTCGAATTTCCATAAAAAGCAAATGGCTCAAATCAAAGTTAATGTGAATGCTGAATCGAGTGCATATTTGCATTTCTCAATTTCACTGGTTGCATCTATCTTATATTAAATTAAGTAATTTCAGAAACTATAAAGAACAAGATATTTCATTTTGTGAAGGGCTTAATATTTTATCAGGACCAAATGGCGCCGGAAAAACTAATTTACTGGAGGCAGTAAATTATCTCTGCTTAACTAAAGGATACTTTCATACCGGTGACTCAGGAGCAGTAAATTTCAATGAAGATTTTTTTCGATTACAAGGAAATTTTATTTCTGAAAGCCGAATAGAATCCATTTCTCTCGCTTTTCAAAGTGGATTGCCAAAACTTCTGAAGCACGATGAAATCTTATATGAGAAATTAGCCGATCACATTGGAAAATTCCCATTAGTTGTTATTGCTCCTGACGATATTATTTTAATACTTGATGGAAGTGAAGAAAGAAGAAAATGGCTTGACAATACTATTTCACAGGTTAATCGTCTTTATCTCGATGATTTAATGCAATATAACCGTGTGCTTATGCAGCGAAATGCTCTTTTAAAACAATGGTATGTTGGCCAAAGTCGGGATGAAGATTTAATGAATGTTATTGACGAACAATTGGCAAAACTAGGAGCTCAGATTTATGAGGAAAGGAAGGCCAGCTTAAAAATTTTAATTCCATTATTGAACCAGCATTATGAATTCATTTCAGATGCGAACGAAAATGCTTTGATGAAATACGAATCAATACTGAATGAAAATAATTTCACTAATACCCTTTTAGCCAATCGCGAAAAGGACATGATCCTACAACGAACAACAGCGGGTGTCCATCGTGACGATTTGGACTTTCTGTTAAATGAAATGTCAATTAAAAAGTTTGGCAGCCAGGGACAAAAAAAATCTTTTCTCATTGCACTTAAACTCGCACAGTTTGATTTCATTGCTAAGAAGAAAAATGAAACACCTCTTTTGCTGCTGGATGATATATTTGATAAACTTGACCAACATCGTTCTGAAAAATTAATAACTGATGCAGCGAGTAAAAATCGTGGGCAGGTTTTTATAACCTGCACCGAATGGAAACAAAAAATCAAAACAGATAAGCAATTACGACATTTCAAAATTGAAAGTGGTTTTATAAAATAAAATTTAATGAAAAAACATAACGACCAACCTATTGGTGATATTCTTAAACAATTAATGACAGCGAATAAGTGGAATGACAAGGTAAATGAAATCCGTTTATTGCAATGCTGGGAGGAACTCTTAGGAAAGACTATTGCCCGATATACAAAAAGCATAAATCTCCGTAATAAAAAATTATATGTTGAAGTGAACTCAGCTCCTTTAAAAAATGAACTTATTTATTCCCGATTGCAAATGATTCAGCTCATTAACACCAGATTCGGGGAAGGAATTGTTGAAGAGATTATTATCAGATAAAAATATTTGAAAAATATAATTTATTTTTTAGGTTTGACTAAATTTATAATTAGTCTAGCCAATGATTCAAACTACTTCTGAAGAGAATTACCTTAAAACGATATTTCATCATGCTGGCATTGGCAATCAAGTTGTAACCACCAATGATATAGCAGCAACTTTAGGTACTAAACCTGCATCAGTAACTGAAATGCTTAAAAAACTTGCTGCTCAAAAACTTATTCGATATAAAAAATACAATGGAGTAACTCTTACAGATTCAGGCAAGCAGCAGGCATTACTCATTATAAGAAAGCATCGTTTGTGGGAATATTTTCTGGTGGAAAAATTAAAATTCAGTTGGGATGAAATTCATGAAGTGGCTGAACAACTGGAACATATTCAATCTGATGCTTTGATTGAACGGCTTGATTCGTTTCTTGAAAATCCAAAATTTGACCCCCATGGCGACCCTATACCTGATAAAAAAGGAATAATAAAAAACACTGATTCACAAAAACTGATAGATCTATCAGAAAAAAAAGAAGCCATTGTAAATCTTGTAAGTGACCAGCCTGAATTATTACGACACCTCAGTAAAATTGGAATAACACTCGGTTCTAAGTTGAAAGTACTTGAGAAAATTCCATTTGATAACAGTATGCTTTTACAGATAAATGGAAAATCCAAAGTGCAGGTTAGCGCTGATATTGCTAAAAATATAAGAGTTCAAATATGAAAAGAGAAAACACATCATCTAAATCACTGGAAGAAGTTCATTCAACAGTTGAAACAAAAGATAAAAACTGGTGGCGAACCTTATTTGCCTTTGCAGGTCCTGCATATATGGTTAGTGTCGGCTATATGGATCCTGGAAATTGGGCCACGGATATAGCAGCAGGAAGCGCATATGGATATAAATTAATTTGGGTACTCCTGATGTCAAATCTTATTGCATTGTTATTACAAAGTCATTGCGTACGACTTGGGATTGTCAGAGGAAGAGATTTAGCTCAGGCTTCGAAAGAAATGTATCATTCAATCATTAATATTCCTTTATATATTCTTGCTGAAATTGCTATTGCCGCCTGCGATTTAGCTGAAGTACTCGGACTTGCAATAGGATTAAATCTGTTGTTTCATATTCCATTATTAGGCGGTGTAACTATTGCAGTATTTGATTGCCTGATTCTATTAACCTTAATGAATATAGGTATTCGAAAAATGGAAGTATTCATTATTGGAATGGTTGTAATAATGGGTGGAAGCTTTCTTATAGAATTATTGATGGCAAAACCTGATGTTGGAGATATTGCAGCAGGATTTATTCCTTCAATTCCTTATGGAACTGCTCTTTATTTAACCATTGGAATTATTGGGGCAACAGTAATGCCTCATAATTTATATCTCCATTCATCATTAGTTCAGACCCGAAAAATTGAACGGACGGTTTTAGGAATGCGAAAAGCGATAAAATTTAACATTATCGATTCTGCCATTGCGCTCAACCTTGCTTTATTTGTTAATGCAGCAATTTTAATTCTTGCTGCATCGGTTTTTTTTACTAGAGGAATGTTCGACATTGCAGATATTACTGATGCACACAAGTTGCTTGAACCATTACTCGGTTCCTCGCTCGCTCCGATCTTGTTTGCTGTTGCTTTAATAGCAAGTGGACAAAGCAGTACCATTACCGGTACACTCGCAGGTCAAATAATTATGGAGGGTTATTTAAATCTTCGCATTACACCATGGTTGCGCCGTCTTATTACACGAATGCTTGCTGTTGTTCCAGCATTCCTTGTATTATGGTTTTATGGGGAAGGTGCAACTGGAAGTTTATTAATTCTTTCGCAGGTTATTCTAAGTATGCAATTAGGTTTTGCTGTTATCCCGTTAATTCACTTTGTAAGTGATAAAGATAAAATGGGTGAATTTGCAATCGGCATTTGGCTGAAGTTAGCATCCTGGGTTTCAGCGTTGGTAATAGTAACATTGAATGTCAAACTGGTATCTGAAGAGATTATTTCGTTAATGACTGAATATGACAATGCCTGGTGGATTTATGTTTTTGTTTTACCGATTGCTGTAATAGCCGGCATCCTGCTACTTTATATCACATTTGGTCCATTTATTTTCAGAAGAAAGGAAAGGGAAAATAAAATTCACGATTTCAGTTTACCCGAACTCAAAAACAAAGAGCAATTTAAGAGAATTGCTATCACGCTTGATTTTTCAAAACATGATAGTAATACTATTTCAAGAGCACTTGCAGTTGGAGGGAAAGAAGGAGAATATCATTTCATACACATTCTTGAATCGGCTGGTGCTTTATTAATCGGAAACCAAATTTCCGATAAAGAAGAGCAGGAAGATCTTGAACACTTAATTCAAATAACAAAAGAATTAAACGACAAAGGTTACAAGGCAACATTTGAATTAGGTTACGGAAAACGAAGCTTTGCCATTGCAAAAAGCGTGTTTGAATTTAAGGCCGAACTACTTGTAATGGGAACTCATGGACACCGGGGAATCAAGGATATTATTTTCGGTGAAACCATTTCGAGGGTCCGACACCTTGTTAAAATCCCTGTTCTTGCTGTAAGTTGAATTGTGCTCAAAGAATTTCTTTTATCACCTTTGTATCATTATGCACAATCCATTTAAATTAGGAGATAAGAAAATATTCATACACATTGTAAAAGATGAAGACACTGTAAATTTTCCAAATGAGAAATTGCATGCTGTTTATTCTACTTATGCAATTACTCGGGAAGCAGAATGGGTTTGCAGGTTGTTTGTTTTAGAAATGAAAGATGAAGATGAAGAAGGAATTGGCACCATGGTTAATGTCATTCACCATTCACCGGTTAAGGTTGGAGATGAAGTGTTATTTACCGGAATTATTATGTCAATAGATAAGAACGAAATTATTTGCCAATTTGAAGCAACTTGCAATAACAGAATAATTGCCAGCGGAGAAACCGCTCAAAAAATTTTGAAAAGAGAAAAACTGGAAAGAATATTTAACAGCATCTGATGAGTGAGGTAAAAATTAAAAATATTGTAATAAACAATAAGCGCGCTTTTTATGAATATGAAGTGATGGATAAATACATCGCCGGAATTATGTTAACGGGAACTGAAGTAAAAAGTGTAAGGGAAGGAAAAGCAAACATGGGAGATGCTTTCTGCGCTTTTCAAAAAGATGATTTATGGGTTCGGCATTTAAATATTTCAGAGTACAGTAATGGTTCGCATTTTAATCATGAACCAATGCGACCCCGGAAACTTTTGCTAAAGAAAAAGGAACTTGAAAAATTAAAAGCCAAAGTAAAAGAGAGAGGTTTTACAATTATTCCTATCAATTTATTCTTTTCTGAAAGGGGGTTTGCCAAATTGGAAATAGGATTGGTTCGTGGAAAGAAAGTACATGATAAAAGAGATTCAATAAAAAAGAAAGATTCAAAAAGAGACCTAGACCGAGCTTTAAAGGAGCGGTAAAAAAACAAAACCCCGATTCGCAAATGCGAATCGGGGTTTTTAAAATAAGTTATTCTTAAAATTTATTGATTTCCGTTGCTTCCGGTGCTGTCAGCATATGGACATAAAGTCCATTCCCATTTTGTAACAACTCCTGTTAATTGGTCTGTAACGGATTGTCTGAACTTTAATTCTTTCTCTCTAACTTCTATCAATTCATAAGATTGACCGGTAACCTGATCCACCCCATCAGTTAATTGAAGCAATTCTTTATTGCGATAATCACCTACTCCGCCGGCTAAAGTCCAAAGACCTTTTGTAAGATAAGTAGTATCTTTCCAAATGTATTCACTTGAATCGGTACATTGTGGTGTATTTACATTCCAATCACGACTTACAGTCCATAAGAATGTGTTTCTGAATATATAAAGACCATTATCATCAAATTCCATAATATAGGTCTTTTTTCTGGTATAAGTCATTTTACCGAGACATCCATAAGGAATTGAAGCAGTATCAAATTTTGAAATATTATCAATTAAAGAGTCAGCATCATTAATCCGATAAGAGCAAACCTGCCAAAGTCCGGTTACACGGTGCTTTCTTGAACGGAATGAAAGAAGTGGATCTTCAGGTCCTTTCTTGCAACCGTAAAAAATTTCGCCGGCAGTAACAAGTGCCAAAACGATTAAAAGGATTTTCTTCATGTTATTTTTCTTTTTGAATTGTGGGCAAATATAATCGAAAACTTTATTTAGATACAAAACCTGAATAAATGGTTGCATATGCTTTAAATCCTTTCTAAAAATCAGTTAATTGATTTATTCAGCTTTACCACTCAACATAGGCACAAACTTGAAATTATCGAAAATTTCCTCGTTCCATTTTTCTTCCGATGCCCGGGTTATTCTTTTCATGCTCTGAATATTTTCACCTACAGGAATAACAAGCCAACCTCCTATCCTTAACTGCTTTAACAATTGTTCAGGTATGAAAGGAGCTGCAGCAGTAACAACAATTTTGTCAAATGGAGCAAAAGTTGGTAATCCGGCAAAACCATCTCCATAAAAACATTTAATGTTTGAATATCCTAAATCGGAAAGCATTGGCTTTGTTTTCTCATATAATTTCTTTTGCCTTTCAATGGTAAAAACCTTTGCACCCATTTCAGAAAGTACGGAAGCCTGGTAACCTGAACCGGTTCCTACTTCCAATATTTTTTCACCTTTTACTTTTTCAAGCAGTGAAGTTTGATATGCAACAGTATAGGGCTGAGAAATAGTTTGCCCCTCGCCTATTGGAAAGGCCTTATCCTCATAAGCCTTTTCTAAAAAAACAGAATCAAAAAAATATAAATGCCTGGGTACACGGTTAATTGCTTCTAACACATTTTTATTAGTAATTCCTCTTTTCGAAATTGATTCCACTAATTTATTTCTCATCCCTTTATGGAGATAAGTATCCATTTTTTCTCTGTTAATCATTTTTATATGCTAAACCAGTAAGTAAATTTTAAAACCAAGGTCCGATTTTTATTATCCAAAGTATTTGTATCATAATTATCTCCGTAAACCAGATAAAAATCACTTAATGGTTTAAATCGCCATTGAAAGCGACAATTGACATTAAAGTTTTCAATCTGAGTATTGTATTGAAGAAATGTGGTAAAAAACAAGTTGTGAGTGAAAGTTAATTCGATTTTCGGACCGATTAAAAACAAATTAAAATCCTGGAAAGGTGAAGGCAAATCAACTTTGTTATAATTAAGCGTTAAAGAAACATTTGCATATGGTTGAAAACGATAAGTAAATGAGGAATTAAAAGTCAGCTTGTTTCCGGAATAAAATGAACCGTACTGCCCATATAAATTGTAATTAAATACTTTCCGAAGGTTTGAATTAAACTTAAATGCAACGCTTTGATAATTATATTTTCCCGGAAGAAAGTAAAGTGTGTCCTTCGGATTCAATGAGGTTGCATATTGCAAATCCAAATCGGTGTTATCTAAATCCACTTCGAACAAAGCACTATTCTGAAAGTTAGCTTGCAATACTATTTCCTGATACAATTCAGTTGGCTTGTACTCTTCATTAAAGTAATCGCTACTATATAGCTGAACTGAAAAATTATTAACGCTCTTTTTCATGCTTCCTGTAGGGAAGAATCGCCTTGTTATAACCGGCTCCAATCTCCAGTATGAATTTCTTATTACTTTTTTAGTTGCAGCATCATAATTATTTATTCGCGGAACAAAACCTACATCGGCAATAAAGTTTTTTCCTACATACTCATGATTGTAAGTAAAAGTCCACTTGGTAATGTTGTATTGCCAGAAAGCTGCATGAGAATAAGCCCTGAAACCGCTTACTGTGTTGTTTGAATACATGAAAAAAGCAAAGCCCACCAGTTTATTGTTAGCAGATGCAAGGTTGTATTGTAAGCCACCTATTCTGTTGTAATCTTTTTTCTCAAATTCAAAGTGATTGAATGCCTGACGGTTCACTCCTATTACTGCAATATTTGAACGGGAAAATATTTTGCGTTGATAAGCAAGTACTGAATAATTCTGACCGCTAATGGCATTGCCTCCAATAGAATCATCAGCAGTTTGAATACTCAGTACACCAATTCTGTTGTTGGGAGTAAGTTTGCCGCTTAACCTAACACCTCCCTGAATAGGTACTACATTTCCACTGCTTAATCCTATGTTTCGGGAGAAGAAAGGCCTGATTTGCCGAAACCCGAACTGACCAAATAAATCACTGTTTTCAATAAAAAAATTCCTCTTTTCTGGATAAAATAAATTGAATCGTGTAAGATTCGTTTGTTGTGCATCCACTTCCACCTGACTGAAATCAGGGTTTATAGTCAGATCTAAATTCAGCGAACTGCTCACTCCAACTTTTGCATCAAGCCCTGCGTTCGGATTTGTTTTTATTTCGTTTCCATCAGCAGCGGTTGTGTTGAATGAACTGATTCCATATGGAATAATTGAAATATTTGTTCCTGCTTTAGCAAGAGGTTTGTCCCAGATTAATGTGCCGGTAAATGCAAGCGAACTCGGGTTAAAAGTTCTCGGAACCGGAACCCATGACGAAAGTTCATTGCGCTTTAAATCGTTGCGTATAAAATTAATGAACCACTTATCGGAATTGGGCTTAAAGCGAAGGCTGTTAAAAGGAATGGCAATTTCGCACACCCACTTACCTTCTTCAACTTTTGTTTCCGAAACCCATTTCACATTCCAGTCGGTGCTAACACCAAACCCACCTCCGTTATCAATGCTGCCTTCGCGTTGAACATTGTATGGGTTTACTCCGAAATTAAATCCGTTGCTTTTATCTAAAAACGGATCGAGCACCACTGCAAAAGCATCGGTAACAGGAAAAGAAAAATCGCGCCGCAGTGATTGAATAACATAATTACCTTTTAACTCATCATAGCATACAGCGCTTACATAAAAGAAATTATCATCGTAAGTAACACGGCACTCGGTATGGCTTTTTGAAAAAGAAGTATCGTAAGGAAGAATGGCGAAAAAACTTTTAGCCACATCGGCCAGTTGCCAATCCACTTCATCAATAATACCATCAATTTTTATTGGTGCAGTTACATGATGAATGTGAATGACATATTTCTCCTGAATAGTTTGAGCTGGTACTGAAACAGAAATAAATAACGACAGAAATAATACTAAGCGTGGCATTGAGGCAAACATAAAATTATGTTGCTATTAAAAATTGCTTTATGCTAACATTTGTTTGTTGGAATGAAATCTATTTCGGTTTGGGTGACATGAATAGGGGCAATAAACGAAAGCGAAGTAAACCAGCATTCCAATTACAGTATCCCTGCTCGAACAGACCAATTGAAACTAGAATAATGTATGTTGTATTAATGTATGGCAGTAACACTCACCTTTTCTATCCCCAATAAATGAACTTCGATGTGGCGGGTGTGGGCTTTGTTTTCGTACTCGCTTATGATTTCGAGAATGTCGTAATCAATAAAATTGCAATCGCTGCCATCAATGGTGAGCACCGAGTATTCGGGAATTTTATCCAATGCATCGCGCAGTTTTACTTTATTCAGGAAGGTAAAATTACTGTTCAGTTTTATTACGAAAACATCGGTGGAGTGTTTGCGTGTTTTCTGAATTTTATATTCTGCTTTAAAATTATTGAGTATGATGTAGTAAACCGAAATGAGTAAACCGATGCTCACACCAATTAATAAATCGGTAAGCAAAATGGAAACGATGGTGATGATGAACGGAAGAAATTGTTTGCGCCCGAGGCTGAACATGTTGCGATACAACTTGGGTTTGGTGAGGTTAAAACCGGTAACTAACAGTATGGCCGACAATGATGCATAAGGAATGAGGCACAACACAAACGGAATAAAAAGCACGGCAAGCAAAAGAAAAACACCATGCGTTAAAGACGATAATTTTGTGCGTGCTCCGGCATCAACATTTGCAGCGCCTCGAACAATAACTGCAGTCATTGGTAGCGCTCCAACTAAACCACATGCTATGTTTCCAATACCCTGCGCCATTAATTCGCGGTTCACTGGAGTTATGCGATTGAGTTTATCTAATTTGTCAATGGCTTCCACACACAATAAAGTTTCCAATGTGGCGAGTAAGCCGATTACTATTCCGTATTCCCAAATATCAGTTCTTGAAAAAACAGTGGTGAAGTCAGGAAATAAAATGTTTGCAAAAATATTATCAGGAATATTCACCATCTGCGTTGGCCGTAGCGAAAAAGCCGAAGCGGTGTGCTCGAATAAAAAATTCAGGAGTATTCCAACAACTACAACTACAAATGGTGCAGGTAAGAATTTTATTTTTTTGAAAAAGGGTTGTTGAAATAAAATCAATAGCACTATTGATATGGCTGAAATAAAATAAGCGCCGCGAGTTGAATGCAAATTGAAGTTATGAATACTGCCGAAGAAGTTTTTGACGAAAACAAATTGAGGAAACCGCTGTTCCAGAAATCGGGTTCATTGTATCCAATAGCAATGGGCAATTGTTTTGAAATTAACAGAATGCCTATAGCCGCCAACATACCTTTAATAACTGCTGATGGAAAATAGTTTGCTATGCTGCCGAGTTTAAACAGACCCAGCAAAATCTGAAACAGGCCTGCAATAATTACAACCAATAAAAACAAACGGTAATCGCCTAACGAAATGATGGTTGCGGCAACCACAGTACTCAATCCCGCTCCCGGCCCTGATACCAGCAATTGCGAACCGCTGATAAGAGTAGTGACCAAGCCACCTATAATTCCTGTAATTAATCCTGCATACAACGGCGCTCCGCTTGCCAGTGCAATGCCAATGCACAACGGCAGCGCAACAAAAAACACCGATAGTCCCGCAGGCAAATCATGATGAAGCCAGATGATGCGGTAATACTTAATGGTGCGCTTCACTTATTGTTATTTAATTGACGCGAAGATATTCGAACTGAAGCAATCGCTTTTTATCATTTTATTCAAATTGGAAACAACAGTTTTATGATTGTATGAAATTTAATTATAAAACAAAAAACTTCAACGAATTAAATGAATGGATTCAATCTGATTGTCATCGATCTTGAATTGAAAGGCCAGAATATTCAAAATTTGCATTTGTATTGAATGAATTTGAAAGATAAATCGCAAGGCATACACCACAACGGAATTAAATCCATACATCCGATTGCTTCCTTGGATGTCAAACCTCTTCATCGGATGCATCCTACGACCTCCGTGGATTCCATGGTTGTGCATCGGATACATCCAATTGCTTTGGTGGTGGCCACGGAGGCGATTCGATACATTAAATCGCTTTGGTGGCAAAATTTTGAGGGTTTTTATAAATCCAAAAATTAATATCGTGGTGCATTTAGTTATTAACCGATTTGGTATAATAATTAAAAGCATGTGCCTTCAACGATAAAAAACCTAAACTGTGAAGGTTAATAATAAAATAGAAAATATTCTTAAAAACTGTATTAGTTCAGTTTACAATAGATATTAAGCTTCCACCCCCACAAACTCAAACTTCTTCCCGCTGAACAAACCTTTATCGCTCAGTTTCAAATCAGGAATTACGAGCAATGCCATGAATGAAAGAGTCATGAATGGTGCATGCAGTTTTGTTCCAAGTTGCTTGGCGAATACATCAATGGACGAATAGCTTTCAGCAACTTCATAAGCATCAGCATTGGTCATAATGCCGGCAACCGGTAGTGGCAAAACTTTATCATTGCTTCCATCAGTAGCAGATAAACCACCCTTTGCTTTTATAATAAGATTAACTGCACGGCAAATGGATTCATCATCCACTCCTACACAAATAATATTGTGCGAATCGTGACCAACGCAAGAAGCAATTGCTCCTTGTTTTAATCCGAAATTTTTTATGAATGCTACAGCCGGAGGCGCATCATTGTAACGATTTACAACGGTGAGTTTTAAAATATCTTGTTCCGTATCGCTCACTAAAAATCCATTTTCAATTTTTGCCTCAACAATAATTTCATTGGTAATTAACTGACCTTCGAGAGCTTCTATAACTCTGATATTTTTTTTGCCGTTTGATTTCAGTTTAAAATCATTCGGTTGCTTTTCAGTGCAATTAAAATTGTTAATGATTTTTTCCGGAACTGAATCAATAAATGATTTTCCATTTTCAGCAACCAGCTTTCCCTGAATAAAAGTCTGATACACTTTAAAGTTTTTCAGATCATCCACCACAATAAAATCAGCACTGTCTCCTTCCAGCAATAATCCATGATCGAGATGGTAATGTGTGTTTGCATTTAAACACGCAGCACGCAACACATCAAATAAATCAAATCCTTTCTTCACTGCACGACTCACCAATTCATTAATATGACTCACCACCAAATCATTCGGATGCTTATCATCAGAACAAAACATAATCAGCTTAGGAAAATCTTTCAGCAATGGAATTAGCGCTTCAAAATTTTTAGCTGCACTACCTTCCCTGATAAGAATTTTCATTCCGTGCTCTGCTTTAAATTTTGCTTCTTCATATGTAAAGCACTCGTGGTCAGTGCTTATTCCTGCGCTTAAATATTTGAGAGCTTGCTCACCTGTTAATCCCGGTGCATGACCATCAACAGGTTTGTTCAACTTATGAGCTACAGCAATTTTTTTCTTTACTTCTATATCATCAAACAAAACGCCCGGCCAGTTCATCATTTCGGTCAGGTACTTTATATCATCTCTTTGTAATAATTTTTCTACGGATGTTGAATCCAATGTGGCTCCTGCCGTTTCAAAACCGGTTGCTGGCACACACGATGGCGCTCCAAAATTGAACCAGAACGGAACTTTATTTCCATTTTCAATCATGTACACTACACCTTCAACTCCCATCACATTGGCTATCTCGTGTGG
>Ga0114969_10002108_pt1 | contig 16493 bp, 11 predicted proteins | sample M_130807_MF_Meta_FD_87316 | JGI IMG/M metagenome (GOLD analysis project Ga0114969, IMG submission 87316) | Freshwater microbial communities from Lake Montjoie, Canada to study carbon cycling - M_130807_MF_MetaG | ecosystem: Environmental > Aquatic > Freshwater > Lake | place: Lake Montjoie...
CGCCGCTGCCGCCCGTGCCGGTGATCGCGCCAGAGCCGAGCAATGTCACGCTGACACTGCCCGAGCCGGCGCTCGTGATCGTGGCCCTGACGCCCGTTCCACCGCTTGCCGTAGCGCCGTTCGTGGTCACGGTGACGTTGCCCGCGCCGCTATCCGTGCTCGCATAAATGCCAGACGTATTGCCCGCGACAGTACCCGTCGTCGTGAGAGTTACGGCTCCACCAACGCTCGTGGCGATAAGAGCTTCATTATCAGTCCCGGTGAGGTTACCCGAGAAATTGCCCGAGACAATGCCAGCTCCGGTCGTAGAAAGCATCGCGATGCCGGTTACACCGGTGATGGAAGACCCGGCAACGGAATCGGCAGTGATGTTTCCAGACGTCGTATAGAGGGCGACGCCCGCACCGGAAGCGTTCAGGTCGCTGTTACCGTCGATGACAGTTGTGTTCCCCGTGACATGGAGGGTCACATTGCCGGAATTGGCGGTGCCTACCAAACCAATGTAAATGCCGCCGTCCGTACCGGTGACACTGTTGTTCGCGTTGTAAATAATGGCCGCCGAGCTGCCGTCGATTTCGACAGCCGCGTCACCGGTGACGATACCGTTCTGGGTGATCGTGACAGCGCTGCTGTTGGCAGAAACCTTAAGGCCGGCATCGGAGTTGCCGGCCAGAACCGCACCCGAGTCCAGCGTGTAGCTGACATTGCCGCCGGTATTGGCGAGGAATGCGCCGATAGCGCCCGACGTGTTGCCGCCAACCTGATGAACCGTGAGGTTTCCACCTGTGGCGGTGAGATTGAGGCCGTCGGTGTTGCCCTGCACATCGCTGTTGACCGTCACCGTCACGGCGCCGCCGCCGGTTGCGGTCGCTGCGATGCCATCCGCCGACGCAGCCATCAACCCGCCGGTCGTAATGTCGATTGTGCCGGTTCCGGTCGTGCCGGCCTGAATGCCATTGCCGGTCGTCGAGAGAATGATGCTGTTGGCGTGGCTGAGATCGATGCTGACGTTGTGGCCGTCTCCGGTCGTCGCTGCGTAGATGCCTGCCGTCAAAGCATCGCCGGCGACGGTCGTCCCGAGATCCTTGATGATGAAGCTGGCGCCGGAACCGGCAACGTCCACAATGCTAACGCTGTGAGCGTTGCCGTCGATCGCTACGCCGTAGTCGCTCGTCGTGACAAAGCTTAACGCGGCGCCGCTGCCGAGCCGGAGGGTCACGTCGCCCGTGGCCCCGGTGTGATAGAAATCGATGCCGTCGCCGGAGCCCGTACAGGTAATTGTGCCTGTTGCCCCTGTGGTTCCGTCCGCGGTCGTGGAGCACGACACGGCGGCGGCCAGCGCTGCATCGGGGGTCAGTGTAATTCCGCCCACCGCGATACCCGCACCGATGACGATCGGCACCAGCATCATTCTTGCCTTGGCGAGACTGAAAATGGACGCGCCATTGAGCAGATTGCCACGGCGAGACAGCACGACAGAGCGGCTTTCCATAAAATAACCCCCGATGAGCTTACGCACCCCCCGTAGGGCGCGAGCTTCGATTAATACTGAGTACAGAACCCCCAACACGAAGCGTGACGATCCCCCTCGCCTCCCATTGCGGAAGAGAGTCGTCCCGATTCACCTTGAACCTTAACGTCGTAAAACGTCCAGTCAACCATGCCTTCGTTGTAAGCCCCGGCTATTCCAGCCAAACCTGGAAAGCCCGGTAGGCCCTAACAAAACCTAAAAGAATTGCTAAGCCGTTAAATCGATTTACCCTTTAACCTTGCCAGCGCCCCGCAATCGCAGCCCAACGCTTTGTAGTTAATGTGTTTTTTTTTCGCAGTACCAAAATGGCACAGGGTCGGCGGCGGAATTTTTTCGCTTTTTGTCAGGCCTTGCCCTACGGGCGTTCCACTATTTGATGCGCAGGCGCGGTGCTGTGTCGCGCCCGCCACATCCGCAAAAAAATATTCTAAGCCACGCTGAACGCTCACAAACTTGGCTCCGCGGACTGTGCCGGCGGACACATATTCTAGCGCAAATCGCAGGTCATATACAGGACCCTGCCGTACACCGGCTGCCGCGAGGGACGCTGTAGCGCCACATTTAAGCATAAGCGCGCGAATTCATTGCCAAATACCGCGCCGGCAGGCCCACGTACAATTGCGCATTATTATTGAACCGAATTTTTACCGAATGGCATTTCGAAACAATCGCATAGGCGCCGTGGCAGCAGCCGCGCCCGATGCACCTGCAAGGGGGACGGCATGACGAAGCCAAATTTCATCGTGAGCGGAAGTACGTCGTCTAACACGGGCGTGCGGAACCTCTACGACTATTTCAAAAACCTGACCTGGGGGGCGCCAGCCTTAGGCGATGTGCTGACCGGCTTCGACGCGGTCAACGGCGTCACGATCCATTTCACGGGCAACCAGCCATTTCCGGGCGACCCGGCGGTTGTCACCGGCATCGTTATCGCCATTCCCGCCGCGTTTCCCAATCCGGAAACGCCGATCTTCTCGCTCAACGGCTTCGTTACGACCTTCCCGCCGTTTGGGAGCCAGCTTCTCGCCCAAAACCTGAAATTCCAAATCGATCAGTACCAGCAAACCTCCAACCCGCAGGGGCTCGATTTCTTGTTCGTGCAAAGTGGCGGCTTCTTTGCGGTCGGGTACAGCATTTTCGGGGGGGCGGGTGCGGACAACTTTTTTGGCAGCCAGTACGACGACACGCTCACCGGCAATGGCGGCGCGGATACGCTGACCGGGCATGCGGGTGACGACCTCTACGCCGTGGGGGACAGCAACGCCGTCATCGTGGAGCAGTCCGGCCAGGGACACGACATCGTCCATGCCACCGCCAATTACACGCTGTCCGCCAATATGGAGGATTTGTTCCTGGATGCCGGAGCATTGGGCGCCGGCAACAACGGGTCCAACGCCATTACCGCAAACGATTCCGCCAACACGCTCACCGGACTGGCCGGCTCTGACAAGTTGATCGGCTTAGGCGGCAACGATTCCCTCGACGGCGGCGCGGGCGCCGATTGCCTCGACGGTGGAAGCGGGGTCGATACGATGGCCGGGGGCACGGAAAACGACACCTATGTTGTCGACGACAGCAACGACATCATCATCGAAGCCGCGCTGACCAAATCCATCGACAAGGTTTTTTCGTCGGCGAATTACACGCTCTCCGCCAATGTCGAGAACATGACGCTGACGGGCGGGCGCGAACACGACATCAACGGCATGGGCAACGACCTGGCCAATGTCATCATGGGCAATATCGCAGACAACATCATTTGGGGGCTCGAAGGTAACGACACGCTCATCGGCAATAAGGGCCACGACACGCTGATCGGTGGAACGGAAAACGACACCTATGTGGTGGACGATTTGTTGGTGAAGGTCGTCGAGCTGTTCAATCAGGGTACGGACATTGTCCAATCCAGCGTCAATTTCACCCTTCCGGGCAATGTCGAAAACCTGGCGCTTACGGGCTTGATTGGACATCGCGGCGGCGGAAACACCCAAGACAACAATATCACGGGCACGCCGGGCAGCGATAACATCGATGGAAACATCGGCGCGGACACGATGGCAGGCGGCGCCGGCGACGACGTTTATCGAGTCAACGAACTCGGCGATCTGGTTGTGGAGCTTTCGGGCGGCGGCGAGGATTTTGTTTTCTCCTCGATCGACTACACGCTGCCGGGCAATGTCGACGATTTAGAGCTGCTGGAAGGCAGCGCCGCCCTGATCGGCATCGGCAACAAGCTCGCCAACACGATCATCGGCAATTCGGGCGGCAAGACGCTGGATGGCGCCGTCGGCGCCGATACAATGTTCGGCGGCGACGGCGACGATCTTTATTTCGCCGACAACAGCAGCGACCAGGCGAATGAAGGCACCCAGGCCGGCGGCGACACCGTCATCTCGTCGGCGTCCTATACACTCAGCGCCAATGTCGAAGACCTGTTGCTGACGGGCGTTGCGGGCCTGCATGGCGGCGGCAACGATCTGGACAATCACATCACGGGAAATGACGGCAGCAATATCATCAATGGCGACACCGGCGCGGACACCATGACCGGCGGGCTCGGCGGTGACACCTATATCGTCGACGATGTGGGCGATCTGGTTGTTGAAGACGCCAACCCCGGCGTGGATAAAATCCTGACCACCAAATCCTACACACTGCCGGGCAATGTCGAACGCCTGTATCTGATCGGCGGCGCGACGGAGAATTTCGGCAAAGGCAACGACGATGCCAATCTCTTGGTCGGCAATGGGTTCGCCAATGTCCTCGACGGTTCCGGCGGCGCCGACACCATGGCCGGCGGCGGGGGTAACGATTTCTATCTGGCAGACACGTCGTTGGACATCGTGCAAGAAGGGGCAAATGCCGGCACGGACGCCGTGATTGCCGCGGACGATTACACGCTGCCTGGCAATGTTGAGAATTTGGCGCTTGCCGGATCGGCGATCGCGGGAATGGGCAATAGTCTAGCCAACATCATTGTGGGTAACGGCAACGATAATCTTCTCAATGGCGCGGCCGGCATCGATACGATGGCAGGCGGCGCGGGCAACGATTCGTATTTCGTCGGCAATTCCGCGGATTCGATCGTGGAAGCCTTGGATGGCGGCATCGATCTGGTTTTCGCCGGCGTCCAATACGCGCTGCCGGACTTTGTCGAAAACATCACGCTGATCGGCGTCGCCAATTTCGGCACGCTGGGCAACGCGCTGGGCAACGTCATGACCGGAAATATCGGGAACAATCTTCTCGACGGTGCGGACGGCGCGGACACGATGACCGGCGGCCAGGGCAACGATACCTATGTCGTGGATGATCCTCTCGACAAAGTCACAGAGGGTCTTAACGGCGGCACGGACGGCGTGAAGGCGCTGCTTTCCTACGTGCTCCCGGACAATGTCGAAAACCTGACGCTGAGCGGTATCAACGCGGTTACGGGCACCGGCAACGCTCTTCCAAACCACATCGCCGGCAGCATCGCCGACAATCTGATCGACGGTCTGGCCGGAGCGGACAGCATGGCCGGGCTTGCGGGCGACGATACCTATGTCGCGGATGACGGCGGCGATCTCATCGTGGAGACCGCCAATAACGGCCACGATCTGGTGCTCGCATCGGTGACGTTTTCACTGCCGGGCAATATCGAAGATCTGACCCTTACCGGCATCGGCGCCATCGACGGAACTGGCAATACTTCAAACAATACGATTCGCGGCAATGGCGCGGCTAACCTTCTGAAGGGAGGCGCGGGCAACGACACCCTCGCCGGCTTTGGAGGAGACGATTTCCTGACCGGCGGGACGGGGAACGATACCTTTGTCTTCGAGCACGGCTTCAAGCGCGATGTGGTGACTGACTACAAACCCGGCATCGACAAGATCGACCTCAGCGATTTCCATTTCGCCAATTATGCCGCCGTGCACGCCAACATGATCGGCGATCTGGGCGGCGTGACCATCAATCTGGGGCGCGTGGACGAAGCCGTCATCCTGGGAACGACGATCGCCATTCTGGATGCCCATGCGGGCGACTTTTTGCTGTGAGGAAAATTGGTGGGCCCGGCTGGTATCGAACCAGCGACCCCCTGATTAAAAGTCAGATGCTCTACCACTGAGCTACGGGCCCGATGAGGGGAGCATTAAGGCCCGCTGACGGCCGGGTCAACCTTCCTCGGCGGCCGTTTCGCCGCCGCGATAGCGCGCGTGGAACGCTTTTGCGAAGGCAACGGCGTTACCGGCCGCAATTGCCGCACGCAGCGCGCTCATCACGTCCTGGAAGAACGCCAGATTGTGCCACGTGAGCAGCATGGAGGCGATGATTTCGCCCGCTTTAACCACGTGATGCAGATAGGCGCGGGAATAGCTGCGGCACGCCGGGCATCGGCACGCCGCATCCAAAGGGGACGAATCGTTGGCGTGCCGGGCATTGCGTAGATTCACCGGCCCATCCCACGTGAAGGCCTGACCGTTGCGGCCAGAGCGCGTCGGCAAGACACAATCGAACATGTCGATTCCCCGCATCACCGCGCCGACAATGTCGTCAGGCTTGCCGACGCCCATGAGATAGCGCGGCCTTTCTGTTGGCAGATGCGGCACAGTTGCGTCGAGAACCCTAAACATCGCGCCCTGCCCTTCGCCCACCGCCAGCCCGCCAACGGCATAACCATCGAAGCCGATGGCCCGCAGGTCTTCCGCCGAGCGGGCGCGCAGATGCGGATAGACGCCGCCCTGCACGATGCCGAAACAGGCATGGTCCGGCTGCTCGCCAAAGGCAGCTTTTGAGCGCTTGGCCCAGCGCATCGAAAGCGCCAGGGATTTTTCGATGGTCTCTTCCGTGGACGGAAAGGGCGGGCATTCATCCAGCACCATCTGGATGTCCGAACCCAGAAGCCGCTGGATTTCCATGGCCCGCTCCGGTGAGAGGAAATGTTCGGAGCCGTCGATATGCGAGCGGAAGGAAACGCCTTCCTCTTTTATTTTGCGCAGCGACGACAGAGACATCACCTGGAAACCGCCGGAATCGGTGAGGATAGGCCGCTGCCAATTCATAAAGCGATGGAGCCCGCCCAGCGCGGCGATGCGCTCTGCCCCAGGCCGCAGCATCAGATGATAGGTGTTGCCGAGCACGATCTCGGCGCCGGTTTCCGCGACACTTTCGGGCAGCATGGCTTTGACGGTCGCCGCCGTCCCGACGGGCATGAACGCAGGCGTGTGAATGGGCCCGCGCTTGGTGGCGATAACGCCGGTGCGCGCGTGACCATCCGTACCAAGAATATCGAAGCGATGGCTCATGATGCCGCCCGGAATAGCAGAGAGCCATCGCCATAGGAATAGAAGCGGTAGGACTGCCCAATCGCTTCCGCATAAGCGGCTTTCATCGTTTCGGTCCCCGAGAACGCACAGACCAGCATGAACAAGGTCGAGCGCGGCAGGTGGAAATTCGTCAGCAGCACATCGACGCATTTGAAGCGATAGCCCGGCGTGATGAACAGCGCCGTGTCGCCCCGAAAAGGATGCACGCGTCCCGTTTCGTCCGCCGCCGATTCCAGCGTGCGCAGCGCCGTCGTTCCCACCGCCACAATGCGCCCACCGGCCGCGCGCACGGCGTTCAGGCGTTCCGCCGTGTCGGGTGACAGCTCCGCCGATTCGGCGTGCATGCGGTGATCGTTGGTGTCATCGACATTCATTGGAAGAAACGTTCCCGCACCGACATGCAAAGTGACGTGCGCGCGGGCGATGCCGGCCTCTTCCAATCGGCCCAGGAGTTCCGGCGTGAAATGCAGGCCCGCCGTCGGGGCCGCTACCGAGCCGGGTTCGTCGGCATAGACCGTCTGATAATCCGCGATGTCCTGCGCATCGGGCTTGCGCTTGCCCGCGATGTAGGGCGGCAGCGGCGTTTCGCCTTCCACGGCAATCGCCGCGTCCAGGGCTGCGCCGTGAACGTCGAAAGCGATTTCAATTTCCGCGCCCTCGCGCATGGTAATGCCGCCCGAAAGGCTGGCGCCCAACAGGATGCGATCTCCAGGCTTTAGCCGCTTTGCCGGACGGACAAGCGCGCGGAATGTGTTCGGCGCGGTGCGCTTGTGCAGGGTGACTTCGATCTTCGCGCCCTGGCTTTGTTCGTCGCGGCCGAGACGGCGGCCGTGCAGCCGGGCGGGGATGACTTTCGTATCGTTGACCACCAGCACGTCGCCACGCCGCAGCAATTGCGGCAGTTCCCGAATGATGTGGTGTTCGCGCGCGCCGTCTTGGCGCACCACCAGCAGCCGCGCGGAGTCACGCGGATGCGCCGGCCTCAGCGCGATACGTTCGTCCGGCAGATCGAAGTCGAACGCATCGACCCGCATGCAACATTCCTCAGCCAATTGGGGCTCTCTCGGAGCCGCGCGAAAAGAATGGGAATCACAAAGGGCACGAAGGAGACACGAAATTCACAAAGGGGATGCCGCGCGAACCGCGCTTGAATTTCTTTGTGTCCTTTGTGTCTCCTTCGTGCCCTTTGTGGTTCCCCTTTTTACTCCGCTCACCCTACGCTTTGTAGCACAGCGGCAATGACGCGGTCCTGGGATGCTTCATCCAGATAGGGATGCATCGGCAGGCTAACGACGGTTTTGCTTAGAGCATCGCTGACCGGTGTCGGCGCGCTCGGATAATGCGCATAGGCGCGCTGCCGTCCGAGCGGGATTGGGTAATACACCGCCGTGGGCACGCCTGCGTCCTTCAGATCGGACTGCAGCTTGGCGCGGTCCTGCACCTGAAGCGTGTATTGCGCCCAGACCGATTGCGCGCCTTCGATGACGCGCGGAATCACAATGCGGTTGCTGTGGCCAAGGCCGCTGTTGTAACGGCGGGCGACACGCTCGCGCGCCTCGATCTCATCGGGGAAAATCTTCAGCTTTTCGATCAGCACGGCTGCCTGAATCGTGTCCAGACGGGAATTCAGTCCGATGCGCGCATGCTCGTAACGATCCGTACCCTGACCGTGCATACGCAAGGACAGGAGAATTTCCGCCAACCCATCGTCATTGGTGAAGCAAGCGCCGCCGTCGCCGTAACAGCCGAGCGGCTTGGCCGGAAAAAAGCTGGCGGACGCCGCATCGCCGATGGCGCCCGTGCGGACATTATCCAGCATGCCGCCGAAACCTTGCGCGGTGTCGCACAGCATCGATAGCCCCTCGCGGCGGGCAATCGGCTCCAGTTTGCGATAATCGGCGGGTTGGCCGAACAGATCGACGGGAATAACGGCTTTGGGCCGTAGCTTGCCGTCGCGCTTCACCAGCGCGATGGCGGCTTCCAGACTGGCCGGGTCCATGTTGTAGGTGCCGGCAAGCACGTCGACAAAAACCGGCGAAGCACCCGCCAGCGCAACAACTTCGCCCGTGGCCGCGAAGGTGAACGACGGCACGAACACCGCATCGCCCGGACCGATATCCCAAGCCCTCAGTACAAGGAGCAATGCATCCGTGCCGTTGGCGCAGGCCACCGCGTGTTTTACCCCGGCAAAGGCCGCAAGCTGCTTTTCCAGCGTCGCGACCTGCGGGCCCAAAATCCATTGCCCACCCTCGACGGCAGCGGTAATGGCGCGCGCGAGCGGCTCGCCTAACCGTTTGCGCTGCGCCTGCAAGTCGATGAAGGGAATCGGATCGGGCATATTGGTCCTATGTGTCATGGCCCGGCGTGACCGGGCCATCCAGCCGCCGCGTGTCTATGCGGCGAATGAGTCCTGCACCGCCTGGATGGCCCGCTTTTGCGGGCCATGACAAGGAAGGGCTTCAAAGCGTCGGTATCATTCCGCCCCAAACCGGCGCAAATCACGCGATGTGACGAACGGTTTCGAGCCGTTCAGGGCAGCGTCATGCTGATGATTTTGTCGGGATTGACGACCGAGCCGTTATCGTCCGAGCTGCCCTTTTTGATGGAGTCGATATGCTCCATGCCTTCGATCACCTTGCCCCATACCGTGTACTGACCGTTGAGCCAGGGAGATTCATCGAAGCAGATAAAGAACTGGCTGTTGGCGGAATTGGGGTTGCTGCTGCGCGCCATAGAGCAGGTGCCGCGCACATGCGATTCGCGCGAGAATTCCGCCTTCAGATTGCCCTTGCTCGATCCACCCGTGCCTGTGCCCGTCGGATCGCCCGTCTGCGCCATGAAGCCGGGGATCACCCGATGAAACACAACACCGTCGTAAAAGCCTTCGCCCGTGAGTTCTTTAATGCGAGCCACATGGAGCGGCGCCAAATCGGGCCGAAGCTCGATGACGACGCGTCCGGTCTTAAGTTCCATGTGAACGATGTTTTCGTTGTCGGCCATTGTGTTTCCTTTCTCAGAAGCAGCTAAGCGCCGGATGCGGCAGCCCCCTGCCACAAAACGGCATGCATGGCGCAGGCGTCAGCCTTTCTTCTGCCGCGCCGCAATTCGAGTTTTAAGCACCTCGGCAACGGTTGGCGTCGTGAACGCCGACACATCGCCACCGAACGAGGCGATTTCCTTGACCAGCCGGGAGGCGATGGCCTGATGCCGCGGATCGGCCATCAGGAAAACAGTTTCGATATCCGGGTCCAGCCGCTGGTTCATGGCGACCATCTGGAACTCGTATTCGAAATCGGAAACGGCCCGCAATCCGCGAATAATCATGCGGGCGCCGATTTTGCGCGCGAACTGTATCAGCAGCGAGTCGAAGGTTTCGACCGTAATCGTGGCGGCGCCGTTGCCGGAAAAGCGCGCCGTCTCGCGGCGGATCATTTCCATGCGCTCTTCCAGCGTGAACATCTGCGTCTTGGACGGATTGTTCGCAATTCCGATCACGAGATGATCGACCAGCTTCACGGCGCGCTGGACGATATCGAGATGTCCCAATGTCACCGGATCGAACGTGCCCGGATAAAGCCCCACGCGTCCGGCGTTCATTCTTCGCTGTCCCCCGAACTGTCTGCAATGCGCTCGACCGACACGACGCGTTCGCCATCGTCCAGGCGGAACACGGTAACGCCCTGTGCCGAGCGGCGCTGAATGCTGATCTTCCCCATTGGCACGCGGATGGTCTGCCCCTGATTGGTGATCAGCATCAAATCATCCGAATCGTCCACCGGGAAGGCGCCCACCACAGCGGTGTTCTTCGCGCCCATGGTCATCGCCACGATGCCCGAGCCGCCGCGTCCCGTAACGCGGAACTCATAGGAGCTCGTGCGTTTTCCGAAGCCCTGCTCCGAAATCGCCAGCACAAATTGTTCGCGCCCGCCAAGTTCGCCGTAACGGTCGGACGAGATCACCGCTTCTTCGGTGCTCTCCTCGGTTTCATCATCGGAAACCGCGTCCTGCTCCTCGCCCACGGTTTCGCCTTGGGCTCTGCGCATGGCAGCGGCCTGGCGCAGATAGGCACGGGCTTCGGCGGGGGTGGCGTCGCTATGGGCCAACAATGCCAGGCTCACGATTTCATCGCCGCTGGCCAGCTTGATGCCGCGCACGCCCGTGGATTCGCGCCCTTTGAAGACGCGGATGTCGGTCACGGCAAAGCGGATGCATTTGCCGCCGCGCGTGGTCAGCAGCACGTCGTCTTTCTCCGTACACAGAGAAACCCCGACAATGCCGTCGCCCGCGTCGAGCTTCATGGCGATCTTGCCGCTCTTGTGGATGTTGGCGAAATCCGAAAGCTCATTGCGCCGCACGTCGCCCGTTTTGGTGGCGAACAGAACCTGCAGCCTGTCCCAGGTGCTTTCGTCGTCCGGCAGGGGCAGCACGGTGGTGATGCGCTCGCCCGGCTGCAGCGGGAGCAGGTTCACCATGGCCTTGCCGCGGCCCTGGATGCTGGATTCCGGAAGGCGCCAGACTTTCAGCCGGTACACCATGCCGATGGAGGAAAAGAACAGCAGCGGCGCATGCGTGTTGGCGGCGAAAATATGGGTGACGAAATCTTCCTCGCGGGTGGCCATGCCGGCGCGGCCCTTACCGCCGCGGCCCTGAACGCGGTATTCCGCCAGCGGTGTACGCTTGATGTAGCCGGCATGCGTGACCGTAACGGCCATGTCTTCCCGCTCGATCAGATCTTCATCTTCGAATTCGGTTTCGGCTTCGGCGATTTCCGTTCGGCGGGGCGTGGCGAATTCGTCGCGTACCGCCGTCAATTCGGCCTTCACCATCGCCAGCACGCGCGGCAGGGAGCGCAGAATGTCGAGATAGTCCGCGATGGCGCGCGCCAGCTTTTCGACTTCCTCGGCAATTTCGGAAATGCCCAGAGCCGTCAAACGCGCCAGCCGGATTTCCAGAATCGCTTTGGCCTGCTCCTCGGTCAGCCGGATCGTGTTGTCTTCCGCAACCACGTGGCGCGGATCGGCGATAAGCGCGACCAGGGCCGCGACATCTTTTGCCGGCCAGGCGCGCTCCATCAATTGCGCTTTGGCCGTGGCGCTGTCGGGCGCCGCCCGGATCAGGCGAATCACCTCATCGATATTTGCAACCGCGATGGCAAGGCCGACCAGCGTATGGGCGCGCTCGCGCGCCTTGTCCAAATCGTGCCGCGTGCGCCGCGTGACCACTTCCTCGCGGAACAGCACGAAGGCCGCGATCATTTCCTTCAAATTCATGAGCTGCGGGCGGCCGCCATTCAGCGCCAGCATATTCACGCCGAAGGTCGTCTGCAGCTCGGAGAAACGATAGAGCTGATTCAGCACCACTTGGGATGACGCGTCGCGTTTCAGCTCGATGACCACGCGCATGCCGTGGCGGTCGCTTTCGTCGCGGATTTCCGAAATGCCTTCGACCCGCTTATCGCGCACGAGATCGGCGATGCGTTCCTGCATACGGGCCTTGTTCACCTGATACGGAATTTCCGTAATGATGATGGCCTCGCGGTCCTTGCGCAGCTCCTCGATGTGCAACTTGGCGCGCATCAGAATCGAGCCGCGGCCGCGGGCGAGCGCCACACGCGGGGCATTACGGCCGATGATGATCGCTCCTGTCGGGAAATCCGGCCCCGGCACAATTTCGGTCAGGCTTTCCATGCTGATCGAAGGGTCTTCGATATAGGCCAGGCAGGCGTTGATCACCTCACCGGGATTGTGCGGCGGAATGTTGGTCGCCATACCGACCGCGATGCCACCGCCGCCGTTTATGAGCAGATTGGGGAAGCGTGCCGGCAACACGACCGGCTCGCGTTCGGAGGCGTCGTAGTTTTCCTGGAAGTCGACCGTGCCCTTTTCCAGGTCTTCGGTCAGCGCATGGGCAACCTTGGCCCGGCGTACTTCCGTGTATCGCATGGCCGCCGGAGGATCGCCGTCCACCGAGCCGAAATTGCCCTGCCCGTCGATCAGGGGCAGGCGCATGGAAAATTCCTGCGCCAAGCGGACGAGCGCGTCATAGACCGCCTGATCGCCATGCGGGTGATATTTACCGATGACATCGCCGACGATGCGCGCCGACTTGCGGTACGCCTTGTTCCAGTCGTTGCCGTTCTCATGCATCGAATACAAGATGCGCCGGTGTACGGGCTTCAACCCGTCGCGCACATCGGGCAACGCGCGGCTCACGATCACGCTCATGGCGTAATCGAGATAAGACCGCTTCAGCTCGCTCTCGATGGCGATCGGATTGATATTGCCGCCGCTGGGAGAACCGCCGGGTGGGACGTCTTTGGTGCCGTCTTCGCTCAAAATCTAACTCTCTGGCCCCACGAGCGTGCGGGCCCTGTTTTCCGGGTACCGATTAGCACTTGGCTTCCGATTCGAACAGCTTCGTTTCACCGCACCGCAGCAGGGCCGAGAAGCCGCTGCATCTCGGCCAGGACGAGGCCGATATCGTAGGCATACATGCGCCGGCCGTTCTCGCTGTCCAGATAGCCGAAGGTGATGCCCAGGACGGCTCCGGTTCCGGCGTCCACAACGGGGCCGCCGGAGAATCCGGCCCCCGCATTGGCTGCGAAGACCAATGCGCGCTGTGACGAACAATCCGGGCAGCGCGCCTTCACATATTCATCGCGGGCGATGACCTTGCCCGATGCTTCACGCAAGTGGCGATCGCTGCCCTGGCCATAGGCAATCACCGCATCGCCGATATGCGCCTCGCCGGCCGGCGGCGCGAGTGGCGAATCCGTCCGGAAGAACAGCAGATCATAGTCGCGGGACCGCGCCAGCAGACGGTCTGGCGCGATGAAGTTCAAATTATGATCGTTGGTCACCGCGATATTGGGGGCGATCGTTATCGCCGCGCCCCAACTCGAAAAGACCAAATCATAGCTTTGGGCCAACGGAATGTAGGCCGTCATCAGTCGGGGATCGATGAAACCCTGGGATGCCCGGCCGGCAGAGCACGCCAGGAGCACCGGCGCCAATATCGCAAGCCCGGCGGTCCAGAAGCGCCGCACCCATTCCCCCTGTCACGATACCGTGCCGGGCAGTTCCCGGCGCGGCATCGCCCTATCAGAACGGAATTTCGTCGTCGAGGTCGTCGCGCTGGAAGCTGCGGGCGCCTTCGCCGCCGCCCGCCATGGCAGGACGCTCCATCCGCTCGCCACCGCCACCGCCGCCACCACTGCCACCGCCCTCACCGCCACGGCCATCCAGCATGGTCAATTCGCCGCGGTATTTCTGCAGCACGATCTCGGTGGAATATTTTTCCGAGCCGTCCTTATCGGTGTATTTCCGGGTCTGAAGCTGGCCTTCCAGATAAACCTTGGCGCCCTTTTTCAGATATTGCTCGGCCACTTTCGCGAGGTTTTCGTTGAAGATCACCACGCGATGCCACTCGGTCTTTTCCTTGCGCTCGCCCGACGCCTTGTCGCGCCAGCTCTCCGAGGTCGCAATCGAGAGGTTGACCACGGGGTCGCCGCTTGTGAGCCGTCTGACCTCGGGATCGCGCCCGAGATTACCGACCAGAATCACCTTGTTGACGCTGCCCGCCATCCCCATCTCTCCTTTTGCTGAGGCCGAAAGGTAAGCTTCGGCCGCGACTTGTGCTACCCGTTTGCGCGCAAAGGCTTGTGGACATCGCTCTTCACGCTCAATATAGATCATACGGTCGTTCTTGTTTTGTTCAAGGCCTTTCCAGCACCGGAAATCAGAACTCGTGAGCAACGAAGCGCAAGACGTGTCATCCCGCGCCGATAGGCTGGAGCGGAGCAACACCTACGGTACCGCTGTGATGCAGGATGATTGGGGACGTGCTGCCCCGCAGATCGCTGGAATTGGCTTCGCATTTTTTGCGGGCGGCGCTGCTGTTCTGATCGTGCTGGCGCTAAACGGCATTGAACTGGATCGTCACGTGCCCGCCCCTTGGGCGTGGAATTCCGCGTGGTCGCTTGTTTGCCTGGGGGGCGCGATGATTTGGGCGCTGTTCGCAGCAGTACACCTGTTGATTTTCAGGGTACGTCACCTGCAGAAGGAAATGTCCATGCGGCGCCTCGATGCGCTGAAGGCGGATGTCGACAATACCTTGAAGGAGCTTCGCACAGAGTCCTGAAAGGGGAGGCCGCTTATGTTCCCCGGCGACGATCTGGAGCGGCGGCTTCGAGAAATCGATCAGCAGATCGGGCAGCTGAAAGCCGAGATCGCCGCCGACTCCCCGTCCAATCGGCGGGAGCGGTCCATACTCCTCGGAATATCGGCGGTCACAGGCATTGGAGGTTTGATCTTTGCCGCTCCCACCTCCGGCTTATCGCTGATATTGGCGGTTCCGGGACTTTGGCTTACGGCGAGAGAAACGATGAAAGATAGCCAGATCGCCAATCGGGCTCGCGAAGCCGAGAAGCTGATATCGGCGCTGGAGATCAAGTACACCAAAGTCCGCGCCGAGCTGGAGCGCCGCCGCGGCGGGAATCCCGGTCGATGACTTCCACACTCCGTTATGCTCAAAGCACCAAATGATGCACAAAAATATCTCGGTTCGCGGCGCCCGCGAGCACAATCTGAAAAACGTCGATGTGGACCTGCCCCGCGACAAACTGGTGGTCATCACCGGCTTGTCGGGTTCGGGTAAGTCCTCGCTCGCCTTTGACACGATCTATGCCGAAGGGCAGCGGCGCTATGTCGAGAGCCTGTCGGCCTACGCGCGCCAGTTCCTGGAGATGATGCAGAAGCCCGATGTCGATCACATTGACGGGCTGTCTCCCGCCATCTCCATCGAGCAGCGCACGACCTCGAAGAACCCGCGCTCTACCGTCGGCACGGTGACGGAAATCTATGATTATCTGCGCCTGCTCTATGCGCGCGCGGGCATCCCCTACTCGCCCGCGACGGGTTTGCCGATTGAGAGCCAGACCGTCAGCCAGATGGCCGACCGGATCATGGCGCTACCCGAAGGCACAAAGCTGTATCTGCTCGCCCCCATCGTGCGCGGGCGCAAGGGCGAGTACCGCAAAGAGCTTGGTGACCTTCAGAGAAAAGGTTTCCAGCGGATCAAAATCGACGGGACCCTTTACGATATCGATCAATTGCCGGCGCTCGACAAGAAGCTGAAGCACGACATTGACGTGGTGGTCGACCGGGTGGCGGTCAAGGCCGATCTGGGAAACCGCCTGCCTGATTCCATCGCCACCGCGCTCGAATTGGCCGAAGGGCTGTTTGTCGCCGAATTCGCCGATCAGAAGGAAAAAGGCGAGCCCAAACGAATCATCATGTCGTCGAAGTTCGCCTGCCCGCTTTCCGGCTTCACCATTCCCGAAATCGAGCCGCGGCTGTTCTCGTTTAACAACCCGCACGGGGCCTGTCCGGAATGCGATGGGCTTGGCGTCAAGCTTTACTTCGATCCCGGCATGGTCGTGCCGGACGAGAGCTTTACCTTGCGCAACGGCGCCATTGCGCCCTGGTCGCGGTCGTCTTCGCCCTATTACCTGCAAACGCTGGACGCGATCACCCGGCACTACAAGGTCAGCCTGAACACACCGTGGAACGAACTGCCCAAGAAAGTGCACGACGTCATCCTGTTCGGCTCGGGCGATGACGAAATCAAGTTTTCCTATGACGACGGTTCGCGCC
>Ga0114969_10002109_pt1 | contig 16492 bp, 18 predicted proteins | sample M_130807_MF_Meta_FD_87316 | JGI IMG/M metagenome (GOLD analysis project Ga0114969, IMG submission 87316) | Freshwater microbial communities from Lake Montjoie, Canada to study carbon cycling - M_130807_MF_MetaG | ecosystem: Environmental > Aquatic > Freshwater > Lake | place: Lake Montjoie...
AGTCGCTCCGTAGTAACGTGCCCATGTGAAGTTTTTAGAGCGCCCGAGAAATCGAACAATCCTCCTCACTGTGTGGATAACCAGTTCCACTATTTACATAAATCGACGCGGTGTGAGCGATCTGGACTCCTGGTGGCACACACTGATAGGAGACCAAATACGACACGGGGTGCCCTTTTCCCAACTAGGAGATTCCTGGAGTCTTTATCATGACGATCAATTTTGGCGGACTTCGCAATGGCTCACCGAACTACTCTTCTCGTATTTACACTCACTCTTCGGATGGCACGGCCTGATTATTTATCGAAATCTCCTCGGGCTCACGGTGTTGATTTGGTTGAGTTGTGAGATTCTTCGGGGACGCAAATTTCTACTAGCTTTTCCGCTACTCATACTCGCAACATTCATGGTCGCGCCGTTGGTTCAAGAACGTCCTGCGCTCATTGGACTGCTCTTCACACTCGCCCTAGGGCGCAGCGCCGCGATTATCTTGGAGAATCGCGCCCTCTCCAGGAGCCACTGGTGGTGGGTGCCAGCCACTGCTCTCTGGGCTAACCTCCACGGCTCATGGGTTCTCGCCCCTGCTGCGTTAGCCTTTACTTCTCTAGCGCTCATGATCTCGACGGTCTCGAGAAGATCTCGCCTGCAAGTGCCATGGCAACTCTGCATGCTCTCCGCAGGCACTCTGTTAGCGGGTTGCCTTACCCCACTTGGCTTCCGGGGAATTCTGCTGCCTTTCCAGATGGCTGATAGAGCGTCCGCCTTCATAGTCGAGTGGCACCGTACTCGACTCATTGATGGGCTCACTGCTCCCTTTGCGCAATTACTACTTCTGGTGACGGTGATGCTGATCAAGCGTCGCATTAGAACCGACCTCGATCTACTCTTCCTCGTTCTTATCTGGACAATATTTGCTTCCCTTGCTTTTCGAAATCTAGGCTCTGCGTTTCTTATTATTTTGCCGCTTGCGCTGCGGAGATTCTTCCCCGCCGCCTCCCCACACCTTTCAAGGATTCATTGGTCAATTCCCGCAACACTCGGCGTCGTGGCGGTACTTGTGGTCAATCCCCTCTCGACTGTCTCCAACCAAACCATTGGTAAGTACCTACTCACCTCTGGCGCCGAGTACCGCGTTCTCAATGCCTATAACGCGAGCGGACCACTGCTTGCTTTTGGTGGTAAACGCATTTCACTCATGGTTGACGGTCGGGCGGATCGCTATCCGAAAGAGTGGATGGCGGGATATCTACGTGCCGCCCGAGATGGCGTTGGAGTGGAGCGCTATATCAACGAATACAAGTTAAATGCTGCAGTGATCGAGAAGGCTTCTATGGCTGCACATGTATTTCGCTACCGGTTGAAGTGGAGAGAAGAGTTAGTTGAAGAAAAATACATACTCTTTGTCAAACCTTAAAGATCGCCAGCGAGAAGTGCTTGATGTTGCTCAGCGATTTGATCCCATCTCCACTTCTCTTCCACCCATGCACGCCCACGAGCACCCATGCGCGCACGTAGATCAGGATCCTGCAGCAATTGGATCGCTCTGGAAGATATATCAGTGATCGAATTCCCATCCACGATAAACCCAGTCTCACCCTCGAGCACCGCATCGGGAGCTCCTCCCGAATCCCCCGCAATAACTGGCAGCCCGCACGCACTTGCCTCTAGATACACAATCCCTAAACCTTCCACCTCTAGACCACCGAGTCGATTGCGGGAAGGCATCGCAAAGACATCTCCTACCGAGAGATAGCGCGGCAGGTCTTCCCAAGAGAGGCGACCTGTGAAGAAGACATCGTCTATGAGATGAAGTTTGGCTGCTTGATTTTCAAAATCGCTACGCAGTGGTCCTTCGCCACAAATCAAGAGTGCAGCTCTGGGAATCTCCTTGTGAATCAGCGGTAGCGCATCGATTAACCGATCCTGACCTTTTCGATGGACCAAGCGCCCTACAACGACAATAACCGGACGATCGCCAATTCCCAGTTTTTCCCTCAGGTCAGTGGCATCAATTCCCGGATGAAAGTGTTTCTCGTCTACGCCGGGGGTGAGTTGACGCATGGCAGAGATCGCGCGAGTAGAGAGCGCATCTGCAATTCGCGAACGCGTGTACTCGCCAAGATAAGTAATCGAGTCAACGCTCTCCCCGATTCTGCGTAGAAGTTGGCGACTTCCAGGGGTCTTCGCCCACCAAACCTCGTGCCCATGAGTTGTAGCAAGTGACCTCACAACTCCGGCGCGTTTGAGCGCGGGCGCCATGAGACCTAGAGGCGCAGCAGCGCCAAACCACACCTGGGTACATCCATATTTCTTCACGGTGGCCACCACGCGTTTCGTCGCATTTCGCGTGGGCACCAACATCTTCATCGGATCGCGCACGACTGCGATGTCGTAATCTCGAAGCAAGCGCTCATCATATTCGGGAGCGCCTTCTTGATCGCTTGTGTGGACCACAACGCTTCCGCGCGGCAAGCGCTCGACAAGTGCGTTGACAAAGGATTCGATCCCACCAGCGCGAGGGCCAAAATCGTTAGTGACAACTAAAGTGGGTCGCATCAGATTAGAGACGGACCCCGCCACGAAATGGCATGGTGGAAATTCGAGAGACTTGCACTCGTTTGCCTGGGCGTGGTGCGTGCACCATAAGACCATTCCCCAAGTAGATGCCGACATGACTAATTCGGTTGTAAAAAAAGACTAAGTCTCCAGGCTTGAGGGAACCTCGAGATATTCTTTTTCCATATCCATACTGCGCAGACGAAGAATGTGGCAGCGAAATTCCTGTCTGTGAAAAGGCAACCATGGTCAGACCAGAGCAATCCCACTGTGTGGTACCCGAAGCGCCAAAGACGTAGCGGTCGCCTATCTGCTTCAATGCATATCTCAATGCAATACCGCCTCGCCCAGAGACTTTATTAGCCAACTTCGCCGAGACGAGTGAGTTTCTATTTGATGACGCGTCCTCAGCTGCTTGCTTTCTCAATAACTTCGCCCGATCTTCGCTCTTTAATGATGAGAGAAGCCTCTCGGCCTTGCGCAATTTCGCTTGCGCTGCTGCTGCTTCGGCGGCGAATTCCTTCTGGGTCGCTTGGATTTGTTTCAACTGGTCTTTCACCAAGAGCGAGGTCTGTTGCAGACGCTGCGCAGCTGTGGAGTATCGCCGAAGTTCGATACTTTGAGTGCGAGTTAATACCTCAAGTGAACCCGCACTCGCTAAATAGGCGGCAGGATCTTTTGCGAAGAGCAACTGCATTCCCTGACCCATGCCGCCATCCATGTATGCCTGAAGAGCGATCTTGCCAAGGCTCTTCTTCAGCACATCAACATTCTTGCTCTGAGTGGCTTGCTGACCTTTGACACCAGAGAGTTTCTGTTGCAATTTGGCGAGTTTCACTTTCGCTTCATTTGCATATTCGGCAGCGTCGCCAGCTTCGTCCTGCAATTGAGCCACTTGCCTAGCTACCGCATTGATGGAAGAGGGAGTGGCTACCGCCCCTTCGGGTAGCGTGAAAGTGAGTGCACAGGTGGCCAAGATCGCCCACCCAGAGGTCTGACGCCGGCTCGTTCGAGGAGCTGCCATTTAGGCAGGTTAACCACCCACTGAGCCTCTCATCAACTTCTCGACCGCTCCTCAGCAAGGATTTACCCTCAAAAGGGTAGAAAACTAGCCGGTGGCGCTCAGATGTTTCGACGGCGGCACCAGACCAGATTCCACCAGCACCTCAAGTGCAGCCAGATGCTCTGGACTGGGTGTGGGCAGCGTGGAAGAAGTCCCGGCCGTGCGCGAAACTCCGGTGATGGATAAAAGGTGGGTCACTACGCACTCAGAACATTCGTGTACCCGACCCAGAGCGGGGATGACGCAGGTATCGCAATCGATGATCATGAGTTCAGCCTAGAACCGACCACTGACATCATCTCTCAAAGAAAGCTCCGCGCCGCCTCAAGAGAGGATTGAGACTCCGAAAACCTTTCGTCTTGAGAACCAGGTACGCCAGATAACAATAAAAAAGAGATAGAGCGGGGTAATTGTAAGCATCCAATATGCCCAGCGTGGACCGCTCAGTAGGTCAACACTCTCGAAGGTAGCCGAAAGAACAGTGAGCGCCAGGAGATAGAGCAACATCATCGGGATGGTCAATTTGCGCATCGCTTTGACTCTCATCAAATGTGGGAACTTCACCCTCGTCAATTGCAGCAGGCAGAGCGCGATTGAAATAATAGTCGCCCACGTGGGACCAATATGGAGAATGAGAAAAGTGGGCACCACCACATTCCATGCTGCAGGAAAGCCGTTAAACCAAGCATCTTCAGTTTCGAGGTCCGTTCGCGCAAACCAGAGCGCCGAAGTAAAAACGATCAACGCCGCAACAGCCATCTGCCACCCACTTGGTAGGAGATCCATCCGCACCATGAAGGCAACGGGAACCACCACACAAGTCACGTAATCAACGACAAGATCGAGAATGTGGCCATCAACTTGTGGGGCATGATCGGTGACCGCCAGTTTCCGGGCAATGGGACCGTCGATGCCGTCTAGCACTTGACAGACAATTAACCAGAGAAGTGCAGCCCGGATGTGACCATCGATGGTGGCTTGCAAGGCGAGTAATCCGGCCGCTGCACCGCTTGCAGTCAGCGCGTGAATAGCCAGCCCCGCCCTACGTAGGTGATGGGTCTGAGATAGCGCCATGAGGGTCACCATATCCCGGAAGTCGGTGGCTCGCCGTAGGCTCAGGATATGACGCCCGCCAATTCGAGAGTCGCCACGCGCCGCCTCGTTGAACGACTCTGGGTCATCTTGGTGATCGCCTACGGAGCTGGTCGTGCAATTGTGGTCTGGAAGGCCCTTGGTCAATATGGTGTCAATCCGTGGATTTATCTAGCGCTAGATGTCACATCATCGTGGCCATACGCGGTCGCGACTGCTCGCTTGGTAACGTCAGTGATCGATCGAGAATTATCTCGAGCAAAATCCTGGGGCGTCCTCGCCGCGGTCACATTCCTTATTCCCGATCTCTATATCTTGGCCGTTGCAAGAGACGTGCCCACCGAGGTTTATGTCATCATCATCGCGATCATTTCGCTTCTAGCGCTCCTAGCAGTGCTTTCGCTCTTCATCAAAATCCGTAATAGACGCAGAGCACGCAGTGAGTGATCAACTTTCGCTTCAAGATCTTGGTCGACCTCTTCATGACACCACGTTTATTGTTGTCGACTTAGAAACCACTGGCGGATCGCCAGCCACTTCAGCGATTACCGAAATCGGTGCAGTAAAAGTGCGATCAGGTGAAGTTCTTGGGGAATTCCGTACTTTTGTTAATCCAGGTGGACCCATTCCGGTCTTCATCACAGTCCTCACCGGCATCACTGACTCAATGGTGGCCTTAGCGCCAGGCATTGAAAGTGCGCTACCCGCCTTTCTCGAATTCTGTGATAACGCCGACAACGCAGTGCTCGTGGCCCATAACGCGCCCTTCGATATCGGATTTCTTAAGGCGGCGAGTGCGCAGTTGAAGATCGAGTGGCCCAATTACGAAACTCTCGATACCGCAAAGTTAGCGCGCACTATTCTGAGCAAAGACGAAGTGAAGGATTGCAAGCTCGGCACTCTCGCTCCTTTCTTCGGTGCCACTACTACGCCTAACCATCGAGCGCTCGACGATGCACGTGCAACTGTCGATGTATTGCATGGACTCATTTCAAGATTAGGGAATCTTGGCGTTTCTACTTTGCCAGATTTACGCGCCTTTTCCCATCGCATCACTCCTGCACAAAAGAAGAAGAAATATCTTGCAGAAAATATCCCTTCAACTTGTGGCGTCTATATTTTTAAAGATATTCAGGGGGTTCCGCTTTACATAGGAGTTTCGAACAATTTGCGCAACAGGGTGCGTTCATACTTCACCGCTTCCGAGCAGCGAAGGCGTATTATCGACATGATCGCCATTGCAGAGACTGTTGAAATAATTGTCTGTCGCAGCTCTCTCGAAGCGAGTGTCCTGGAACTTCGTCTCATTGAAGAGTTCCAACCGCGCATCAACCGGCGTTCCAAACATCAGAGTAAATCGTTTTGGGTCCATTTGACTCGAGAGCGCTTTCCTCGCCTAGCAATCGCTCGGGGAATTGAAAAGATAAATGACGAATGGATTGGTCCCTTTCACTCGCGGGGCGATGCACAGTTGGCTATTGAATGTGTGTATGAAGTACTTCCCATACGACAATGCACTCCTCGCATCACTATTGCGAGCCAAAAAAAATCCAGCGCATGCGCTTTGGCAGGCATGGGCAAATGTGGCGCTCCATGCATCGACGACCAATCCGCTGAAGATTACGAAGCTATCGTTGATGTCGCTCGCCACCTCTTCACACTCGATGCCTCTTTAGTGGTGGATCGCGCGAATATTCGCATGCGCGAATTAGCCATCGAGGAAAGATTCGAGGAGGCCATCGAAGTTCGTAACCGACTCACCTCATTCCTCCGTGCATCCTCAAGGGCCGAAAGACTTCGTGCTTTTGTGCACTTGCCTCAATTCATCACTGCGCTACCTACCTCTGATGGCGGATGGGAATTCACCTGCATCAGATACGGCCGTTTTGCCGGCGCACTCATCGGGGATCCAGGATATGCACCGCAACTGACCATCGATTCGCTCTTACTACTCAGCGAGCCCGTCTCCCCCACCGAACGCATCTTGCCGGCATCATCACACGAGGAAGTCGAGAGACTGCTGCGTTATGTGGAGACTCCTGGACTCCGGCTCGTTGAAGTTCTGGGGCAATGGTGTGCACCGGCGCGGGGGGCGCAAGCCCACCGACATGCGTTGGAGGCGCTCGATTTGGCCATTCCTACAGTGAAGCCCACAGGTGGTGGCCACGATGGCCGTCCCATCCCCCGCCGGAGCCGGATATCTTTAGGAGATCCGGGGAGTTAAGCCAGGATTTTGGCTGCCAACGCAACCAGCGCAAAGGGATCTATCGGATGAGCCAGATAGCCCTCAGCCCGCGACCAGGTAGCTAGCCAGGCATCATCGGGGCGGCCGACCACCAGGAGAATGGGTGGAGAATTAAAGAATTCGTCTTTAATCTGTCGAGCAAGACCCATGCCACCCTCAGGGACCGCTTCGCCATCTAAAATGAGCAGGTCAAAGCCTTTTTTGCCTTTCAGCGTGGCTTTGGTGGCCTCCTCCATGGCGGCCAGCATGGCCGGCCCAGTAGCCACTTCGAAGGTTTCCACTGGCGGCAAATCAACCGATATTCGGCGACCTAGCGCAGCAATGATCTGGGCGCGGACGGAAGAATCATCGCTGTAGATAAGTACTCGAGTAAAGCCCGCGGGTGCTGTAGAAGCGGTGTCAGCGAGGACATCTGTTTGAGTGTGAGCCACAGGCTCATCTTATCCCCCTCCAAGGCGGATTTTGGGCTGGCATGTAGTGACCTGGTTCACCTCACCGAGAGCGCTCCTGCAGCGCGCTTTTTGTGGCTTTATCCACCATAATTTACGTGTGACTAGCACCCTTGAAGACTCAGAGACCGGCACCGCTGCGACCAACCGTCCCAACCTCGTTGCCGTAGGAACGATCGTCTGGCTCTCCAGTGAATTGATGTTCTTTGCAGCGCTCTTTGCGATGTACTTCACCGCGCGTTCAGTTCAGGGTCCGAAAGTCTGGCATGAGTCGAACGGGATGCTGAATATTCCTTTTTCGACTCTCAACACCACAGTCTTGGTGCTCTCTTCAGTGACCTGCCAATTCGGTGTTTTCGCCGCGGAACGTTTCCAATTGCGGCGCACAGGTAGCGCTTTAGATTTTCGTAAATGGGGATTGACAGAGTGGTTCGCGCTTACATTTTTGATGGGTGCCTTCTTCGTCGGTGGACAGATCTACGAATATGCAAACTTGGTGGCAGAGGGTCTCTCTTTCTCCACGAACGCCTATAGCTCGGTCTTCTATCTGACAACTGGCTTCCACGGCCTCCATGTAACGGGCGGACTTATCGCCTTCCTGATTCTCCTTGCACGCACTTTCAAAGCTCGACGATTCGGCCACTCACAAGCAACCTCGGCAATCGTGGTCTCTTATTACTGGCACTTCGTTGACATTGTCTGGATCGGACTGTTCGCCACTATCTACCTCATCAAGTAAGGCTACGAGTGAAAAAGATTCTGCGTCATCGCCGGCATCCCATCGCGCACTTTCTCGTGCTCGGTATTGCCCTTCTTGCTATCGGGTTTGGATACACGCTGCTCGCACCATCGAATGCAGCGGTCGCTACTAATGCGCGCAGCCAAGTAGTGGAAGAGGGTCGTCAGATTTTCCTCAAGGGCTGCTCCTCATGCCATGGCATTAACGCCGAAGGAGCAAGCGATGCGCCCACACTTCTTGGGGTCGGTGCAGCCTCTGTTGACTTCCAGGTAGGCACAGGTCGCATGCCGCTAGCCAATACTGGCGTGCAGGCGATGCGCAAGAAGCCGGTGTACAACGCAGAAGAGACCGCTGCGTTAGCTGCCTACGTTGCCAGCCTCTCCCCAGGACCAGCAATACCTAATGCGGCTCAGTTGAATTACGAGCGCGATGGAAACATCGCCGAAGGTGGCCAGCTTTTCCGCACTAACTGCGCGATGTGTCACAACTACGCAGGCCAAGGTGGAGCACTTACTCAAGGAAAGTATGCGCCTTCCTTGATGGGAGTGGAAGTAAAGACGATCTATGAAGCGATGCTCACTGGGCCACAATCAATGCCGGTCTTTGGTGATCGAGCCATTACTCCACAACAAAAACTTTCCATGATTAAGTTCCTTAAGGGCATCGAAGCGGAAAAGGGTCAAGGCGGATTCTCGCTCGGCAAAGTGGGTCCCGTTACTGAAGGTCTAGTCGCGTGGGTACTGGGACTTGGTTTACTTATTGGAGTTTCTGTCTGGCTAGGAGCGAAATCTAAATGAGCGATACACATAGCGGACACGAGAGTTCAGGTCATCAGAGCTCATCAGCGCTCTCCCCGTTGGCTGATCCAGGTCTTCCTCCCCATATTTACCGCCGGGCCGACACTGAGCCGCGTGCTGCAAAGAAGGCGGAGCGGCAAGTAGCCATCCTCTTTGCGCTTTCGGCGCTAAGCACCGTTGGATTTGTCGCTTCCTTTGTTGGTATTAAAAAAGATGCTTTTATTTTTATCCCACTCTTTGGCTCCACACAAGCACAGCAACTTGCTCTAGGCATGACCTTGGCACTTTCACTCTTTCTCATCGGCGCAGGCGCTGTGCATTGGGCTAAAACGTTGATGCCAGATCACGAAGTAACTCAGGACCGTCATGAGCTCCGTTCAAGTGATGAAGATCGCCAAGGAGTTATCGAAGTCTTTCGCGAGGGCGCGGAGGCTGCCGGTCTGGGACGTCGCTCTCTCATCAAGCGGACGCTTCTTGGATCAGTGGGCTTGGTTACTCTCACCCCGGTTCTGTTGCTGAGAGATTTGGGACCCCTACCTGGCAAACAATTAGAAACCACCAACTGGAAGGCTGGCCGAAGGCTCGTCACTGATCCAGACGGAAAGCCATTAAAAGCCAGCGATATACAAGTCGGCGCAGTGGCACACATTCTTCCCGAGATGCCCGAGGGCAGTGAGCTCACTCTCAATGACATGGTGAAGGACCCGGTGATCCTTGTGCGTCTTCGCCCCGAGGACTTCAATCTCCCGTCGGACCGCAAAGATTGGGTTCACGAAGGCATCATCGCCTTCTCAAAGATTTGTTCACACATGGGCTGCGCAGTGGGTCTCTACGAGCAGCAAACTCACCATTTGCTCTGTCCTTGCCATCAATCAACTTTCGATGTCGAAACAGGTGCGCAAGTGATTTTCGGTCCTTCAGCGCGCGCACTTCCGCAGTTAGCAATTACCATTGATTCAGAGGGATATCTGATCGCCAAACAAGGCTTTATGGAACCAGTCGGACCTAGCTTTTGGGAGCGTTCATCATGACAACAGGTCAGCGTATCGGTGGAAACTTAGCCAACTTCGTAGACGAACGCACTGGGGCGGGACGCGCCCTGAAGAAGAACCTCAACAAAGTATTCCCCGACCATTGGTCATTCATGCTCGGAGAAGTGGCGATGTACTCCTTCGTCATCTTGCTACTCTCCGGCACCTTCCTCACCTTCTTCTTCATCCCTTCGCAAGAAGAAATTATTTACCAAGGAAATTACGCACCTCTCAGCGGACTTTCGATGTCGCAGGCATATGCGTCGACTGTTGATATGTCTTTCGACGTACGCGGTGGCATGTTGATGCGCCAAGTCCATCACTGGTCTGCGCTGATCTTCCTTGCAGCCATGGTGGTACATATGATGCGCGTCTTCTTCACAGGCGCCTATCGCAAACCACGAGAATTAAACTGGGTTCTTGGCGTAGGTCTGTTGACCCTTGGAATTGTGGAAGGCTTCTTGGGGTATTCGCTTCCGGACGATCTTCTTTCGGGTACCGGCATTCGTATTGCCGAAGCAATTATTCAAGCCATCCCGCTCGTCGGTACCTATGTAGCGTTCTTCCTCTTTGGCGGAGGATTCCCAGGAACAATTTTCATCTCCCGCATTTACACCATCCACGTATTACTCGTACCGGGAATCATTCTTGCTCTTATCACCGCTCACGTACTTCTCGTTTGGTTCCAGAAGCACACGCAATACCCTGGGCCCGGTCGCACAGAAAAAAACGTCGTGGGCTTTCCGCTGCTGCCGGTATACATGGCTAAAGCTGGTGGCTTCTTCTTCATTGTCTTTGGAATCACCACTTTCTTAGGTGCAGTTGCTTCCATCAACCCGATCTGGCTTTACGGTCCCTACAACCCGTCTCAGATCTCTGCTGGTTCACAACCAGACTGGTACATGGGTTGGCTTGATGGTTTGGTTCGGATGGCTCCTAACTGGGAGACACACGCATTCGGTCATACCGTGTCCTGGAACATTTTGATTCCAGGTCTGATTGTTCCTGGGATTATGTTCACTGGGCTTGCACTCTGGCCATTCATAGAATCCTGGGTCACCGGCGATAAGCGCGAACACCATCTCCTTGAACGCCCTCGCAACGCACCCACTCGCACCGCGGTCGGTGCCATGGCACTTACGTTCACCATGGTGACCTTGATCAACGGTGGAAACGATCTTCTGGCCACCCACTTTGGTCTCTCCATCAATCAAATTATGTGGTTCTCACGCATCGGAGTATTCGTGTTACCTCCGATCGCATATTTTGTGACTAAACGAATCTGCCTCGGTCTGCAACATAAGGATCGGGATACCGTCCTTCATGGTCGCGAGAGCGGTCGACTAGTGATGCTTCCTAGCGGCGAGTTCATCGAGGTGCATGAACCCATCGATCAATACGCACGCTATTCACTCACCAACCATGAGCAACCGGAAGTTGTAGAGCTTCAGCTTGAGGATGCCCATGGCGTCGCACGGCCCGGATCTGTGAAAGAGAAGATCCGCGCTCGCCTCTCACGTGGCATGTACGGCGAACAAGTACAGAAGCCCACCGAGAAGGATCTTCTCGAGCTCGAAGATGGTCACCACTAACGTCCTATGAGTTTCGAACGCAATGTCTTAGGTGGGGAACTTGAACTCTGTTCACTCGAACCGATTACTGGATGGTTTCGAGATGGTTATGCCCGGGCATCGTCAGATGATCTTGGCTCACACACCGTAGCCGCGGTCCTCTCTCGAGATTTTCTAGAACACCAACGCGAGGTAGGCAACGATCTCACTACTCCACTCCCCCAATATGGCTTCCCCGGCCTCGTCCCCGGAGATCGTTGGGCGGTGTGCGCCCCGAGATGGCATCAAGCATTCCTTGCTGGACGCGCGTGCGGCGTACTCCTTGCCGCCACCAGTGAAAGCGCCCTAGAGCACACCACCCTTGAGGCACTGACCGCCCACAGTGTGGATGTTCCGGCAGACCTACGATCGTTATGACCTATGAAATTGCGGAGTCCTACCGCCAGGCAACCCTCGCTTTTTCTGATGTTGCCGTCTCTCTCTCGACATTAGATCTTGATAAGAAGAGCGGCGAAGACCCATGGACTCCTCGAATGGTCATTCACCATGTCACGGATAGCGAAACCAACTCTTATTTGAGGCTTCGCCGGTTGGTAGCCGAACCTGGAACTCTTATTCAAGGCTACGACGAGGGCATCTGGGCTCATGATTCAACTCTTGCATATGCGACTCTTGACATTGAGGAGTCGCTTGCAATATTTCGGGCAGTGCGAGCCTCTTCTTACTCACTCATCCAACGACTTACAGAAGAAGACCTGAAAAATGAAGGAACGCACTCAGAGTACGGCAAGTACACCGTCTCACAGTGGCTCACAAATTATTTGGCTCATCCGCTCGATCACTTAGCGCAGATCAATTCAATTCTAAAATAATCTAAGGATTAATGAGGCCCGTGACCGGGGCGTGAGTACTCCATGGTAAATCCCACCACCGTAATGAGGAGCAGGCCTACACCGATCATGGTGAGCCACCAACCTAGAATCAGCCCTAGGCCAACAACAATGGTGGACCCAGCTACCGGTAGCGGCCACCACGAACCTGGGCTGAAGAAGCCCAGTTCACCAGCGCCCTCGTAAATCTCTGCCTGCAAACGATCTTGCGGTTGAGCACCTAAGCGTCGGTCAGTAAACCAGAAGTAAAAACCGATGATGAGCGATAAACCGGTGCTCAGTGCGAGAGCCGTAATCCCCACAACTTCGTGGGATAACAAGGCGTAGACGACCGTAAGTGCAGCATAGAAAACTGTGATTCCAAGGAAGAATTTCCAGGCGAACTTCACGAGTGGTTCTCTCCCTTCACATTATTCTCCGCGCCGTCCGAATCGTCATGGGGACCCAAGGCAGCGAGATGCGGATAGTGGAGATCAAAGGCCGGGCGTTCAGAACGGATTCGAGGCAGGCTGTGGAAATTGTGGCGTGGTGGTGGGCAGGAAGTAGCCCACTCGAGTGAGGCGCCATATCCCCATGGATCGTCCTCTGTGACCAAAGGAGCATTGCGGGTCATCCACACATTCATGAAGAACGGAATCATGGAAAGTCCAAGAATGAATGCGCCCACGGTAGAAACCATATTCATCCCCGTGAAACCATCTGTCTGTAAATAATCTGCGTATCGCCGAGGCATACCCACAGTACCCAACCAGTGCTGAATCAAGAATGTGGTGTGGAAGCCAACGAAGAGCGTCCAAAAGTGAATCTTGCCGAGACGTTCGTTGAGCATGCGCCCGGTCATCTTTGGCCACCAAAAGTAGAACCCGCCAAACATTGCGAAGACGACAGTGCCGAAGAGTACGTAATGGAAGTGTGCAACAACAAAGTAAGAATCTGAGACAGGGAAGTCGAGCGGTGGGCTCGCCAAGATAATGCCTGTTAAACCACCGAAGAGGAAAGTAACTAAGAATCCAATTGTCCAGAGCATCGGAGTCTCAAACGAAATGGACCCTCGCCACATCGTTCCTATCCAGTTAAAGAACTTCACACCGGTGGGAACGCCAATAAGAAAGGTCATAAACGAGAAGAACGGAAGTAAGACCGCACCAGTCACGTACATATGGTGGGCCCAAACCGCCACCGAAAGTGCCGCAATGGAAATGGTGGCAGCAACTAATCCTTTGTAACCAAAGAGTGGTTTGCGACTAAATACCGGAAGAATTTCAGTAGCGATGCCAAAAAATGGAAGAGCGAGAATGTAGACCTCTGGGTGACCGAAGAACCAGAAGACGTGTTGCCAGAGCATGGCTCCGCCATTCGCGGGATCAAAGATGTGGGTGCCAAATCTACGATCTGACTCAAGGGCGAAGAGTGCGGCGGCCAGTGGAGGGAACGCAAGCAGAACAAGAATGGAGGTGAGCAAGACGTTCCACGAGAAGATTGACATCCGGAACATGGTCATGCCGGGAGCGCGCATCACGAAAATGGTGGTGACGAAGTTGACGCCACCAAGAATCGTGCCCACTCCACCGATGGCAAGTCCTACGATCCACAGGTCGCTACCTATTCCGGGTGAATACTCGACGCTGGAAAGTGGTGCGTAAGCCGTCCAGCCAAATGATGCGGAACCACCTGGTGTAAAGAATCCGGCGGCCGCCATAAGACCACCGAAGAGATAAAACCAGTAACTAAGCATGTTCAAGCGAGGAAAAGCCACATCTGCAGTGCCGATTTGCAACGGCATGATGACGTTTGCGAAACCTACGAAAAGTGGTGTGGCAAACATCAGCAACATAATGGTTCCGTGCATCGTAAAAATCTGGTTGTACTGCTCATTCGAGAGAAATTGCAAACCAGGTTGTGCGAGTTCGGTGCGGAGCAAAAGCGCCATGACTCCAGCGATGAGGAACCATGCAAAAGACGTCGTCAGATACATATACCCGATGACCTTGTGGTCAGTTGTCGTGAGAAGCTTCAAGATTGTGCGACCGCGAGGCTCGCGCCGCGGAGGGGCCGTCCTAAACTCTGAGCGGACTGGAGGCTCTGCGAATGTGGTCATCCCGCACTTCCCTTCAAGGTGTTAACGATTTGCTTGTACTCCGCGGCTGGCACAACCTTCACCTTAAAAAGCATCAGCGAATGATCGCGTCCGCACAGTTCAGCGCACTTTCCAGCGTAGGTTCCCAATTTTTCTGGAGTGACTTCGAATTGGTTCGTACGTCCTGCGATCAAGTCCATTTTCATCATGAATGCAGGGATCCAGAAAGAGTGGTTAACGTCTGTTGTCGTGAGATCGAAACGGACGCGCTCACCTTGCGGTAAGTAAAGTGTGGGTGCATACGCTGGCGTTCCGGTGACCACGGTATTTGCCGGCAAATCCTCGTAGGTGAATTGCCACGACCAGCGGATCCCGTTGACGTGAATCACGTGCACCGGAGTGCCCTTAGGCGAAATCTTGATGAGCTCAGATTCGTCACGAGCAGTGAAAAAGAAGAGCACGGCAACGATCAGGAAGGGGACAACCGTATAAAGAATTTCAATAGGCACGTTGTACTTCGTCTGCGCAGGAATTTTCTCACCTCGGCGACGATGGAAAATTACCGACCAAATAATGAGTCCCCATACAAATGCACCGACGATGAGTGCGGCAACCCACGAACCTTGCCAAAGCGAGAGTATTCGATGACCGTTATCTGAGACCGCCTCAGGCAACCCAAGGCGCGGAAGCTCAGCAGCCGAGCACCCGGTGAGCAGCACAGCGATCGGGGCGATGAGCATCGCAGTCGATAAATATGATCGGTTTCTCACGCTCAAAGGATATCGGCTTACGCGTACACATGGCGCGGTGGTTCGGAGTAGCGTGTCTCACATGACTGGCCCATCAGGACGTTTTACATTAGGCGGGACTCTTCCCGATGCGCAGAGCCTCACCGGAGCCACTTCATCGCTTCGACTTTCCTGCCAGGAACTCTCCACCCACCTGGGCGTATCCCCTCAAGAACTCTACTTTGTGGGAGATGGGCCGCTCGCCCATACCCTCGCCTTAGCTGGTCTGCCCGCCGGCCCCCGCCAAGTGAGCGCTATTGAGCGCGTTGAACTCCTTGCCCAGGCGAGCGAAACCTTGCCCGTCTCCCCCCGCGGACACCTCCTCGAAAGTGCCACCGAGGCGAGCACCTACTCCCTGGGGTGGGTCAACGGTGAGATCGGGAGTACTCAGGAGATTGATTCCTGGGCGGCCCGCATTCACCAGAGTGAGGGTCTCCTCCATAGCGACTTGAGCTACGGCCTGGGGGTCTTGCCGGCTCCCACAGGCTGGGACCTCGCCTCGATCGACGCACGCGCCTTTGGCGGTCCCACGTTAGGGATCCTGGCGATTAAATCGCGCACGCGTTGGAGCGACCCACTTCCCACGCTCTCGCCCCGTTACAGACAATTACATGTTGACGAGCGGTTAATTGTGGAAGCAGCAGCCGCTCTGGGAGCCTACGAGTCTCTCGCCAAGAAACATTACGAAAGAATCTCCGAATTTAATCGTGACTTGCGCGCCAAATGTGCAGAGGTCGCCCACATCGATGTAGCTGGTGACCCAGCGGGCATCCCCCACATCATTACTTTCTCTGTCCTTTATGCGCAAGGGGAAGAGTTGGTGCGCGCTTTTGCCAGAGAAGGCTTTGTCGTGGCATCAGGATCGGCGTGCATGTCAACGAATCTTGAACCGAGCCACGTATTGGTAGCAACAGGTCGCCTCACCCATGGAAACGTCCGTCTGATAGTTCCCTACGACGAACCCGCCGATTCCTTGGCTCGCTTTATCGAAGTCCTGCCCCGCATTGTTGAAGGAGTGCGACAGGCATGAGTACCCCTGCGCTGGAAATTGATACTTCTGGGTTGCGTTGTCCGCTTCCAGTACTCGCACTAGCTCGCCGAATATTGGAGATCCCCATCGGCGAAACGATTGCGATGACATCTGATGATCCGGCAGCCGGGCCCGATGTACATGCTTGGGCCCGCATGACTGGA
>Ga0114969_10002110_pt1 | contig 16489 bp, 12 predicted proteins | sample M_130807_MF_Meta_FD_87316 | JGI IMG/M metagenome (GOLD analysis project Ga0114969, IMG submission 87316) | Freshwater microbial communities from Lake Montjoie, Canada to study carbon cycling - M_130807_MF_MetaG | ecosystem: Environmental > Aquatic > Freshwater > Lake | place: Lake Montjoie...
CCCGTTCGGTTTGTTGACCATGGTTGTCAGTCTTGAAGCAATTTTCCTCGCAACGTTTGTAATGGTCAGTCAAAATCGTCAGGCCGCTAGGTCGGATGCCAGGTCGCAAGCCGACTTTGAAGCAAACTTGCAAGCCCTCATTTGGTCTGTGCACATCGGGCACAAACTTGGACTCGATATTGAGCACGTCGAAAACCTATGCAAAGGCGTTATCGAGCAGGCTCGAAAATCAAACGCTACTTCGTAACAGGTAATCACAAGATTGTGTTTGCAATAGTGTAACCAATATTCGCTTCTGAACAATTGACGTAGTTTTTGAATCAATTCAATAAATTCATCCTCCGTTAGACTTGGCAACGAAAGAGGTACTACATGTCGGGGAATAACGCTTCAGATCTAGTCCAATATTCGTTAACTCCAGAAGCTGCGACAATCACGCTCAACTCCCCCTCCTCCCGGAATGCACTTTCCAAAGTAATGATTGATGAACTTATTGCACGGATCGCTCAGGCGTCCCAATCGTCGAGCAGCGTCATCGTGCTAACACATGAGGATCCAGTTTTTTGCTCAGGCATGGATCTTAAAAATACTGAGCGCGTGGACTTAAGTGGACTTGCAGAAGTAATGCTGGCACTTCACAATGCCCCGCAACCAACTATGGCTGTGCTGACGGGCCCGGCGCGCGCCGGGGGCTTAGGCCTGATGGCGTCGTGTGACTTTGTCGTTGCGGCCGACCACGTGACATTTGCATTTACCGAAGTGCGCATCGGTGTCGTTCCAGCACTCATTTCGGTTCCCGTGCTTGCGCGTGTTGCCACACCATTTCTCGTCACCGAATTTCTCACGGGGTCCGAGTTCACCGCGGCACGCGCACTTGAAGTTGGGCTCATCACTCATGTTTCGGCTGATCCCCACGGCGAGGCACAGCGGCTGATTGCACAACTTGCTGCCGTTGGGCCAGAGGCATTGCGACTCACTACTTCGTTGTTACGTGAAGCAAAATCATTTGAGTATGAGCAACGGCTGGTCAAACTACAAAAGCAGTCGGAAGCAATCTTTGCCTCCGATGAAGCCCAAGAAGGAATGGCCGCTTTCCGCGAAAAACGGAAACCAAATTGGCTTAAGCGTTAATGAGCGCTTGTGCTGCCTGGCGATATCGCAAGTGGCGATGGAAGGTCATGGCCGAGCAATTCTCGTAGTTTGACAGTCAGAGAAACTAAACGGTCAACATCAATTTGAGTTGAGTAGCCCTGTCGGTGGAGCAGCGAGACGAGCGATTCTGTTGCCACATTGCCCGCCGCCCCTTGGGCAAAAGGTGAACCGCCGATTCCACCCACCGATGAATCAAACCTCCGCACCCCAGCTTCCAAACCTGCAAACGCATTGACGAGGCCAGTTCCGCGAGTCTCATGCAAGTGCAATCCGACGTCGTTGCCGACCAACCCAACTGCGTCGCGAATGGTTTTGGGTATCGCCTCGCCAGTGGTATCAGCGAGAGTAATTCTGTCCGAGCCAAAACTACGCAACTGCGAAATGCATGGAAGTAGGTCTTTATACATCTCAACGTCGTCGTAAGGAGATCCGAAGGCGCATGAGACAACTACGTCAGTGGTTGCTTTGCCACCAATTTCAGCAATCAATGCTTGTACACCCGCCATCGATTCGGCAGTAGATCTGCCCGTGTTTTTGACACTATATGTATTAGACAGCGAAACAGTGATAGTTATTTCGTCAAGGGCGCACGCAAGGGCTCGACGAACACCTGCAAGATTGGCAACAAGACCTGCAACTGTGACGCCATTTCTCTGCGATATAGCCGCGATAACTTCTTCGGCGCCAGCCATTGCCGGCACCACGTCATCGCGCATGAACGAAGCAACTTCGATATGTTTAATTCCCGCAGAGATGAGTTGATTGATAAGCAAAACTCGCTCGGAAACTAATACAGGGGCCTCTGCTTGCAATCCATCTCGTGGGCCGACCTCGCGGATGTCCACCCACGACAAGTTCATTGCAGACTCGTGATGAGGTGAAACAGTTACAGACTCGATAGTCCAAGTCTAAACAGGCACTTTGAGAGATCCATCAAACTCAGGGAGACCTAGTTGTTTAGAGCGACAGTTATGATGTTCATATGGCTGGCAATGGCTCAAATTCGGCCAAGAGTGCCGCCACCGAGAGTGACATCGAGCAAAAGATCACTCGCGCACTAAAGGGAAATGCAGAGAAGGACCGAGCCAAGCTCGAGAAAAAGAATCAGTTGACAGTGCGAGAACGCATTGCTCTGCTCACCGACTCGGAGACATTCGTAGAGGATGGTCTTCTTGCCAACTGCAACGCAGAAGACTTACCTGCAGATGGTGTCGTGACTGGTTATGGAAAAGTGAGCGGCAGATCTGTCTGCATCGTTGCCAATGATTCAACCGTGAAGGCCGGCTCGTGGGGCACACGCACTGTCGAAAAAATTATTCGGATGACGGAGTACGCACTGCGCCATGAGTTGCCAATTTTTTGGCTCATTGACTCGGCTGGTGCTCGAATCACCGATCAGGTACAGATGTTTCCCGGTCGACGCGGAGCAGGTCGAATCTTTTCGAATCAGGTCAAGTTGTCTGGAAAAGTTCCACAGATTTGTTGCCTATTCGGCCCATCCGCTGCCGGTGGCGCATATATCCCCGCTTTTTGTGACGTGGTGTTCATGGTCGATCAAAATGCTTCGATGTATCTCGGTTCACCTCGCATGGCCCAGGAAGTCATCGGAGAGAATGTCACGCTAGAAGAGATGGGTGGTGCTCGGATGCATACATCTATTTCCGGCTGTGCAGATAATTTGGCAAGTGGCGATACCGATGCGATTGATCAAGCAAAAATGTATTTCTCGTTCATGCCAATGAACTGGCGCGAACTTCCTCCTAAGTACTCACCTAGCGCACCTCTTACACCGCTCACACGGAGCGTGCTGCCAGATGTTGAGAGTGCCGGATATGACATCCATAATTTCTTGGTCGGTCTCGTTGACGAAGATTCTTTCTTTGAAGTAAAACCTGATTGGGCCACTGAACTCGTGACAGGTTTTGCACTTCTTGACGGCAACGTAGTCGGAATCGTTGCCAACAATCCAATGCATAAGGGTGGCGTATTATTTGTTGACTCAGCAGACAAGGCTGCACGTTTTGTATGGCTTTGTGATGCATTTAATATCTCATTGATATTTCTGGCTGATGTCCCTGGTTTCATGATTGGCACTCAAGTTGAACGGCAAGGAATTATTCGTCACGGAGCCAAGATGATCACCGCAATCACTGAGGCCACAGTTCCCAAAATTTGTGTTGTCGTGCGCAAGGCTTACGGTGCAGGTTTGTATGCCATGTGCGGTCCCGCATTTGATCCAATCGCAACGCTTGCTTTGCCCACTGCCAAGATCGCAGTAATGGGCCCTGAAGCGGCTGTTAACGCCGTCTATGCCAATCACATTGCGGCAATTACAGATCCAGCTGAGCGAGAGAACTTTGTCCAGCAAAAGCGCACCGAATATGAAAAAGATGTTGAACTTTCACGGCTAGCGAGCGAACTCGTTATTGATGCGGTTGTTTCTTTTGAACGACTAAGAGCCGAGGTCATTGCTCGCTTCGCACAGGCCGATCCTGTCGATCGTCAGTCGGTGGAAAAGCGACACGGGGTCTACCCGGGTTGATTCAACTCTTTGGAACTGTCGGAGTAATCGCTTCAGCTCACGAAATGTTTAATCATCACAAAGACAAGTACTGCAGAAATCAGCCCGATAGCCAAGGCTGCGAAGCCATCACGACTGAGTCGGTTCACAGATTTCTGCTCAGAATTTGTTTGCATTTGATTTTCAGATGAGTTCATATCACTGTTTACAATAGCGCACTTAGAAATTCCCCATGCCCTCAGAATCCCACTGTGGTGCGTACCTCGCCATAGGTTCAAGGTTTTCCTTGCCAGCATGCAGGCGGAGTTCAGACTTGCCCAACTGCATACGGTGGACCTCGTCTGGCCCATCTGCCAAGCGCAAGAGACGGGCCGAAGCATACATTGCCGCCAAGCCATAATCGTTTGCTGTGCCTATGCCACCGAACATCTGAATTGCGTCATCAATGATGCGGCATGCCATCGTTGGCGTTGCAACTTTGATCATTGCAATTTCGCGACGTGCCGCTTTATTGCCAACCGTGTCCATCATGTGGGCAGTTTTCAAAACAAGCAACCGCGTTCGTTCAATGTCTATCCGGGCATTTGCAATTCGCTCCAGGGTCACACTTTGATCGGCGATTGCCGACCCAAATGCAACACGGTGCTGGCTTCGCCTGCACATCATTTCTAAGGCCCTCTCTGCAAGCCCTATGAGGCGCATGCAGTGATGCACACGTCCAGGACCAAGACGGCCTTGTGCGATTTCAAATCCGCGACCTTCGCCGAGCAGCATGTTTGAGATCGGCACCCGGACATTGGTGAACTGAACTTCGGATGCACGGTCGGGCATTCCATAGAAGTTAAACACTGGCAAGGGACGGATGACTTCAACGCCAGGGGTATCTTTTGGAATCAAGATCATTGATTGCTGTTGGTGGCTGCTTGGATTTTTGGGATCAGATTTACCCATGAAGATAAAAATTGCACAATTCGGATGTGTCGCGTTAGTTGAATACCACTTGCGGCCATTTATTACGTAATCTGCGCCATCACGGACGATTGAACTTTCGATATTTGTTGCATCGCTTGACGCGACAGCGGGTTCCGTCATAGAAAACGTTGAACGGATCTCACCTCGGAGCAACGGCTCAAGCCATTGCTGCTTCTGTTCGTCAGTTCCATACCTATCAAGTACTTCCATATTTCCTGTATCGGGAGCGGAACAATTGAACACCTCTGGCGCCAAATGTGACCGACCCATAATTTCGCACAACGGCGCATACTCAAGATTTGAAAGTCCAGTCGGGTGATCCACTGAGTTGAACCAAATGTTCCAGAGTTCGGTTTCTTTGGCAATCTTTTTCAGTTCTTCAACAACTGGCCATGTCGCCCATGGACCCAACTCAGAGGCCTCTCGATAGTACCTCTCCTCATTGGGATAAATATGTTTCAACATGAACTCTTCGAGACTGCCGCGAAGATGTTGTGTGCGTGCTGTTTCGTCAAAGCTCATGCATTCTCCTCCTATAATCTGTACATGATTCTATTTGACAGTCCGTTGTTGCCACATCTCATCGTTCAAAGCCTGCAGAGCCATGAGGATGAGCCGTGCATCTTTCTTGCCGGCCGAATAGCTAGTTACCGAGAAATCCGTGAGCGGACTAGTCAGATGATTCAAGTTCTTCAGTCTGTTGGCATGACGCAGGGAACCAGACTGGCGGTGCTCTCAAAAAATCGCCCAGAAGTACTCACGAACCTCACAGCGTCATTAGTAAACGGCAACATCATTACCCCGCTCCACCCTCTTGGTTCATTGAGCGACCACTCCTACATCATTAATGATGCCGAAATTGAATGCTTAGTTTTTGATAGCGAATATTTTGGCGATCGTGCAACTGAGTTGAAGAAGCAATACCCACACGTGAAGTTTCTCGGCTTCGGCCCGAATACCGTTGGTATCGACTACATGGCAGAAGCCGATCGTTTCAGCCCAAAGCTTCTTACCCCGCCAGTTATTGGCGCAGAAGACCTCTGCACCGTCGTGTACACCGGTGGAACAACCGGACGGCCAAAGGGTGTACTGCAGACTCATCGCGTATGGCAATCCATGACATGGATCCAGATGACCGAATGGGAATTCCCTAAAGAAATCCGCATCGCGATTGCCACACCGTTGTCGCATGCAGCCATGACGCTATTGGCGCCGGTTTTGCTTTCTGGTGGTGCCTTCTATGTAATGGATTCATTCAATCCCGATGACTTTTACGATCTAGTTGCAGAGCAGAAAATTACTTGCACGTTGCTCGTTCCATCAATGCTGTACGCCCTCCAAGGTCACCCTCGTTATGAGACTGCGGATATGTCGTCCATGGAGACGATTTTTTACGGCGCATCACCAATGAGTCCGTCCAAGCTTTCGCAAGCAATTCGTCATTGGGGCAAAATCTTCTTTCAGTTTTATGGCCAAACCGAAGCACCAATGGTCCTCGCGCATCTCAAGAAGGCAGATCACGACCCGGACAATCTCAGCATTTTGGCGTCATGCGGAAAGCCGATTTCGTGGATGCATGTTGAGTTGCTGGATGAAGACAATCAACCAGTGGAACGTGGTGAGACTGGTGAAATTTGCACTCGTGGCCCGTTGGTCACCATTGGCTACAAAGATATGCCTGCAGAAACTGCCGAGGCGTTGAGCGGTGACTGGCTCCATACGAGCGACGTTGGACGCTTCGACGAACACGGATTTCTCCATATCGTTGACCGCACGAAGGACATGGTGATCACTGGCGGATTCAATGTTTACCCGCGCGAAGTGGAGGACGTTCTCAGCTCACATAAATCAGTGGCGTCTGTAATGGTGATCGGAGTCCCCGATGAAAAGTGGGGAGAAGCGGTGAAAGCGCTCGTTGTGCTCAGGCCCGGAGTAACTCCGTCTGAAGAACTTGTGGTTGAACTCAAGACCATGGTGAAAGAAGCAAAAGGCTCACAGCAATCACCGAAGAGCATCGACTTTATTGATGCATTGCCGCTGACGGCTCTTGGTAAGCCAGATAAGAAAGCCGCCCGATCGAAGTACTGGACTTCGACCGAGCGGGCTGTCTCCTGATCTAAATAACCTGCCTCTTGGCTTACCCCTCAGACACTTGGTCCCCGAAGTAAGCCAAGAGAAGTTCTCAGCCTGCTTTACCTACTGCGAGATTGCCAACGTCTTCGAACTCAGTTGTGAGTGGCACAACCTTGCCCATTTTCAGAATGCTGAAAATGACGCTTCTGTTGAACAATCGTTGGTAGCCCTCAAGACCATCAGTCCATTCCTTGGTGAAGTCCAAAACTGGCACCATGCCACCAAGGTCAAGATTCGAGGTTGCCGATGCGGCTTCGAAGAACGAAGTTGCAGTGATCTCGCCGGAAATGCTCTCAGCAACAATCTTGAATGCTGCGAAGGCAGCCCATGTTCCCAAACCGCCAAGTGAGTTGTAGTCCTGCTTCGTGAGGTCCAATTTCGCCTCATCGAGTGCAACACGGTATTCAGCCCATGGCTCGGTTGAAATATCTGAGTACATACCACCAATAACTGCACCATCTGTTGCAGCTTCTGTGCCTTTTGCAGAAATTTCATTCAGGTTGCCTTGGTTGCCATACAGTTTTGCTTTAGTACCAGAGTCGGCCCAAGCGCGGTTCCATGTAGCAAATGGCTGTTCTGAAAGAACTGCAACGACACAATCGGCGTCACGTGTTGCTTGGGCAACTTCGCCCGAGACATCCTGTGCCGTTGGTGGAACGATGACAGTCTTACCAAAACTCTGTCCGAGAGCTTTAATTGCATTTTCCATTGGCGGCACAAAGATCTGTGCTCCGTCAATCACCACTGCATTGATCTTCTTGCATCCGTCTTCTACGGCACGCTTAACTTCCCCAACGCCGTACATCGGCTGGTTGCCGATTGGGAATGAATGCTTGTTTGTCAATTCAGATGGCGCAATTGCACAGCACACACCGAACCAGGTGATGTTTGATTCAGCAATGACAGGAATAATGCTCTCGCCGAAGTACGTGAATGATCCAACAATGGAAACCATTCCTTCTTCTACTGCCTTACGGGCACATGTTGTCGCAACTGCTGGGTCGAATTGCTCATCGCAAACGGTGACTTCAAGTGGACGACCAGCAATACCGCCACGGGCGTTGATGTACTGCTCGTAGGCCTTCGCGGTGTCAGCAATGTTTTGGTAGGTCGGGCCCGACGCGTTAATTGTTGTGACCGTCATTACCTTGATTGGCTCACCGGTTGGTGCAGCAACTTCAGCCGCAGCTGGGACAGTTGTGTCCCCAACTGATGTAGAAGCACCGCCACCACAGGCTGATGTGACCAGCCCGAGTACGGCAAGAGTGGCCAGTGCTTGGCCAAACTTTCGATTAATTCCTTTTTTCATGTTTCCCCCATTGTTTTGTTGTGTTGACTTACCCTTAAATGACTATCACACTGTTCGGTGTGACTAACCATTGAAGTCATGTAGTGCTTGATCGGCCGCATTCGCCCCGCACAGCCCATGTGCACCTGCCCCGGGAGGGGTAGAGGCCGAACAAATATAGACCCCTGGAACCCCCGTTGAATAAGGGTTTAGGGTGATTCGTGGCCGGAAAAGCAACTGCTTCAGGGAAGCCTGGCCACCGATTATGTCGCCGCCAATGTAGTTGGGATTGTGCACCGTCATCTCGGTTGTCGACCTTGTGGCACGACCAACAATTCGCTCACGAAAGCCCGGTGCAAACCGCTCTATTTGATTGATGATCAGCTCGGTGGCATCACCGTCATAGCCATGGGGAACATGCGCATACGTCCACACGGGTTTAACACTCGAATTTGATCGACTTGCATCCGCAACGTACTGCTGCCCGACTAAAACAAATGGTTTTTCTGGCATCATTCCGCGATGAATTAATGACTCAGTATGAACTACCTCTGCTGCACTACCCCCCAGGTGCACTGTTCCCGCCAGATGCGCGGCATCTGCTCGCCAAGGCACACCTCCGTCCACAGCAAAATCAATTTTAAATGCTCCTGCACCATGTTTGTATCGTCGGTAAGCGGCGGCAACTTTGGTTGGTAGACGATCACCCAAAATATCGGCAGCAATTCGGGGCGAGACATCGAGAAGCAAAACATCTGACGGTGGCAAATCGTTGATTGAAGTAACTAAATGGTTGGTCTCAATCACTCCCCCGTTTGAGCGAATAATGGAAGCAAGCGCATTGGCAATGGACTGCGAACCACCCTTTGCCACAGGCCAGCCCTTCGCATGCGCAGAAACAACTAATGACATACCGACCGAACTGGAAAACGGTGTCGTCAATGGATACAACGCATGAGCTGCCACCCCCATCCACAATGCACGTGCTTTTTCAGATCTCAATGATTTAGCAAGGGCTGCAGCAGGCAGCGCAGCTCTCATTCCAAATCTGCTCAGCAAAATAGGATGATTTGGGATTCGAAGCACCGGTTTGCCGATATCACTTAACAAATCGTCGAAACGCTCAACCATTGGTCCAAAAACCCTTGACCAGCTTGCACCACCTTTTCCTAAGAGACGCGCCGTTTCTTGGACACTCTGATGTAGTTCGGCGGCGGAACCGTCGTCGAATGGATGCACACATTGAATAGGCGGTGCGCACCACTCCAAACCATGTTTATTGAGTTGTAACTCGTTGAAAATAGGCGATGCAACTGCTAACGGATGAAATGCAGCGCATTCGTCATGAATCAATCCTGGTTGAATCTTCTCTGCGCTTCTCGTTCCGCCACCGAAAGTAGCAGCAGCCTCAAACACCGTGACGCTGAAACCAGCGCACGCAAGTCGCGCCGCGGCAGCAAGACCATTCGGTCCGCTACCAACGACGATCGCTGTTGGCACAGTGGGCGCTGGTATTACTTGCGCCCACCAGTACCTGGGTAGGCAACACCTGGTGCGGTGTAGCCAGGTCTAACCCAAGTAATGGTGTGAGGAATAGGACCGTCTGGCAACCACGGTTGTGTGTTGTACGCATCATCATTGTGAAACCAGCCTTTCTCAACGACGCCGATAGCAACATCGATAATCCGATACTGCACCTTCTTGCTAAACGCAGGTTGCGATTCTGTCCATGCAACGATGAGGTCTCCCGGCTCATATTGACATTGTTCCTGCAATCCCTCGAACAATCGCTCATCGTGACAATGCCCGTCACCAAAGTTCCAACCAGTGATGACATTGCTCGCAAACTCTCCATCGCGTTGCAGTCGATTATCTAATCCATCTGTGTGACGCATCAATCCCGACATATGCATCCGGCCATGCGGATGCATCATTCGAAAGGCGACACCTTTTTGAATAAATACTTCAGATATTTCCCTACCAAAGAGCGGCTCAATTTGATCAATTTGGTTGTCAGCAGATTTGACTACGCGCTCGTTAATTCGGTCTTCCATACCTTTATTTCGAAAAGACCAAGACGACGCAGCCCAGTTGCCCGCATATTGCTTCATTCCCACCAAGAACGAAACGTATTCGGGTTTGAGTGCACCAAGAACGATTGGAAAGAGTGCAGCCACAAGTACTACTGCCATGAGTGCTGGGTTCATGTCGCCTAATGCATATCCATTGATTGGATGAAAATTCGCAAACAAAAACGCTACGCAGAACATGAAGAACACGTTCCACTCCAAAGGAACAGCGACCGGGATTGTGGAAATAATAAATGAATGCAGCATCCAAATTGAGATGATTGCTATCCACGTAAGCCATGGCCACGGCGAGAACAGCAAGACGAGTGGCATGACTAACTCGCAAGAACTTCCACCAATATGTCCCAACAAGTGGGTCAGGGTCGAAGGTCGAAGATCATTTGGAAAGTCCTTCACCGTTTTCCTTCGGAAACTCTTAGAAATCATCCATGGCGTATTTTGAACCATGATTGCCACGGTGCTGGAAAAACCATGTTGAAATTTTGAGAAGCCAGCGCCCATCCAAACTACGACTATAAAAATCTTCGCCGCCATGATCATGTCCGTGAAATTCGCCATCAATCCAAAACACAACATGGTCGGAACATATTGCTCCGCTCGTGAAGACAAAAAGACAACTTTGTCACGAAGTCCCATAGTGAGAATGAGTGCGCAATATACAACCATCGACCACTGAGGCATTACACCTGCAGAGCCTTCTGGTAGTCCTGGTATTTGTTGGCCAGACAAAAACAACATCATCACCAACCAAAAAACAATGAGTTTGTAAAGACCGGTGTCCCATGGTGTGCGCCTAGTTCCCTTTGTAAAAGGAACGTGATTGGGGTAAGGCGGAACACGGAACGTATCGTTTTGCCACCAGTACAGCACTCCGCCAATTGGTGGATCGAAGTGAAACGCCATTGGCCCACACGTTGCTGCCAGACCAAGAATTTCCAAGAGAACAGTCCAGACCATCAGCTTCTGGTACAAAATCGGTTCGTGCCACCAGGCCCCAATGTCGTTGAACTCAAGACCCTTGGTGAACGTACCAGCAACGATCAAACCAAATAATCCGTACAAAAAGATCTTCCAGACATAGAAGGTGATGGTTTGCTTTGGTGTACCAAAACCGTGGTCAACCCAATGCAACATCAACATTTTCATGCGTTCAAAAAATGGCATTCCCTCAAATTCGTCAAGTTTGACGTCGGGTAATTCTGCAGTGCGGTATCCCATGGTCAGTTACTTTCTCGCTCGCATGGCTCGGTCGCGCCGAACCTGCTCTTTTTCGAAATAGAAGTCATCTTCGTCTGCCTTTCTTGTTGAATTTAACGTACCTGTTAGCCGATTCATTTCTCGTTCCTTTACTCTCAACCGTCTCCACTGCTTCCGTTTGTCTTTACGACGTTTGCGCTCAATATGGTCTTCTTCTGTTTCTGAAGTTCCCTGGAGATACGTCTGTTCGATTTCGTCTAAACGCTTCACCGCTTCATCTGCAGTGAGGTGCAAGGCAATTTGGCCGCGGGCAAGCAGGTACACACGATCGGCGTATTGCAATGCCTTCGTCGCATGTTGCTCAACAATGAGTGCGCCACTCCCATTTTGATCCACAGACTTCCTCACTGCGCTGAGCAAACGATCAACAATAATTGGTGCAAGACCTAACGATAATTCGTCGGCCAGAAGCAATGATGGATTACGGCTCAGTGCGCGCGCTAGTGCAACCATTTGCTGTTCACCACCGGAAAGCAATCCCGCTCTCACTGATAAACGTGGCTCTAACTCAGGAAAAAGCTCGAGCGCAACGTCAACTGATGCGCCACCCAATTTCAAATTATCTCTCGTGGTCATCTTCGAAAAGATCAAACGCCGCTCGGTGACGATACCCAGACCTCTCTTTTGAACTCGCAAATAGGCGGGTTCCCAAGTAGGAACATTGTTTAACATGACTAAACCATCAACTGGTTTCAATTCTCCGGCAATGGTGAGAAGAGTTGTTGATTTACCCGCACCATTCGGGCCAAGAAGGCAAACTACTTCGCCTTTTTCAACATGAATATTGACATTTCGAACAACTTCGCGACCGAAATAGCCTGCCTTGAGATCGCGCGTTTCAAGCAAGGTCTTCATTTAGATCGCCCCCCAGGACTCACTACGTCGGAGGTAACTCTATCTTTTTGCCCTGCATCAGTACCCAAGTAGGCGCGAATGACATCTGGGTTTGCTTGCACTTCTGTAGGGGTGCCAGAGGCAATGAGTTTGCCGAAATCCAGCACCAACACTTCGTCACACGCTCCCATCACAAATTGCAGGTCGTGCTCCACCACCAAAATTGCCATTCCCCATTCATCGGCAAGGCCGCGCACCAAGCGAGCCAAATTTTGACTTTCAGCCTGGCTCAAACCTGCAGCTGGTTCATCAAGAAGAAGGACGCTAGGAACCATTGCTACGGCGCGAGCAATTGCTAATAACCGACGCTTGCCATAGGAAAGATCTCGTACATCGCGGTGCAAATCAAATTCCAAATCGAACTGCTGAATCGTGCGCACTACTGGCGCAGAAAACAGCGGGTTGCGAGGTCGCACTAAATCTTTGAAATACGACACGCCATCTTGAGGGTCGGCAGCGACACTGAGATTTTCAAAGACAGTTGCGTCATCAAACAATTCGAGACCTTGGAACGAACGAGCGACACCGGCTCGGGCGCGTTTTGAAGCCCGCAATTTCGAAATCTCAAGATCACCCACCTGAATCTCGCCTTCAGACTGAGTGAACCCGCTCACCGCATCGATAAGCGAAGTCTTGCCCGCACCATTAGGCCCGATAAGGCCTGTAATAGTTCCCGGCTTCAGTGAGAAACTCACGTCATCAACGGCAACCACTGCCCCATAAACGACTCGGAGTTTGTCAACATGAAGAATTTGTGGTGTCACTCGATGGACGCCCAAATTTCCGGAATCAGATTCCGAAACATCGGCAAGGTCTATCAAGTATGAACGTCCCCATTTCCTCGAACGCTTCATAAAGCGGAAAATTTTGACCCATTCTGCGGCCAATCCGTCTTGGTAGTACAACACAGTGAGGAGAGTTGCGATTCCACTAATGAGTTGGATCCATCGGGAAATTCCGCTCCATGTTGCTTCAAAGATTGCTTGATTAAGACCAGCGGCGGCCATTGTGCCACCAAAGAACGGCCCGAGTAGCTGACCGATACCACCAATCAATGCGAAGCCAACGTATGTAATAGAGGTAAAGGTGGTGAACGATTGATAACTAATTGCGGTGAGTCGGAAAGCAATCAATATTCCGCCAAGCGCCGCGATTGCTGACGCAAGAGAAAAAGCGAACAGTTTCGCGCGCGTTACATCGACACCCAGCGCGGCGGCGGCTCGTTCATTCGTTCGTACTGCAATCAATCGCCGACCACTTCGCCCCCGCCGCACGTTGGAAACAATCCACACGGCAAACAGCGCAAGTGCTAACACGAAGATCCCGTATCTCTCTGGATACTTCACCGAGTCGAGGCTGTAGCCAAAGATGCTCGGGCTCTTTACAAGCGTGCCTTTTACGCCGCCCGTATAGTTTCGATTTCTAAACAGCATCAATTCGAGTGCCGTTCCCATACCCAATGTCACAATTGCGAGATTAAGACCCCTCGTCCGTACCGCCGGTATCGCAAACAGCATTCCCAACGGAACCGCGGCAACAACTCCGATGATCAGAGATAGAGAAAACGGTATGTCAAATACTGACGAAATTCGCCCTGCGATATAGGCACCAAAGCCTGCAATTGAATACTGCGCTAACGAAAGCTGACCTGCATAGCCAGTCAGTACCACCATCGAAAGCAAAACGACGGCTACCGACAACGACACGGTGAGCGCATCAACCCATTTGGGTTCTTTTGTGAGCATCAAAAATACGATGACGCCTGAGCCAAATAGCGCCCAATCCCACGAAATTTTCCCACTTCCCAGCATCGGATATTCGCGTAGAAAATAATCCCGATTAGGAAGCGATGTTCCCCGGAATACCAACACGACGATGACGACCAAAAATGGCAGAGACGGACCAAGACCTTGTTGGTCGATAAAACGACCCACCAAGGTTTGACCAATACCAAGCCCAAATGCCGTGACCGTTGCGATCGGGAAGGATCTGAAATCCGCGACAAGTGCAGCGGCGAGCGCGGCAAGAACTAGTCCCGTCATCGATGTCACTTGCAGAGTGATAATTGGAACGACAAGTATTCCAGCCACTGTCGTGAGAGATGAGCTGAGAATCCAGTTCAATGCAGCGACAAGGTTTGGGGAGATTCCTACCGCTGAAGCTGCTTGCTCGTCTTCGGATACCGCTTCTGTTGCAAGACCAAATCGGCTTGAGCGATACAGAAGCCATAAACCTGTGCAGGACGCAATGCCTAAGCCGAGCAGGATTATTCGATCCATGGTGATGCCAACATCCGACCACAGCGTTAATCGACTATTGGGGAGACGACTTGGTACCTGTTGGGGTTCAGATCCATAGCGAATCACAACACCAGCCTGCACCGTGACAAACACTGCCAACGTTGCAATTACTCGGATAAGTGAACTCGCATTTCGGAGCGGGCGAAGAATCATCCAGTGAGTGAGAAATCCAAGTGTTGCAGATAACAAAATTCCAAAAAAAGTGGCTATTAGAAATGGGTGTCCGTATTCGTATTGCAACTCCCACTGAAGAAAGACACCAGCAATCGAAGTTGCTCCAAGGGAAAAATTAATAATTCCAGAACCGCGATATACGACGATGAGACCTTGAGAACCAAATGCGTACAGCGCGCCAACGCCGAGGCCCAAAAGGGCGAACTGAACTATTTCATTGATCATTGACGAGTGAATCTACTTCACCGTTTAGATCGCAGGCGAATTACTGAGGAGTAATATTTGATCCGCTCCACGACAGGCAGTTAACTCACTTGCTTCACCACTAGAGTAAAAATTTAACGATGGAGCCATTCCCCCGAATGCAAACAGGCTGGAGCAGTAGAAATTCATGAATTTTAATTTGTCAGATGAACATGAGGCTTTCCGTCTTGTAGTGCGAGATTTTGCCGAGAAAGAAATAGCTCCTCACGCAGCAATGTGGGACGAAAAAGAAATCTTTCCCCTCGATGCCGTCGCAAAAATGGCCGAACTTGGCCTTTTCGGATTGGTCTTCCCCGAAGAATGGGGTGGCAGTGACGGCGACTTTGTCTCGCTGTGTGTCGCAATTGAAGAGCTTGGAAGAGTTGATCAGTCAATTGGAATCACCTTGTCAGCCGCAGTCGGTTTGGGCGCAAACCCACTATTTCGTTTTGGCACACCCGATCAGAAGCAACGGTGGTTGCCAGATTTGGTTGCAGGAAAGACACTAGGAGCATTTGGACTCACTGAATCCGATGCAGGAAGCGATGCCGGTGCAACCCGAACAACCGCACGACTTTCGGGAAAGAAATGGATCATCAATGGTTCGAAGTCATTCATTACCAACTCCGGCACACCCATCACATCGATTATTACTGTTACTGCTCGAACCGAAGATGGGATTTCAAGTTTCATCATCGAATCCGGAACAAAAGGTCTGACTGTTGAACCTGCCTATCGAAAATTGGGTTGGCATGCCAGCGACACACACGGACTATCGCTTGTCGACGTCGAAATCCCAGAAGACCATATTCTCGGAACAGTTGGAACAGGATTTCAGAACTTCCTCGCAATCCTTGACGACGGACGCATTGCAATATCTGCTCTTGCGGTTGGGTGCGCACGAGCATGTCTTGAATTATCTACCCAGTATGCAAAGGAACGGCAGGCATTTGGTGGTCCAATTGGTCGAAACCAAGGCGTAGCTTTTGCGCTATCAGACCTTGCTGTGGCAGTCGAGAACGCATCCAACCTCACGTACAAAGCAGCGTGGTTGAAAGATGCGGGTCTCCCTTGTTCTCAAGCTGCTTCAATGGCCAAGTTGTATTCCACTGAAACCGCGGTTACAGCAACTCGAGTTGCCACTCAAATCTTTGGTGGCAGCGGATTTATTGAAGACAACCCCATCGCGCGCTTTTACCGCGACGCAAAAATTCTTGAAGTTGGAGAAGGCACGAGCGAAATCCAAAAAATAGTCATTGCCCGAGGATTGGGTTTACCAGTTCGCTAGATCCGGATTGTGTCCTACTTTGTAACAGGTAATTGCAATATCAAGGTTGCGATTGTTTCAAAGATAAGTTTTGCACCCGGCTTGTAGGCGTGCACTCCGTCCCATCTATACGACAAACTGGCCGAGATCGTTGGATCTGAACACCATTCCTTCGGTCCGCTAACGAAAAATACCCCA
>Ga0114969_10002111_pt1 | contig 16489 bp, 12 predicted proteins | sample M_130807_MF_Meta_FD_87316 | JGI IMG/M metagenome (GOLD analysis project Ga0114969, IMG submission 87316) | Freshwater microbial communities from Lake Montjoie, Canada to study carbon cycling - M_130807_MF_MetaG | ecosystem: Environmental > Aquatic > Freshwater > Lake | place: Lake Montjoie...
ACCTGATTCTTTAGAAGGGGCGTTATTGAATACTCGATTACGGTTGACCAAGCTCCAACATTCATAATACCAATATGGAATATTTAACTTAAGGTTAAAAATATTTATTGAAATTTCCGCATAAGCTACATACATGTTGACTTCCTTCCCAATTCCTTTTTTATAGTCTTTAATCAAATAAGGGATTAATTTATTTTTTAAGAGTATTTGCTCAGCCCTTTCCTTAGTTATAAATCCTGTTTCTTTTTTTAATTGCTTTGAAATAATCAATGTAGTTTCGATATCAATAGTACTATCATTACTCATCTTAATGAAAAATACGTTATGATTCTTTTTTAGCTTTTTATCCTCAAGTATAATATAATCGCCTGCGATTTCTTTAAAATCAAGTTTTCCGTTATACTTGACCAATTTGGCATATTGATGAATTACAGCAAGGGTATCTTTCAATTCCTTTAATTTGCTTACACATCGTATTTGCCCATCACCAACTGAATTACTCACTACCTGAGAGAAGATAGGAGTAGACACGAAATTAATCAATAGGAACAGTATTAGTCTATACATACCATTTTTTTAATGAGAACACTTTTATTGTTAAACAATTTGGCAAAATATATTCCCTTACTAATCTTTGGGAGGAAAATTGTTTTGCTTTTAATGATAACCTCTTCGTGGATAATATTTCCTTCCAAACTAATCAATTGAAATTTCAGTTTTGTATCTCCATTAGGAAGCTGAATATTAATCGAATTTGAAAAGGGGTTAGGAAAAATTGATGCTTCAATATCTTGATGGTCAAATTGATTAATTGCTAACGGTTCCAATCTACAATCCATTGGATGAATTTTCATCGGATCCAGTACTAAACATCCACCATTGAAATTGTAAGGGCTTAAATCTATACTATGCTGTACTATGTAATCACCGGCATGTTGATTATTAAGATTGAAATGGTTGTGTCTGTAAATAGCAGGAAGGGTATCTGCATATAAAGCTGTAAGGTAATACATTACATCAGACGTATCATTAACATGTTTTAATAGGTGGGCATGTCCTATTTCATGGAGGATAATATTAAAAAAATCAATTTTGTTTGGAGGTACCGGGTTGTAATCTGTTGTGTCGTACCAGAAATATGACAAATCACTACTATCAATAGAAATGTCGATATCTCCTACTCCAAAAGGTGCACCAGTAGTACTTGTATGGCAATTCGCATGTAATGCACGACATTGTGCACTAGTACCCAAAACGCCATCAATAGGTTGTAGCACTATTGTATATTCGTTATCCGCGGCAACTCCTGCATTTGTTGTTCCAGCATCCAAGATAAAGTTAACACCTGTCATGCAACTCCATCTCCGAAAAGCAGTTTTTATACAAATGATCATATTAGCATCCGTGACATTTGAGTTTAGTTTAAAATGGTATGTACTATCAACAAAATGAGGGGGAGTAGACGTAGGCATTGGCTGCGCAAATAAAAATCTATTGTCTTTATAGTATGGAATAGTACCAGTTTTATTTTTTGAATTGTCTAAAGCAAATAATATTTTCAATTTGCTTACAGTTGAGGTTGAACTTGTATCGTTAATACCGCCCCCTGTATTTTCAATCCCAATCACACCCGTCCCCACAGGAACATCTTGGTATCCTGGTATGGAAGTATTCAATATCGCGGAATCGATGGCACCTGGAACGATACAAACAATTTCTGTATCACTCCAACTTGTTATATCGTACTTGTTCAGATTTAAAAATGAACTTCCTCCATCATCGGCATTTCTTAAAAATAGATTACCTTCTGTTGCTCCAAAATTCATCCCTTTAATAATTATCTGACTTTTTGTTCCTGCTGTAGTAATGTAAGTATTAGCACTTGAGCCATTAATGCTTGTGATCACTGGGATTGATCTTGTTTTGGGTTTCCTTTTTGCTTGCTTATTATTATACGTCCATCCTAATGGATTGAATGATGAATCACAAACAGTCATAGATATACCAGCCTCTATTTGAAGAAAATCATAGAAGTTCATGATGTTGTCAAAACTTAATCGGTATGCTCTTACAATATCATTGAAAGCATCGTTTTGGTAGCCAATAAAGCCAGTGTATCTGCGTACCAGTTGTAATTCAGTAATATAATCAGTTCTTTCACAGTTATGCGAATGTGGAAATTCACTTGGGTTACATAAGAATAGCCCTGCACATCCGACATTAAAATTTGTATTATGACTTACAGTTTCTGTGGAGTCTTGATAAGTTCCACCCGCCGTTATGACGGAAACTGTGCCACAAAATAAATCACCCTTTGCTATCTTGGTTATATAAACAATATTGTTTGTAAATATTTCACCGGTTACTGAATCCTTATAGCAACATTGTTCGATTACCTGTCCTTCAAAGATTTTATCGGCATTATTGATATTAGCTAAAACAAGAGCAGTATCAATAGTCGTTTGTGCTTTTATTATGAATATTGAAAATATTGCTATGAGTATAAGTATAATTTTTTTCATGTTATTTTTTTTAAAATTAAATATTTATTTGAATTAGGTTATCTGTACTGCAAGTCACTATGGAGGTATTTCCTTTATCTAGCCCCAATATAAAACCCAATAAGACAATGTTGTTGTTTCTTCGTTATGAAATTCATGAAGTTGAACGGTGTATTTTTCAAGCTCTGCTTGCAAATGTATTGGCGATAGCCTTTGCAAGTTGTGCTTGAAAATGCTTAAATTTTTAGTTCGGCCGCTGAATATTAGTTCCAAGCTTGTCTGCATTTAATGGTTGGTGCCAACTATTCGCTATGCGTAATACTCTTCAGAAAACTCAATTCCAAAAGTAGCTAGTTCTTTCAATACAGGTTTGTACACTTCTTTCATAATTGGAATTTGCACTCCAACAAGATTTTTTATCTTACCTGTCAATAACAGCTTGGCAAATATTGCCATTGGAAGGCCTACAGTTTTAGCCATTGCGGTATACGTTTTATCTTCGCCTTTTACGATCAAGGTACTTGATAAATGTGTTTCTATATTTTTTCTCGCATAATCAAATTCATGCCGCATAACAACCATATCTTTATCATAGTCTTCGATCTTCCATTTTTCTTCCATACGCTGAAGTAGAATATCAGCGCTACTCATCTCTCCTGCTAGATTAATCTTGTCGTTGTTAAACAAACCGAGCCAATCGATCAGATTTATGACAAGATCTTTTTCCTTTGGGGTAATGTTTCTTATTTTGTCAGAGGGATTGTTTCCTTCGACAGCCTTTGTAGCATACATAAACCAATCGTAGTAGGTTAATCCTGCATCGGTAAATTTCATATCCTCTGTTGTCAGTCCCAACTGAATAATCGTATTCCATCCCAAACAAAATTCTTCATAACGAAATGTCGCTCTGAGCATCGTTTTAACCTGCTCAAGACCGTAATAATTTCTGTAATTCAAACTATCTCTATTGGCATACGCTGCCAAATTACCCAAGCTAGGCACTTTAATCAATTCATACTGATTGAATAAATCCGAATAATCGAATTTCTTCTCAATGCCGTTATCCATAAAATGGGCTCCAGACTTTCCCGCATTTAAAATATTCCTTGCATTCCACGATATCTTGTAATGCCAAGGATTGTTATCGCTTTCAGGAGCTACTAATCCGCCGCAATATGATTTAAAAGAAGATATATCGGCACCAAGTCGTTCGATCTCATCAATAATCTTCATCGCGCTCATATGGTCGATGCCTGGATCAAGCCCTATTTCATTCATAAACAATAAACCTGCATTACGGGCATCAATATGTAAACTTTTTATTTCCTCAGACAGATAGGACGCTGTAATTAAATTTTTGCGAAGTTCAATGCAATCTTTTGCCACAATAAAATGAAGCGAAGGTGGAAGTAAGGAAATGACTAAATCGGCTTGCCCTATTTGTCTTTTTCTGAGTAAGTCTTCGTGAATATCCAATTGCACGGCTCTTCCGAATGAATGGTCTCCGATTTTAGCCAAGGCTGCGTTCAGGTTTGAATCGGCCACCGTAACCTGCCAAAATTGCTTTAAGGAACAATCTAACAAGTATTTTATAAGATATGATGATGACTTTCCAGCACCGAACACCAAAATATTGGTCATTGAATTTCTTGATTTTATTTCTGAATAAATAATCTACATTTGCAAAGATATATCTATAAAAATATTAACAAGAATGAAAAAGAATACATTCAAAATTATTTTATCTGCTTCCTTGGCAGTCATCCTATTCAGCTCATGTGCATCTCAAAAAAAGTACGGCTGTCCTAACCATATGTCAATCTCTAAATTACTCGGATTATAAATCTAGCTTCGCTATGGAATGGAAAACACTCTCCGGTTCTGAACAAATAGATCAAATCATCCAGGAAAGTTTTCTGAAACCTGTGGCAATCTTCAAACACAGCACGCGCTGTTCTATTAGTCATATGGCTAAAGGACGTTTGGAAAGAGACTTGGCCCCTGAAGGCATTGATTTTTATTATCTTGATTTGCTAAACTTCAGGCCTCTTTCTACTCTATTGTCAGAAAAGTTTTCAGTACATCACGAATCCCCTCAGATTTTACTCATCAAAAATGGCGAATGCATTTACGATGAAAGTCATAGTGGTATTGATATGCAAGGAATTGTAGACGAAGCCACCGCTTAACCTATGTTGTAACACTGCTCGATACTCACTTCGCTGCTCTCAATTTCATAACCCAAAGGCGGGTTATTTTTTTTGGCAGACACCCAAACATATTCAATGTGCGGATAAGTTGCCTTGATCGCAGCGGCTATTGATTGCACTAATTCCTCTAACAGAGGCCTTGTCTGCTCAAATTGACTTCTTACGATATACAATAATCCTTCATAATTGACTGAATTCTCCAATACTATTATTTCTTTGTCTGCGGGAATACCCACTTTCACATTAAGGATAAAGTAATTACCAAGAATCCGCTCCTCTTCATAAAAGCCGTGATAGCCAAACAGTTTGATTGTATGTAAGGAAATGTATAAGATAAGAAGTGATTAGACTGATTAAGGAAGAACGACCACTCGTTTGATGGCTTCATACTCATTCACAAAACCATCATTACTGACAAAAAGGCGAACTGTAACGGTATCTAATCCCGTTGGAATAAAATAGACGGTTGGATCATTGCTACTACCTCCGCCCGGCATTACCCAACGTTGTTTGGTATAATGTTTAGAACAATTAACCAGTGGCAACGTATCGTTGAGATGGATCGTCACCAGATCGCCTACAGAAATAGCTGATTCAGTGCAAATCATTGGCACAGGCTCACCTTTGCGTTTACACGCAATGAATAAAAGGCTCAGCGAAAGTATAAGAAAAAGTTGCTTCATAAATTTTAGTACCTAAAGTGTATCAACAAATGTAATTCGATTTTTTGAGGCTACAAAGTATGACGTCAATATTCTACGATTCGCGATATCAGTTGCGGGTTGCACGATGGCAATACCTTTCAATGAGTAAAAAAATCAATGTCTATCTAAAAATATCCGAAACGTTATGATGAATATTCATTGCCATCCTATCTGTAGGCAAATCGTTGCTGTCGCCACCAAACGGATCCTCAATTTCTTCGGCAATCAATTCGAGACTAGCTAAGACATAAAAAATAAACACCACGATAGGAATTGATAGATACCCTAGTGTGAACATGTAACCGAAAGGTAGCGTCATGACATATCCGAATATAAATTTCTTGATGAACACACTGTATGAAAACGGAATTGGCGTATTCTTAATACGTTCGCAGGCACCGCAAACATTGGCAAAGGCTCTCAGTTCATCATTTAAAAAATAGAGGTGCGTATCGCTTATGACACCTTGCTGATGAAGTGTTGCGACATGCTCATAGATTAGGTTGGCCACCTGATTTGGCAAATGCTTTTCCTTGTCAATTTTATCAATTAAGTTGCTACCCACTTGTCTGTCAAAAAGCTCATAGTCAGCCTTTCCAGACAACAGATGGTTGCGCAATGCAAACGCATACGCCGGTATAATCGTACGGAAAAAGACTCGGTCTTCGTGAAGTGTCAAGGGCAGAAAAGCGTTTAATTTAAACGCCAGATTTCGCGCATTGTTCGTCAAATCGCCCCATTGCCTGCGACCTTCCCACCATCTATCATACGCCGAATTAGTTCTAAAAACCAAGAGCAAGGAAATAACGCCTCCTAACACCACATGCATCAATGTGATATTTTTAAGGTGACTGCTTTCATCTAAATTAAGAAAATGCATGCCGGCAAAGACGACAAATCCCGTATACGCTGCAATCGCGAGCATTAAGGGGAATAGGATACGAATAGTATCGCCTTTATGAATCCTAAAAATGAACGTAAACCAGTCTTTGGTATTATATTTTATCATATTCGGGCGAAGATAAGAATTTGATTCCGAAGGAACCCTATCCACTCTATTCAACTTGATTCAAGTAACCCATGAGTTGATTATTTCATTTCCGTTTTTACTACGTCAACATCATAGGTCAATTTGGACAATATCAATCTATTGAAGAGTCGAAGCTAGTTACCAATGCACCGCTAATAGAAATAGTGCAGAGATACGTAAGGCACTTTTTCTTTACTTGATGTTATTTTACTTGACAAAAAACAGGGAATAGAACAAATTAGACGACTCCATGTTGGCTACTTTAATGCCACTCTCCAAGTTACTGTAAGTTGCATTGTACCAAGACGATAAAAATCAACCGCCATAAGAATCTAACTAGTTTTTTGAAAGATCCCCAACGTCAATTTACAGCCAATATGAACGCTAAAAAAATAGTCTTGCTTATTAATTATCAGTTAAAGGCTTTAGTACCTCAATACGTAGCGCCTTTTATCCCTCTTCTATTCAAAAAACTGTTTAAAAGTTAGTTTGTATTTTAATCTTCAACCATTACCTTTGCGCCAATTTTAAAAAAGACGGGTCGTAGGGCCCTTAATTACTTATAACTATGGCAAATACAGGAAAAATTAAACAAATTATCGGAGCGGTTGTGGATGTACACTTCCCTGGTGACAACAAGTTGCCAGAAATCCTGAGCGCACTTGAAATCAAACGTGAAAACAATGTGCCGTTGGTACTTGAAGTACAGCAACATCTTGGTGAAGACAGCGTACGTACTATTGCGATGGACGGAACAGAAGGTCTAGTTCGCGGAATGGAAGTGGTTGATACAGGTATTCCTATCGCGATGCCAGTTGGAGACGCTATCAAAGGTCGTTTGTTTAATGTAACCGGTGATGCGATCGATGGTTTGCCTCAGCCTTCAAAAGCCAATGGCCGCCCTATTCACGCGCAACCTCCAGCCTTCGAAAACTTGAGTACCGCTTCTGAAATCTTGTTTACAGGTATTAAAGTTATCGATTTGATTGAGCCATACGCAAAAGGTGGTAAAATTGGATTATTCGGTGGTGCGGGTGTAGGTAAAACCGTATTGATTCAAGAATTGATTAATAATATTGCAAAAGCATATAGCGGAGTTTCCGTATTCGCCGGTGTAGGTGAGCGTACCCGTGAAGGAAATGATTTGATGCGTGAAATGATTGAAGCAGGCATCATGAATTATGGTGAGGAATTCAAACATAGCATGGAAGATGGTGGATGGGATTTGGACAAAGTGGACATGGAAGGTTTAAAAGACAGTAAAGCGACTTTTGTATTCGGTCAAATGAACGAACCACCAGGAGCTCGTGCTCGTGTGGCCTTGTCTGGTCTAACGGTGGCTGAATATTACCGTGATGGTGATGGCACTGGCAAAGGACGTGATATCCTTTTCTTCGTTGATAATATCTTCCGTTTTACACAAGCAGGTTCTGAGGTATCGGCGTTATTAGGCCGTATGCCATCAGCGGTTGGTTACCAACCAACCTTGGCTACTGAGATGGGTCTAATGCAAGAACGTATTACGTCCACTAAAAACGGTTCAATCACATCTGTACAAGCGGTATACGTGCCTGCGGATGACTTAACCGATCCGGCTCCTGCAACTACTTTTGCTCACTTGGATGCCACAACGGTATTAAGTCGTAAAATTGCGGATTTAGGCATTTACCCTGCGGTAGATCCATTGGATTCTACGTCACGTATCCTAACAGCGGCTATCGTAGGTGATGAGCATTATACGTGCGCTAACAAAGTAAAATTAATCTTACAACGATACAAGGAATTGCAGGACATCATTGCCATTCTTGGTATGGATGAATTGAGTGAAGATGATAGAATGACTGTGGCCCGTGCCCGTAAAGTACAACGTTTCCTTTCGCAACCTTTCCACGTGGCTGAACAGTTCACTGGTTTGAAAGGCGTCTTGGTACCGATCGAAGAAACAATTCGAGGATTCAATATGATTATGGACGGCGAAGTGGATGAATATCCTGAAGCGGCCTTTAACCTTGTAGGGTCTATTGATGATGCAATCCTGAAGGGTAAGAAAATGATGGAAGCGGCTAAGAATTAAGAATTAGCTGATTAGTGGATATGCTAATAAGCCAATTAAATAAAGGAATTCCAATAGTGCCTGTTGGCTTTTCTCAAGAATGAAAATTAAAAATTATACGGCATTTGTCATTGGCACATTGGCAAATTAGCTCGGTAGCAAATTGGTATTATGCATTTAGACATACTCACTCCGGAACGAAAAATATTCAATGGCGATGTATACGGCGTACTATTGCCGGGCGTTGCTGGTTACTTCGAATTGCTTGATAATCACGCACCGATTGTAGCAGCCTTAGGAAAAGGTCAATTGAAGATATTGAAAGACAAGAACAATGCTGAAATCTACAATATCGAAGGTGGCTTTGTAGAAATGAACAGCAACAAAACGATTGTTCTGATTGAAGGAGCTGAAATAGTCGCATAAATTCATACAACTATCTTTTACAACGACCTGCAGCAATGCAGGTCGTTTTTATTGCAACCTACTTCATACCGATTGACATATTGCAATCGACGACTTGTCGACTTACTTTATCATTTCCGAAAAGGAACCCTTCGATATTTACCACACACTGTCATTGACCTCAATTGAATAGCACATTGCAGTGCATAAAGAAAGGTACTCGCATAAAAAAATGGCTCTCAATAGCAGAGAGCCATTTATACTGATTTTGCGGAATACTTATTTCACCAACTTAAAATAATCTTCTACTAACTGTTTATAGTATGGTTTCAATTCGGCAGGAACCGTCTTGTAATAATCAATGACCGATTGTTTACTTTTTAAAATGTCTTTTAGTTGCTGCGGAATTTCGCGGGTCATATCCTTGGCCGAATTCGATTCACGTTCCTCGCCTTGTTCTTGTTGACGTAAGGCATCTTTTGCTTCAAGCAAACGATTCAGAATTTCTGATTGACGGCTCAATAAATCATTTGTAATACGACGATTCACGATATCCGTCTCGTTCCTGTCCATATCACTTTGAATCTTAGTCAAATTCGGATTGCTTTTTCCATCCTTACGCAACTGGTTATTGATATCATTCAATTGCTTACGCAAGGCCGACTGTTGAGCGGCTATCTTCGCCATTTGTTCACTCTCACCTCCACCCTGTTCGCTTTCACCATTATCACCTTGCTTACCATCTTTACCTATTTTATCGCCTGGTTTATCACCCGGTTTATCACCTGGTTTATCGCCTAGTTTATCACCCGGTTTATCGCCTGGCCTAGATCCTGGTTCGCTGCCTGGCTTACCCATTTTGTCTTTGAGTTGCTGCATCGCTTTGCCTAATTGCTCTTGTTTGGTAATGATATCGCCAAGTTGCATACCCATACCTTTACCACTTTTCTTAGATGGCTTGCCACCAGGTTTGCTGCAGGATCCACTCCCTTCTTTTTTCTCTTGCTCGGCTTGCTCCTTCATTAATTGCTCTAGCACTTCATTCAGCATCAGAGCGAGATTATTGGCACCTGTCATAATATATTGCTGATCAACCGAGGCTTGCGGAACATTGCGTTGTTCAAGCAGGGTAATACCCGATTCCATATGACGATTGATACCATCTATTTCCTTATTGACTGTGGAAGATAATGTTGCCAATCGTTTACTTAGTACAAATAAGCTATCTGCAATCATTTTGGTATCTTGCTTCAGCTTTTGTTGATTCTTGATATTCTGTACAAATTTAGGATCTGAAATAGCCGTTCCTTTTACGCCCGAAATCAAATCCTCCTGAGAGAATGACATTCTAATCAGGTTAGATAATATTTGTCGTGTAGCCTTTACATCAACTTCCAATTCATCGGCACTACCACCAGCTGCAGATTCCTTCATTTTCTTGGCCAATTTTTCCAAACTTTCTTTGGCCTTTTTCTGCGACTTCGATGCTTTGCTATTACTTCCGCTCTTTAGTTCTTCAGAACTCTTATCCATATTTTGTTCGGCATCCTTTTCATCCTTCTTCATGTCTTCAAGATCCTTCTTATTCTCCATACTCTCGTTGAGTTTGGCTAAATCGTCGATATCCTTTTTCAACTCATCTAATTCCTTGTTCAGCTCATCCTGTTTCTTTTTCAGTTCCTCATTTGTTTTGGCCCCGCTCTCGGTTAGCTTATTTAATTCCTCTTGTTTCTTAGCAAGCGTCTCAGCCTTCTTAGCAATATCTTCCATGCGCATATCGCGTTCGAGCTGCTTCATCATTTCTACCATACGATCCAAATCTTTCTCCATCAGATCATTATCTTGCTCGGCTTGTTTCAGTTCGTCGAAGAGCTTATCCTTATCAAGTAACTTCATCAGCTCTTCCATTTTCTTCATATGTTCATCAAGCTGATTATTTTTAAGTTCGTCTAATAACTTCTCGACATTCTGTTGCTTCTCCTTTACCTCATCAGAATATTTTTTCTCATTCGCTTGTTTATTATTCTGTTCAAATTTCTTCTTGATATTCTCTATCTGCTTTTGCACATTTTCGTTTCGCTCCACCATCTCTTCCATCTTCTTCTTATCTTCCCAATCCAGCTCATTTTTCTGCAGCAATTTTTCCTGCATCTGCTTAATTTCCTTATCCATCTTATCACTTTGCTTGGCTGTATTATTCAGATCCTTATTGATCTGCTCCTGATTTTTCTCCAGCAACGAGTCTAATTTTTTCTCGGTAGGCTTCTCATAACTAAAGGTCACACTCTTGGTACATTTGCTACCATTGACAGCATCATTATCATAGGCCGAGAAATAATAACTAAGTCTGTCGCCCGCTTCAAGGCCAAGCTGCGTGATATCGAGAAACTGATTAAATTGAACAGATGGACCGGCCTTTACGGGAACGGCAATTGAACCATTTTTTGCAGCGCCTGAAGCCACTCCTTTTTCATTTGTCTTTTGGATTGAATAATTTAAAGCCACATTTTTAATGCCGTAGTCGTCGCCTGCCTCACCGACAAATAATACGTAGTCGCCAGTAAAAGAATCGTTGTATTGCTGCACATTAATAGAAGGAAACTGATCAGGGATCACGGATACATTATAATGCAGGGTGTCCTTGCGTTCGATCTGTTTATTTGACACAAGAATCGAATACGTCGTATCGCGCATGAATTTATATCCAACAAAAAAACTAGACCCTTGCTTGCCCATAGCGATTGGCTTGCCGGCTCCAAGCACGAATTCGATATTGTCGGTATGTTCTGTGCTAAATACCCATGCCAAGGTGGTTCCTTGCGGTGCAATAATATCGCCAATATTGTCGAGCACTTCATCTTTACGACCCGTGTATTCTGGATAATCGACTGATACTTTAAATTGTTTAATTAACGGTTTTTGTAAGATATGTATGTCGTACGACTCACTACTAAAGCCGGCTGCAGTAAAATTAAACTTCGTATCTTTTGATAATTTATAAAAGGTGTGCGTAAACATATTGGATGCCTTCTTTTGCATCATCACTTCTTGCCCGTTATAACGAATCATAACATTATCGGGCAAGGTATTGCCAGTCATCTTCACATTCACTTCGATATCTTCAAATTGCGGAACGCTGAGTTTGGTAGAAAGTAACTCAAAGTCAAAAGGCGCTTTCGGAACAAACTTTTTTGATGGCGCCAATAATCTTTCTGCTGAATCTCTGAAAACATTTGGAGCGGCAACAAGTATGAACACCACCGCTAAAACTGGCATGATTACATAGGGGAGATATTTTCTGTTTTTCGCGAGATTGATGGCCGATTGAAATGGAATTGGCGACAATTCATTTGTCTTTTGTTCGATACTAGCCTCAATAAGTTCCTTGCCAGTTTCGTCGTTGATCCGCTGTTTAAGCTGCAATACGTTCAGTAACTTATCCTGCACATTAGGAAAGTGAATACCAATGATTTGTGCTGCCTTTTCATGCGAAATAACCTTACCCAACTTCTGCATTTGCATCAGGGGAATTACAATCCAATAGACGAGTGCGAAACCGCCTAATCCAACAAAACTTGATAGTAATGTATACCGCAGCCACGATGGAAAATAGAAATAATACTCACCGACACTCACTACCAAATAATAAGCCAATGCAGACGCTAAAAAAATAAGACCGCCCTTTACTAACTTATTGGCATAATATTTCCTGATAAAGGCGTCCAGACGCGCAATCAGAAATTGATAATTGTTCATACGAGTCGCAAGTTACTCAATGCAGACAGATGACAACTTTTTTATTCCCTTATTTTTTGTGAAAAAACGAGGCCGTTATTCCATTGTATTTTGGTTATAAACAACACTTTCAATGCCTGAATAGAATGTCTGTGAACAAGAGCCATAGCGTATATTTACATACTTAAATGAAAAAGAAGTCATCAAACAAATTAATCCGATTCTGGAAAATTCTTGGACCAGGTCTAATCACAGGTGCTAGCGACGACGACCCATCGGGCATTGCCACCTACTCGCAAGCAGGCGCTGCATACGGACTGTCTACATTATGGACAGCTATTATTGCTTTTCCGCTTATGGCGGCCATTCAACAAATGTGTGCACGAATTGGATTAGTCACTTCACAAGGCTTAACCGGTACGCTAAAAAAACATTACCCACGACCGGTATTGTATCTGATGTTACTATTTAGCTTTCCTGCCATCGTTCTGAATATTGGTGCAGACATCGCTGGTATGGGTGCTGTTGGCAATTTGTTATTCCCATCAATTGACGCTATGTATTTCAGCGTTGTATTTACTATTTTATTGCTCGGCTTAATTATTTATTTACCCTATCAAAAAATTTCATCGATACTGAAATATTTATGCATTGCTATGCTCGTTTATTTTGTCGTGCCTTTTTTGTATAAACAAAATTTTATAGAAATTGCCAAAGCAACATTCATTCCTACAATCAAATTTGACAAGGATTTCGTGGCTATTCTTGTTGGCATACTTGGCACTACAATATCGCCTTACTTATTCTTTTGGCAAGCGTCTGTTGAAGTGGAAGAAATGAAAAACAAGAAGAAGCATTTGATCGTGAATAAAAAAATAATTCTTGATATGAAACAAGATGTCGATTTTGGAATGACATTCTCTGGATTAGTCATGTATTTTATTATACTCACAACCGGCACTGTCTTATTCAAGGGCGGCATTCATCAAATCGACACTGTCGAACAAGCTGCTATTGCGTTAAAGCCGTTGGCTGGAAATTTAGCCTATCTACTTTTTGCCATTGGTATCATTGGCACCGGGCTCATCGCCATTCCTGTTTTATGCGGATCACTCTCCTATATTTTTACCGAGACGTTTGGTTGGGAGCAAGGGCTTGATAAAAAATTTCATGAAGCCAAGGCGTTTTATATCATCATTGCCATTTCACTGCTAGTGGGACTTTCGCTGAATTACATCGGCATTTCGCCAATCAACGGACTTATTTATGCAGCCGTTCTGTATGGATTAACGGCTCCGGTATTGATTGCCATCATCCTGCATATTTCCAACAATAAAAAAATCATGGGTGAGTATACAAACAGCAGGATGTCAAATGTTCTTGGATTCACGGCCATGATTATTATGACCGTTGCTGCTGTTGTGTTAATTTACTTGCAAGTGAGCAGCTAAATAGTATCATCGTTGAGGACTAATAGAATTCCTTAATGAAACGATATAGATTAAAACTTGGTTTGCTTTTCTCCTCTTCTAAACGATGTTTCAATAGATTTTTTGAAATGTCCCCCATTCGCTTTTGCTGAATCAATTGAAATGCTTTTTCGGTTATTAACTGCGCGTGTTTATCAACAGATTGCGACATACTATGCGCATGCCTTGAAATTTGAGTAATCAATTCGTCGATACCGAGACCAGCTGTGGCCACGCATTTGATGACTGGAATTTCCCAACCACCGGCCTTACTATGTGCTAAATAGTTTAGGTTCTTGACAAACTCATCGGCATTATCGCGATCGCCCTTGTTGACCACAAAAATATCCGCAATCTCCATGACACCGGCCTTCATCGTTTGCACTTCATCGCCACCTTCGGGCACCATAACAACAATAGTGGTATCTGCTAAGCCAGCAATTTCCACTTCGCTTTGCCCGACGCCAACCGTTTCTACCACGATAAAATCAAACGGACAACTTCGCAATACATCAAGTACTTCAATAATCTTACCATTCAATCCACCAAGCGAACCTCTACTTGCTAATGACCTGATGTATACATTTGGATTCAAGTAAAATTCACTCATACGAATACGATCGCCTAAGAGTGCGCCATAATTAAAAGGCGAGGAAGGATCCACAGAAAGTACGGCTATTTTTTTATCCCCTTTGACCAACTTCTTTAATAATGCATTTACCAAGGTGCTCTTGCCAGCTCCGGGCGGACCGGTAATACCAATGACAGGAACATGATTGTTTGTTTGTAGTGACAAGAGTAACTCTTCGCTGCCAGGCAACTCATTTTCAACCATTGTGATACTCTGCGCTAATGTGCGATAATCACCCGAATGAAGTTTGTCGATTAATTTATCGGTAGATGACACAATAAATAAAGGGTTTATTAGTTTATATTCGTTGCCCGACAAATGTAGAACGAAAGGACTATTACTTTGCCAATAATGACGAACAAATATCAACAGGCGTTTTCTTGAAATCAAAACTGCATTCTTTTTTACTGAATATGCCGCATGAACTGCTGTCGCTTTGTGCTTGTCTGCTCATACTCATAGGCCTTTTCATTTCGCGGGCCATGATGAGCATCGGCATGATGACATTGGTTGGCAATGCACTTTTGAACGTCAACCTATTTCATAATTTCAAGTCCTTTTTCTCGAAGCCACACCTATATCTTCTCAGCGGATATGTTTTGCTTCTCGGTTGTTCATTTTTGTGGTCGCAAGACATTCATTTTTTTAATGAACGAATACTCATTGCGCTTCCTTTTTTACTGCTGCCTTTCGCTTTCCATTCTATGAAACCATTCAGTAAACGATGGTTCGATGCATTAATGCTTCTTTTTATTACACTCTGTTTTTTGGGAATGACATGGAGCCTATGTCATTATATTCAACACAAGGAAGCATTTGATGCCGGTTATGGTTTTTCTCAAGTAATACCCACTCCCTTTAAGAATGATCATATTCGTTTCAGTCTTGCAGTTGTTTTGGCTATTTGCTGCTCGGTGCAACTCATAGCAACTACCAACCTAAAACTACTCAAGGCAGTCTTGACTATTTTTGCTTTATTCGCCATTGTATACCTTCATATACTGTCGGCCAAGACAGGCATAGTAGCTTTCTATTTGGTTGCGCTTCTTTTCATAGGGAAACTCACTCGTCAGAAATCAACTAGAAAAAAAGGCCTCCTGATTGTCCCTTTTCTTTTCGCTCTACCCATTATAATGTATGTGGGCTCGACTACATTCAGAAATAAAATCGCCTATGTCAGCTATTCAATTTCACAGATACAAAATGCCAACAAGGAAGCCAATATTAGTGATGAAGGGCGACTCATTTCGTATTCCTACGCCTTAGATTGTATCAAGGCTCATCCATGGGTTGGCATTGGACTTGGTGATATTCGACAAGAGATGAAAACACATTATCAGCAAGACTTTGACAATGCATCCGTCACCGTACTGTTGCCACATAATCAGTTTCTGATGCTTGGTATGGCTATCGGATTACCTGGCATCCTGTATCTTTTAATAATGCAACTTTCATTGTTCCGTTATGTTTATCGTCGTGATTTTTTGAGTCTCCTATTTTTGAGTATGATGTTTTTAGCAATGATGGTTGAGCCATTATACGAAACCCAATATGGCACCTGCTTGTTTTTATTTTTTTTGTTACTACTATTGCAACAAAGAACGATGACTGAATGACAACTTTTATTCCCTTATTTCCGCTCAATATTGTTGTATATCCTGGCGAAGAATTGAATCTGCATATTTTCGAACCGAGATACAAACAACTCATTAGCGAATGTTTTAACGACAAGAAAGAGTTTGGCGTAGCCC
>Ga0114969_10002116_pt1 | contig 16464 bp, 15 predicted proteins | sample M_130807_MF_Meta_FD_87316 | JGI IMG/M metagenome (GOLD analysis project Ga0114969, IMG submission 87316) | Freshwater microbial communities from Lake Montjoie, Canada to study carbon cycling - M_130807_MF_MetaG | ecosystem: Environmental > Aquatic > Freshwater > Lake | place: Lake Montjoie...
AACGAGATCGGCGGATATTGCGCCGGTTTGCGAAAGCGCCGGCCCGGCAAGGGTGAGCACAAGCAAAGAACTGAGAAAGTAATTTCGTAACTTCACGATCGTTACTCCTTCTCAGCGCCTATGCTTGGCCCTCACCGCCGCCGAACGTATTTAGCGCTCGCCGCGAACTTCGCGCTTCCACAGTTCCCAGGAGCGGTTTTGTTGGCCATCGTTGGCTTTGGCCGATTCCACCGCTTCGCCAAGCGTTAGATAATTCGGCGTACCGAGCCGCAGGGCTTCGGCTTGCAGCTTGGCGTTCAGTTCGGCGTAGACGGCGCGATAGACGGCTTGGCGGAGATTGAAGCCGATCACCGTCGAGCCGTGGCCGCGCATCAAGACGATATTGTTGCCGCCCAAAGAACGCGCCAGCGCGGCGCCTAACTCATTACTGCGGACCAGCATGTCACTGGACGAACCGGCCGTGTCCCGGATTTCGAAAACGGGGGCGCCTTCGCCGATGAAGCCGCTCATGTGATAGACGGGTTTCAACGTCGCCGTGGACACGATGCAGAACGGAATCACGGCCGCCGAATGGCTGTGAACCACAGCCACCACATCGGGGCGTGCGCGGTAAATCTCGCCGTGGATAAAGCGTTCCAGATACGCCGTTGGCGCGTTGTCGGACACCGGACGACCGTCCAGATGAATGGACATCAGATCGTCCGCCCCCACCAGCGCGGGGGCCATGCTGCGCGAGATGATGAAGCGCGAGGGATCGTTCGGATCGCGCGCGCTGACATGACCGAAGCCGTCTACGACGCCCAAATGATAGAGAATATGATTGGCATCGACCATGTCTTCGATCAGCGCCGGATCGATGTCGGCAAGAGCACGATCCATCAGATCAGCCCCGCGCGCTGCAGAACGCCGTCACACTTGGCGCGCAATTCCGGCGTGGTCGAAACCATCGGCAAGCGGTGAACTTCGTTCGGCAAAAGGCCCAGTCGCATCATCATGTATTTCATCGGTATCGGGTTGGTGTCGAAGAAAATCGCCTGGTTCAATTCCCAGAGTTCATAATGCAAGGCGCGCCCGCGTTTCAGATCGCCCGCGGCGGTGACCGCGTAAAGCTCCTGTACCTTGCCGGGCAGGAGATTGCCGACCGCATTCATCAGCCCGTGCGCGCCAAGGCACACCATCGGGAACGACAAGTCTTCCAGGCCGACATGAATGCGGAATTCCGTGCCGAGCCGCGCGATCAGATCGGACACCAGCGACAGCTCGCTCACCGCATGTTTGATGCCAACCAAATTTGGCGCAGCATCGGCGATACGCACTACCGTTTCGGCGGTCACGTTCACCGCCGCGCGACCGGGAATGTGATAAATCATTACCGGCAGATCGGTGCGCTTGCACAGATCCAGATAATACGCTTCCAGCCCGCGCTGCGGCGGGCGGATGAAATAGGGCGTCACGATCAAGAGCGCATCTGCGCCGGCGCGTGTGGCGGCTTCAGTCATCACCACCGTGTCGGCGTGATTCTGCGTGCCCGTCGCGGCAACCACCTGAATGCGCTTGACAGCGGCGTCGATCGCCACTTTTACCAACAGAATGCGCTCGTCCGTCGTCAGCGCCGACGGCTCGCCCGTGGTGCCGGTAACCACGACGCCGGCCGATCCGCCTTTGGCGTGAAAGTCGACGAGTTTCGCATAGGTGTCGTAATCGACGGAGCCGTCTTCTTTGAACGGCGTCACGACCGGAGGGAATGAGCCCTTCAGAGCCTTGTCATCGAGCCGGATCATATCAGCCCGCCGCCCGATTGGTGCCAACGCCTTCCTGAACGCCCAGCACAGCCATCGGCAACTTCAGGCTTTCCTGCCACAAGAGGCTCTCCATCGCGATGTTCAGCGGCTGATCCTGGACCGTCAACTCATAGACATAATCGTCGTACGAGGCGTGGTTGTGTACCGCCCATCCCGGCGCCGACAGCATCAGATCGCCCGCTTTCCACTGATAGACTTTGCCTTCCACCGTGGAGCGCCCGCTGCCGTGGAAGTAATAGTTGATCGCCGCTGAGGTGTGGCGGTGCGGACGATCCACGATCTTTGGCGGGCGGATTGTCATGGTGGCGAAGAAGTTCGGCGTGGTGCCATTCGTGCGGCCGGTCATCGGATTGTAGAGCAGATACAAGCGGCGTCCGACGTAATCTTTGCCCAACGCTTCGAGCTTATCCAAGTGCGACTTCACCTCCTGCCACGGCCAATGCAGCGCGGGCGAATGCACCGTCGGCGGACTGATGAGGATTTCGTAGGGCATCAAATAGGCGCCCTCGTCGTTCAGCTTGAAGGTGCCGAAGGGGCTGGAGCGGCGCTTCTTGTCCTCCTCTGACATTTCTTCATGCGGCACCGCTTCGACCGGGGAGGGATTTTCCTCCGCATAGTGAACATTCATCATGTCGAGCAGCGCGGCGTTGGAATAGGTCAGCCGCACGAACAGCTCATCGCCCGTGTTGTGATGCCAATAGGGGTGCATCGACGGCGTGTTCCACACGTCGTACAGCCCGACATCGACATGCTTGCCGCCGACGAAAGACGAACCCTTGCCCTGAATGACGAAATTCACCTGCGTCGAGTTCTGACGAAACGCCACGGTGCGTTCGCCGGGTTTCAACACATCCAACGTCACCTGGATGCCTGGCGCCAAGCCTTCAGATTTCTGATTGCGCGGATGCACAAAGGCCGAACGGCGGCGTCCATTGGCCGGTTGCGGCAAGGATGCCAGCCGGTCGATTTCGGCGTCGATGACTTCCTTCGGGATGACGATCGGCTCCCAAAGATCGAGCGGTTTGGGGGACAGGCCCGTCTGATCGCGGAAATAGTTATTCATCTTCCACTCCTGATGTCATGACTGGGTAAGGCGCGGCTGCGCGGGCTTGGGATGCGGCATCGCTCGCCCAAGCCCTTTTGCGCGCACGCGCTTCAATATTTCGATGCCAAGGGCGAGATCGGAAAGTCCCATGCCCATGGCTTTAAACAGCGTTATGTCAGCATCTTTCGGGCGTTCGGCTTTCGCGGCGACCAGCTCGGACAGCGGCCGCACTTGCGACCAGTCGCCATCGCCGAAGCGTTTGCGGAATTCGGCGCTCAGCGATTTCACCGACTCGACCATGTCGACGGCAATCACGGAGATGCGATCGAACACATCCTGCGTGAATTCTTCGCGTTCAGGCGTAATCGCGCCAACCGCATTTAGATGCGCCCCGCGCGCAATCATGCTCGCGGTCAATACCGGCGTGCGCGCGCGCGTGACCAGCGTGATGATCGGCGCGTCTTTCACGGCCTCTTCTACGGACGCCGCTTCCACGAGCGTGGCCGTCGGAAACAGCTTTTCCAGCCGCGCCAGAAACGCGCGGCGGTTTTCCGCGGTGGGACTGAACACGCGGATGCGCTTCAGCGGACGCACCGCGTTGACGGCCACCACCTGCGTCATCGACTGCTTGCCGGTGCCGATAATGGCGAGATCGTCCGCATCGGCTTTGGCCATGCATCCCGTCGCAACGCCGGAAATGCCGCCCGTGCGCATCTGGCCCAAGGCGAACGCTTCAATGATCGCTTCCAGCTTGCCGGTGTCGCTGTTCCACAATGTCACCAGCGGGGTCGCGCCGCCTGCGGTATGCGCCCAGGTTTTCGTGCCGACGACATGCGCGCCCTCCACCACCGCACCGATGGCATGCAGCGTGTGGTGCCCACCCCAAATCTGATGGGTCTTTTCCATGTTGCGGGCCGAACCCGCCGCTTCAAGCGCAAGCCCCGCCTCCAAAGCCGGAATCGCTTCGGGCAGGCTGATGACCTCAACGACGTCTTGCTCGGTGATCCAGAGGGGATCGCTCACGCTTTTTCTCCGGCGAAGATCGATGGCACCGGTGGCGCCAGGTTCAGCGCGTTCACCACGTAAGCGTGCATGACATAGCGGCCGATCAGAAACAACGCCGCCATGGCTTGGGCATAGCCGATGCGCTCTATCGCGGCGTCCAGTTCTTTTTCGACGCCATGGCCGCGCCGCTCGACGACGGCAATCGCCAGCCGTTGAACCGCGCGTTCGTCTTCGCTCAGCGGCCCGACGCCATCGGGTTCAAGACGGTTAACGGCGGCAACCCAATCGCGCCCGAAACCCAGCTTCTCGCTTAGACGTTCATGCTGGTTGCGCTCATAGGCGTTGCCCATCATCCCGGCCACAGTCAGCGACCCCACCTCCGTGAGCCGGTCGGGGAGCGCGTGCTTCAGCGCCTCCGTCATTTCCATGAATTCGACCAGCACATCGGGATTGTGCCCGGAGCATTTGAAGAACTCGCCGAGATAACCAAGCCGCTTGACGCGGGCGGCCAAGGTCTCCTGCACGTTGGGCGCAAGCTGGTCCATTTCCAGACGGGGAATTTTCGCGCTCATGCCATTTGCTCTTTAGGTATTGCGCCGGGCCGCTCGAAGTCGGCTTTGGCGGCGGGGTTGCGCCGCAACAGGTGCAGACCGACGCAAGCGGCGGCGACAATCAGATCGGGCGCGGCAATGTAAATAAGAACCTCCCGCAGCGGCACTTTCGCGGCTATCAGATACCCCACAACGCCTGGGCCGATGATTGCGGCAACGCGTCCCATGCCCGTCGCGATACCCACGCCATTGCCGCGAATAATCGTCGGATAGTACGCGCCGACAATACCGTTAAGCGATTGATGCGTCGCGGAAGCCGCGGCCTGCCCCACCACGGCGACGGCCACGATCATCGCCGGCGAAAGTCCGGGAAAGCCGAGATAGATAATCATCGCAACCGCAAAGGAGGCGGACACGACACTGGCCATGGGGCCGAAATAGTCGATCGACCGGCCCAGGACGAAAACCGCGATCATCGCGCCGAACGAGGCATAGGAAAACGCCAGCGTCGCCTGCTGCGCCGAGAGACCCGCCGATTCCAGGATCAGCGCCAGCCAAGACGAAAACGTCATGAACGTCAGCGATTCCGCGAAGAAGGCGATCCACAGAAGCGGCGTCGCAATTCGGCGGTACGATTCAAATAACAGACGCAGAGAAAAGCGCGTTTCGCTCGTGGGCCGGTGCAAACTCACCCGGTCGTCAGGCGTCAACGCCAATTCCGGCAATGCACGCCGCACAAGTTCGCGAAACTTCGGCGAATCCGGCTTGGTCGCCGCGAGATACGGAACCGATTCCGGCAAAAACAGCGCCAACACAATGGAGAACACCATACCTGCGACGCCCGCGACAAGAAACACAACCTGCCAGCCGTAAGCCGGAATGAACCAGGCAGCGACTTGGGCAATGGTGGCGTTGCCGGTCGAATAACCAACGAACGCAGCCATGACAAACGTGACGCGATGACGTTTGGGCGCCGCTTCGGTCAGCAGCGCGATAACGTTCGGTACGACACCGCCGATGCCTATCCCTGCGAGAAAGCGCCACATAATGATGTCTTGAAACGATGATGCCGTCATTGTCGCCAGCGCGGGGAGACTATAGGCAAGCACACCTGCAATCAGCGCAGGCCGACGCCCAAATTTGTCGCCAATGATGCCGAACAGCACGGTGCCGACGAAAATGCCGACATAGCCCATGCTGAAAACCCATCCCATGGCGCTGCGTTCGACGCCGAAGTAACTGACAATGGCAGAGGCGCCGACATTGACTGAGCTGTAGTCGAACCCATCGACGAACAGCGTCAGCACGCCAAGGCTGAGCGTCAGCGCCTGAAACCGGCCGATGCGCCGGTTTTCGAGCAACGGTCCTATGTCGATGTCGCGGGCGACCATTCTCTCCCCGGAGCTTGCGTTTCGTTACCTGCGGCATTCGCCGTCATTTTTGTTTTGAGCCGGCTCAATGCGAGACAAACCGCGATGACAACCAGATAGGGCGACACCATCACCGCCAGCACGGTTTGAAGCGGCAGATTGGCCGACAGCAGATAGCCCGCGATGGCCGGGCCGATGATCGCCGCCGCCCGTCCCATGCCCGACGCATAGCCCACGCCGTTGCTGCGCACGACCGTCGGGTAGAAGCCGCCGACAATTCCGTTCAACGCCTGATGGGTGGATGACGAGCACGACATCGCCAACACACCCGCGACCATGATCGCGGTTTCGGAAAGACCGGGCGTACCAAGCACCAGAAACGCCGCAATCGCGCCCAGCGCCGTCACGATGCTGGCCTTAGGCCCGAACGCATCAAGTAAGCGCGCAAGGCCGAGAATGGCGACCATCGCGCCGACATAGGCGATGGAGAAAGTGAGCGCGGCTTGCGTCGGCGGCAAGCCCGCCTGTTCCAGCACCACCGAGAACCAGGCGGAAAACGTCATATACACAAGGGATTCCGAAAAGAACCCCAGCCACAGAAGCGGCGTCGCGATGCGCCGTTCTTCGGAAAAGAGAAGCTTCAGCGAGAATTTTTCGTGGGCGGCGGGACGGCGTAAAACCAAGCGCGTTTCGGGCGCGATGCGCACATCGGGCGCGGCACGTTGCACAAGCCGCCGCAACTCCGGCGATCCGGGTTTGGTGACGGCGAGATAGGCAATGGACTCCGGCAGGAGAAAAACAAGCGCAACCGCCAGCGCCAACCCCACAGCGCCCGCCGTCGTGAACACGACCGTCCAGCCGAGCGTTGGAATCAGCCACGCCGCGACTTGCGCGATCACCGCATTGCCCATGGAATAACCCATATAGGCAACCATCACGAAGGTGATGCGATAGGGCTTGGGCGCGGTCTCCGTCAGCAACGCGATCACGTTCGGCACCACACCGCCCATGCCGAGCCCGGACAGAAAACGAAACACCGCCAATTGGTCGAGCGATGTCGCAAACACCGTCAGCAACGCCGGGATGCTGTAGGCGAGCACACCGGCAATCGCGCCAGCCTTACGCCCGAATTTATCGCCGATATAGCCGAACAACAGGCTGCCGGTGAGGATGCCGACAAAGCCGGCGCTGAACACGAAACCCATCGCGCTGCGCTCGGCATGGAACGCGCGCAGGATGGCCGGGGCACCCACATTAATGGCGCTGAAGTCCAAGCCATCGACAAACAGAATGAGACACCCGAACAGCAGCGTCAGCCACTGAAACCGCCCAAGCGAGCGCGTTTCGAGAAGCTCGGCAACGTCGATGTCGCGGGCGCGCGAGGTATCCATGCGGGGCCTCAAATGAGCTTCGCATAGTGCCCGGTCTGCCCGGCAAGTCCAGGGGGCCGGGTGGTTATCGCGGTGCGTTCAGGAATGACAGCATGGAGGCGTTGAAACGGTCCTTGGCTTCCAGATGGACCAGATGGCCGACGCCCGGGAAGACCTCGACCTTGGCGTTCTTCATCTTTGCCGCAATCTCTCCGGCCAGCTTGGCGTTCTCGCCCATTTTGGGCCGCAGTGCTTCCGGCGCGAACGGACGGCCGGGGGCGTTGTGATCGTTGGCGCCCATCAGGAACAGAACCGGCTGGGTCAGCAGCGGATATTCGTACACAACCGGCTGGCTGTAGAGCATCTGGTAGGAGCTGACGAAGGCGCGCAGCCAGCGCGGGTAATCGGCGGCGTCCTTGATGCGCATGCGCGCGTCGATGAACGGCGTAATGTCTTCCGGCGGCAGCGTCAGCGAATAATTGGTGACCAATTGCTGCCGGTAACCGTCCGCCGTCAGCGCATCTTCGATGGTCAGCAGGCGCTCGGTTTCCACCGGTGGCGCGAAGTTGCGGTAGTCCTCCAGTCCAATGGGCGCTTCCAGTACCAGCCGATCCACGCGCGCCGGGTACGCGCGCGAGAAGCGCACCGCCAACATGCCACCCAGCGAATGCGCGACAACATCGACTTTCGGCAGGTTCAGATGATCCAGCAACAGCGCGGTGTGTCGCGCCAGCATGTCGAACGACAGCGCAAACAGCGGCTTCGACGATTTTCCAAATCCGATCTGATCGGGCACGACGACGCGATAGCCCGCGGCGGTCAGCACCTTGATTGTCGGTTCCCAATAAGACGACGGGAAATTGCGCCCATGCAGCAATAGCACAGTGCGCCCGTTCGCTGCCCCTGTCGGCTTCACATCCATATAGGCCAGCCGCAGCGCCTCGCCTTCGGTCGGCACCGCCAGCATCGACACCGGATACGGATAGGCGAACCCTTCCAGGCCGATGCCGTATGGCTCGGCGGCTCGTGCGAGAGTCGTCTGGAACAGGATGCATGCGAGGGACAACAGCACGGCAAGACGGCGCATTCTTACGACTCCGGCAGAAACGACGAGGAGAATAGACTGCGTACCCGCGTCATCCAACGCGGCTAATGAGGGCTTCGGCGGCGGCGGGGGCACGCACCTTGGCGCCCGAGATGAAATAGACGAATGCATCGCCGCGCTTGGCCCAATCCTTGGCGCGCTTGGCCCAGCCGTCCAGCTCTTTGGGCGTGTAGCCCGTCTCGACGTCTTCCTTGGTGCGCATCAGCCGCGCATAGGTGAAATCGGCGGTCGGTTCTTCGATGGCAGGAAATTCATCATCATCGGCGAAGATGATCGCCACGTTGTACTTGCGCGCCAGATCGTAGAATTTCTCGCTCCTAAACGTCGCGTTGCGCACTTCCAGCGCGTGGCGCAGCGGCGCACCAGCCAGTTCGCGCGGCAGCAGCTTCAGGAACGCTTCGAAATCTTCCGGCTGGAATTTCTTGGTGCCCATGAATTGCCAATTGATCGGCCCCAGCCGGTCCTTCAGCTCGTTCATTCCCTGGCCGATGAAGCGCTCGACCGCCTCCCCTGCCCCAGCCAGCTCGCGCCGGTTCGTGCAATAGCGCGATGCCTTCACCGCAAACACGAAACCATCCGGCGTTTCCTCGCGCCATTTGGCCCAACTCGCGGGCTTGAAGGTGGTATAATAGGTGCCGTTGATCTCGATGGAGGTCAGCTTGCGGCTGGCATATTCCAGCTCGCGCTTCTGCGGCAGCTTCTCGGGATAGAACACGCCGCGCCAGGGCTCAAAGGTCCAGCCGCCAATGCCGATGTGAATTTTACCGCTCATGCGCAATACCTATCAGGACGGGGCGGCTGGCGAAATCATGACATATATCCGCCATGTGGTTCCCGGCTAATATGGGCCGCCCATCGGATTGGTCACTCCATGAAACTTCGCACGTCATTGGTTTTTATCAGCATCGCCGCCGCCCTTCTCGCTGTGATCCTTCACATCGGCAGCGGACAGGCGGCAAGCACCGCCGCGTTCAAGGACTGCGCCCAATGCCCGGAAATGGTGAACATACCGGCCGGCCAATTCACCATGGGCTCGCCTTCCGGTGAGCTGTATCGCGGAGCGGAAGCGCAACACCGCGTCAGTGTCCCGTCCTTTGCGCTCGGAAAATACGAAGTCACCTTCGCGGAATGGGAAGCCTGCGTCGCCGATAAGGGCTGCGGCGGGCACCATCCGGACGACCAAGGCTGGGGCAAGGGAATGCGCCCCGTCATTGGCGTAAGCTGGGACGATGCCAAAGCCTATACCGCGTGGCTCTCGCGCAAGACGGGCAAGCAATACCGGCTGCCGTCCGAATCGGAATGGGAATACGCAGCGCGAGCGGGAACCACGACGCCATTTTCCTTTGGCGCAACCATCACCACGGCCCAGGCAAATTTCGACGGCAGCACCGGCTATGACAAAGGCCCAAAGGGGATCAACCGCGAAAAGACCATGCCCGCCGGTAGTTTTCCCGCCAACGCCTTCGGCGTACACGACATGCACGGCAATGTCTGGGAATGGATCGACGATTGCTGGGCCGACGAATACACCGCCGCAACACCGTCCGACGGCAAGCCCTACGTGAAACCCAACTGCGGCGGCCACGTCATGCGCGGCGGCTCCTGGGAGGATTATCCCGGCGACGTCCGCGCATCCGCGCGCGTCGGCAGCGGCACCGACGAACAATCCTGGGCCGACGGCTTCCGCGTGGCGCGAGCGCCATAGTCTGTCATCCCGGGGCACGCGATAGCGTGAACCCGGGACCCACGGATCAATCACTCTCGGTGGGTCCCGGATCGGCGCTGATGCGCCGTCCGGGATGACAATTGCGTTCTAAATCCCCGCGTACCACTCGTAGCCGTCGTCTTCCCAATAGCCGCCGTGGCCGCCGCGAATAGTGTCGATGCGGTCAACCGCTTCGATGCGCACGATGAACTTCGCCATCTTGTAACCGAGCTGCCGTTCCACGCGCAGACGCAGCGGCGCGCCATTGGCCAGCGGCAACGGCTCGCCGTTCAGCTCGTAGGCGAGAATGGTCTGCGGATGAAACGCATCGATCAGATCAATGCTTTCATAATAGGTGTGCGTGCCTTCCTGATAGCGAAGCTGCTCGTCGGCGCAGTGGAAGACGATGAACCGCGCCTTCGGACGTAGACCCACCTTCTGCAGCACGGCGGAAAGCGGCGTTCCGGTCCAGCTTCCGATGGCGCTCCAGCCCTCCACGCAATCGTGGCGGGTGATCTGCGAGCGCGTTCCCAGGCCGCGCAAATCGGTCAGCGAAAACGCGGAGGGCCGCATGACGAGCCCATCCACCTTCACCTGCCAGCGCGCATATTTGTCTTTGGCGTGTTCCAGATAGGCGGGGTCGAGGTTGTAGCTGTCCTGCGAACCATTGGCCCTGAACGGATGCGACACGTCGCGCGGACTGTATTCCGGCGCCAGCGCGTCCCTTGGAATCAGCGAGCGTTGCGCGCCGTAGCTCATCCCCTCTGCCGCCCGTAGAAGCTGCTGAAACGACGGCGCGGACGAAAGCCTGTCGCAGCCGGCCAAAACGAGACTCGCCGCCCCGCTCACGAGAAAGTGTCGGCGGCTGAAAACAAGTCCCGGTTTGAACAGAGCCAAGCGGTTCTCCATCCGGAAACGCTGTCAAAACAAGCGTCCCGTCAACTGCCAAACTACTCCAATGCGCGCCCCGCTGCCATGATACCCGCTTCCGAACGCCAGCCCGCCACTCCCGCCTTGCGGTTCTCCCCGCTAGAGTGCCGCAGATTTTTCCTGGGAGGGATTTCATGCGCCTGTTGAAGACATTTGCACTGGCCGCGAGTGTAGGCCTCGCGCTTTCCGCGACATCGAACTCTGCAAGCGCGCAGGTCACCGCGTTTGAAGGGGCCCGTGTCATCGTGGGCGACGGACGCGCCCCGATCGACAACGCCACGATCATCGTCAATGGCGCGCGCATCCAGCAGGTCGGACCGTCAACGGGCGTTCAGGTTCCTGCGGGCGCCACGCGCGTGAATCTGACGGGCAAGACCGTGATGCCCATGATCGTGGACACGCATGTACATCTGACCAACAACCGCGATGGCCTGATTCGCGATCTGAAGCAGCGCGCCTATTACGGCATCAGCACCGTGCAGAGCATGGGCACCAACGGGTTCAACCTGCTGCCCGTGCGCGGCGAAAACATTCCCGGCGGGGCGCGGTATCTCAGCGCCGGACGCGGCATCACGCGGCCCGAACCCGGACGCGACAACACCCCCTTCTGGGTCGACACGGAAGAACAGGCGCGCGGTGTCGTGCGCGAATTGGCGGCCAACAAAGTCGACATTGTGAAAATCTGGGTGGACGACCGCAACGGCATGTATCCCAAGCTGACGCCCGCGCTCTATGGGGCGATCATCGACGAGGCCCACAAGAACAACCTTCGCGTGACGGCACACATCTTTACCCTGGAAGACGCCAAGGGCCTGCTGCGCGCCGGAGTCGACGCATTCGCCCACAGCGTGCGCGACAAGGACGTGGACGATGAGTTCATGACCCTGGTGAAGCAGCGTCCGAATCTGGTGGTGAACCCCAACCTGCCCGACCGTGGCGTGAAGACCGACGTGGCATGGCTGCAGGCGAGCCTTCCCGCAGCCGAATTCCAGAAGGTTCAGGAAGAGAACGTCGACAATCAGCGGGCGCAGACGGCTTACGGCATCCAGGCGCGCAATCTCGCCAAGCTGACAGCGGCCGGCGTGAAGATCGTCGAAGGCGAAGACGGCAACACCTCTTATGGCCCACACATCGAAATGGAAGACATGGTCATCGCCGGCATGACGCCTATGCAAGTGATCACCGCCTCCGCCAAGATTGCGGCGGAGTTCCTGCGGCTGGGCGATGCCGGTACGATTGAAGCAGGCAAGAGCGCGGACTTGCTGGTGCTCGACGCCAACCCGCTCGACGACATCAAGAACACGCGCAAGATTTGGGCGGTATATCTGCGTGGTGCGGCTGTGGACCGTTCCAAGCGGCCGTAAATTTCCACGATATAGCGGTCGACAAAGGGCTCGTCTGTTTTCAGACGGGCCCTCTTCCTATCGCGCCCGGCAGCGTTGGCTGCGGCGGTTCGGGTGGCAGCGGCGGCAGCACAAAATGGGCAATCCACATCGCAACCGTCATCGCGATGAGCGCACCGCCAAAATAATCGAACATGTCCGGCCTTTTCATATGGCCACCTTGGCATGAGCCGGTGCTAGAGAAAAGTTGCCTCTCGCGGAGGCGCGGAGAGCGCAGAGAAGAAGGGGAACCACAAAGGACACGAAGGAGACACCAAGAGCACAAAGAGAAAATTGGCGCGCTTTGCGCGCCAGGCACAACCGCAACCTCCCAAGAATTAAGAAGGTTCCGAGAAACTTTGTGTCCTTTGTGTCTCCTTCGTGCCCTTTGTGGTTCCCCTTCTTCTTACCTCCGCGATTCTCCGCGGCTCCGCGAGGACCAATCAAAAATCGGGGGCCTTGGCGGTCGGCGTGCCGTAGTCGAATAGGTTGTTGTTGTTTTCGGCGCAGATGTTTTCTTCCAGCGGGCGGTTTCTTCCCACCCGGTACTGGCGTGACGCCTGCCAGGGTTTGTTGAAGGTGTCGGGATCGTCGATGGTCGCGACGACGTCCAGCTTCTGGCCGTTTTCAACCAACCGCCACCGCTCCGTAACGTGAATCTTATTGGTGTGCGGCGTGCGGTAGGCGTCGATGAAGGACTTGTCATTCATCGCGATGGTATCGACCACCAGCGTGTCGCCCTCGTAATGGCCGATCGAATCGCCGTACCAGGACGGTCTCGGGTTCGCCGCATGCGGCACGTTCAAATAAATGTGCCGCGTCTCCGCGTTGCCGTCGAAGATCATCGTCACTTCCTTGGGGGATTGGACGAAATACAAAGCGCCACCGCCTAACGTAATGAAGCCCGGAACACCGCCCGGCTTGCAGGCAGAACGCGCGGTGTAGGCGATCTTACCCGCCAGGACTTCGTCGTTGTCCTTTTTCATCACGTCCTTGGCCCATTGTTTGAGGTTGGGGTTCGTGATGTCGCTGATGCGATAGGTCGGCTGGGCGCCCAGATTGTTCGGCGTGTATTTGTAGCGCGGGTCTTGCGACACCGGCGGCGGAGAACCCGGCACCGCAAGCAGATCGCCCCCACCAATCCCGTTCCAGGAAATGCCGCCCGAGGAAAAATCCGGCGGCGATGCCACCGGCTGTGCCGCAGCGGTAGCGGCACAGATCGTAAGCAGCAATACAGGAGAGGAAAATCCGCGCATTCGTTCCTCCTAGAATGGGGTCAGGGCAGGCTTAACGCCACGAATTCCGGATCGCGATCCGCACTACCAACCGGCACCACGATAAATTGTTTGCCCTGGTGCATATACGTCATCGGAACACCCGTCGTGCCCGAGGGCAATTCCATTTCCCACAGCACCGCGCCCGTCTTCTTATCGAAAGCGCGAAATTTCTTTCCGCCCGCGCCCGGCGAAATCTCAACCGGCATTTCCGGCGGCAGACGCGATCCTGCGCGCGCCATAATGAGATCGCCTTCGCCGACAAACAGCAGTGTCTTGGTCAGCAGTGGCGATGCCCGCCCTGGGTTGCCAAGCGGAGGCAGATTGAGCCCCTTGAGCAGAGGATGATTGCGAGGACCATCGCCGTTGGCGACCTGCCACAGCGTATCGCCGGTGTTCAGATTGATGGCCGTGATGCGGCCGTAAGGCGGTTTCAACAGCGGCAGGCCTTGCGGCCCCGCCGGATAGGCGCGCACCCCCGGCACATAGTCCAAATCCGTCGCCCGTGGATCGCCCTTGACGAGGTCGGCAACGAACGGGGCTGTGATCGACTGCACATAGAGAATTCCCGTTTCCGGATCGAAGGCCCCACTTTGCCAATCCGCGCCTCCGACCGAGCCCGGCAATTGCACCGTTCCCTTGACGCCATTCCCGGCCACCGTAGGCGGCGTGAACATCGGGCCGAGCTTGTATTGCTTCACCAAGTCCAGCGCCTGCCGCTTGAGATCAGGCGTGAAGTCGATGAGATCGTTCTCGGTGACGCCCTGCCGCTCGAAGGGCGCGGGCTGCGTCGGGAAGGGCTGCGTCGGCGATGTACGCTCGCCCGGCGTCGTGGACGTGGGAACCGGCCGTTCTTCGATAGGCCACACCGGCTGTCCCGTCACACGGTCGAAGACGAAAGCGAAACCCTGCTTGGTCAGTTGCACGACAGCTTTGATCGGCCGGCCGTTGACATTGATGTCAGCCAGAATAGGCGCGGCGGGATTGTCGTAATCCCACAGATCGTGGTGGACCGTTTGAAAGTACCAGAGCCGCTCTCCGGTGGCGCATTTCACCGCGACGATGCTGTCGCTGAACAGATTGTTGCCGAGCCGCTGGCCGCCATACATATCGTTGGTGGGACTGGTCAGCGGAAAATAGGCAATTCCCAACTGTTCATCGGCGCTGATGAGCGACCACAGATTCGCCATGCCGGTATAGGACGCGGAGTCCTTTTCCCAGGTGTCGCTGCCGAATTCGCCCGCGCGCGGGATAACGTGGAAGGTCCAGCGCGGCTTGCCGGTGCGGACGTCGAAGGCTTGTACGTCACCGGGCACTTGCGACTTTACTTCCGGCCGGTCGCTCATATTGCCGCCGGTCATCACAACGTCGCCGCAGACCTGTGGGCCACTCGATGAAGAATAGGCCGTCGCACGCGATCCAAGCGCGCGTTTTAAGTTCACACGTCCGCTCTCGCCCCAATTGGCAACCGGCTTGCCGGTCTTGGCGTCCAGGACGACGAGATTTTCGCCGCGAATGACGAAGATGCGTTTGTCGTTGCCTTGCGACCAATACCCGATCCCACGTGTGGCGCTGGGATTGGGCGCCATTCGCTCATCCGCAAAGGGTTGTTCGACCCAGATCGTCCGTCCCGTGCCGGGATCGAAGGCTTCAATGAGCCCGACACCGTCCGAGGTGAAGAGCACACCGTCGACGAGAATCGGCGTGGCGCGGAAATCGCGGTTGTATTTTACGTTCGGATTGCGCTGCAGAATGCTTGCATCTACCGCTGGGCGGCGCCACGCGATGCGCAAACGCGCGACGTTCCCCGCATTGATCTGATCGAGTGGCGCGTATTTCGTGCTGCCGAGATCGCCGCCGTGATAGCGCCATTCCCCGCCGCGCGTTCCTTGCTGTGCGTTGCCGGCGCTGGCCGCCAGTACGAATGCGGCTAAACCTATCGACGCAAAAACGCGAACGCGCATGGTGCCCTCCGCCGATGTAGGCTCTCGTCCAAGCGGCGGGTGTCGTCTTTTGGCCAGTCGCGCGGGAGCAGATTGGCGACCTTACTCCAAAGACGCCGGTGCGGGAACGGCCGCCAAAAGGCGCCGCTCAGAAATCCGGCGTTTTGGCGACGGGAATCCCGTAATCGAAGAGGGTGAAATTGCCCTCCTGGCAAATCTGTTCGCCCAGGGTCGCCTTGATCCGGTTGAACCGCCGAACCGCCATCCAAGGCTGATTGAACGTCTCGGGGTCCTCGACCATGAACCGCACCTCCAACGTCTTGCCGTCCTGGATCAGGCGGTAACGCTCCACCACATGCAGTTTATCGCTGTGCGGCGTGCGGTAATTGTCGACGAACGTCTTGGTGTTGAAGCCGACGGTATCGACGACAAGCGTGTCGTCTTCATAGTGGCCGACAGATTCGCCATACCAGGACGGCTTGGGGTTAGCCGTGTGCGGGCCATTCATGCGAATGCGCCGCGCGTGCCGGTCGCCTTCCTCCACGATCAGCACTTCGTTCGGCGACTGGATGAAGTAGAAGGGTCCTCCAGCGAGCCAGATCGCGGGCACGCCGGGCTGCTTGCAGGACGAACTCGGCGTGAAGCCGATCTTCCCCTTCAGCACCTCGTCATTGTCTTTCTTCATCACGTCCTTGGCCCATGGCTTCAGATTGGGATTGGTCAAGTCCGCGATGCGATAGGTCGGCTGCTGCCCGGTGCGGATCGCAACACCGTTACTGATGTAGGGGTGCGAAGAATCGTTCGTGACGAGCGGCGGGGTACCGGGTATCTCGATGTAATCGGTGCCGAAGGGCGTCTGCCAAGCGGTTTGATCCGAGGAAAAATCGGGCGGCGCCACGGGCGCTTGCGCCGCCGCGGAGGCGGCAAGAGCGAGCGCGGCTGCGCCCCCGGCAAAGATGCATGACAGCAAAGCGCCCCGGGA
>Ga0114969_10002117_pt1 | contig 16456 bp, 22 predicted proteins | sample M_130807_MF_Meta_FD_87316 | JGI IMG/M metagenome (GOLD analysis project Ga0114969, IMG submission 87316) | Freshwater microbial communities from Lake Montjoie, Canada to study carbon cycling - M_130807_MF_MetaG | ecosystem: Environmental > Aquatic > Freshwater > Lake | place: Lake Montjoie...
CGCTCTTGTCCCTCGTCAGCGACCACATGCGGTCGTCATCATAGGACTGCTTGCTGCTCAACTTCTGAATCTCCGCAGAGAGACGGTCGATTGAGCCTTGACTGTTCTTCTTGAGGTTTGCAAATCCTGACATTTCATATCTCCTTGTATGGTTGTATCGACTGTGTGTCTATTGTACGGTAATCCACCGTTCAGTCAAGCGGTAGCCTTGTTTTTCTTCCACCCTTCATCATGTTGCGCTGCTCGAACTCAGCCCTCATCCTTTCCTTCAAGGGCTTGTTCACCAACTTCGCCACCGATTGGGGTTCGATCTCGTACTTTTCGCAGAGTTCCAGTATCACATCGATTACGGACGAGTCCTTACGATTGCAGCACAGTTCCTCTATCTCCTTGCTGAAGGTGTCCTCTATCTTGAGTATCGACCCCATCAGGAGATTCCTTCCCGCTCACTCGGCTCAGTCGTGTCTATCGGCATGGTGTCCACCGTATCGACCCAACGCATCAAGCCACGCTCGAACTCCTCCGTGGTGAGAAGGACGGCGACCTGCTCTCCACGCTCCGTCATAAAGCGAATGCAATGCAGTCGCTCGGACTGTGCGATGACGGGCGGCGGTGGCAAGATCGCCTTTTCACCGAACAAAGCCCCAAAGAGATCACGGAGCCACCGCATTCGCAGCCCCCCTGATGCTCTCGGCAAGAGTCTGTACCTCGGTGAAGTCGTACTTCTTCCAGTAGTCCTCAATGACCGATGCGAGACCCTCACGGTGGTCGATGCGGTTTTCGACAAACTCCTGCACCGAGCCATCGTCACAAGCGATCAGCACGACGAGGGTGTCGATGCGCTGACCCGTCCGTTCCTCCCACATGTACGAGTAGGCGGCGGCTTGGTGGAAGTAGTTGGTGATCCACTCCCTGCGCTTGGTCTTGCCTGAGGTCTTGAAGTCGATGATGGCGGGTGTACTGCCGTAGTCGCCGATGCAGTCGGTTCGCCCAGCAAGCATCATCACATCCGACCACAGCGACTTCTCAATCGCATAGATGCGACCGATCCGCTTCAGGTACGGAAGCAGCGGATCGAAGTGCCACTTGTTCTCAAGGGTGGTCGGGGTTTTGCCGAGGAGAAGCCAATCCTCTACGACCGTGTGGAGTCGGTTGCCCCGTGCAATCGCCGCCTCGCCGATCTTGGCGTTCTCAGGATCGGTTCGCCACTTCGCCCACTTATCGGCATCACGGTGATTGACCACGGTGGTGACGGACGGATACCATTGGTCGCTCGTGGGCGACCGATAATACCGACCCTTGCCCTCTGCTTCGACAGACTCAAGTTTCTCGGCATCCATGATCAGTAATCCTTCATTCCGCTGCGGGGGTGTGCTGCCTTGATCTTGGAAATGACTTCCTTGAACCCGCTGTCGGGGCGACGAATACCAAGCCTCACGGGGTCGATCAGGACGGGAGCAGAGGCGATGAACTGTCCGACCGCCTTCTCGCCACAGGAGGGACATGGAGCCTTGCAGGGCTTCCTCCGATCCTTGATGAGGCGGAACTCCTCGAATCGATGGTCGCAAACCTTGCAGCAATAATCATAGTTTGGCATAGCGTAGTACCGTATTTATCGGTACAAGACGCAACAAACACAGGCTAAATCCCGCAGATCTTGCACAATCTCCGTAGCGTCCCGAGCAATCGGGAGAAGACCTCCCCCCACACGCACGGGGGCGTGGGCGTGAGTGTCCCTGCGGGTGCGACCACCCGTGTGGGTGCGGGCGAGTTTCGCCCTCCTGCTCATCATCCCCCCCCACTTGCCGACGACCGCCCTTGCCCACCCATCTGCCCGACATTGGATTCCTTCACCCAGTAGGTTTCTGGTCCCCAACTTCCGCTATAAGCGGTGACGAGGTACTGCTTTCCGTATGTCGGATGCGCCTCTATCCTTCGGACGACAGCGGGCTTGCCCTCTTCCTTGAGCCAAACCCTGCTCTTCTGTGAGTCCCTATCAGTTTCTTCCTTCATAGCGATGTTCCTCCAAACATTGTCTATCTAGGCTAAATACCGCAAAGGAAAACTAGAACATGCCGATGACCCTGACGATTCCCGAGATCCTGTCGAACATCATTCAGACTGCCTCAAGCAAGGAGGATGTCGTGCGGATGCTGCGGGAGAACCAAAGCCACACACTCAAGCAGATCCTTCACTACGCCTTCATCAACAATGGCAAGTGGTACAGGAAGGATCTGCCCACTTACACCCCCGACTCGTCTCCCGAGGGTCTGACCATAACGAGTCTCTTCCAAGAGGCGAAGAGGCTGTACATCTTCAAGGAAACCTACAAGTTGGACTCCTCTAGGAAGGATGCCCTTCTTATACAGATCCTCGAATCGGTTCATTCGGGTGAAGCCAAGGTCATCAAGGAACTCTTCGATGGCACCTTCGACAAGGCTTACTCCCTCGACAAGAAGATTGTCCTCGAAGCGTTCCCCGACCTTCAGGCTATCGTGCTTTCCTCGTGACCTCGTCGCCGTAGGCTGCAAGGAACCACGAGTCCACGATGTCGGATACAGGGCTACCGCAGTTCTTGCCGCCACCAAATTCGGCAACGAGGTCGATCCCCGTCCTGCGCTTGAACGCATCGACCATGGCGCACTTGTCGGCGTTGCCCTTGCCCGTGGCGAACTTCTTGAGGGCGGTCGGAGCAACCACGGTGAACTTCAGACCGTTGTTCCACAACTTGTGCTTGAGTAGACCGCAGTTCTCGCCGAGGTGAAATACCCGACCCTTGGCACTCATGGCATAGTCTTCAATGACGATGAGATCGGCACCCATGCAGAGCGGCAATGCCCATGCCGACAAGGCGTGAAATCGTTGCTCCTGCGAGTAGTAAACGGGATACGGCTCGCCAAACCAAACCAAGTCGCCGCTGCGTCCCGTCCCCTCCGCCTTCTTCGTGGGGCTTATGAAGTAGCAGACGGACACGAACCCGCCGTCAATCCGAATGGTCAAGGCGGGACAGGACATGCTGTAGTCGATACCAACGATCTTCACCGAGATATCTAGCGACCACCGAAGAACAAAGGTAGGATACAACTATGAACATAGACAATTACAAGGAGATCGCCAATAATGATCTCAAGATCGACGGCACCGAACTCGGCGACGAGTCGATCAGGATTCCCGTACTCCACGGCAAGTGGCTCAACTTCTTCCACGACGAAAGGCTTGTCCAACAGAAACTAGAGGTCGATCTCGTGACCCTGCGTAAGCGGAAGTGGGAGTGGTACAACGGGAAGTTGTCACAGGATGAACTGAAGGAACTCGGATGGGAGCCTTTCTCGACCCGAGTACTCCGACAGGACATGGACATCTACATGGATGCCGATCCCGACATGCTCCGCATCCGCTCGAAGATCGAACTACAGAGGGGCAAGGTGGACTACCTCGACTCCATCCTGAAAGGGATCAACAACCGAAACTGGGTGATCCGCAACGCAATTGAGTGGCGGAAGTTTATGAGCGGGGTGTCCTAAATACGGTACGCTCGATGCCCTCCATTGAAGTCCGCAGCATGAACTCGGCGCACCTCCGTGTCCTCACGGAGAACTCCGTCTCATACGAGTTGCAGGACTACTTCACCTTTGATGTGCCAGGTGCCAAGTTCACTCCCGCATACCGTAGGAAGGTATGGGACGGGAAGGTTCGGCTCTACAACCACCATTCGGGTCTGCTTCCCGCAGGGTTGATGGACTATCTCGCCACCTTCGCCCGTGACCGTGGGTACGAGGTGAAAGTGGACTCGGGAGTGGCGCAGCCCGAGATGCGGTACGACTGTGAGAAGGTGCGGGGGATGGTCGAGTCCCTGAACCCGAAGTCAGGAGGCAAGGCACTCTCGCCGCACGACCATCAGGTCGATGCCATCTGCCATTCCCTCAACCACTCAAGATGCGTACTCCTCTCCCCGACCGCATCGGGGAAGAGCCTCATCATCTACAGCCTTTGCCGCCACTACCAACGGGTTATTCCCTCATCCCGCAAGATCCTCATAGTCGTTCCGACGATATCCCTCGTGGCGCAGATGTTCTCGGACTTCAAGGACTACTCATCCGATACGGATTGGGTAGCCGAGGAGAACTGCCACAGGATCGTCGGCGGCGAGACCAAACTGACCGACAAGCAGGTGGTGATATCCACTTGGCAGTCGATCTACAAGTTGCCTAGGGCATGGTTCGATAACTTCGAGGTCGTGTTCGGAGACGAAGCCCATCAGTTCAAGGCACAAAGCCTTGGTGGGATTATGAACAAACTCACTGAGTGTCCCTACAGGATCGCCCTGACGGGAACCCTCGACGGATCGAAGATCCACAAACTCGCAATCGAAGGTCTGTTCGGTCCCGTACACAAGGTGGTGACCACCAAGGAGTTGATGGACAGGAACCTCCTGACCTCGCTGCGGATCGAATGCATCATGCTCCGATATCCACCCGAGGTTCGCAAGAGCGTGTGCGGGTTGGACTATCAGAACGAGATCGAATGGCTCGTGGGTTGCGAGAAGCGGAACGACTTCATCGCCCACCTCACCGCAGCCACCCGAGGCAACACCCTCGTCCTGTTCAACTATGTCGAGAAGCATGGCAAACCCCTCTACGAGCACATCAAGCGTTGCGCCTCTAATGTAATCGAAGGACGCAGCGTTTACTTCGTGGCGGGCGAGACGGAACTCACCGAGCGTGAGAAGATCCGTGGAATCGTCGAGAAGGAGCAGAACGCCATCATCGTGGCGAGTTACGGGACATTCTCGACGGGCATCAACATCAAGTCGCTGCGGAATGTCATCTTCGCCTCACCAAGCAAGTCGAGGATCAGGGTGCTTCAGTCCATCGGACGGCAGTTGCGCAAGTTCGAGGGCAAGCATGTCGCCAAACTGTACGACATCGCCGATGACCTCCATGACGGGGAGAACCTGAACTACACCCTTCAGCACTTCCTCAAGCGTGTGAGGATCTACGAAGCGGAGGAGTTCAGTTACAAGTTGGTCAAGATGCCTTTGGACATGAGGATCGAACGACCGAAGGGAAACCCATGACACAGTTCTATCCGATCAAAATGCTTCGGCTGCTGACGGGAGAGACCATCGTGTCGGGCATCGGCGACCACGGCAAGAACACCTATATCTTGGAAAGACCCATGCTCCTCACCGTGATCGTAGTCGATCAGGAAGAGGATTCGATGCCGCAGGAGGTGTCGGTGGGAATGAAGGACTGGATCGACTTCTGTGCGGACGACTACATCCCCATAAGGAAGGAATTGGTCGTGTGCATCGTGAAGCCTGTGGCGGCAATCGTCTCGGACTACATGCAAGCGAAGATGAACGCCGACATCATGCAGGACATGGTTGAGCGAAGGAGTCCCCCGACCGTCGAGTCAGAGTTCGGTGAGAGAAAGAACTCTTTGGATGGTGGGATGATGGACGAACGGGATCCCGAGAAGGAAGAGAACGATGAGTTTCCTGGGTGGGGTGGAAACCCCCGTTTGGGGTACTAAGTTTTACTAGGTACATTGGTACCAATAATACCTGGTATCATTACTAGAAGAATCCTACTTTACCATCTAGGATATCTTCTAGAAGAGTATCTAGAACCTTACTCAAGAAGTTACTAGATATCATTCTTCACAAGAGTATCAGTAACCTGGTTCCTATAAGTATTTATAGGTGGGAAAAAAGGCAACTTTCGGGTAAAGTTGTCACTTTTTCAAAAATAGTTCATTTTGTGCCGATAACAAGGAGGAGAACAAGGAAAAGATGGCACCGAAGCAACAGGGAAACCACTACATCGACAACGAACAGTTCCTCAAGGAACTTGTTTCTCACAGGAATGCTGTCGCCAAGGCGAAGAAGGCTGAACGCAAGCCACCTGGGGTCAATGACTACATCGGCAAGTGCTTCTTGGACATCGCCAACAACTTGGCGAAGAAACCAAACTTCGCAAACTACACCTATCGGGACGAGATGATCGGCGATTCGGTGGAGAACTGCGTGATGTATGCGACCAACTTTGATCCCAAGAAGTCGAGGAACCCCTTCGCCTTCTTCACGCAAATCATCTACTACGCATTCATCAGGCGCATACAGCGTGAGAAGAAGCAGTTGTATGTGAAGATGAGGTGCTTCGAGCAGAACGATCCCACTGGGCGGTTCCGCAACTGGATGGAGTCCCAGCATCAGAAGTACGGGGAAGCCGAGCGAAGCCCCTTCGGCGACTTCATCATATCCGATCCTCCGTCCGAAAGCCAGCAATCGAAGAAGAAGAAGATGGTCAAGAAGAAGATGGTCAAGAAGAAGACCGTCAAGGAATCCTCCACACTAGAGGATTCGATGGAGGACGCATGATTGCCGTCATCAACGACACCCACTTCGGGGTACGGAACGACAGCCCGATCTTCCTCGACCACTCAATGGAGTTCTTCGGGGACACCTTTTTCCCGTACATCAAGCGGCACGGGATCAACCGCATCGTCCATCTCGGGGATTTCCTCGACAGGCGCAAGTTCATCAACTTCCACACCCTCAATCAGGTCAGGACGAGGTTCCTCGACCCACTGCGGGAGATGGGAGTCCGCATGGACATCACCCTCGGGAACCATGATGTGTTCTTCAAGAACACCAACCGACTCAACTCGGTCGTGGAACTGTTCAGCCTGTACCCTAACATCGTCGTACACGAGGCTCCGACCGTCTTCATCCTCGACGACCGACCCGTGGGATTAGTCCCGTGGATCACGAAGGACAACGCCGAGGAGTGTCTCAAGTTCATACAGACAGCCCCCGTCGAGATCCTCATGGGACACTTCGAGATCAACGGCTACGAGGTGCTTCGGGGGGTGGAGTATCACGAGGGAATGGATGCCCATGTCCTCTCACGGTTCAAGGCGGTCTACAGCGGACACTTCCATTGCCGCCACAGCAAGGGCAACATCCACTACCTCGGCACACAGTATCAGATGACCTTCACGGATCTTGGGGAGCGCAAGGGATTCCATGTCTTCGATCCTGACACGGGAGACATGGACTTCGTGGAGAATCCCCGTTCCATGTTCCACGAGATCGTGTACGAAGACAGGGAGCATGACTACGGCATCCACAACTGCAAGCCTTACGCCAACACCTTCGTGCGAATGCAGGTCAAGGGGAAGACTCGACCGATCATGTTCGACAACCTTCTCGACAGGCTCAACGAAGCCCCTGTCCATGGGGTGACGATAGTCGATGAATCCGATAACCTGAACGCCACGGCAGGGATCACGGCGGCGGCTGACATCTCCAAGGACACCCTCACCCTCATCTGCGACGATATCGACTGTATGGATGGTGTCGTCGATTCCGTCAGGCTCAAGACCTTAATGCGGGAAATCTACACCGAGTCGATGCAAGGATGACTTCTGAAGGTAGACTGTCCCTATGAATCATCCGAAGTTTACCCGTCATAAGAGTATGCGTCTACCTCGTGTCCTTCTCTACATGGCGACCGCCCTCGTGATGGCGGTGGCAACGCAGGGCTGCAAGCGGCGACCCGACTTCGAGGTGTTCGAGACTCGCATTTCGGCAAGCATATCGGATCCGAAGTCGGGCAAGAGCAGCGACTACGGCGCATTGATGAAGGCGTACATCAACCATGTGGACGGTACGGTGAATGTCACCCTCGCCGACCCCATCCCGCAATACACGCTGCAATGCCCCGACTGCGTGGATGTCCTCATGTCACGGGCATCCGTGGTCATCGGTCAGGCGTACCCTGAGTACCAAGGGCTGAAGTTCTCCGATAAGGGATCCTCTAAATAGGGGCATGGTGAAGTCCTTCGTGGAGTGGACAACGGCTGTCGCCCGTGGGGGCGGGGGTCATGTCACGAACACGCTAGACCTCCGAACGGGGAAGCCCGAGTTGGCTAGCAAGCCCTCTTGGAAGGATGACCGCAACCTCTCCCCCTCCCGCAAGAAAATTGCGAAGGAAAGGGAGCGGACTCCATACTGGAGCCAAGGTGGAATCACCTAAATAAAGGTGAGGTATCCACACCATGAGCAACATCCATCTATTCCGCCTGATGTCAGGCGAAGAAATCCTTGCCGAATGCCAACTGTCGAAGTGTTCGCAGGACGAACACGGCTCCCGATGCTACGACATCAAGAACCCGATCATCCTTATCCCGATGAGTAAGGGCGAAATCGCACTTGCGCCGTGGCTTCCCTACTGCGAGAACTCGACCGTGGCGATCCCGATCTCGTCGGTACTGTTCATGGCGGTTCCGAAGAAGAGCCTGACCGAGAACTACATGAGTGCTGTTTCGGGAATCGTCATACCGAGTCCCCCCGTGTCAAAGAACCTCCGACTCATCTCGGAGTAATCACGGCATCATGCGGCTGAAGTTCCCACGCTTCACGAACTGAAGCGTCCTGTCGAACTTGTCCTGAAGAACTTCCTTCGGCTTATGGCTGATGATGAAGGTGTTCGTCCTCGCTTCGAGGGAGTTGACGATGTCGAGGAAGGAGTCGGTCGCCTGATCGTCAAGGCTTCCGTCGAGTATCTCGTCGAGGATAAGCAGGTTCGTAGTGATGGAGTTCTTCATGGAGGCGATCTTCCGCCATGCGAATAGCATGGCTAGGTCGATCTTCTTCTTCTCGCCTTCGCTGAACGATGCGTAGGTGAACTCGTCACGGTGGCGGCTCCTGATCGTCTCGTTGAACTCCTCGTCGAGCCTGAAGTCCACGAAGAAGTTCATCCTCGACAGGTAGCCGTTGATGGTGTCGTTGATGACGGGGATGTAGTTTCGGATGATGCGGGTCTTGATCCCGCTGTCCTTGAGAAGGGTGGCGGCGAGGGACAGGTAGTGCTGGTCCTCGATCAACTCACGCTTGGTGTCAACCGCCTCTTCCTCCGCCCGAATGGCATCATTGAGTTCGGAGGTCGTGTCCTGCACCGCCGCACCACGCCTGTCTGCGAGCAACTTGAGGGTTTTCTCCGCTGCGGAGATGTCGTTGTTCCCCGACACGATCACGGCGTTGAGCGACCTGATCTTGGACACCGTTTCGGAGATCGTCCTTCCCCTTTCCCACAGGACATCCATCTGATCCTCGACCTCGGCGACCGCCTTCTCCATCTTGGCGATCTTCTCCCTCCTACCAGAGATCATGGACTCCTTGAAAGTCCCGTCGATCCCCTGCGAACAGGTCGGGCATGTGTCGTTCTCCTCATAGAAGGAAATCTCCTTCCTGATCGCCTCAAGTCTCCGTGTCATCCTCTCCTGTAGGGACTCGTATTTCTCGGCGTTCGCCTTCACCGAGGCGGCATCGGAGACGGACTGTGTGAGGACCGATATTTCCTCGGATGCGGACGCTATCGCAGCATGGGCAGCGTCGATTGCCTTGGACGCATCATCGACCTGCTTACTGTCCCACTCCTCATCTTGCTGCTTGCGCTTCTGCTCGTCCTCGACCATCCTGCGGAGGAGAGCGACCCGTTCCCGTGCCACGGCGACAGCGGACTCGGCATGGCGGATTTCCTCCTTGTTTGCGCTGATGCGCTCCCTCAGGGAGGCGTTCATGGTCGAGAAGATGCCGATGTCGAGTATGGATTCGACAACCGATCTCCGCTCCGCTGCGGGAAGCCGCATGAAGGGGACATAGTTGGCGGATCCGAGGATGACCACTTGGCAGAACGACCTGTAGTTCATCCCGAGGATCGATTCCTCAAGAGACTTCTGATAGTCCCTCGACTTCGCATCCTGATCCATCAACTTGTCATCGCACCAGATCTCGAAGACCTTGGGAGATTGACCCCTGACGATCTTGTATTCGGAGTTCCCGTCCGTGAACTCGACCTCGACCACGCAGTCACGCTCGTTCACGGAGGACACGAGTTGCGGGAGATTGACGGAGCGATAGGGCTTGTTGAAAACGACGAAGGTAAGAGCATCCAGAATGGTACTCTTACCTGCGCCGTTTTCGCCGAGGATCAATGTCGTCTCGGTCTTGTCGAGTTGTACTTCCGTGAAGACATTACCTGTGGATAACAGGTTCTTCCATCGGATTCTCTTGAAGTTGATCATGGCGAAGGAGACCTGTCACTTGTTCCAGTTGAGTTTGGTCTTGAGCCAAATCCACAGGGGAGCGCCGAGGAAGGCACCCGCTACGAATGCGACGATGATCCAACCGACGCTGCCGAAGAAATCCTTGATTGTGTCCATGTTGCTGTCTCCTTTCTGACGGTATTTATGCCCGATCCCGAACAGCGTCAGAACCGAGCGACCTCGTGACCCTTTTCCATCACGATGACGATCCTGTTGTCGAATAGGGCACGGGATTCCACCAATGCCGTGCCTTTGAGTCCCGTCAGGCTCTTGCACTTGGAGTGGATGTTGTTGTATGCGTTCCTGCCCTTCTTACATGAGCAGGTGTTCGGATCGATGTACGCCTTCATCATCCTGTAGAAGTCGCCGAGTTGTCCATGCGTAGCCGAATCCGCACCTCCATGTGAGTGGATGTAGTCGAAGAGAGTCTTCATGCTGTCGAATGTCAACTCGTTCAAAACTCGATGTCCGTGTTGTAGTCGGCGAACCAATTCTGAACCCACACGAAGACAGAGCATCCCAACTGCGATCCGAAATAGATCATCGGGAGCCAGTCCCATCCCACGATTGCCGAGGGGATCAGGGAAAGCCACACACCAAGGCAGTAGCGGCATGAGAACAGGTCGATCAAGAAAGACGGATGGTCGTTCTGCATGAAGGTCGAGTAGGGGATCGACCATCGGTAGAACTGTTTGTATCTCTTGATCTGCGTCCATCGGTCGAGCCACGGCATCCTGCTCATGTAAGCGTAGACCATGTTCGTCCCGTACAGTAGGTACAGGACGAACATCACCCAGAGGATGGACATCACGACATCCATGTGTTACGCACCCGATGCCGTGAGGTCCACGATCTCGCACTTGTCGCCCGAACAGGCGAAGGTCTGGTTGCCGACCGTGTTGTCATCCTTCTCGTACTTTGAGAGAAGGTTCCAATCGACATCCTTCGGCATCTTGGCGAGGAGCGCATGGTACTCTTCAGCGGTGCAGTCCTGATAGGGTGCCTGTCGGTACGAGTGGTCGGAGAACGGAAGGAACGAGATGCCGCTGATCTCGTCGAAGTGCTTGTAGACGAACGCACCGACATCCATCCACTCATGCTCCTTGACGGTCACGGTGATGGAAGGCTTGTGTTCGCACCAATGTCGCTGATAGGTGAGCCACAGGTCGAGATGCTCGGTGGCGTTCATGTCCTTGCGGAATACCGCATGCTCGGGCGACTTCATCGGGAACGAGAAGACCATGGTATGCTCGGGCTTCATCACATCGGCTTCATAGGGGAAGCCCAGTTCCTTCATCATCACGCAGAGGGGATCCTTGTTGTCCGCACGGACGGTGCGGATGTAGTAGGGGGCATGGCGTGGATGGATACCCGAAGCAGCGTCCGTCAACTGCGAAACCGTTCCTGAGGGCTTGACGCAGGTGATCGCAGCCGAGGGATTGATCCCGATGCTGCGGGACATCTCGTTGTTCGTGCGGATGGCGACCTCACGCATGGTGTCAAGCACCATGCCGAGCGTGGTCGGAAGGTTCGGGAGATCGTTGTAGAGCAGGGGATTGTCGAGGATTCCCGTCAGGCTCACGCCGAGGAGACGCTCCTCCTCGCAGTTCTTGCGCCATTCCGAGGAGATGTACTGGAAGTTCACCAAGGTGGACTGCATGGTGCCGATGATGGCGGCGAGTCGGCACTTCCGCTTGAGCGACTCAAGGGTGTCGTCTTCACGAACGATGATCTCGCTCAGGTTGCAGAACTCACGGTCACGGAGGATGATCTCGCTGCATGGGTTCGTGCCGAAGTCGTGGTTCGGGTCACGGCGGTCGCCCAACTTGGCAACGGTCTTCTGTGCTGCGGCACGGTTGAAGATGCCACGCTCTCCTGACTTGCTCTTGTAGAGCGAGACCCACTCCTCCATGAAGATGCCGATGTCGGGCTTCTCCTTGTAGGCGACTGAGTTGTTGGCGAGCGCCCTCTGTGGGTTCGCCTCCCACCACGCACCGCTCTTCGCATCCCTCATCCTCTCGTCGGTGAGGTTTGAGAGGGAGATGAGTGCCGAACGACGAACTCCGCCGACCACCACGATCTCCGCCGTCTTGCAGACGATGTCGTGGCATTCGATGGAGGTCAACTTGCGACCCGCCGCCTTCTTGAATGTCTCGACCGTGAACTTGAAGAGTTCGTCGAGAGGGCGGGGACCGCTTGCACGACCACCGAAGGTCTTGAGCCTCGCACCCGCAGGACGAACCTTGGAGACATCCCACTTGGGAACCTGACCGACGAGGAGAAGGCTAATGAGTTCCCTGAAAGCCTTCGCCCAACCCTGCTTGCTGTCGGCAACCACGATGGTCGTGTCGGTGTCCGAGAACTCCTCTGCGATGGTCGGCAACTTGTCCACGAACTGACGCTCGACTGAGAAGCCCACCCCCGTCCCACACATGAGGACATAGAGAATCTCGTCGAACGCACGGATGCGGTTCACATGGAGGTACGAGCAGTTGTACCCTGCGATGTTGTCCCGCTTGAGTGCCTCGCCCGCCGTCATCAGACAGCGCATGGAGGGCATGATCTCAAGGTTGAGGACGGCTTGACGGAGTTCCTCACGGGTCTCCTGCGGCAGCGAGTAGTTGTGGTACTCCTTGAGATGCCAGTCGAAGAAGTTGAAGTAGCGATCAACCGTCTCCTCCCAAGACTCACGCCGTCCCTTCTCGGACAACCACCTACTGTAACGGCTGAGGTGTATGAACTGCTGATAAAGGATTGGGAGACCAACGGGGTTGCTCATGGCGTAACTTCTCCTAGAATGTTGGATATTTAGGACTTATCGACTCGTACCATCGCTTCTTCCTGATCAATCCCGAGGAAGAAAAGATAGAGTTCTCATCCGAAGGTTCCCCCATCGACCGTCCCATAAAGAGAGGCGGGATAGAGAATGTCTTCGAGTATGGATATGGCGTTCGTGCCCACAGAGAAAGTCGTGCCTGTGGGGACACCTGCGATGTCAACAGCGGTGGTCGGCGTGGTGAGATACCAAGTCGTTTCCGTTCCAGATCCTCCCGAACCACCGAGGACGAGGATGGAATCTCCCGCCGTGTTCCCGACATATAGCCGTTGATCGGCTACATTCACGGCAAGTTCCCCGTAGGTGAGACCCGTGGGTATCACTCCAGGCGTGGAGGAGCGCAGGAACTTGATTTGTGCCACGAGGCTATTTATCGGAAGCGAACGAACACCTCACGATCCACTCGTAGGGATCGTGCTCCTCATGGATCTCCCATGAATCGGGCGAGAGCATGGATATGAGTTCTTCGATTCCCTCCCTGTCGTATCCCACCAATTGAATGGCGTTGATCCCGTCGAGTCGGTCGCTTCGGATCGCCGTGAAGACGATGTGTTTAGGGTGGAGGAAAAGGGCGGACATGAGGAGTTCCCTCATCATCCGCCTGTTCGCCTCCTGATCCGATCCGATGTTGAAGGTCACGGTCCCGAAGAGACAGACGATGTCCCACGCCCGTGCGCCCGTGCGTGGGTGGGTGGGCACGCCCGTGTGCGTGTGCGTGGGCGGACATGGGCACAGGCGCAAGGAATCCTCACGGATGTCCACAGCCTCGTAGTGTGTTTCGTGTCCGTTGTCCTTCAGCCAACCGAGAAGGTTGCATGGACCCGAGCCGATGTCGAGGAGGGTCGATGCCCCTAGATCGGGGATCCCGTCGAGTACAGCGAATCTTCTCCTGCTCTTGACCTCGTTGTAGCCCGTGTAGGATGCCGAGGGGTAGAAGAAGCCGATGTCACGGATTCGGTTGTGTCGGCCATGTGACATCGAAGGGGTTCACGGTGTTCTGTGGTAGGTCACGGAGGGCTTGGCGGTATGCAGTCCAATCCGACTTCTTCTCGGCCGTCAGGGGAGCGTCAGCGAGTTGTGTGAAGTCGCAAGCCTTGAGATGTGAGTTGCGGCGGCTGCGGAGCCTAGCCCACTCTGTGTCGATCTGATCCTGCGAGTACAACACCGCAGACCAAGTCATGTTCACTACCTTGGCGTTCGCATCGACCGTATCCTGATACGAGATGGTCTGTGTCTTGGGGTCGTAGGAAGGCTGCGAACCCTCGACCACGGGATAGAAGGCGCACCCGCCGTTGCCCGACCAACCGAGGTCCGCAAGTTCGTCATCGGGGTAGTTGCAGAGTCCCGAGATGTTGCGCCACGCTCGGGGAAGTTCGTTGTGGATCTGCACGATTTCGAGGTTGTATAATTCTGCGTATTTCATATATTAACTTGAGACAGTAATAGTGAATGTATCCAGAACAGCATTTGAGTCAGTTATATTGGTAACCGTAACAGTTGCTGATAAAGGAGATCCTCTCCAACTGTTGCCTGGATAGGATGTAAAATCTACATATTGACCCGTGGTAACTGTGAATGTTCCATTGGTATTTATTAATGTAAAACTGGGAAGGTCGCCGTAATCTGTTCCCGTGGAATCAGAACCACCACTCACTGATTTTCGATAGTATAAATACAGCATATCTGCGTTCAAAGGCGTGTATGCCACACGCAAAGTAATTGTTTGATTGATTGCTGTTATTAGTCTTGAAGTAATGCCGATACTACTCATCATGTCGTAATAACTAACATCTGCCCAATTCACAGCGGCAGGAGTTACATCTGCCGACGATATCATCGTCTTCGCCAAAGCCACACGACCCGTAACACCGAGCATTCCCATCAGAAGTTTTGTCCTGCGTTGAAGGCGATCCAACTCGTACCATAGTCGTAGGAGAGGAATGAGAAGACATCGAACTTTCCACTCGTCGTGGTGAGCGTCGGTGCCGTTCCCGAAGGCCATTTGATCTGACCGTAGTGGGTTGCTCCCGTCTGCCATGTGATCGATGCCGATGCGGTTGCACCCACGATGAGGGTGAACGAGTGAACCCTAGCGGGAGCGAGTGTCGATGGAGTCGAGAGAATCGGGCTTGCTCCCATACCATATCCCTCGCCGTTGTTCCGCACGAAGGCGGTGTATGCGTCGGAGACGGTCGCTTGCGCAGCCTTGCTGAGTACGATCACTCCCGTTCCCAAGTTGTACGAGACGGCGGTGCATCCCGTGCTAGTGATGCCAGGTCCGAACATGAACTGTCCCGCCGCAATGGTTCCGCCTTGGTTGGTCGTGGATGCCGTGGCACCCGTCAGACCAACGGTCGTGGTAACCGTAGCCCATGCGGTCGATGGAACCTTGATGGAGGGCAGGATGTCACCAGGCGCAAATCCCCCGAGTATTCCCGAGTTGTCGCTTCCATATAGGTCTAGGTAGAAGGTGTTGCCCCTCGACAGATCGACATAGTATCTGTTGCTGGTCTTGACATCTTTGATCTCCTTGCGGATCTGATACCCGAACACCTCGCCGAAGTCCTTGAAGGTGGCATCCTTCAGCAAATTCTTGTCCGTTCCGAGGCTCATGTTGTAAATGAATGTCGCTCCTGTTGCGACGAGGGCACCCGTGATGCTGACCGCAGCACCGAAGGTCGCACCACCCGAGACGAACAGGTTTGCCGTGGTCAGTCCCGACGAGAACGAGGCACGGGAGCCGAAGGTCGCACCCATGGACACCCAAAGGTTCGCTGCGGTGATGCCACCCGTGAATGTCTGTCTTCCCGTGAATGTAGCACCAGCCACGGTTCCATTGAGGGTTGTAGTGGTGGATACGCTTCCAAGCGTCAGCGTGTTCGGTGGGTCGCCTGACGGAAGAATGCTTATGTTGGGGATGCCACTGATATCTGTGTCGGCATCCTGCAAAATTATTCTAGGAGTACCAGCAACGAGAAATCCCGATCCTGTGGAAAATATACCCAAATATCCCGCACTATTCGATGCCTGTATTTGAGAAGTTGCTGATGTCAACTTAATTGCATTGCTACTGGCACTAAATGTAGCAGTGCTGTCAAATGTTGCACCACTCGCCACATAGAGGTTTGCTGCGGTCAATCCCGACGAGAACGAGGCACGGGAGCCGAAGGTTGCACCCGTGGATACGAACAGGTTCGCCGTGGTCAGTCCCGCTGCGAAGTTTGCACGGGAGTTGAAGGTTGCACCACCCGAGACGAACAGTTGTGAGGTGGTCAGTCCCGTCGAGAAGTGCGCCCGCTGACCGAAGGTGGCTGTAAGGGTCGCAAAGAGGTCGCCGCCACCGTAGATGTTGCCACTCACGCCAAGACCGCCGCTGACGATGAGGGCACCCGTGGTCTTAGATGTAGATTCGGTGACGCTGTTCACCTTCGCCGTGGTGTTGAAGGTCGCTCCGTTCGACACCCAAAGATCGGAGGTCGTGATGCCTCCCGAGAAGGCAGCGGACAC
>Ga0114969_10002119_pt1 | contig 16442 bp, 7 predicted proteins | sample M_130807_MF_Meta_FD_87316 | JGI IMG/M metagenome (GOLD analysis project Ga0114969, IMG submission 87316) | Freshwater microbial communities from Lake Montjoie, Canada to study carbon cycling - M_130807_MF_MetaG | ecosystem: Environmental > Aquatic > Freshwater > Lake | place: Lake Montjoie...
GGCGTTGTATGTTGCCGACATGTACCGCCGGACGATCGAGCATCCCGACTACCTGCCGGAGGAAGTGCGCAAGCGGACCGATTTCAAGGCGGGATCGGAATTGGGCAGGCTGTGGCGGGTGAAGTCGGAACGACGCGCGCCCCGGCAGGCGGCAAGTCCGAAGCCCGGCGTTTCCAGAAGCCGTCCGGCGGATGGCGCGACGTCCGCGGCGACCAGCGGCATCGCCGGGCTTTTGTCGGATCTGAGCGCGACCAATTCCTGGCGGCGCGACAGGTCGTTCCGACTGCTGCGCGAGGGAGGCAACCGCGAGACCCTCCAGGGACCGCTCCGGATCGGGTTGGGTGCGGCCCGGACCGCGCGGAGCGCGTCGCTGTTTTTCCATCTGCTGGCGAGCTTCGACGGATTGGACGAGCCCACGCTGCGCACGGCGTTGAATTCGCCGCATCCGGAATTGCGCGAGGAAGCGCTCCGTCTCGGTGCCCCGAAGCTGGCGGCATCCGTCGATCTGGCGACGCTCGCGGCCAACCGGGCCCGCGACGAAAACCCGCGGGTGCGGTTCCACGCGGCGTTGGCGCTCGGCGAACTGATCGAGGTGGCCCCGCAAATGGCCGTGCCCGCGTTGGCACAGGTCGCGGCCCGCGACGGTCGCGACCGATGGTTCCGGATGGCCGTCTTGAGCTCCATCCACGGTCAGGAGCGGGCATTTCTGGTGGAGTTACTCGCGCAATCGCCGCAACCCGACGACCCGATCGTGCCGGTGCTGGCAGACCTCGGCGAATTCCTGGGACGGACCGTGCCGCCGGAAGCCCTTGGCGAAGTCTTCGCCGCGGTCCTGAACGGGCCGGGAACCGATCTGGGCCGTGCCCTTTCCCTGCTGGGCCCCTTCACCGACACCGCCGCATCCCGAGGCACAAACAGCGCCTTCGATCTCGTCGCCGCTTCGGCGGGCGGCAACGTCGCGGCGAAGTGGTTGGTCCTGAAAGAAGCCGCGCTCGGATCCTTCGACCAACCGGGGCTCGGCGCCGCGCAACGACTCGCCGCCGTGCGACTCTGCCGCCAACTGGATCCGGCGAAAACGCGGCCGAAGTTGCTCGAACTCCTCCGGCGAGAAACCGATCCCATCCTGCTCGCCGCCACGATCCGCGGCATCGCCGATCCCCGGAGCCCGGACGGCGCGCGGCAATTGGTCGAGGCGAGCCTTTGGGCGTCGTTGCCAAGCGCCACGCGCCTGTTGGTGGTCGCCGCGTTGGCGGACAACCCGCGGTTTCATCCGGTTCTGGTGGAATCCCTCGCGGAACGACGGATCCCGCTGGCCCTGCTCGGCGCGGCGCAGAAGGAACAATTGCGGAAGTCCCGTGATCCCGAGCTGCGGTCAAGGCTCGGCAAGTTCCTCGGCGCCGCCACCGGCGGCGACCGGCGCGCGGCCTTCGACAAAGCCCGCGCGTCGATCGCACTGAAGCCGGACCCGGGGGCCGGACGCGGGGTCTTCCGCCGCGCCTGCACGGCCTGCCACCGACTCGACCAGGAAGGCGTGGCGGTCGGGCCCGACCTGTTCGACATCCGCAACCAGACGAAGGATGCCATCCTGCTGCACATCGTGATCCCGGAGCACGAGATCGCGCTGAACTTCGCGCAATACGTGTGCGAGACGCGGGATGGCCGGACGGTGTCGGGGTTGCTGGCCGCGGACGGGCCATCCGGGGTGGTGCTGCGGCAACCGCAGGGACTGACCGTGACCGTGCCCCGGGCAGACATCGTGAAACTCGAGGCCAGTCCGCTTTCGCTGATGCCGCAGGAACTCGAAAAGACCATGACACTCCAGGAACTCGCGGACCTCTTGGCCTACCTGAAAGGCGAGCAATGAATTTCCAAAGCCGGATGGATGGCCCACCGCAACCCGGATCCGGAGCCGCCGCAGGCCGGCGTCCATGGATCCCGACGGCAATCGTCGCGACCGTCGCGTCGGCCATCACCGCTCTGGCGACCTCCCTGCTGGTTGCCCGGACCAACGGAGGCATCGGTGGTCCCCGACGACCGGGCGTCCCGCCGCTTCCCGAGACCCGTTTTCCGAGCGCTCCCGCCGGGACCATCCTGCCCTTCGGGGGCATCCCGGACCGGGAGTCCCTTCGGAAACAAGGCTGGCTGCCCTGCGACGGCGCCGCGTATCGCACCAACGAGTTCGCCAACCTGTTCGCCGCGATCCGCTACTCCTGGGGAACCGGGGAAGCCGACGGCGAGTTCCGCGTGCCGGATTTGCGGGGCCTCTTCCTGCGGGGCGTCGATGGCGACGCGGGAAGGGATCCCGACAAGGAAGAACGAACGGCGCCGGCGCCGAATGGGAACACCGGCAATCGGGTTGGCTCCCATCAGGCCGACGCGCTGGGCCGGCACGCGCATCCGGTGTCGATTGCCGTCACCGGGGACGAGGCGGGCGGGCAGATCGGGGGCGGCACGTACACGCGGGGCGGCAACCTGACCGATACCGCGTCGCAGGGCGGCAGCGAGACCCGCCCCAAGAATGCGTACGTGCATTACCTCATCAAGCTGTAGCAACCCCGCCGAAAAGCCCGGCGGGGCGCCTTGTGCGGGAACGCGGCCCCACGACCGCGGGACCCCGGAAGCGTAGGGACGCGGGCCGACCCCCTTGGCCCGGCGCGATGCGAAGGTGCGGCTAGCCCCATTTCTCCAGCTTCATCTGCTCTTTCGGCAGTGCCAGATCGTGGGTCACCAGATGTTCGACCGCGTTCACCATGTCGGTGGTGCCGCAGGCGTAGAAGGTCGTGGTCGCCGGATCGTCGACGAAGCTCTTCACCCAGTCCGGGGTCAACCGTCCGCGGCGTCCGGTCCACGGATCCTCCGGCGCGAGCCGGGTGCAGGTGACATGGAACTTGAAACGCGGGTTCTTCGCCTCCAACTCCCGGAATTCCTCGTTGAAGATGATGTCGCCCGTGGTCCGCACCGTGTAGAGGACCGTGATGCGGGTATCGAGATCGCGGGCCGTGGCCTCGCGCACGAAGCCGCGGAACGGCGTGACGCCGGAACCCCCGGCGACGCAGATCAGGTGGCGTCCGGGCGGATCGAACACCGGCAGGAACTTCCCGGCGGGCGGGATCACGAACATCTTGTCCCCGGCCTCGACCCAATCGACGATGCTGGTGCCCATCTTGCCGTCGCGCTTGACGGTGACCTCGTAGTGACCGCGGTCGAGGGCCGACGAACTGAGGGAATAGGCGCGCTTGTACTTGGGCTTGTGGGGCCAATAGACCGTGATGAACTGCCCCGTCTTGAACTCGGGTTCGTAGCCCGCGGGCCACTGGAACCGCACCGTCTTGACGTCCGGAAGTTCCATCTTCACGGACTCGACCAACATTTCGGCGATGACTTTGGACATGGCGGGAAATCTGGGTGCGCTGGGTACGGCGATCTCGTTTTGGCCCGGTCAATCGGGCTTCGGGAGCATCGCGGTCAACCGGTCCGCGTGTAAAGCCGCGAGACCTTCGGAGCACGCATCTTTTCGCCCCGGCCAACCGCCCCCCGCCCCCCGGGTCGCACCAAGCGCGGCCCCGCCATGCGCACGGGGCACTCCCCCGAAAAATGAGTGCCTGCCGCCGTTGCGTGCCACCCGCACCACTGTTAGGCTCCACCAGCTTTTTCGGCCATGTCCGACGACAATTTTCCCAGCGGAGACAAGCGTTCTCCCGAACCCCGCATGCCGGCCCGCACGTGGGTCGTGCTCATCGTGTTGACCGCGCTCGTGCCGGTGCTGCTCCTGGTGGGGCGCGCCCGCGTGCCGGAGGTCCGCCCGATTTCCCATGCCCAACTCATGCAGTTGGCACGCGAGGGAAAGATCGAGAGCGCCCAGATCAATTACTCCGTGGAGTCACCCCTTCGCCGCATCGAGGGTCGCTACCGCGAGATCGAAGGCGGGAAGACCAATCTGGTCCCCTTCGCGATTTCCACCCACCTCACGGAGGAAGCCGCGGACCTGCTGCTCAACATCTCCTCGGTCCGGGCGGTGTCGATCGCCACGGTCTGGCCGTACATCATCAATTTCGCCCCTTTTCTGCTGGTCGCGTTCCTCGCGTGGTTCTTCTTCATCCGGCAGATCAAGAACGCCGGCCGCGGCGCGCTCAGTTTCGGCAAGTCCAAGGCCCGCCTCCTCACCAAGGAACGGAACAAGACGACGTTCAAGGACGTCGCCGGCATCGAGGAGGCCAAGGATGAGGTCGCCGAACTCGTCGAGTTCCTCAAGGACCCCAAGAAATTCCAGAAGCTCGGCGGCCGGATCCCCAAGGGCGTCCTCATGGTCGGCCCTCCCGGCACCGGCAAGACCCTCCTCGCCAAGGCCATCGCCGGCGAGGCCGATGCCGCTTTCTTCAGCATCAGTGGTTCCGACTTCGTCGAGATGTTCGTCGGCGTCGGTGCCAGCCGCGTCCGCGACATGTTCGAGCAGGCCCGCAAGAACACGCCTTGCCTCATCTTCATCGACGAAATCGACGCCGTCGGCCGCAGCCGCGGCCATGGACTCGGCGGGGGCAACGACGAACGCGAGCAAACCCTCAACGCTTTGCTCGTCGAGATGGACGGCTTCGACACCACCGAGGGCATCATCATCATCGCGGCCACCAACCGCGCCGATGTCCTCGACCCGGCGTTGCTCCGCCCCGGTCGGTTTGACCGCCAAGTCACGGTCAACCTGCCCGACGTCCGTGGCCGCGAGGGCATCCTCAAGGTCCACGCCAAGAACGTGAAGCTCGATGGCGCGGTCGATCTCAGTGTCATCGCCCGCGGCACCCCGGGATTTTCCGGCGCGGAACTGGCGAACCTGCTCAACGAAGCCGCGCTCCTCGCCGCCCGGACCGGGAAGAAATCCATCGGCATGGTCGAACTCGAGGAAGCCCGAGACAAGGTCCGCTGGGGTCGCGAGCGTCGGAGTCTGGCGATGACCGAGGAAGAAAAGCGCGGGACGGCTTGGCACGAGGCCGGGCACGCCTTGGTCAACGTGCTCCTCGAGCACACCCATCCGCTCCACAAGGTAACCATCATTCCGCGCGGCCAGGCCCTGGGATCGACCATGTACCTTCCGGACCACGATCTTCTCAGCCGCAGCCGCAAGGAGCTTCAGGACTTGCTCGCCATGACCATGGCCGGGCGCATCGCGGAAGAAATCGTCACCAACGACATCTCCACCGGTGCCGGCGGCGACATCCAGCAGGCCACGAGCATGGCCCGGGCGATGGTCATGCATTACGGCATGTCCGACCGTCTCGGCATGATCCAATACGGCGATGCCCAGGAATACGTGTTCCTTGGCCGCGACATGATGCGTTCCAAGGATTACTCGGAGGCAACGGCCCAGGCGATCGATGCCGAGGTGAAGCGTTTCATCGACGAAGGCTACCATCGGGCCAAGGAGTTGATCACCGCCAACCGCGACAAGCTGGAGGTCATTGCCAAGGCGTTGCTCGAGTACGAGACGCTCGACGGCCAGCAGGTCCGGGAGATTGTCCGTACCGGCAGCCTCACGCCGCCGCCGGTGAATCCGAAGGAAATCGATCCCCCAAGCGGCGCACCGGCCGGGACGCCGTTGCCCGAGGTGATCAAGCCGGTGCCGCCCAAGCTTCCCGGCTTCGGCAGCCCGGCGCCGAGCCCGGCTTGAGTCGGAGTGCCGGCTCCCGACGGCGGTGGACGGGCCCGCGCGCGTCGTCGCGTTGCCCTGCTGACGGCGGTTACCCTGCCGTGGGCAAGGCTTGGAGCGCGTCCGAAACCCGGGAGGGATCCCGTGCAGGGATTTCCCGTGGAGGCGAGGCGGGCGAAGCGGACCCTCAGCGGTCCGTAACGCCCGAACCAACGACGCTTCCTCGGAAAAGAACCGCCAACCGGCGGACTTTTGCGGACACGGTCCGCAGGTTTCGCAGCTCCTCGGTCATCCTGCGGCCGCGGGACGGGCCGAATCCCTCCTCGCGCCTCGCCAGCCGGTCGCGTCCGCAAGGCCGGACCTCCGTTTGGTTCCGAGCTGGGCTCTGAACACCCTGGATACCCTCCCTTGGCCACGGATGCCCACACGCCAAGCCCTCCAAGGCGATGCCCACAAATGCCAAGATCCATCCCCTCTGGATCGGCCGCCTCCAAAGACATTCGGGTTGGGTCCGTGCGCCATGGGGCCATGCGTCCATGGGCAGACCGGCGATTGGAGAGGAGAACGCCGGTGACAGAGCACAACGGAACCCGTGGATCATCCCGCCCGCCCCTTCCGATGCCTTCTCGTTGCCGCTGTAATCGGCCCCGCTCGGCGTGCCGCAACCCAAGACCACGGCGGGCCATGAAGAACTCCTCCTGCTCCGCATCCCGTTCCTCCCTTCCCAAAATCCGGGGCATGGCCCCGCGACATCCTGGCTCCGGACGGAGCGTCCGACGGGATGAGACCGGGCCGGGAGATCGGAACGGGACAAATGGGGCATTGGCTGTCCGAAAGGATGGTGGTTGCCGAACCTTGGCTGGGAGCGCGAACGCAGGACCGGGAAGATCACGACGACTTCTTCCTGCTTCCATCCCATTCACCCCGTCCAAAACCGGTTCCTCGCTGTTTGTCGTGGATGAAGAATGAAGCGAGACGAGGGCCTTCGGTAGAGACAGCGTGTCCTCGCTGCCCAAGGAAATGTGCCACGAAGGGATTCCGCTACCGGAGGCATCTGGCATGAATGACCGCCCAATACCCGTGAACAAGCCCCGCGACGGCGCATGAAATCGTGGCCGGATCTTCGTTCTCGTGGCTACAGCCCGGTGAGATCCGATTGCCCCAACCCGACGGACCCACCCGCCAATGGCCGGGATGGCCCGGGTTCCAGCCACGAGAGGTGGCGAGGAACCCACACGACTCAGGCTACTGCACCGCGACCTCCCGTCGGGGCATCGGCATGGGACGCGACGAACACGGTGCTCCCGGACTCCAACGCTCGGCGTCTCCGAGGCGAAGCCTCCCCTTCTCTGCTCCGGGTACCCACAGCCGGCGACCGCATCAATCTGCCACGCCCGTATCGCGTTTGGCCCGGCCAAGGCGCACACGCATCGGAATCGCGCGCCGCGTCCGTCAGCTCCCGGAAGGCGTTTCGACGGGAAACGGACGCGGACGGCGCCAGCGTGCGCGGCGCATCCGGGCAAAAAAAGGGGCCGGACATGACGTCCGGCCCTTGCAAACCCTGCGCTAGCGCGGGGTCAATTATTGGTAGGTCACGACCAACTTGCCGCCCACCACCTTGGTGCTGGTGATGTTCACCTTCGGCGTGATGATCAGGTAGCCCTGATCGCCGTTCACGGGGAGGTCCGCCGTGATGGTCTTGGTCGTGGTATCCACGATGATGTTGGTCAGCGCCTGGCCGGCCAAGCCGTTGGGCACGGAGCCAGTCACCAGCGGCGCGGGAGGTGCCACGTTGGTGCCGATACGGATGCGTTGGGTCGAATAGTTGGACAGGTTTTGCTGGCCTTCCAGATCCGTGCCCAAATTGCCGTTCCCACCGTACGCATTGTTCGGCGGCGCACTGCCACCGGTGTCGTTCATCGAGGAGAAGCCGAAGATCAGGCTGCTCGACAGCTCGAGATCGGTGCTTCCCATCGCATTCCAGGTCCGACCGTCATGCGAGTTCGAGAACGTGAACGTGTTGCCCGCGCGCTTGATCTTCAACCAACGGCCGGACAGCGGGGTCGAGGCCGGATCGGTGTGACCCGACGCATCGATGCCGCGGAGGTTCCCGTAGTAGCCCTTGACGCCACCGATCACGGTTGCCCAGCCCACCGGACCACCATTGCCGTAGCCTCCAACGGACGCACCGCGCCACAGCGGGATCGCGGAACGGCCCGGCGCGTCGCCTTCGATGTACGTGGTCAAGGCCACCATGGCGGCCTTGGTTCCCTCCTGGGTGAATTCCAGGCCGGGCACGTAGGTGGATTCGCGGAGCATCAACCCGGAGTTCGCCCACCCGGCCGTGTTGGCCGGGCGATCGTTGCGGGTGACCTCGGCGGTGACCTCGAAGTCGCCGTTCAAGGTCTGCGTGTTGTTGGCATAGTGGATGTAATCGCCCGGACTCCAGGCGTTCGATCCACCGCCGATGATTTCCAGTTCGGTTTCCGTGGCGCCGGAGCTGACGGCCACCAACTGGCCCTTGCGGAACGGATCGTCACCCGCGGTCCGATCGTTCGCGTTGCCGCTCTGGATCAGACCGATGTCGGTCGAGTTCCAGTTCGACACCTTGCCGGACGCCGAGGAGTTGGCCGCGATCGCATTGCCGGCCGTGTCGGTCACGCCACCCTTGATGGTCAGCGTGAACGTGTCGCTGGTGAGCCCGGTCACCGTGAGGTAGATCGAGTCGCCGCTGATGCCGAGACGGGCGCCCGTCACCGTGCCTTGGCTGAGTTGGTAGTTCGACAGGTTGGCAATGCTCGCCGAGCGCAAGGGCTCGGAGAACTTCGCGCCGATCGTGGCCTTGTCGGCCGTACCGACGGACACCAACCGGGGGGCATCCTTGTCGACGATCTTGGTGACGCCGTAATTGGCGAACGAGACCGTGGCGGTGTTGAGGTTACCCGCGCCCACGCCGTCCGTGACCGTGTAACCGGCGGCCTGCGAGTAGACGCCGACCAGCAAGGAGGCGGGCCACTCGTTGTAACGCTCGGCGATCATCGTCCAATTCACGCCGTCGGTGCCGACGTAGGCCGTGAAGTAGTCGCCCACGCGACGCAGACGCAACCATTGGTTCGGAAGGGCATCCTTCACCCCGCCGTAACCGCGGCTGAAGCCCGTCAGGTTCTGGTCGAGGATGACGCGACCCAGGGCCGAGACGTTGTTCGCGCCCAGCGGATTGTAGGCATTGACGAACAACGACGGGCTGAGCGGATCCGAGCTGACACGGGCTTCCAAACCGCCCGCGTAGTTGGCGACGTCGTCGGCAACCGAGCTCTTGAAGCCGGTGATTTGCACGGCGCGATCGAAGTCGCCGGTGACGGACTCGTAGGCGAACTGCTGCAGGTCGCCCGGTTGGATGGCGTTGCCCTTGTTGGCGAAGCCGTAGAGGCCGCCCGCCGTGAGTTCAAACGAGGTCGCCCCCGTGAGTTTCACCGATCCGGCAGCGATGGGGAGCGGATTGCCGTCCGCGTCGACCAGATCCTTCGGCGAGATGAGGAGCGATCCAGCGATCGCGCCCGCGGGATCCTTGGGAAGGAATGCGGCCGGGATGCCGTCCGCACTGGGTCCGCCCAATGCCTCGATGTCGGCATTGCTCATACGACCGGCACGGAACTGGACCGAGTTCAGCCACACGCGGCGGCGCTCGTCTTGGTCGCCGTCGCCGAGGAGCAGCACGGTCGGCAGCATCGCGCGGCGCGCGGCATCCAGACCTTGGCCCGTCGTCCAGTTGTCCTGGAAGATGCCGTCGACGTACTTGACGACCACGGGAGGCGTGGCGGCTTCGTCGTAGGACGCGACCACGCGGTGCCATGCACCCGCGGTGAACGTGCCCTTGCCGTTGTAGCCACTGGTGCCCTGGCCGAAGTTGTTGCCCTGCCAGAACAGGTCGCCGTCGCTGGTGTTGCCGCCAGCCGTCGGGGTGTCGATCTGGAGCAGCGAAGCCGCCCCGGGCCCGGTCGTGTCGACCAGGATGTCCATGATCAACGTGTACTGGTTGACCTTGGCGCCGCCACCGTTGGGCTTGATGCCGTGGTCGGCGATCAGGCCGATGTCGCGGACGACATTGCCAGGAACCTCGATGACCTTGGCCGGAACCCCGTTGATGTCGGAAATCCCGAGGGCCGTGGTGGTGCCGTATTTGTACTCGTACGAGCCACCCTTGTTGTCGGTACCGGTGGCGGTGCCACCGTAATACTGCAGCGCCTTGCCCACCGTCGGGCCGAGGTCGCCGTAGTTGAAGTCCCACTGGGCGGTGACCGCCGACTCGGGGAGCGCGAGCGGGATGCCGGACGCGGAAGGTCCGCCGAGCAACACGCACTGGGCGTCGCTCAGTTTCGCGGAACGGAATTGGATCGAGCTCACCCACATGCGGCGGCGTTCATCCTGGTCGCCGTCGCCGAAGAGCAGCGCGGTCGGCTGGAGCGCGCGACGCGCGGCGTCCAACCCTTGGTTGGCCGTCCAGTCGTCCTGCTTGATGCCGTCGACATACTTGGTGACCACCGGGGGGGTTGCCGCCTCGTCATAGGCCGCGACCACGCGGTGCCAAGCGCCGGCCGTGAAGGTGCCGCGGCCATTGTAGCCGCTGGTGCCCTGGCCGAAGTTGTTGCCCTGCCAGAACAGGTCGCCGTCGCTGGTGTTGTTGCCCGCCGTCGGGGTATCGACCTGGAGCAGCGAGGCCGCCCCGGGTCCGGTGGTGTCGACGTAGATGTCCATGACCAGCGTGTACTGGTTGACCTTGGTGCCGCCACCGTTGGGCTTGATGCCGTGATCGACGATCAGACCGATGTCACGGGCAACATTGCCCGGAACCTCGATGACCTTCGCCGGAACCCCGTTGATGTCGGGAATACCGAGGGCAGCCGTGGTGCCGTACTTGTAGGTGAATTCGCCACCCTTGCTGTCGGTGCCGGTCGCGGCGCCGCTGTAATACTGGAGCGCCTTGCCGGCGGTCGCGCCGAGATCGCCGAATTCGAAGTCCCATTGACCGGTCACGTTGGAATCGGGAACCGAGACGGGGATGCCGGCCGCGGAAGGCCCGCCGAGCAACGCGCACTGCGCGTCGGTGAGTTTGCCGGCCCGGAACTGGACCGAGTTCAGCCACATGCGGCGGCGCTCGTCCTGGTCGCCGTCGCCGAGGAGCAGCACGGTCGGCTGCATCGCGCGGCGCGCGGCATCCAGACCTTGGTTCGCGGTCCAGTCGTCCTGCTTGATGCCGTCGACGTATTTGGTGACCACCGGCGGGGTTGCCGCCTCGTCATAGGCCGCGATCACGCGGTGCCAGCTGCCGGCCGTGAAGGTGCCGCGACCGTTGTAGCCGCTGGTGCCCTGGCCGAAGTTGTTGCCCTGCCAGAACAGGTCGCCGTCGCTGGTGTTGCTGCCCGCCGCCGGGGTGTCGATCTGGAGCAGCGAGGCCGCCCCGGGTCCGGTGGTGTCGACCAGAACGTCCATGATCAACGTGTACTGGTTGACCTTGGTGCCGCCGCCATTGGGCTTGATGCCGTGGTCGGCGATGAGGCCGATGTCGCGGGCGACGTTGCCCGGAACCTCGATGACCTTGGCCGGGACCCCGTTGATGTCGGGAATCGAGAGGGCCGTGGTGGTGCCGTAATGGTACTCGTACGCGGCACCCTTGCTGTCGGTGCCGGTCGCGGTGCCGGTGTAGTACTGGAGGGCTTTGCCGGCGGAAGCGCCGAGATCGCCGAAGTCGAAGTCCCACTGGGCGGTCACCGTCGTGCTCGGGATCACCTGCGGGATGCCAGCGGCCGAAGGTCCGGCGAGCGCGATTGCCTCGGCGTCGCTGATGCGGCCCGAGCGGAATTGGATCGAGTTCACCCACATGCGGCGGCGTTCGTCCTGATCGCCGTCGCCGAAGAGCAACACGGTCGGTTGCATCGCGCGGCGCGCGGCATCCAGACCTTGGTTGGCCGTCCAGTCGTCCTGCTTGATGCCGTCGACGAACTTCGCGACCACGGGAGGCGTGGCAGCCTCGTCATAGGCCGCGACCACGCGGTGCCAGGTGCCGGCCGTGAAGGTGCCGCGGCCGTTGTAGCCGCTGGTGCCCTGGCCGAAGTTGTTGCCCTGCCAGAACAGGTCGCCGTCGCTGGTGTTGCTGCCCGCCACCGGGGTGTCGATCTGGAGCAGCGAGGCCGCCCCGGGTCCGGTGGTGTCGACCAGGATGTCCATGATCAACGTGTACTGGTTGACCTTGGTGCCGCCGCCGTTGGGCTTGATGCCGTGGTCGGCGATCAGGCCGATGTCACGGACAACATTGCCCGGGACCTCGATGACCTTCGCGGGCTTGCCGCCGATGTCGGGAATCCCGAGGGCGGCGGTGGTGCCGTACTTGTATTCAAACGCGCCGCCCTTGCTGTCGGTGCCGGTCGCGGCGCCGCTGTAGTAGGCCAGCGCCTTGCCGACGGTCGCGCCGAGATCGCCGCCGTCGAAGTCCCATTGGCCGGTGACCTGCGTCGAGGAACCACCCGCCGAGACGCTGCCAAAACTCCACGACACCGTGTTGACCGTCGCCAACGAGTCGGTGAAGTCGAGCTGCACCGCGTTGTTGACCTCGGGCCGGGTCGTGTTCGGGCTGTAGCTCAGGCTGATGCGGTTGCCCGTTTTCGTGAGCGACTGCGGCGTCGAAACCTTGCCGTTGAAGGTCAGTTTCACGCCGGTCGTGGCGACCGTTGCGGCGCCGTCGACGATCAATGCCGTCACCGGAGCCGCCGAGCTGTTGCCGTCGGAACCAGCCGACGGGGAGTACTCGGCAACATAGGGCCCATTGGCAGCGGGAACCGTGCTGTCGCTGTAAACCTTGAGGGCACGGGCATCATTCGGGTCGTTGAGCAGGATGCGTTCGGTGCTGTCGAGCACCTGGTACACCTGCAGGTTCGCGCCACGACCACCCTGCCAGTAAACCAAACGGAACGGGTAGATGCCCGCCTTCGGCGCATTGACCGTGACCGTGGTCTCGTTGTGGAAATTGCCGGCAAACCCGGGCGCATTGCGGATGTATTCCGCCACCTTGGTGTTGAAGGCGCTGCGCGGGTTGGTGCCGACGAACAGAACGAACCCGTCGTCGTCGTTCACGTCGGTCCGCTCGGCGTTCGAGCCGATGCCGAGCGTCGTCGTGCCCGCGGGCAATTGGACGAAGCCGATCGCCTCGGCGGCGAATTGGTCCGTGCTGCCGGCGTTGCCCGGGATGCCGGGGAACAGGACGGGGCTGAACGTCGCCACGACCGTTTGCGTGGACAAGTCGGTGTTGTCGAGCAGGTCGAACGCGTTGCCGTCCTTTTCGAAATTGACCGTGTCGGTGATGAAGCCCCCGTCCGGAAGCGGACCCGCGACGGCCTCGTTGGGAACCAGCGTGCCCGCCAGCGCGCCGGCGCTAGCCCCGTAACGCAGGGTTCCGTTCAGTTGGCCCAGCGCGCGGCCCAGATTGTTGGCGATGGGCTCGTCGTGGGGCGCCTGCACGGTGCGCACCCGGAAGCCGAGGGCCGTTGAAGTGCCGGCAGCGAGCGCTGCCGACGCCGGGAGATCCACGGTGGCTGCCAGCCCTTGGAGGGCCGACATCACCGCGAACCCTATCCCGACAAGGGACTGGAGTTTATGGTATTTCATGTAGATGGACGAGAAGCTCGTCTGTTTTGTGGCTGTCACATTCACTACAATTCCGCTCCCCAAAATGGGCCATCCTCTAAACCGGGTATATCGAGCGCGTATTCACCGACATTTCGGTATCCCGACACGGTCGGATTGGGTCGGGTTTCGGCGGGAGAAGGGTTGCCCGGAGAGCGCCGGCGCGGTGGACTCCCCGCATGCCGCGGTACACTTGGTTGTTTGCGGGGATCCTTGCCGCACTGGTCGCTGCCGCGATCGGTTTCCTCACCCTGCGCGAAAAGACCGCCGAAGCCTCCGCGGCCCGTGCTCAAACGCAGGCGGCCGTCGCCGCCGCCGGGGCCCTCGCCCGGACCAACTCCCTGCTCGCCGCCGAACTCGACACCCTCCGTTCCAAAGCCTCCGAACTCGAGGAACAGGTCAAACTCGCCGCGTCGTCCCGCGATGTCCTCGAGCGGCAGATGCGCTCGGAACTCGAGAGTCGCGAGGTCACCATCTCCGAACTGCAGGGCCGATTGACCGTCGACATCCTCGACCGGGTCCTTTTCGACTCCGGCGAGGCCGATCTCAAGCCGGAGGGACAGGCGGTACTCCTCAAGGTTGCCCGGATCCTGGGCCAACACGCCACCCGCCAGATCCAGGTCGTCGGGCACACCGACAACGTGCCCGTCGTGAACCGCACCCGCGGCGGGTTCACGGACAACTGGGGACTGTCCGCGGGACGCGCCACCGCGGCCGTGCGGTTTCTTGCCGAGAAGGCCGGGGTCGACGCCCGCCGCCTCAGCGCCGTTGGCTGCGGCGAATTCCGCCCCGTCGCCGACAATGCGACGCCCGAAGGGCGCGCCCGCAACCGGCGCATCGCCGTCGTGGTGCTTCCCGCCGAATACAGCGATGTCCCGCGACCCGGTCCGGAGTCGGCCACCCCTGCCCCGCAGGTCGTCCCGCCCGGCCCGCCGCCGGCGACCGAAGCCACCGGCGGCACCGAACCGGCCCCGGCCCCTTGAGAAGCCGCGGGAATCCCGGGGCGATCCCCCGAATTTGGACCGGTCACCCGCTCGACAAACCACCGGTCCGCCGCCACGGTTCGCGCCCGAATGTCGTCGAAGCCACTGTCGATCGCTGGCCGTGAATTCCAATCCCGTCTCTTTCTGGGCACGGGAAAATTCCCGTCGCCGGAATCCATGCGCGACGCGCTGGCGGCGAGCGGCACCCAATTGGTGACGGTGGCGCTGCGCCGGGCGGACCTGAGCGGGCGAAAGGATCCGTTCGCGGACATCCTGGAATTCATCGATCCGGAGCGTTATCTGGTGCTTCCCAACACGAGCGGGGCCATGAACGCGGCGGAGGCGGTGCGACTCGCGCGGTTGGCGGTCGCCGCGGGGCTGCCCAAATGGGTCAAACTCGAGATCCATCCCGACCCGCGCTATCTCCTGCCGGACCCGATCGAGACCCTCGATGCCGCGCGCCAATTGGTGAAGGAAGGGTTCGTGGTGATGCCCTACATCAACGCCGACCCGGTGCTCGCCAAGCGCCTCCAGGACGTCGGTACCGCGACCGTCATGCCCTTGGGCTCGCCCATCGGGTCGCACCGCGGGCTCCAGACCCGAGACCAACTGCGGATCATCATCGACCAGGCGACGGTGCCGGTGGTCATCGATGCCGGCATCGGCGCGCCGAGCCACGCCGCGGAGGCCATGGAACTCGGGGCCGACGCGGTGCTGGTGAACACGGCCATCGCGGTGGCTCCCGACGCCATCCGCATGGCCCGGGCCTTCCGGATGGCGGTGGAGGCGGGGCGCATCGCCCGCGAACTCGGGCTCGGCGCGCCGGGCCTCGGCGCGTCGCCGACCAGTCCGCTGACCGGTTTTCTCGACGCCTGAGCCGGACGCAAGGCTCCATCGCGATACCTCGACAAGAGTATTGCCGCTGGCGGTGGGGGCCGTGAGCGTCGGCTTCCGAGAACTTTCCCGATGGCCAGCACCGCCGACACCTCGATCCGTCTCCGCTCCGCGGCCAAAGCCTCCGGGCGTTCGCCCCATTTCCGGGCGTTGGTCGAGTTGGCGACCGACGGCGTGGTGATCGTGAACGAATCCGGACAGGTCCGGTACGCCAACGCCGCATTCCGGCAATGGATCGGGGAACCCGCGGGCACGGAGGAAACGACGGACCTGCTCGAGCGCGTCGTTGCCGGGGACCGCGGCGCCTTGGCCAAGGCCCTGGAGGCCGTTGGCGGCGGCGGCGGATTGGCCCTTCGTTTGCCGTCCTTCCGGATCCATGCCCGGGACGGGACCGTCCGCGAACTCGAGGGCACCGGCACCGCCCTGCCCGCCCGCAACGGGACCGGGAACCACGTGCTGCACCTCCGCGACGTCACCGAACAACGCCTCGCCGACCTTCGCCTGCGGCGTTCCGAGGAGAGCGCGCGCATCATCAACGATTTCGCCACCTCGCTCCTCGAACTCAAGGTGGAGGAGGACGTGCTGTGGGACGTGGTGCGCAATTGCGTGGGCAAACTCGGCCTGCCCGACTGCGTGGTCTACGTCGTCGACCGCCCGCGCTCGGTGCTCGTGCAACGCGCCGCCTGGGGTCCCAAGGCACCCGTCGGACGCGCGATCGTCAACCCGCTCGAGATCCCCCTCGGCCAGGGCATCGTCGGCGCGGTGGGCCAATCCGGAAAACCGGAGCTGGTGTCCGACACCCGCGCCGATCCCCGATACATCGTGGACGACGCGCCCCGGCTTTCCGAACTCGCCGTCCCGATCCTGGTCGACGGCGACGTGGTCGGGGTGATCGACGCGGAGCATCCGGACGAGGGATTCTTCCGCGAGCACCATCTCGAGATCCTCACGGCGATCGCCTCGTTGCTGGCAAACCAATTGACCCGGGTGTGGGCCGAGCAGGCCTTGCGCCGGCTGAACGCCGATCTCGAACGGCGGGTGCAGGAGCGCACGTCCGAACTGGAGGCCGCGAACGCCCGCCTCCAGCGCGAGGTGTCCGAACGCGCCCGCGCGCAACGCATCCAGCAGGCCCTCTACCAGATCTCGGAAGCGATGCACCAGTCGGGCGATCTCCAGGCGCTCTACCGCCGGCTCCACGAGATCATCGGCACGTTGATGCCGGCGCGGAATTTCTACCTCGCGTTGTTCGA
>Ga0114969_10002122_pt1 | contig 16429 bp, 13 predicted proteins | sample M_130807_MF_Meta_FD_87316 | JGI IMG/M metagenome (GOLD analysis project Ga0114969, IMG submission 87316) | Freshwater microbial communities from Lake Montjoie, Canada to study carbon cycling - M_130807_MF_MetaG | ecosystem: Environmental > Aquatic > Freshwater > Lake | place: Lake Montjoie...
CAATTGTGAAGGTGTTTGCAACTACTGTCGCAGATGATGGAACTACGGAAAGCATTCCGAAGCCCAACGCTGCAACTGCAACAAGCGCTACGCGCTTGACGGTTGTCGTTGTAGACATTTGTTTCCTTTCGATTAGTCAAAGCTAGGCATTTCCCAGCTTTGGCTTGAGTTAATTTCTTAACTCGTTTCGATGAATCGCACGTGCTGATTCACCAAATTCCCCACCGTGTATCCGGACCCGGTGAGGAAACCTATTTGTTTGTCACCTGCACTGCTTGCGCTAGTACCTGTGTCTTACCTGCATTCATCAGAATGCGTGTCGTAATCTCTTTAGGAGCATCAGCTAGGTCATAGCCGCGGCTTCCGGTTGGGATTACGAAATCCATTGGCTTGAGATAGCCGATGCTAAAAGTTGTAGTGATTAAGTACTTTCCATTTGCCAGACGATCAACAGATGAATCAACTGATTTGATTTCAACTGAGTTCCAGTTGCCAACAAAGCCAATATTGAGGCTGTTTGCCCCATAGTGCGTGCCTGTTGCATCAACTGTAATTAATTGATCAAGAAGAATATTTGGACCGATCGAGCCTGTAATGAACTGGTTATTGATAACAATTCCATCAGAACCAACTGTTGAAACACCCTGTGTCACACGGCCAACACCGGCAACGCCATCTTTATCTGTAATGGTGAATCCAGTTGGCAGGCCATCTTTATCTAGACCAAAGAATGAAAGCGCTGCGATCTTCATGCTAAGGGCTGCGGCCTGTGCCTTCTTTTGCGCAATCAATGCAGCTGCCGTTGCTTTGGCTTTAGCCTTCACGGTTGCAGTGGCCTGAGCAGCAGGAGATTGTGTGACTGAATCCTGTGGGGCAGGTACTGCAACACCGGCTGAGACTTCAGCGCTGCGAGGCAGAACTGATACTTCACTGCCGGTCATGGAGTTAAAGCCAAGGAAGGCTGTGATGACTAGAAGCAGAGATAGGGCTGCCTTGCTAGATTTTTGTGCAATCTGGGCAGCCTTCTTATATGTAGTTGAAAGTGCGTTCAGTGCGGTTAAGCCAGTTGCATCATCAACAACCCACTCTTCAAGAACGCGAACCATTGATTTGCGAGCGCGAACCAAGATGTGGCGGACATTTGCTGGGCTTGTGTTAAGCGCAGTTGCGATCTCCTCTGTGCTGCGGCCTTCCATTTCCCACATCACAAGCGCTGTGCGCTGATCTGGGGTTAAGCGGGCAAGTGCTTCACGGATAATCGCTGCATCTTCTGCGGCAGTAATCGATGTATCGAGATCTATGTGGTTCTCTGATGCGATCTCATTCAGACGCTCCTGGGTTGTGTCAGCATCGATTGCAACCAGGTTAGGACGAGCACCGCGTGCGCGGATGATATTCAGAGATAGGTTTGTAACTGAGGTGCGAAGGTATGCAATCGCACGATCTGCTGAATCTAGCTCTGGGGCAGCAAGCATGAACTTCAAAAATGCTTCCTGGACTACTTCATTGGCCTCTGCCTCATCGCGGGTGATGCGGCGAGCCTGTGAAACAAGCTGTGTGCGGTGTTCTTTGTAGATGGCAGAGAGCTGAGAGATTGACCAGTCAGCCGTTGAGCCAGGGGTTGTTGATACGTCAAACGAGCTATCAGCTGCGGGGGCTGAGTTGAGCAGGCGGGTGGCATCGGCCATTGCAGCTGCTTTCGCTGCCTTTGACTTCAATAATGCCATGTGAGTAACTCCCGCGAGTTTGTACTAGAAGAGCAACGTCTTGCCCTCTATTAGTTAAGACACCGCTGGGGGGCAAATGTTGTGCCCTTTTGAAAAGAATCTTTAGAAAGATCCTTAGGTGACGGTGGGTTGAGCGTAGATGGGGGAAAAGCATGCAGGGCTTTCGCCGAATGGCAGCATCAACGACCCTGCCGAAATCAGGGCTCTAGTCTATGCCCCTAATAAGCCTAAAGTCGGTATTGAGAGTTCTGAGCGTGTTTGTGATCGGAATACAGGGTTCCAAGTCCAAGTTTATAGGAACTTCTAATAGACACCGGCCTCTTCGTTGTCTATGGCAATTCTGCCAAGTCGACATCCAATAAAGCGCTCAAATTGTTACGTATGTCAATCAATTTCCGAGCAGCCTGCACCGAATCCTCGTCCAAATATGGTGGCAAGTCAGCAATTAGTGAAGCTGTCTTTGGAATATTAGACCAATCCGCCTCTATAACAATCCCTAACCCTGCTAATTCTGGCCAAGTGCCCGTTCCTGTCGCAGTGACGATGCTGCGGATTCCTAGGCAAGCCATTTCAAGGACATTCAAACTAATTGATTCAACAAATAATGCATGTATTCCATAATCCGCAGGGTAAAGGTGTATATCGGTTGGGTAAAATTCAATATTAGAAACAGACTTGCCTACTTCAACTGAAATTCGACCCCTTAGCGAAGGTTCGAGATTAGATAAATAATCCGCTGGATCCGTTGGGGTGATTAAAAGTATCTGATAATTAGCAAGGGCTTCGGACGAAGCAATCTCCAAGAATTTTGTAAGACCTTTCCAAGCCGTCAATCTTCCAATGAAAACTAACCGCGGATAAGAGTTTGTTTTTCTCTGACTTGTCAGATTTAGAATAAGTAAACGCCCTAAGTAAATTCCATTTCGGTTAATTACAATTTTTCTCCGAAAAGTTATAAGGCGAATAAGAAAATTTGATTCTCTACGTTTGTCCCAATCGCGCTTAACGGCTAGAGAATAAGAGTTCAGGGAATCTGAAAACTGCGAATAAATAAATCTTCGTGTTCTCTGGACTTTCGCAGACAGCGAAGGTAACTGGTGAATAGTAACTATTACTTTGCAATCTAGTAATTTTAGATAACAGAATAATTTAATGGTGACTGCGCTTCGTAAAGAGTGGGCAATAACTACTTCGTATTTTTTAAAATTGATTAATTGCCGTATTTTAAACGCTTGTGGCCAACGCCTCCCTGGTAAATATTTAATTTTAACACTTTTAGATGATATTATTCGAGCCTCTGAGTGCTGAAAAGTGGCCAAGGCACTAACTGGTTCTTCACTCAAAACAAGCATCTCTGCTTTTTGACCCCAATCAGATAATTGGTAAAGTTGATCCAAGGCTAAACGTTGAATACCTCCAATTCGAAAATCGTCAACAATAATAAGGGTGAATGGAATTTGCTTATCCATATGTCGAGTCGACCATATCTTGTAATCCAAATTCTGCTTCAAAATCAATCTCTAGTTTTGCAAGACTAATATCTGCGATCAACGCGGCTGGATCACCAATTCGCCTCTCTACAACTTGGGGAATTAGTTTTGAATTTTTTGAATCAAGTAAAGCGCCTATGATTTGCATTACCGAGTATCCCTTACCTGTTCCTAAATTTAGGCTTTGGTTTATTTGCTTAGACTCAAGGGTTTTGGCTGCCAATAGGTGTGCTTTAGCTATGTCTAACACATGAACGTAGTCTCGTATGCACGTGCCATCTTGGGTCGGATAATCGTTTCCGAATATCACCGGAGGTTCATTTCTATTAATTTTTCCAATGACAATTGGGAAAAGATTCTCAGCTGAGAAATCTCTTAAATGCTCATTTTTTGATCCTACGACATTGAAATATCTTAAACTTACTCCCCGTCCATGGCCATTAAGAACAAATTTCTCAACTTCTCTTTCGGCTTCAAGTTTTGATACACCGTATGGTGACATTGGGTGGAGTCTAGAATTTTCGGTCACAATACTTGACTCTGAGTTTCCGTATACCGCTGCCGACGATGATTGTATGAAGTTTTGTACGCCACTCTCTTTTGCGCACTTAAGCAGTGTTTTCACACCTTCATGATTAACTTCTGCATACTTACTTGGAAGCCTGAATGACTCACTCACGGATTTAAGGGCAGCCAAATTGATAATTCCAGATATGTGAAAGTTCTCTAATACCTTTTGAACTTCGGTTGCCTGTAGGATGTCTGCTTGAATTACTGGCACTTGAGTCGAAATTCTCTTTTTTCGCCCCATTGAGAGATTATCAAATACAACGACTTCTAGATTTGATTCCAAGAAAAGTTCAACAATATGGCTTCCAATATAGCCGGCTCCCCCAGTTATTAGCCAAGTCATGTTATAGAGCCTAACACCATGGAAGCATTCAAAGAATTAGATACCCTTTGGGGGTGATGAAAATCTTAGTTGTAGGCACGGTCTGTAATGTGTCTCGACAATTGGAGCGGGATTTAAAAAGAGTAAGCTGCAGTTTCAAAGCCTATGCAGAAATCCACTACTATCTTGTCGAATCAGATTCAGAAGATACGACAATTAGTCTCTTGCAAGAAAAAGCGTCTATAGATCCTAAGTTTCGGTTTATCTCACTCGGAAGTTTGCGAAACAAAATACCGAATCGTATCGAAAGAATCCGCTACTGCAGGAACGTCTACATCCAAGAAATTCGCAATACTTTTGAAAAACAACATTGGGATTACGTTGTTGTTGCAGACTTAGATGGAATGAACCGTGCACTGACGAAGAAATCTATCAGAAGTGCTTTTGCGAGTGATGTGCAATGGGATGCTGCATTCGCAAATCAAAGTTTTGGTTACTATGACTTGTACGCGCTTAGAGCCGAGACTTGGCTTGAGGAAGACTGCTTTGTCACATTAGAGAGGGTTAAAATCGAAAGGCTTAAGGTTGAGTCAAATCGTAAAGGTTTTGGTAAATTTATAGCAGACTTCAAGCACTTCGATGCATTAAGGGTAGCGGCTATCTACGACAAAATGTTAGTGATTAGTAGGAATGAAGAATGGATTCCAGTCAAATCTGCCTTTGGTGGCTTAGGCATTTACAAGACTCAGCTGTTCTTGCAGCACAATTATGACTTTCTCGATTTAGAAATAGGAGTTTATTCGGAGCACATAGATTTTCACCAAAAGTGCACTTCTGATGGTTTTAAGTTATACATTAATCCTGCGCTAATTAACTCAAGAGTTAATGAATACAATTTGAACAGAATTAAGGTAATAAGATTCCTAAGAGAATTACTGAAAAGATATCCGATTACCAGGTGAAATTAAAATGGTGGCCTGACTTGGTATCGACGTTCAAAGTCCCATTAATTGTGCTTGATGATCAAAATCTGGGACAAGTTTCCTTACTTCATCAAATGTGCCAGTTGCTTGAATCATCCCTTCGTGCATATATACGACCAAGTCTGCTTGTCGGACCGTCGATAAACGGTGCGCAATTAAAATTACAGTCACTTCACCTTTTAGTTTATGAATTGCTTGCGAAACATGAGCCTCGGTTTCACCATCTAGCGCGCTTGTTGCCTCATCTAAAACTAAGAGTTTTGGTTTTGTAAACATAGCGCGCGCGATACCCAATCTTTGCCTCTGCCCGCCACTTATAGTCGCCCCTCTATCACCAACTTCAGTCTCAATCCCATTTGGCAAAGCTTCTACAAATTTATCAAGTTGTGCAATCTCTAATGCAGACCAAACCAACTCATCCGAGATTTGGTTCGTAGGGAATCCCATCCCTACGTTCTCTCGAATCGTCCCTCCCGTGATTACGGTATCTTGGGGGACATATGCGATAGCTCCTGGCCACTTCGATTCGGCTAAAAGAGGTGGAGTACCCGAAATAGTAACCACACCCTCATCTGGGTCCAAAACTCCGAGCAAAATATCAACCACAGATGTTTTTCCGGCACCAGAAGGCCCAACGATTGCAATTATCTGTCCTGGGTTTACTCTTAAATTAAAACCTTTGACGGCTGGTTTGTTTTTCCCTGGATACGTTATTTGAACCTCGCACAATTGCACTGAAGATTCAAAACCTTCATGTGTTGTTTTTACAACATCAGAAACTTCTTGCGTTGAATCGGTCCAAGCTAATTCTTCAACCATGATTAAAGTTGATTCAGCAACCCCCATGCTCCCACGAATTTTTAGTGCTCCTTGTTGGAGTCGCAACACTGCGGGTGCTACACGTGTGCTGGTAGCCAAAAAAACTGCTAGAACTGCGACTGCGTGGCTAGCTTCATGAAGGAAAAACTGAGTGGCAGCAATAATTAGCGATCCTAAAATAACTGAAACTTCAATAACATACTTGCTAACGTTTGGCATGAATGTGAGTTCGGCAGTTGTATTTGCCATGTTTAATCTGATTAAACCTATACGTCTTGCATAATAATTCCTTCTATTCGAAACAACGGCTTCTCTATAAGTATCTAAAACTTCAAGTATCTTTTGATTACCCTCAACCGAGAGCGCTCCTTGCAGAGTACCAAGCTCTCCAGCTTTTATGTGCATAATTCTGTACAAGAATAATCCAATAGTTCCAAATAAAATAAAGGTGCTGACTGCAACAGTTGGATCGATAATAAATAAACCAAGAGACAAAATTAATAGTAAAGATGTATCAGAGACTATAGAAACGGCAGTATAAAGAATACCCATTGTTATTGCTTCTATTCCAGAGGTAATGGCATAAACAGTTTGTTGGTGGGATCTGGATTGGATAACAAGAATTGATTTGGAAAGCAACTTATCAACGAGCATAGATGAGATTCGAGCGCCGCGGCGGCTCAAAAAAAACACAATTTTTCTTGAAAAGATTATTGAAAAAACAGTCTTACTAATTAACAGGGTTGCTGCTAATGCACCAATAACAACTACTTGAGTTTGCAAAGGCATCTCTGATAAACCAATAACTCTTAGGACATCACTCACACGATTTCCGGGCGCTTGTGACTCAACACCACTAATTGCTAGGGCTCCAAGCATTCCTACCGCTGCAACACCCAATAGATCCAGGATTCCGAATACTATTTGCAGGAGAGCAACTGCTAGAACTTTGCGACGTTCCGACTTAGTTAATATCCTCGCTGCTCTTCCGATAGTGGTTAGACGCCACCACTCCCTCATTCTTGTAATCACTTGTGCATCTTATCCCAACAACTTTGCCTAATCAGCGCCTAGAGGAATCTGAAATGTAGTAAATTCAAACTATGGCTTACAGCATATGTACCGTATCTGGGATTTACCCACCCGATAAGGGAGGCCCCGCTCATTTTGCCAAAGAATTTTCTAATTGGCAACTAGAAAATGGGGGCCGACCAAAAGTAATTACTCTTACAGATTCTCACTCTTCAAAGGAAGAAGGAGAAGGTTTTGAAATTATCAAAATAACTCGAAAGCTAAACCTCGTCACTCGTTACTTTAAAACCGCTAAAGCAATACATGGTGTCTTGCGAAGTAATCATTCTCTTCTTATCAATGGGTGTTTCTTGGAGGCACTGGCCGCTACAATTTTTTGCAAAAATAAGTACGTTGCAAAGGTTCCAGGCGATATAGTTTGGGAGCGAGCACGTAACAGTGGTAAAACTGTTTTGGATATTCAGAGTTTTCAAACAACAAAACTGAAATGGAGTTATCGTATTTTTCGATTCCTTTTTACTCAGTCTCTTAATACGGCAAAAAAAGTTATTGTCCCCTCATTTGAGTTAAGGGATCTATGCATTAATTGGGGTATTTCTAAGTCAAAATTAATTGTAATATTTAATTCTGTTTCTCCAAAAGTATTTTATAAGATGGAAGATACAACAAAAGATTTTGATGTTATTTCAGTAGGTCGCTTAGTTTCATGGAAAGGAAATGCTGAATTAATTCAAGCGTGCTCTTTGTTAGGACTACGTTTAGCGATAGTCGGTAGTGGTCCTGAGATGCAGGTGTTAAAAGAAGAGGCAGAAAAATCTCAAACAAGTATCAGTTTCTTGGGCGAGGTACCAACATCTGATTTATGTGCGGTCTACAACTCAGCGAAGCTTTTTGTGTTAAATAGTTCTTACGAGGGCACTTCCCACGCCCTCCTTGAAGCTCGTGCTTGTGGGCTCTTCGCTATTGCCCGGGCCAACGTTGGTAGCAACAGTGATATAATTGATCACTTAAGTGATGGGGTACTTTTCGCAGCCGATACTGGAATTAGCCTCACAGAGGCTCTTAGATTGGCAGTAGGGAACACTATTAACTTGCTGACTGCCTCTGACTTGGCGATACAAAATACAATTTCTCGATTTGGCATTCAAGCCAATTTTGATGAAATTCGCGAAGTTATTGAGGGTCGTCTGTAATGAGTCAGTTAAGTGGGCCGGTGCTGATTCTTCCTAACATCTCAAACGACGCAACTACATTGGATGACCTGTTGTTGCGGTTTAATTATTATGGTTCAGAAGTATTTAAGTCGTCTTATGGGGAAATAAAGTCACTAAATATTGTTGCTGCCGGATTTCCATACGATTTTCTAAGTCAAAATTATGACAAGTATCCATACCTTACTATTAGAGCTCTTCCAAATAGAAAAATAGCTTTTTTGATTAACCTGCGGAAAATACTTAAATCAAATACTAACTCTATTTCAATGGTTGTAGCTGGGGATCCTTGGCTTGGATATCTACTGTGCTTTTTGGCAGTCGTAGGAACTAATTTACCTGTTCAGGTTTCAATTCATGGCGAACCTTATCATTCAACTAATATCTTTGCTGACTTCACTTCAACTCTTAAGCACTTATGGTTAAAAATGTTTCTCCAATTTGCAGATTCTGTTCGCCTAGTGTCGGATCACCAAATTGGGCCAATAATTAAGAATTATCACGTTGATCCGGGACGTATCTCTATTTCACCAATCCCAATAAAAATTCCAAAAAGTGGAACTTTAGCTATTAAAAAGGGTCGAAAAATTGCATTCGTAGGTCGCCTGCATAAAGAACGAGGAATCGACTTGTGGATTCATGTCGTAAGTCGTCTATTTGAAGAAAGGCAAGATTTTTCAGTCGTTATTGTTGGTGATGGACCTGAAAGAAATAGCTTTGAAACTAAATTGCTTGCTTCTCGCAGTGGTATTTCATACAAATTCCTTGGCAAAATTACCAAGAGTGATGTTGAGGAACTTTGGGATGATGTTTCCATTTTGCTGAGTACTGCCCCGACCGAGAGCTATGGCCTAACACTTCGTGAGGCACAACTGTCAGGTGTCTACGTCGTCGCTTTAGAAAATGAAGGAACCCTGGCCAATTCAAGAATTTTTACTTCGGGAATCTTTCTTTTTTCTTCTACTGAATCTGCCGTTCAATTAATGTCGCACTACCTAGACTTAGGAAAATCAAACTCTGATCAAGAAAAATTTAGAAATATACAATCGGAACTGAACTCTACTTCTCTCTATAATTTAATCGCCAGTTGGCGTATATCTAAATACTAGAAGCAATCCACTCTGGGAGCAAACCTTTTATCTCAGGTACCCGACCCCACTCTACAACCTGCGCCAAGCCGTCTTGCAGTTTAGTTTTTGGTGAACTACCAACTAGCGACTCCAAATAACTTGGGTCTGCGTTAGTACTATCTACATCATTATGATGCTTACTCAATTCTTTAATATTTAATTTAACTTTAGTGTACCCGCTAATTATATCGATCATTTCCAGCATTGAAGCTGGGTTGCCACCACCAACATTAACAATGTCACTAAACTCGAAAGCTCTGGATTGTAACTCCGAATGCAGCTTGTCAATTGCAGAAACTACGTCATCAATATACGTAAAATCTCGACTAGCTTTACCGTTTCCATACAAATTAAATGTCTCATTATTTAGTGCTGAATTTATTAAGCGAAAATATGCCATATCGGGCCGTCCCCAAGGACCGTACACAGTGAAAAAACGGAGTCCTCTGACCCTTGTTGAACTCCCCCGTAAAAGAGTCGGCGTGATAAGTTCATTGGAAAGTTTAGTAGCTCCATAAAAACTTAGAGGACGAAGAGTTAAGTCACTTTCTCTATATGGAAGATTCTTACTATTCCCATAAACGCTTGAAGAGGATGCATAAAGAAGGTTCGGAATTTCTTGTTCAACAGCATTAGACAAAATATTGTTAAATCCTACAAGGTTGCTGTCTACATACTTATTGACCTGGTTTAATGGCAACCGCACTCCAGCTTGCGCTGCCAAGTGAAAAATCGATGTGGGTTTGACATCTTTTATCAAACCCTTTACTTGATTATTGTTTGAAATATCTAAATTACGGACTTCAACACCGAATGGAACTAAAAGCTTCGCCACTCTAATTCGCTTCAGGCTTACCGAGTAGTAATCATTGAAATTATCAACTCCTATGACAGATTCTCCAGAGGAACTCAGAAATTGTGCCAATTTAGAGCCAATGAATCCAGCAATTCCAGTAACTAAGACTGTCATTTTCTTTGCAAGCCTCCTTGGTGTTAAATCTTACCTCACATAAACTATCCTTGGCGGACTCGATTCGAATAATTACAGTTTGGAGAACCCATTAAAGCACAGCAGCCTCTCTTAGTGATCAATTACTGTATGGACGAAGAGGATCACCTGCTTTCGCATCAAATTCAGGCAGTAAATCGCCTTGCTGAGAATTTTGTAGATGTCTATGTAATTACAGGCAAAATAGGAAAATATAAATCCCCACATAATGTCCATGTTTTGTCTAGCCAGTGGAAGCCAGGAAGCACTATTTTGAATGCCCTTAGATTTCTTTCAATTGCTATTCCATTTATTATTAAGAAGAGACCTACCAGTATCTTCTCACACATGACTGAGGTCCAAACATCTTTACTCGCACCATTTACAAAACTGCTTGGTATTCGACATTACCTTTGGTATGCCCATACGCACCCTTCTCTATATTTGCGATGGGCAAAATTTTGGATTACTGGAATAATTACATCAACTAGGGGATCTTGCCCAATTAAGGGTCCTAAAGTCCTTGCGATTGGCCAAGCTATAGATCCAAAAGATTACAAATTTATTAAACTAGATTCTTCTTACTCCCTGAATAATTTAGTTCATATTGGTAGATTCGATCCATCCAAGAATATCGAACAAATTATCAGATGTGTTCAAGAATTCAGGAAAGTGAATCCAAGGATCTCTCTAACATTAATTGGCCAGCCGTCGACTGTCGCTGCCAAGATACAAGCTGCGCAAACTATTAAAAAATATGAAGAGGAGGTTAAGGCTGGTTGGCTAAATTTTAGAAATTCGATTCCACGTTCAGAAGTTAGTGCTGAACTTTTAAAGTATGATTGTTTTGTTCACGCATATATTGGATCACTTGATAAGACTTTGATTGAGGCGACCATGGTTGGCCTTCCAATTGCCACTATCAACCCTGAATATTTAGGTGAATTTGGGTCGTGGTCTAAAAGTTCGCAAGTGTCTCTATTGCAAGAACTTGATGCGATTAATAGAGAGTCCTTAGAGGGCCTAGGTTCGGAGTTATTCAATCGGCGGAAGACTTGTGACGAGAGACACTCGATTGCTCATTGGAGTGAATCTTTGATGGACATACTGAGTTAACTTATGAAAAAATCATTAAGTTGTGAAATGGTGTGGCAGTGAAGATATTGCTGACTGGGGCTGCGGGGTTCTTGGGTTCACATATTAGCCAAAAGCTCATAGATGAAAGCCATGAGGTCATTGGTTTGGATGATCTGTCGACAGGTTCTATCGGTAATATTAAACATCTCTTGAGAAATCCGAAGTTTTCATTTGTGGAGCACGATGTTCGTAATCCTTTCCAAGTAGAAGTGGATGCAATTTTAAACTTCGCCTGCCCGGCCTCTCCGGTTCATTATCAATCTGACCCTGTCAGAACTATCGAAACAAATTTCCTTGGAATAATTAATCTCTTACATTTAGCAAAAGAAACTGGCGCACGTGTCCTTCAAGCATCAACAAGTGAAGTGTATGGCGACCCCACTGAATCTCCCCAAAAAGAAGATTACTGGGGTAATGTAAATCCGATCGGAATTCGATCTTGCTACGATGAGGGGAAACGAGCAGCAGAGACTCTATGTTTTGACTACAAACGTCAATTTGGAGTGGATACTCGTGTAATGCGAATTTTCAATACTTATGGCCCGAATATGGCCATTAACGACGGCAGGGTTGTAAGCAATTTTATTGTTCAAGCTTTACGAGGGGAGCCACTCACAATTTATGGGGACGGGCAACAATCTAGATCCTTCTGCTTTGTTTCCGATTTAGTGGACGGAATTTACAGGATGCTCCTGCTTACAGAGTCACCTCAATCGCCTATTAATTTGGGGAATCCATACGAATTTAAAATGACTGAGTTGGCACAATTAGTTCTTGATTTAACGAAATCTGAGAGTGCCCTCAAATATGAGCCTCTACCCTCTGATGACCCCCGCCAGCGCAGGCCAGATATTACTCTAGCTAAAACCTTATTGGGATGGGAGCCAACTATTCAGCTCCGTCAAGGCATATTAGAAACTATTAGATATTTTAATCTAGCCATTTTATGAGCCCCAAAATTACTCATCTCATCACCACAATTGAACGGGGGGGTGCGGAAAAACAACTACTTATTCTGGCAAGGGAGCAGGTAAAAGCTGGGTTTGATGTTGAAATTTTATATCTTAAGGGCGATCCGGAATTAAAAAATGAATTTGAAGGCGCAGGAGCTAAGGTCAATCCAATGCTTGCCAAAATGTCTTTTATGCAACAATTATCACTATTGCGAAAATATCTCTCACGTAAGCATAATCTCGTGCATGCACACTTGCCAAGAGCTGAACTTCTTGCATCCTTATCTTGCCATAAGAGTGCGTTTGTCTTTTCTCGTCATAATGCCGAAGCATTCTGGCCAGACGGACCTAAAATTATTTCAATCTTTCTTTCCAGATTTGTTGCTTTAAGGGCAGCTAGAGGAATTGCTATTTCGAACTCAGTCAAAGATTATTTAATTAGCAACAAGGAGATCCCCGCAAAGTACCCAATCGAAGTTATTTATTATGGTTTTGATTCACAAAATACTAAAACCAGTTTTGGGCAAGAGTATATTTCTTCAAGAATACATAAGAACCCAAATCAAATCATAATTGGAACTATTGGACGATTAGTTCCTCAGAAAGATTATCCGACACTTCTCCATGCATTCGCTCATGCATCCAAAATACTTCCTAATCTCGTTCTATTTGTAATCGGTGAAGGTAGTCTAAAGAATGACCTCGTAGTTCTTTGTCAAGAATTGAACATTACAGAGAAAGTACATTGGCTTGGTAAAACTCAATATGTCCAGGAGTTTCTCAGTGCGATAGACATTTTTATCTTGACAAGTATCTACGAAGGTTTTGGTCTTGTCTTACTTGAAGCTATGTCAGCAGGTAAAACAATTTTAGGAGCGAATAATTCTGCAATTCCGGAAGTACTCGGTAAAGACTATCCTGGACTTTTTACAACAGGAGATTGGCTCGAGTTATCAAAAAAAATAATTAAAATGGAGTCAAACCTCGCCCGTAATAAACTTGAATCTATCTCTAGTGCTCGATTAAAGGAATTCACTTCAGAAAAAATGTTATACCGCATCACAAACACTTACAATTCATCATGTGAATTTCACTAATTAACAAAAGCAATTAACCTAATTCTCAAAATCAAAAGCCTTGCATAGAAAGTTAAATTCTTGAAATAAAATCGCTTGCGAAGCGACTTTTGAATATCTATCCTTACACGCGTAACCAATCGCGTTTAATTCAAGTGGCGATTCTAGACGTTTACGAATAATTGATGAAACTACATTGATATCGAGTGAATCCAAGAAAATTGCTTGCGAGTCTAGTGGGAATAACTCACGTATCGCTACCCCATCGACAGTGACATAAGGTTTACCAAAAAAGCCTGCTTCAAAGGCCTTATGAGGAATCGTATTAACTAGTCTTTTGCTATTTGATAGCTGGCCAAGGCAAATTTTGGCATTATTATAGAGCCAATGAATCTCTCCAACGCTTAAATTTCGCGTGAGTACAGTTGTTTTTTGGCTGAAAACTAAACTTTCCACACCTCGATCACTTGCTATAACAAAATTTAGGTCACTAAGTTTCTTAGTTATTTCAGCAATCAACTCTAAACCTGCTTCAGAATTATACTTTCCTCTAAAGAGTATAATCTCTGCACTTATATTCTTCTTGAATCTAAGAAGTTCTAAAGGAACTGTAGGTTCGGAGGCGGAATAAAGGTTTTCATTAAAGCCCGTAAATATTCTTACACTTTTTTTGCGAGAAATTCTGAACTTTCTAAGTACATAATTTCTCTGCTCTTCACTCTCAAGTAGCACAACTGTAGCCAAGTGCATAGCAAAATAATCAATCAGAAAGTTCTTCAAGAATAGCAATGATTTAGACTTTTTTTTGCGCCGATACTTTAGGCTTTCAGACAGCGTCCATCCAGCATCCAGAATAATTGGTTCCCTTGTCAAGACTCTTAGAACAGGCAATATAATTTGAGCTGGTGACATAACGACATAAATTGTCCCACTCTTGATTAACTTTCTGGTAGAAAGTACGGTTTTAACCAGTGATGTAATTATAGGGCGGTTCAGCTTTGTGAATTCAAAATTTTCGTAGTTGTTACCGCATGCGCTTAATATAACGCCAGATCGGGAGTAAGTACTTTCTAGATAAGATAGAAAGTGGTAACGTGGCAAATACTCATTCTTCTCAATTCCAATTCGCCGCTTCAACATACTAAATTAACTCACCTCAACTTTCTAAATGTCTAGGTACCTACACTATAGTAGGCGTGTGATTAGATTCCCTCGTATACCAATTTATGTTCACTGTTGGGGGGGATTGGGCTCTCAATTATTCGCCTGGGCTTTAATAGAGGATTTAAGTTTAAGGTTTCCAAGACGTCGAATAATGCTTATTGCCCATACTAATGGTGTCACATTTAGGGACTTTGAATTATTAAAAGTGGCGTCGAATCTAAGGATTCGAATTGTTAATGACTTCTCTTCTAATCACCAGTCTAAAAAGCCTCAAAATCATCGCAAGACTAGGAAAATCACTCTCAAGAAATTACTGAGAAAAATCGCCCTCTTTTCTGGGTTCTTATCAGAATCAAACACAACAATTGAATACATAAAAATACAACCTTGGGTGCTAACAATTCGAGGTCATTATAGCGGCCGCGAAATATCCTACAGTAATATTTGTGCAATGCAGGAACGGTCATTTCTTGGAACAATAACGCTATTCCCTCGAAAGATTGAAATCACGAAAACTCTTGGCGTGCATTACCGACTTGGAGATCTTCTAGGGTTAATGGAAAAGTCTTATATCCCAAGTTATCGGATCATTGACTGTATCAATTCACAAATTATAGAATCTTCCAATATAAATTGCTATGTACTTTCCGACTCACCAGATAAAGCTCTAGAACTTTTAATGCCCTTAAATCGGAAATTTCAATTAATTGACGCGTCCAGAGGTTCATTAGAAACTATCCATTATCTAATGGCGTGTAACCATTTTCTAGGAACAAATTCTAAGATTGGTTTGTGGGTTACTATTTTACGAGTTCATATTTTAAATAACTCCGAAAATTATTTGCCTATTGAATTAGCTGACTCTTTAAATAATATTTTTCCGAAAAAACTTGTCAAATTGATTAAATATTACTAAAAGACATAGGATTATTGACATCGTCAAAATTACTAAATAAATACGGGTCTGGCAAAATACTTTTTGCCAGGTAAATGAGTCTAATAAACTTCATGTACTAAATTTCTCTAACGTCGGAAGCGGTCTTATTAATATTTTATTTCTATGGGGCCATTTTAACTGTATACTTGCAAAATAGTTCCAAGCTAGAATCAAACAAATATTATAATCCTCGTCACTTAATTCGTTAAAGCTCTTAATTTGTAATCCGGTAAATGCCATTTGCCGATTTATTCGCTCTGGCGATTCATCTACGACGTATTCAATGAACTTAGATAGCCCTGAATAATGCAGTAACATATTTCCGCGTCCCGATGCACCGAAACAAATGATTTTCTTGCCGTTGTTAGACTCTTCAATTAAGAAATTAGAACTCGCTGATATTATTTCAAAAAAACTTGCAATCTGGTTAGAAATTTTAGTAAAACTCAGATCCATATTGAATTCTTGAGCAGTCAATCGGTTGATACCCTCAGTCGGATTGGGTTCTCCTTTTATAAATACCAATCTGTAGGATCCTCCATGAGTATCTATCAATTCGCCATTCGTAAGAAATAAACCAAATTTAGCCATTAAATTAGAGATACTCCGGATGGAGTAGTAATACTTGTGCTCATGATAGATGAAATCTACTGATTTTGACATTATTAGTGCTGGTAGAGACTGCACTTCAACAATGAATGAGCCTTGCTCTTTGAGGCTCACCGCTACAGATTCTGCGACTTCTAAAATGTTTGAAATATGTGCAAATGAGTTACAAGATATAATTACGTCAAATTGATTTTCAAAATTATAAGTTTCAACAGCAGACTTAGAAAAAAAATCACTTATAACCTCTAGGCCCTTGGTTCGGGCTCGCTGCACAATATTTA
>Ga0114969_10002123_pt1 | contig 16422 bp, 13 predicted proteins | sample M_130807_MF_Meta_FD_87316 | JGI IMG/M metagenome (GOLD analysis project Ga0114969, IMG submission 87316) | Freshwater microbial communities from Lake Montjoie, Canada to study carbon cycling - M_130807_MF_MetaG | ecosystem: Environmental > Aquatic > Freshwater > Lake | place: Lake Montjoie...
AATCAAAAAACCAGACAGAACAAAAAACAAATCAACGCCCAAGAACCCTCCACTCAAATGGAGCATGTCGTAGTGATAGCCGATGACAGCCAGTACCGCGACTCCTCTGAGGCCATCAAGGGCAGGGATGTGTTGAGCCTTCACGAGAGCACCTTTTGAACGAGGCTCGTACCTGGTTCGGCGGAAAAACTTAAATTTGTGGAGACTTCTACCACCTCATTTACCTGTTCAATCCGGACTTCGTCTTCAGCAAGGTGCAGGTTTTTAAAGCCATTTATTGCATTCACTTAAAAGAATTACAGAGATGAGATCTCTTACCAAAGATAGAACTTCAGAGTCCTCGTTTTTAATTTTAGGTTCTAGATCCAGCCAAACATGATCATGGAAATTACGAGACTGATTCTCCAAGTTTCTTATCGCGCGCATCACATTCTCTAACTTTTCGTGATTATCACCGCACAACGTGCCCACAGCAGCCTCAATTCTGATCTGTAAGTGAGATAAGTGATCCTGTTCGTCGTGAATTTTTTCTAAGAAACGCTTCGTCTGACCCATCAAACCTCCTTGGTTGAGCGACTGTCAATTAAAAGTACTCAATTCCTTCGTGCGTTATCCATGTATTTTCTTTGGACCCTAGACCGCTATTTCTATAGCCACTCAATTTCTGACAAAACCTCAGAATTTAGGCGATATGCACCTCGTGCATAAGTAACGAACTTCGCCTGGCAGCATGTCGTTTGTAAAAATGATGGCTGCATACATCTTGCCCATCCTGTAGCACTCTTCACATGTCCCATCTTCGATTACTTCTAGGACCTCTGGTTGAATTCTGAAATAGGTCGTAGTCATTAGGCGGCTATCGCAAAGTTTAGGTGGCTGATATTGAAGCCGTTGACCAAGGTGCAACGGTGGGCTACTTCTCGAAAGCTTTGTGCCATAGCGCCGTGGCCACAGGTGACCTCAACCTTGATATTTAGGTCGGCTAACTGCATCGCGAGAGGTTGAAAAATGCCATCTCCGCTTCCGATGACGACGCGATCGAACCGCGATTTGAGCCATTTAGGATCGGCCAGCTCCAATAGCCGCAAATCTGATCCATCCTTACCGCGTCCAATTTGGACATGAAACGAAGGCCTAAAGAATTTGACGAATGCCGCAGCTTTAGCTGTCGCTGCGCAGAAAATGAGATCTGAAGACCCTATCGAAAACTGTCTCTCAAGGGCCAAAATGACCTCCCGTACCTGGGCTTCGGTGGCCAAAGGGGCTCCACATAAATTGTCAATGTCTAAGAAATAGGCGCTTCTGTTGTTGTTATTGTCGTTCATAGGACTCTCCATTAGTTCGTAAGGCCAGAATGGCACTACAGACAGTGTACAGTCTTGCAAGACAATATGCAAGACTGTACAGATAGTTTTTTATCTGCCTAGTACGCTATACTGTCTTACGACCGAGCAGGAACGAGAGGGATTCAGAATGACTACAGTTGCGGCCCAGCGCCTACGAATGGGATCCACCACATATTTCCTAGCCTCTCTGACCGCTGGCGAACTTGTGACCCGTGTTCGCACCGCTGAAGAAGTCCTTCACGATTGGGACAATCTCTCAATTGAGGACCGAATTCAGCGAAACATCAACAAGAAGCGCCTCCTCGAGGAGATCGTCCCGTACCTAGCTGGTCACCCTGATCGATTCTTTGGCTCAATCATTGTTCTTCTCGACGGGAATGTTGAGTTTGAATCTATTGAGAGAATTCAGACAGTTGGTGGTGTGTACGCGCTTCAAGTTCAAAAAATGGGATTTCTCACTATTCGTGACGGCAACTGGATTGCCCTCGATGGCCAACACAGGCTTGTCGCTCTCAGAGAATTGATCACAGGCAATTACGAAGGAAGTCAACTCCCAGGCATCATGAATGATGACGTTGCAGTCATTTTTGTACAACAGGAGAGCACAGAAAAGACCCGTCGAATTTTCAATAAAGTTAATCGATACGCCAGGGCAACTTCACGTTCCGACAATCTTGTTCTTAGCGAAGATGACGGATATGCCATCATCTCACGACGACTTTTCATGAGCGAGGACGGGCCGCTATTCCCACGGAAGAATCGTGGAGAGGACTTCGTGAATTGGAAGAACAGCACGCTCTCAGGACGAAGCCTTCAATTCACTACCATTAGTGCACTGTCCCTTATCGTCCGTGATGTTTGCGAATCAAATGGACTGCTATTAGATGAGAAAACACTCGGTGGAGTAGCACCATCTGAAGAGGAAATAACTCAAGGATTTGAACTTTCATCTCAGTGGATCGAAGCCGCTTTTGATGCATTCAGAATATTTTCAGATGTTCGAAAGAATCCAAACCTCCTGCCTGATGCTCGGTCACCAGAGAAATCATTCTCATTAAGCCTTAAGCCTGCAGGGCAAATTGCGCTCTTTCGTGCCGCTCGGCTTGCTCGAGAGCAAATCGGCACTTCTTTTAACGTCGGTGACTTTATGAGGGCCGCTTCAAAGATGAACTGGTCAGTTGAAGCTCAGGTTTGGGAGAACATTCTCGTTCAAGGGCGATCTCGAATCCTTGCGAAACGAACCAACTACGACGACGCAGCGCTCCTCATTCTCTGGTGCTGTTTTAACGGCAAGGTTTCAAATCCGGACCATCTCCTAAGGCAGTTACAAGCGCGCTGGGATAAGGCAAACCCAGACACCCCACTGCCTACTGCCCTCTTCTAGTATGACAACACCTGCACAAAATCGGAGCGACTTGCTCCTCCAACAGAATGGACACACATGTCGACTTTGATTCCAGCAATTCGTTCGCGAATGGGTAGCCGTGACTACTACATTGCCAAAATGAGCGCTAGTTCGCTTAGTGGACAAGTTTCCATTGCATCCGAACTCGATGATTGGGACAATCTCACACTTGATGATTTATACCAACGAGATCTCAATCGTAAACGCGTCGAACAAGATATAGCCCCTTATCTTGCCAACACTGCTGACAGATTTTTCGGGTCAATCATCATCCTTATCAGGGACCATGAAGCCATCACCTTTGAAGAAGTAATGAAATTTTCTGACAACATGCTTGCTGCATATCGTAGTCATTCATCGGACATCGGATTTCTGACTATCGGTTCGAAACAAGGAGGACTCGTTGCTCTTGACGGGCAACACCGCTTGGCGGCATTGCGCCATGTTGTACAAGGCAATACTCCTGGACCATACCGCGACGATGTAGCAAACGATGAAATAGCCGTCATCTTTATTAGCGATACAGAAGTTTCCAAAGCACGTGAGCTTTTCACAATACTAAATCGTTCGGCTCGCAAAGTATCAAAGAATGATGTATTGATTATGAGCGAAAGTGACGGTTCGGCAATTGTTGCACGAAGACTCACAAGTCATTCCATCATGAATCCACGTAACTTAGAGAGACAACCACTTGTGAAATGGGAGAGCAACACAATTGGTCAAAAAGATACACAAATAACAACATTGAATGCACTGTATGAACTTGCCAAGATTGCCGCTGAACTCCATGGTGTCGATTTTGTCCAAACCGAAGAGAATGATGATAAAGATGGGAATTTAGCAAAGGACTTAGATTTAGTATTCGACCAATGCATAAACTGGCTGTCGATTCTCTTTGAATGTGAAGATTTTGCAAGAATGCGTGAAGATAGCAACCTGGTCGTCGAAGGCCGCAAGAAGGAATCCGATTATTCACTGCTTCTTCGCCCAGTTGGATTCATTCTATTCTTTGAAGCTGTTGTGAAGGCGCTCAAAGAAAGTGACCTCACTGATGAACGTGAAATTATCGAGCGGCTCCTTCAAATTGACTGGCGTTTCGAATCCAGCCTTTGGAAGGGAATCATGGTAAATACAAAAAATAATATTTCAAACAAGGCATCTGATATCAACCTTGGATCAGACCTTGCAGTTTATTTGATTTGTGGGGAATCTACCCCCGTAAGTTTTCGTAATAATCTTGAGCAACGTTTTCGCAAGCAGTACAACCGTGCAGACGCCAACTTGCCAGCGCATCTAGGTTTTTAAATGTCGAGTTACACAATTCCAGCCATAGAAGCCCGCATGGGTTCTTCACGTTATTACCAAGCAATCATGTCCGCACGTGAACTCGTAGCAACAGTTCGTGCCGCTATGGATTTTGAAGAATTTGACTCTTTTATGGCACATGAACGGATGCAAAGAAAAATGAGTGAAGAGAGGGTTGAACAAGAAATAGTGCCATATCTCACCAACTCAGCAGATCGTTTCTTTGGCAGCATTATTGTTCTCGTTTATAAACCGAAAGAATTCGAGTTTGAATCCTTGCAAACACTAAAGCATGGGAACTTTTCTGGTGTTTATAACGGGCTTAACTCAAGTCTTGGTGCTTTGACCATACAAGGTGGGAAACTGTTTGCTCTCGACGGTCAACACCGACTGCATGCATTGCGAACAGTTATCTCCGGCGACTCTCATACGCCAATTTTGAATCTTCCAATTGCTGGACCATTCAAAGATCTAGTCGGGGACGACGAACTTTCAGTTATTTTTCTTGAGTTTGAATCAATCGAGAAGGCAAGGCGAATTTTCAACAAAGTCAACCGCTATGCAAAACCCACTACGACCTCGACCAATATTTTGACAAGTGAAGACGACGGTTATGCGATCATTACTCGTTGCCTTATTAGTGACGACGACCCGTTTAAATTCGATGCAACTTCAAATCCACCAATTCCACGACTGTTCAGAAATAAAAAGGAAGTTCTTCAAATTGAAGGCGTGGTGCTTAAGCAGAATAGCCCTAGTTTGACAACATTACAAGTGATATATGACTCAGTTCAAGAGATATGTAAATCAACTGGACAACCTACCCTTGACGAGAAAAAAACAATTGTACGGCCTACCGATGACGTTCTTCGCGAAGCATATGAGGCGTGTGCTGTATGGTGGCAAGTTCTTGTCGATGAATTTCAGCCAATTGTTCGAGCTTTTACACTTCCTGATTTTATTAACCAATATCGTCACTTTGAAGAAAAGTGTTCCGTTGCCTACCGCCCCAAAGGTCTAGAGGTAATAATTGGAGGTCTCTTGTTAGCCCAGCAAGTAACTCGATTGTCCCCCTCAACGCTCGTACAACGGGCCAATAAGTTGGACATGCAGTTGGGTGGAGATATGTGGCGTGGAATTCTTGGTGGCTTAAATGGGAAAATTATTCAAAAACATATTCCTCTTGCGAAAACACTGGTTGCATACCAACTGATCGGGGATCAAGTTGGTGCACGTCGATTCTCAAAACTCGAAGAAGACTACAAAGCGGCAAAAGCTGAAGCCGGCATCACCGTTCGCGTGGTGCCGAGACCAATTGTCTAAAAACGAACAGAGTCAATTGTTTTGACCAGTTCTTTAATATTTGTAAACGTTGAGGAATGACTAAAAGAAAATCTAATCGCAGATCCGACTAATTGGTCATCCAAGTTCATCGCCAGCAGTACATGGCTTCGTTCGTATGAATGTGACGAACATGCCGCTCCATTAGAGATGGCAATAAATGATTTGGTTGCAACGATAAATGCTTCTGAATCAAGGCCCGGGAAGCTTGCATTAACTATAAAGGGAACTGAATTCGACCTATTCCCATTAATTTTTCCGCCAGCTTTCTCGATGAACTGAAGAACTTCTGACTCAATTCCTTTTCCTAGGGTCCACCGGTCTTGACATTCTGACAAAGCCAAACGCGCGGCTTCGCCCAATCCGACTACCAGCGCTACGGGTACTGTCCCAGGCCGTATTCCTCTCTCTTGCCCACCCCCATACATCAATGGCGTCAATGGAGGACGATTGCGATTATTTCTCTTTCTAGTGATCAAAGCCCCTACACCTTTCGGAGCATAAATCTTATGGCCACTAATACTGATCAAGTCAATTCGCTTGTTACGTAATCCTTCAAGAGATTTACCGAAGCCTTGAGCGCCATCGACATGAAACCAAATATCTCGATCTTGTAATTCAACTGCAATCTCTTCGATCGGTTGTATGGCACCGGTTTCATTGTTCACATGCATTACCGATATCAAAAATGTTTCATCCCGGATTGCAGAAGTAACAGATGCGATCTCCACGCGCCCATCGTGATCGACTGGGAGAATTGTGACCTCAAATCCCTGAGTTGCAAGATATTCAAGTGGCTCCAGTACCGCTTTGTGCTCGATTGCGGTGGTGATGATATGCGTTCGGTTCTGCCGGCGCGCCGCGTCAGCTAGCCCCAAAATGGCGATATTGTTCGCCTCAGTAGCTCCGCTGGTGAATATCACTTCATCTATATCGGCGTCCACCACTGCAGCGACGTGCGCCCGCGCTTCCTCTACAGCCGAACGGGCTACTGACCCATATGTGTGGGTCCGAGATCCCGAATTGCCAAAATCTTCAATCATGTAGTGAAGGACCAGATCTGCCACCCGAGGATCCACAGGGGTGGTCGCCGCAAAGTCGAAATAGGGCAAAACCATAGAAAATCTCCAGACTGTAAGTTTGCATTAAACTCTGATATATGTCAAAGTTATGCTATCAGTATGTCATCCAAGAGCTTCACATATACCTTCCCCTCGGTACGCGGCATCCAAGCTGGGCGAGAATTCTTCGTCTCCCAAGTACCCCTTCGTATGCTCCCCCGTATGTTCGTCTTTACTGACGTGGATCTACCTGTAGAAATGCGTACTCAACGAACTCTTAATGATAAGCGAATTCCTGGAATGGCCCGGTATGTAAATGAGAATCGCTCTGATTACACCTTTTCTGCCATCACCGCTTCGATAGATGCTGATGTCTCTTTCGAGCCAATTGGTCCAGAAGATGATCAAGTTGGTCGAATTCGAATTCCGATGGACGCACGATTCATTATCAATGATGGACAGCACCGTTGGGCAGCCTTGCAGGAAGCAATGCAAAATGACAGTACTCTTGCCGACGAAACTATTGCTGTAGTTTTTTTCATAGATATTGGACTCGCGCGATCACAACAGATGTTCGCGGATTTGAATCGGCATGGTGTACGGCCATCAGCATCAATTGGGATTCTCTTTGATCACCGGGAAACTCTCGCAGAACTCACAAGAGGTGTAGTCAACAAAATTCAACTACTACGTGACTTGGTCGAATCGGAAAAATCCAGTCTTGCCCCCCTCTCGCGAAAACTATTTACACTCAGTGCTATTCACGGGACGCACAAAGCGTTACTTGCAGGAATTCCAGATCTAGATCAAGAACAGGTAGCTATAAATTTCTGGAATGCAGTTATCGAGGCACTCCCCGAATGGAAATATGTTCACAACAATGAAATGACCGCCAGAGATGTTCGGGAATTATTTATTCATACCCATGGAACAGTCCTTCACGCTTTGGGCCGCAGTGGAAATCACTTGATTCGAGGAAATGCGGAATGGTCATGGCCGGGTTTTACTGAGGCACTTAATTCAATTGACTGGAGACGCAATAATAGCCCCCTCTGGGAAGGCCGAGCATTAAACGCTGGCCGTGTATCTAAAGCGAACCAAAACGTAACCCTCACCTCAAACGTCGTCAAAAGTGCACTAGGCCTAGAACTCAGTGCTGACGAGACGAGACTTGAAAACTTATTACAAGGAGCACATCTATGACCGACACAGCGGCGCCAACATCCCCAAATACAAACTCTGCATTTGCCGACGTGGGCTTAAAAGAAACAGTTCTACTATTAATTGAAGAGATTCAAGAATTATATAAAGCTGACGAAATCCCCTGGATAGTCGGGTACAGCGGTGGAAAGGACTCGACTGCAGTGCTCTGCCTTGTTTGGATGGCAGTAGAACGGCTTTCAGTCGAGGAACGGAACAAAGAGATTCATGTAATCTCAACCGATACCTTGGTCGAGAATCCAATTGTGGCTAATTGGGTGACTCATTCACTGAAGGCAATGACTCAATCAGCGACGGAAAAAAAGTTGCCGATTCTGCCTCACCGACTAACACCAGACGTAGAAAATACATTCTGGACAAATCTCATCGGTCGCGGTTATCCAGCTCCACGCCCGAAATTTCGTTGGTGTACTGAGCGGTTGAAAATCAAGCCGTCGAACAAATTTGTCATTGACATGGTCCGCGCTAGTGGTGAGACGATACTTGTATTGGGCACACGCAAAGCAGAGAGCGCTAGCCGCGGTGCCCGCATGCGCAAACTTGAAGGAGCACGCGTGCGTGACCGCCTTTCTCCGAACAAGAGTCTCCCAAACTCATTGGTATTTAGCCCGATTGAAGACTGGAGCAACGACGATGTGTGGCTATATCTGATGCAAGTTGAAAACCCATGGGGTTACGACAATCGGATGTTGTTGAACATGTATCGCGGTGCTAGCGCAGATAACGAATGCCCATTGGTAGTTGACTCCAGCACTCCAAGTTGTGGTGATAGTCGATTCGGTTGCTGGGTATGCACGTTGGTAGAAAAAGATAAATCCATGGCGGCCATGATTCAAAATGATCAAGAGAAGGAATGGATGCGTCCACTCATGGAGCTTCGGGATGAACTCGATATTCCAAATGATCGCCATCTGCGAGACTTTCGCCGAATGGACGGGCGCGTGCAACTGTTTCATGAGGGAACAATTCCTGGGCCATACACCCAGCTTGCCCGTGAAAATTGGTTGCGCAAACTTCTTTCCGCACAACAATGGGTCCGCGAGAATGGACCTGAAGACGTTCGAGAAATTGAACTCATAACGATGGAAGAACTCCACGAGATTCGCAAACTTTGGCTCGTTGACAAAAAGGAAATTGAAGATTCCCTACCTGTGATATATCGCGAAGTCACCGGGCAGAACTTTCCAGGCACACGAGGTCACCTCAATGTGACGTCAGAGATGTTCGCATCTCTCCGTGAGATCTCTGGTGACGATGAGCTGCGATACCAAATGCTCCGCGAGATGATTGCTATCGAACGTCGATATCTGACACAAGCCCGTCGAACAGGGCTTATTGATGATTTAGATAAAGCAATAAAGCGCTCCTTTTACGATGACAAAGAAGATGCAATGGAGTTCGCTCGTGAACGTCAGGAGATATTGGAAGGGATCACTGGAGCAGGTGGCGAGGAGGACGAAGATGAGGATTCCTTCACGGACCCGCTCTCGGTGTCCGTCTCCCTAAATAAAAAGCCAATAAACGAGATCAATATATGATCATAGAGTCCTTAACGCTTCATGATTTTGGTATCTTTCAGGGCCGCAACACAATTGAGTTAATGCCGACACATCCAGAAAAGCCCATTATTTTAATTGGGGGGAAAAATGGAAGAGGCAAGACAACAATGCTCGATGCGATCAATCTGTCGCTGTACGGCAACAGAGCCAACTTGTCGAATCGTGGAAAAAAGTCATGGGACGAGTATTTATCTGACTCCATAAACCGGAATGCACAAGGTGAAGCCTCCGTAGGCATGACCCTTCAACTTGAAGACGAGTTCGGCGTACGTCATTATGAACTAACCCGTTCTTGGACCAAAACAGGCAAGGTCATAAAGGAATACTTTGATATTCGAGTCAACGGAGAAAGTGACAAAGTCTTAGCCGAACAATGGCCAGACTTCATCGAAAATTTACTCCCCATCGAAGTAGCTTCGCTTAATTTCTTCGATGGCGAAAAGGTTGAGAACCTCGCACACCCCGAGAAATCCAAGAACGTCATTGCCTCTGCGCTTAGGGGCATGCTGGGGCTGGGGTTACTAGACAAACTTGAAGCCGATCTCAAGGTGTACCTACGTCGAGCGGAAGCGGATAGCCCAATTGAGTCTGAAGGCGCAGAGGTCACAGCTCTTCAAGAAGAATTAGTATTACTTGAATCTAGCGCTAGCGAGTTAGTTAGCAAACTCGCTAAACAGACCAATGTTGTTGAGCAATCAGCCAAGCACGTACGCGGTTCTGAAGCAGCTGCAGCATCTCTGGGCTCTGAAAACTGGGAGCGCCGCACCGAATTAACAAATGAGGGGTCGAATTTGGTGATGCATCGTCATGAAATTGAGCAATCTCTTGTTCTAACAACTGCTGGGGCCGCCCCACTTCGTCTCGTCAAAGATCTCCTTCAGAGAACCCTTAAAAGGGCTCAATTAGATGCAGAGATTGGCTTATCGCGCTCGTTACTCCGGACTCTCGAAATGCGTGACGCTGAAATTATGGGTCGCATATCTAAAGAAGCTCGAAAAGAAATTTCTCCTATACTCGAATCAGATTTAGTTCAACGCCGCATCATGGCTACAGGTGAGATGGTTTTTGATCAACCCGACATCATTGCCATCCAGACCGAGAACGCATTAAAAGAGGTCCATGATTCTTTGGATGTTGTCGAAGATATGGACGAACTAAATCAGATCGATTCAGCATTGGTAGACGTTGGCCGCCGGATTGAAAGTCTGCCCGCAGATGATCAGATAGCACCGGTTTTGGAAAAACTTGGGCGCCAACGTGCGGAATTTGATTCAGCCACCTTGGCTCACGCAGAGTTACTGGAAGAGCAGATCCATCTGAATGGCCAAATTGAGAGATTAAAGGGCAAATTGGGACGTGTACTGGAGGCACGCGCTGACAAAGCAGTCAAGGGGGCATCGGCAGTTCGTGCGCGTGAATATGCTCGGCGATCCGTGAAAGACGTTCAAGAATTGGCACAGCTGACTTTGTCGAGAAATATTCCCCAAATTGAATCCGCCATTCTCGAGCGCTTTAACTCGCTGATCGGTAAGTCAGATTTGATCTCCAAAATTTTGATCGATCCAATGACACTTGAAATGTCCATAGTTGGAGGAGACAGTGAGATTCTTCCCGTTGATCGTTTAAGTGCTGGAGAACGACAGCTTCTAGCCATGTCAATACTTTGGGGGTTATCGACCGTTGCCGGCCGCCCGATGCCACTCGTCATTGACTCTCCCCTAGGTAAATTGGACATCACACATAGGCAACATATCGCAAGCCGATATTTCCCGAATGCTTCGGAGCAAGTCATCATCCTGTCTACAGATTCAGAAGTTGTCGAAGACCTATACGAAGCCATGAAGCATGCGATTAGTCGTGAATACGAACTTGATTTTCGTGATGATGCAAAATCAACCGTTATCTCAACTGGATTTTTCGCGGGAGCAAATAATGTCAATTGATACCATTCGACTCGTTGAGACTGACAGAGATTTACTAAACAGACTGAAGCGATCTACGGGAATAAAGAACTGGAACGTTCTATGCCGTTGGGCGTTCTGTTTATCCCTCAGGGAACCTGGACGCACTTCTGTCGATCCTTCAGGAAATAATTCCAACGTAGAAATGTCCTGGAAAGTATTTGCCGGCCCTCACTCAGATGTCTACTGGTCACTGTTAATTCACCGAGTACATGAAGACGGAATTGAGCCGACTCCGGACAATATCGAACGTGAATTTAATCGACACCTCCATCGAGGAATTGGGCATCTCGCGAGTATTTCCAATCGGCCAACTGTCAAAGAAATTTTGTCCCTAGTGGTGTAATCATGTCTCGCAGAGATTTGACGGCCATGGCAAGAAACGAAGCATCGCGCCCTTTACGATTGCTACTTGAACAACAAGTTATTTTGCCCGAATCAACGGTTCTAGATTTTGGTTCCGGCAGAGGCGCTGACGTCTCTTATCTGCAATCTCTAGGGATCAAGTCCAAAGGATGGGATCCATTTTTTTCGCCAACAACCCGTAAATCTAAAACGCAGATAGTGACCCTCACTTACGTCTTAAACGTGATTGAGAATACGACCGAGCGAGCTGAAACTTTGCGGACAGCCTGGGGCTTGTGCACTTCTATACTCGCAGTTTCCACACGCTTGGAGGACGAAAGAGACGAAGCGCATATCCGACCGGTAGGTGACGGCTGGATGACAAGTAGGGGGACCTTTCAAAAATTCTATGATCACTCTGAATTTGGTGGTTGGCTTGAATCAACAATTGGTGTCTCTCCAATAGCTGCAGGACCAGGAATTTACTTACTTTTCAGAAAAACTGGAGACCGCGAGAGATATCTGGCTCGAAAATACTCGGTTCGAATCCCCGTTCCTTATGTTCGCAAGAGCGACAAAAAATTTATCGAGCACCGAGAATTGTTAACACCACTCATCGAGTTTTTCGTCCGACATGGGCGCCTACCAAAACCTATGGAATTGTCCAATGCAGAGCAGATTTCAGCGGCGTTTGGATCGATTGGAAGAGCTTTCCGTGTTATCGAAGTTGTAACTGATCGTGCGGAGTGGATTGGGATAGCAGAACGCCGACGAATTGACATGTTGGTATTCATGGCTCTTCGACACCTTGAGGGTCAATTTCGGATGAACGATCTGGATGAATCCACACGCACTGATATCCGAACTCATCACGGGTCATTTTCTACAGCCCTCGAGACTTCTCTGAGATTGCTCTATAGCGCAGGAAATGAAGCCGCGATCAACCTAGCTTGTAGAAGTTCTGTGGTGGGCAAACTAACTCCATCAGCGCTGTATGTCCATGTCGACTCGGCACAGTACTTGCCCGCACTGCTGAAAATTTATGAAGGTTGTGCCAAAAGGATCATCGGTGAGGTTCCAGAAGCAAATCTCATAAAACTCCATAGAGACTCTAAAAAGGTCTCCTATCTTTCATATCCGACTTTTGACACCGACGCGCACCCGGGTATTGCAGAGTCTTTCATGGTGGACTTAGCAAGCCTGAGGTATAAGAGAATGCGATGGGGTCCGTCACAAAACATTCCCATCCTGCACCGCAAGGAGACTTTCATCCATAAGACGGATCAGAGATACGACACTTTTGCTGCGCTTACCGACGCCGAGGTCACAGCAGGATTGCTGGAAGATAGTGCAGGTATTGGCTACAGGGACCAATGGAATGCAAGGCTCATATCGCGGGGATATCGCGTAACTGGACACCTGCTCGAGGGCACCACAAATAAATAGCGTCTGTATTTTGCTCCGGTTTCTCTGGCACAGGCCACACGCCTGAAGAAGTGGTGATGTACTTCAAAATTAATAGGAAAAACCGGGGAAATCTAGACCCGCGCCACGAGTAAGTCACATCATCTGAGTGCAAGTGAGTAATGGACTGGCTGAAATCAACATTTACTGAATAGAACCAGGTAGAGACCTGACTCAGGCGAAGACGTCACGCGCAGATTGAAGTTCGCAGACTTGAGTGCTGTAAACAAAAGCAAAGTACTCCTGTGTTGTAATTTTATCTATAGTTGGTTATCAGTTTAATTTGAACAGTTAATCATGATGACGAGGAAGCGATTGCAGGTTTTATCATCCCCCCACTCCCTCTAAGGCTCTTGGGCTTTTAGGAGAATCTTGTCAACGTCCATTCCCAAGTCCTTAGCTCGATTCACAATTTCAGTAACTGCCTCCGTTAGACGTTCTTCGGAGGGTTTGAAATTGAAATGCCCTTGATCTCGTTTGCCGCGATTACATGCAATGCACAGCACTTGAAGGTTTTCTTCGTCATTTACTCCGATCAAAACACCCTGGGCGGTTTTAATTTTTCCTTCTTTGGCTTTTGATTGCGGTACCACGTGATCGATATCTAGTGGATTTTCTAATGTCCCAAGTGAGCCACATGCCTGGCAGCACCCCTTCGCTTGTTCGATCAACTTATATCTGATTCCAGATTCTTTACGTACCGCAAATTTTCTGAATTTAGCGATTTTGACATCACACATTTTGGAAATTACTGACACTTCTTCTGAATTTGACAAATCAAATAATAGTTCAAAAGTTTTAGTTTCAGATCTATACACAATTAGTTTGTGTTTTACTAATATAAGCTTAGGCCATTTCATCAAAATACTGCGCCAGTAATTTATAACATCAGGTTGTTCAAGCAAAAGAGCAAGCATCAGTTCATCCTTCGTTGCGTGTCCACCTTGGATGAGTAATTGACGAATAATGACCGGCTGGTAGTTAGCTGTCATGGACATCTCGGAGTCGACGAATTCTCTGAGGGCCTTCAAATCCCGATTTGCAAGTTTCGGATGATCTTTCATACTTTCTTCCCCTTGTTAAACCAGTCATACCCCATGTGAGAATATATCCATTAGGGATGCGAAAAAGTTCAACTTTCTGACCGCTGAGGTTCTATTGTCCCCGTACCCGTTAGTCGGATTTTCTCAGGAATGCGAACCCCAGATTGATCTGGGAAACTCAAGAAAAATCAGATTTGGAAGTGAATGATCATGTTTCATTCAAAAGTTTTTTCTAAAGTTTAAAGACCTGACAAGCAAAATCTTGCAAGGCCTTAATGCGTTTTGCGACATCAGAGACACCCCACGTATTTCCTGGTGAATGGTAAAAGATTTGAGCTGAATCTGCGACTCGAATATTGATCTGGTCTTTACCGGGTAAAGTTCTCAGCCTCTGCGCCTCTTGCTTCTTTGCGCCAAAATCCATGTTTGAGAGTTTGTTATTTATTGGTGGATCCAGTAAGCAAAGATTGCCTATTGAGTTCAAATCGTCGTCATTCAATGTGGGCGATCCCGATATTGGATTTTGAGGTACAATGTGCTCAAGATGCCACTCTCCTAGATTTAACTTTCCAGCACGAAGCATTGGCTTCGGAATGCCCGAATACTCGTCCAGGGTTTCAAAGAAATACTTCATAACATTTCTGCTCCCGGCTTTTCGATAATCCAATTTTTCAAGAAGCTTTTGGCGAAATAATGCATCAGGCGCATGAACACTCAGGAGTGCCGTTAAATCCATCTTAATCTTTTTTGGGTTGAACGTTTTGTTCGCCTCGATGTCTCCCAGAAAGCCCCAATACGTTTCAGTGATCTTTTTCTCTGGCCCTCCACATATTGTGCGGTAGCGAAAGAAGAAACGCTCGAGATCGTGAACCAGATTTATGTAATCTTGAGGATTATTTGACGATATATCTGCAGCTACAGTCAAAAACGGGTACCCGTTTTGGTGTTTAAGCACATTAAGCAGATGATCCAGCCGATTGGATAGCCACTGATGGTCTTGGTGACTTTTAAACTTAGGAGGAAGGTGCGATCCTCGTGCAGACAATCCTTTTAGGGCAAACCATACTGGTGTTAATTCGCTCATGTATGAAACTTCGCTAGAGATGTGCGTCGTGAGTTGCGCACTAGTCAAATGTACGGGCCCAGTTACATGGTCTGGATCCTTAAAAAGGTATCTCCTGGCATCGATCGCAAATTTCTTAGGATTGGAAGAGCTAATTTTCTTGGGAGGAGCTTTTAGGCAACGTGCACTATAGAAGTCCTCAAAAAAAGCAAGCTGAGAATCGATATCGTCACTTGCCATGTCTCTCATTGCGTTGCTTACTTGCGCACCATTGACTTTAGCCTCAGAAAAAACTGCCAACATCCAAACTTTTAAGAGATCTAGCGTATTCAAGGGTATTCCTCTTGCATTCAAACTTTCGAAAAGCTCATATGCTGCACCCGCAGCAGGGGTGTCCAAGCGCACAACTACTAGACCTAGTGTCAGGCTGTCCAAGAGAAGTTCTAAATATTTTAAAGTTTCCAAAGGCGCGTAATTCTGATTGCTTTTGGGCTCGACAACCTCATCTTTGAAGTGTTCGGCTATTGCCCTAAGGTTTTTAGCAGGCATATTTTGTTCAGTTATTACTTTTCCATCACCTCCATTAATTAAGGATTCGAAAGTCGAACGAATCTCCCGAGAAACCAACAGCCGTGGAGCGAATTTAACAGTACCATCGAGGTTAAATCCATCATGAAACTGAAGGAAGTTTGAAATGGGTATATAGGTTGCGCTGCAACCTGCGGCGACGTTTCCATAGTGGAGTGCCTGTGGCTGGTTTTTTGCGTTAGCTCTTTGAAGTGTCAAGCATTTCTCTTCCAGTCGCTGCAGCGCTTTTTTAACTTCGGCGAGCAGAATAGATACGGTAGTTAGGCGCTGTTGCCCATCGATTACTTCATCTCTATCCCCGGCCACAGACAAGACCACCATCACACCGAAGAAGTGCTGAGGGCTCTGACCAGCAGCAGATTTTGAATTCATCAGCCTCTGAATGTCACTAATTAATTCATTGGCTTCTTGCATTTTCCATGCATAGGGGCGCTGCATCTCTGGAATGATCATTTTGTGGAGGCTTAACAATGATCCGAGATTGTGGTGTGCGAAGCCGAAAGGAGGTTTAAAATTGGGCATGCACTGAATGTACCACCAAAAGATTCGCTGGATTAAAACGCTCTCCCCATATCAACCTAGACCTGAGCCTCGACGCAGGTAGTGTTCAAGAAAAATTCCCGTCATTCCAGCGACGCGACGCCCCCATTCGATGATGAGTTCTCCCGTTGTAGGTCTGTGCCTTTAGGTATAAGTTACAGAAATGACACTCGTATACCA
>Ga0114969_10002124_pt1 | contig 16421 bp, 17 predicted proteins | sample M_130807_MF_Meta_FD_87316 | JGI IMG/M metagenome (GOLD analysis project Ga0114969, IMG submission 87316) | Freshwater microbial communities from Lake Montjoie, Canada to study carbon cycling - M_130807_MF_MetaG | ecosystem: Environmental > Aquatic > Freshwater > Lake | place: Lake Montjoie...
AAGACCGTTTTGATATTTCTTTTGGTTGCGATACCGATCACGATAGACATGGGATAGTAACCAAAAGTACAGGGTTAATGCAGCCCAACCATTATTTGGCGGTGTGCATCAATTATCTTTTTAAACACCGTGCAGATTGGGGTAAAGCGGCCAATATCGGTAAAACATTGGTGAGCTCTAACATGATTGACAGGGTAGCTGCTAAAATTGGTCGACAAGTATATGAAGTACCTGTTGGTTTTAAGTGGTTTGTGGACGGATTAACGGATGGTTCATTGGGTTTTGTTGGCGAAGAAAGTGCCGGTGCTTCTTTTCTGCGTAAGAACGGAAGTGTTTGGACAACTGATAAAGATGGCTTGATACCGGCATTGTTGTCGGCCGAAATTACAGCGCGCACAGGTAAAGATCCAGGTGAACATTACCTTGCGTTGACCCAAGAATTTGGTGCGCCTGTGTACGACAGAATTGATGCCCCTGCTACGCCCGAACAAAAACAGAAACTCGCAAAATTGTCGCCCGACCAAATTCCATTTGTTGAGTTGGCTGGTGAAAAAATTACCGCAATGTTGACGGCCGCGCCAGGCAATGGTGCTGATTTGGGCGGGTTGAAGGTGGTTACTGAAAATGGCTGGTTTGCGGCGCGACCTTCGGGTACCGAAAATATTTACAAGATATATGCTGAAAGTTTTAAGGGCCAAGCGCACCTGCAGCAAATTCAAAAGGAAGCACAAATGATTGTGAATGATGCCGTGGCTTAAAGTATCTTGTTAGTACGTCAATTGATAATTGAGATATGCCCCATACGCTGTCTTTTTTTGCTGTCGCGGTAATCTAATTTCCAAACATACACGTCAATTGGTACCGGATTTCCTTTGTAAATACCGTTCCAGCCTTCATCTATATTGCTTGATTCAAAAAGAAGTTCACCCCAGCGATTGAAAATACTGACGTGGAAATCAAAGACCTTTATTCCCTTAAACAAAAAAACATCGTTGATACCGTCGTTGTTGAAAGGCGTAAAAACATTGGGCGCAAACAAGGTGTAGAGGCAGTCGTTGCTTACAAAAATACTGTCGGTGAGCGCACAAGAAGCGCTATTGCTCGAAGTGACAGTGTACATTCCTTCATTGTATACATTTAATTTTTGCGTACTGTCTCCATTTTGCCAAAGATAATGCAAGGCTCGGTTGCCTGCATCTAAAGTGAGGAGCGCTTGGTCTAAGAAACAAATTGTTGTATCAGGAAAATGGGCGCTGATAGGCAGTGGTATCCGTTGCACCAATAAAGAGTCGCGCACTTTGCATTGTGAGTCGTAAAAAGCTTCAAGCCAAACGGTGGCAGTGCTGTTGACGTGGATGGAAGGAGTGCTTTCTTGCGAAAACCACAATAATTTTGCGCCGGGTAAGGATGTTGATAAAAGAAGGCTTTGGCCTTCACAAATAGAAGTGTCGCTTCCTAAATTAAAGCTGGGTTTGGGTAAAACTTTGATGTTTACTTTTTCGTCATAGCTTTGAAAGCAATCGTTGGTGATAGTGACGGTATAGGTGGTGTCTTTGGACGGGAACAGCAAAGGTTTTGCTGAGGTGGTGGAAGTGATGGCGTAGTTGGGTTGCCAGTTGTAAGAGAGTTGTCCCGAAAGGTCAATGCACAAGCTGTCGCCAGCGCACATGCTACTGTCAATATTGGCTTTGTGTTGAAATTGGAAACCTCCAACTTTTTGTTCATTGGTGCTGCCACCTGTTGATGCGGTGAAGCCATAATACACAAGGGGATTTTGGCCAAAGATGGTGCTAACGATGTCATTGGTGTAATGCAAACGCAAAACACAATCGAAATAAATGTCTATACTTTGTGTGTTTGCATTCCATTTGACGAGGCCTTTGTGCCATTTGCTATCTTCTATGTCTAAAGCCGTGCTGCTGGCTTGCACTGGCCCTGCAAGTAAATTACTAGAGGTATGGTCGGCTACTCCGTTTTTTTCTATGGCAATGTGGTCGTAGGAGGGATCGGCGTAATCGCTGTTTTGGTAAGTATCGAACTCTACAATAAGTGATGGCTTAATACCTGTGGCGCCAATTCCACCGCCTGCACCACCAGCGTTGGTGCCTTGCTGTTGTAAGGTAAATGTGATGCCATCGGCTCCATCATCGTGACTGCCTAAATACAACTCAAAAGAAACTTCGAAGGATTGGTGTAAATCAATTTTATTGGTGTTCCAAACGCTGCCGTTTTGCCATCCTAAGTCATTGGTGAGGGTGTAGGTGCCCACTGGACTTTCATTCGCCATGCCAACGAGTGAATATTGCGCGGTGGCGACAATTGGCATCATCGTAAGTATAAGTAGTGAGAAAAACTTCAAGAAGCGCAGCTGAGAGGTGTTCTTTTTTGTTTTCCACATACTTTTGGTTTTACGATACCTTTCAAAAAGAAGCAAATGCAAATATTTAGTTGTGTCATAAAGACATAACTAATGTAGTGAAATATTTTATGACTCAAAATTTATTTTATTGTATTGGAGCGGGGACTTTAAAGGAATTGCCTATTTGACAAAGTGTTTGTCGCATTTGTGTTCTAAAAATTGAAATGAATTACTTCCGTGTTTTTCAGAACAGGGTTCTTATTTATAGAACTCTTCCATCATTTTTTCCATTTCTTCTCTACTCAGGTCGGCATATAGTTTTCCGCTTATGGCCAAAGAAACTTTTCCGCTTTCTTCAGATACAGCAAGGGCTAAGCAATCGGAAGACTCGGTGATGCCAATTGCCGCTCTGTGGCGCATGCCAAAGTGAGCTGGAAGGTCTTCTTGTTCGGTAACAGGAAGCACGCAACGTGCAGCTTTGATGGTGTTGCCTTCAATGATCACTGCGCCGTCGTGCAAGGGTGAGTTTTTAAAGAAAATATTTTCGAGGAGACGGGCGCTGAGTGCCGCGTCGATTTTGTCGCCAGTGCTTTCGTAAAAACTGAGGTCGCTTTGATTGGCCAAAATAATGAGGGCGCCTGTTTTACTTTGTGCCAAATGATACGCGGCTTGCAGGAGTGGACGCACCTCTTTTTTCTCGCCATCAGGGTTTTTCATCAGGCGGTGAAAAAGTATTGTTCTGCCCGAAAAACTTTTGGTGCCGAGGTAGATCAAAAACTTGCGTATTTCTTGTTGAAAAACAACAACCAGCACGATAACACCTACATTGATGAACTGACCGATGATTTTGGTGAGCTGTTTCATCTTCATCGCGTCAACCAATTCATACACAACATAGATGGCAATGACCCCCACAAAAATATTGATGGCTACAGTGCCCTTTACTATTTTGTACAATTGGTAAAATAGTATGGCCACCAACAAGATGTCGATTACATCGATGAAACGCAATTGCATGAAAAGAAGCGCAGCCAACATTCAGGGGTTATTAATGCATTTCAAGTTTACACTTTAAAGTTCAAAAGAGCAAAGGGCGAGGGTGCTGTACAAAAAAAAATCCCAGCCAAAGGCCAGGATTTTTTTTGCAGCGCAAGGGCTGTTTTATTTTGAACCCAAATCGTCGAAGCTGATTTCTGAGTAGGCAGTGCCTTCAGAAAGAACTCCTTCCAATTCTTCTTTGTAGTCATTTTCTGGTGCTTCATATACACCTTTTTCAGCTTCAATAAAGTCGATGGCTTCTCTCAATCCGCCAGCGAATTTCTCAAAATCTTCTTTGTACAAGAACAGTTTGTGTTTTTCAAAAAAGAATTTCCCGTCTTCACCAAATTTCTTTTTACTCTCTGTAACAGTGAGGTAGTAGTCGTTTCCTTTTGTTGCTTTCACATCAAAAAAGTAAGTTCTTTTCCCAGCTCTTACTGACTTTGAGAAAATTTCCTCTCTGTCGTCCGCTCTTTCACTTGATTTGTTTTCCATTGCACACTCGTTTTTAAATTAAACTTCGTTTCCCAACCAAATTAATAATAATAGGAGTAAAAATAAAAACAATTTTTGAACAATGACAAATTCGCCTATTGGATTTCCTCTTTTAACTGTTTTTGGTAAAGTTCAAAATAGAGTCCTTTGCTTTGAATCAGTTGATCGTGGCTGCCATTCTCAACAACGTGGCCTTGGTCGAGAACAATGATTTGTTGACAGTTTTTAACAGACGAAACGCGGTGGCTAATGATGAGTGCTGTTTTGCCTTGCGTTTCACTTTTTAAACTATTCAAAATAGCTTCTTCCGTTTCCGTATCCACAGCGCTCAAACAATCGTCGAGCACTAAAATTTTAGGTTTTTTGAGCAAGGCGCGAGCGATGGATAATCTTTGTTTTTGTCCGCCACTCAGTGTGATTCCGCGCTCTCCAACAATGGTTTGGTATTGATTTGGAAAGCCGCAAATATTGTCGTGAATTGCTGCTTTTTTTGCGGCATCCACCACGAGTTCTTTTTCAGCAGCGTTTAGCGTTCCTCCTGAAAAAGAGCCAAAGGCGATGTTGCCTTCAATGCTGTCGCTGAATAAAAACACTTCTTGAGGCACCATGCCGGTTTGTTTGCGAAGCTCATTGAGGTTGATACTTTTGATATTTACACCATCGATAAAAATATCGCCGGAATCGGTATCATACATGCGGTTGAGCAGCATGGCGATGGTTGATTTTCCTGATCCAGTTTTTCCCATAATGGCCATTGTCGAGTGCAACGGAATCACAAAGGACACGTCAACCAAGGCTTTTATGCCTGATTCAGGGTATGTAAAACTCACTTTGCGGAATTCAACTTCGCCTTTCACTGGGAAAGGATCGTTGTTTGGATTGACGATTTTTGATTTTGTTTGCAAAAACTCGTTGATGCGTTTTTGAGAAGCAATGGCTTTTTGAGTCAGTGAAGTTACCCAGCCCAATGAGGCAACAGGCCAAGTCAATAGGTTGATGTAGATGACGAATTCAGCAATGTTGCCGTAGCTGATGGTGCCGTTGATGACTTCCATTCCACCAACAAATACAGTGATTACGGTGCTGAGCACAGGCAAAAGAAAGATCAAAGGACTGAACATTGAATCGGCCAGCGCCAGCTTCAGCGCCTTGTCTTTGTATGTGTTGGCTTCTGCATTGAACTGTTCAACGGTTTGTTTTTCTTTGGTGTATGCTTTCACCACGCGCACTCCCGCAAAGGTTTCTTGGGTTTTATTGTATACCGTTGACAACTGACTTTGCACGTCGCCGCTCAGTCGCGTCATGCGGCGGCTCACAAAATATATAAGTACTGATAGCAAAGGCAATGGAAACAGTACATACAGAGACAACTCGGCGTTGATGTTCACCATCGTAAAAATCACGAGCACAAACAATACAATAAGGTTGATGGTGTACATGATTGCTGGACCTAGGTACATGCGCACGTTCGTAACGTCTTCGCTGATGCGGTTCATGATGTCACCGGTGTTGTTGTTTTTGTAAAAAGAAATGTCAAGTTTTTGGTATTGCTGGTAGATCTCATTTTTTATATCGTATTCAATATAACGAGATACCATGATGATGGTTTGTCGCATAAAAAATACAAAGACACCGCGTGCAATGGCGAAAATGAAGAGGCCAACTCCAAACCACAAAGCAGCAGTGATGAATAAATCTTTGACAGCAGCATCAAATTTGGTGTTTTTAAAGTTGTTGAGTAGATCTACTGATTCCATCACAACGTCAATAACATTTCTGAAAATTTGTGCAGGATAAATGCTAAGCCAATTGGAAAGTGCTATAAACACTACTCCCCAGAACATCTTGAATTTGTATTTCAAGATAAATTGATTGAGATAAAACAGTGACTTCATGGCTGCTGCGAAGGTATTGAAATTCATTGTGTTTTTTGACATTTAAAAACAAAGGATTAAGTTTGCCACTACAACGCGTTCAAGGGGGGAGGGTTTGAATGCGATCATTTACAATATTTATTCGCTATGAAATCCCTCCATAAAATACTCCTTATTGCATTGCTTTGCGCAGCATCAGCTTCCTTTTCACAACATAATTACCAAGCGGCAAAAGCCATTGTTGCGCCTCAAATTGATGGACTTGGCAACGATGCTTGCTGGAGTGGAAGCAATTGGCATGCGGTTGATCAGCTTTGGTTAGGTGTGCAGCCCAGTGCCGACGATTTTACTGAGCGTTTTAAGGTTTGTTGGGATGCCAATAAACTTTATGTTTTAGCCGAAGTGACCGACGACAGTTTGGGCGACCACTATGTTGATCCCTTGGTGAACTATTGGGAAGACGATACCTGGGAAGTGTTTATTGATGAAGACCACTCAGGAGGGATTCACGACAAAAGCTACAATGCCTTTGGCTACCATATTTCCGCGGCTTTGAATGCGGTGGATGTTGGTATTGATGGTTTGCCGCATTTGTACAACAGTAATTTGAGCGTGCAAAGAACGGCCAATGGGAAGGTGTATACCTGGGAAGCCGCTTTTGATGTGTATACCGACGCTTTTGTTTACGGAGCACCTAACAATCCAAAAGCGGCATTGATCGCGGGAAAAATAATGGGCTTTGCCATGGCCTATTGCGACAACGACGGTGGCTTGCGTCGTCAAAGTTTCATGGGTTCTGAAGTGATAGATGCAGTAGATAAAAATATAGCCTATAAAAATGCCAGTGTTTTTGCTGCCTTAGAACTAGTGGAGGTGCTTGCCAGTTCCATAATAGATTTGCCTAAAAACAGCAATGATTTGACCTTTTTTCCCAATCCGGCGGCCCATGAAGTTACAGTGCGTTTTCAGGCAAGCTGCGCGACAACTGCTTCTTTAGAAGTGCTCGATAGTTCAGCTTCGTTGCTAACACAACAATTCATTAATGTACAAAAAGGCAAAAACAGCTACACCCTTTCAACGCAAAACTTAGCGCCCGGAATTTATTTATTGCGCTATTATTCAGGCGGCCACAGTGAATGTGTGAAGTTAGTTGTTGAATAGAAATTTGTTTTTATATATTTGTCGCCATAAAATAGCGATTGTGCTTGTTTTAATATATAAAAACGATCTTTAATATGTTGAGCAGAAGACATCTCAGAATAAAGGTAATGCAAGCTTTGTATGCATACCTACAACTGGAAAACGAAAGCGTATCGGCTTTCGAAAAAGAATTGCTCAAAAGCATATATAAAACAGAGGAGTTGTTTGCCTACTTTCTGTCTTCACTTGTTGAAATTCGCCACTTTGCCGAAAAAACATTGGAAGAAGGAAAAGCGAAACGACTGCCGACTAAGGAAGACTTAGATCCCAATTTAAAATTCATTCAAAACAAAGTATTGGTGTACATTTCACAAAATGAATCCATCAAAAAATCTTTGACTACTTTTAATATCGAATGGTCGGAGTATGCCGATTTGATGAAGAAAATTTACACGAAATTTAAAACCTCTGACGTATTTGAGCAATACATGAGTGCGCCAACGAGCACTTACGAAGAAGACCGCGAACTGGTGATTAAGTTTTACAAAAATTACATTGCCGACGAAGAAATAGTATTGCACCGTTTTGAGGAATTGAACATACACTGGTCTGACGACTGGTACTTTATCAACGGTTATGTATTGAAGTATTTAAAAGAATTGCAACCAACCGATTCACCCAACCGCAACTTACCTGGTTTGTTTAAGGACGAGGAAGACGATTTGGATTTTGTGAAGAATTTGTTCAGAAAATGCATCACCAACAGTAAGGAATATCAAGATCTCATCGTCAATCAAGCTAAAAATTGGGAAGAAGACCGAATTGCCATTATGGATTTTATTTTAATGAAAATGGCCATTTGTGAATTGACCGAATTTTCTTCAATTCCAGTGAAGGTGACCTTGAACGAATATATTGAATTGTCAAAAAATTACAGTACTCCCAAAAGCAAAGTATTTATCAACGGTATTTTAGATAAGTTGGTGCCCGTGCTCAAAGCCGAAGGAAAAATAAACAAGGTCGGAAGAGGCTTGGTGGAATAAATCTTTTCTATTTTTGTAAAAATTAAAATCATGAAGTATATCAGCATTTTATTATCCAGTACCTTGTTGTTTTTCGCTTGTGGTGATTCTCAAACTGGCGAGGCTAGTACTGACGTGGTGTCCAATGGACAATCGGCAATGGCGAACGCGGCTTCAGTCACCGGTGGACCGGAAATCGTATTTGAAACAGAAATGTTCAATTTTGGTAAAGTGAAACAAGGCGAAGAAATCAACCATGTTTTTAAATTTAAAAACATAGGGGACCAGCCTTTAGTGGTAGAGGCCAAAGGAAGTTGTGGTTGCACAGTGCCTGAAGTGCCTGTTGATCCGATTGCGCCAGGAGCGATTGGTGAATTGGGTGTAAAGGTGAACACTTCAAACAAAAGAGGTCAAACCAGCGTTACTGTTTATGTGAGCTCAAACGCGAAGTCAGGCAAAAAGAATTTGAAAATAGTAGGTGAAGTATTAACAGAAGAATAAACAATTAAAAATTAAACAATGAATATGTATTTGTTACAAGCGCAAGGTGGAGGTTCAGGTTGGACGACTCTAATTATGTTCGGTGGTATTTTCGTGGTAATGTATTTTTTCATGATTCGTCCGCAACAAAAAAAACAAAAAGAATTGAAGAAATTCAGAGAGAACATCAAGGAAGGTGATCAAATCATTACCATTGGTGGTGCTTATGGTACTGTAGCAAAAGTTGATGGTTCAACGATTGTGGTGACAGTAGAGAGTGGTGCGAAAATTAAATTTGAAAAATCAGCTGTTTCAATGGATGCCAACTCGCAATTGGCGAACCAACCAAAATAAGCTGCGTTTTTTTTGACTTATAAAGAAGCAGTGGTATTTTTACCACTGCTTCGTTGTTTATGGAAACACAGAAAAATATTTTCAACCTCAAAATTTTTAGCGACCGCAAGAGCATGGTGATCTTTATCGCATGCTTGATTGTGTCGGCCATCTTTTGGTTACTGCTGTCGCTTTCCGAAGAATATCAAGAGTACGTGCCGTTGCGTATTAAATACAAAAATTTACCCGAAGACAAAGTATTGATTCAGCAATTGCCTAAGGAGGCAAGGGTGTTGATTAAAGCCAAAGGCTTTAAAATATTGGGCATTCAGAGTGGTTTTACGGTCGACGATATTTTGATCGATGTTAAAAAAATTACCTTTGTAAAGAAGGGGGATTACTATGTTTGCGATTGGGTCAACAGTGCGCATTTGGCTGATTTCTCAGCGCGCGATGATAATCGTATGGCGGTGTTGAGTATTGATCCCGACACCATTCACTTTGTGATGGACCATAAGCTGAGCAAGGTGTTGCCGTTGTGCTTTTCAAGATCAAGTACACCTACTCAAAATTTGCGCATCATCGGTGCCGTTGAAGTTTCACCCGATTCGGTGCATGTAACGGGGCCCAGACACCTGCTTAAAAACATGAACTGTTTATACACCGCTAACCTTAATTTACCTGCCTTCGAAGGCAGGGTTGAAAGACAGGTGTCACTCGTGGTTCCTGCCGGAACAAGTATTGCCGAAGGGGCAAGTGCTCGGGTTCGTTTTTTGGTGCAGCGCATGAAAAAACGAACTTTTGAAGTGCTGATCTCGGCGCAAAACATTCCCTTTGGCGAAGAGTTGAAGTTGTTGCCTGGCGCGGTAACAGTGAATTTTCTGGCTACGGATTCTACCTTTAGTAAACTTAGTAAAAGTGATTTTTTTGTTGTTGCTGATTACCGTGATTTGATGTTGAGTCAAAATAAAATAGAAGTACAATTGCAAAGTTTCCCACTGGACATAGAGTCGCCAAGTTTGTCTCCTGCAAAAGTGGAATACCTTCTTCGTAAATGAAAAAACCTTTACAAATAGGGTTAACAGGTGCCATAGGCAGTGGTAAAACAACCGTTGCCAAACTATTTGAAACATTAGGAATTCCAGTGTACTATTCTGACGATCGTTCAAAAAACATTTTGCAAAACAATACATTAGTCAAAAATAAAATTGTGCAGCAATGGGGAAACAGCATGTTAGATGCGCAGGGAAATATTGATAGAAAAGCCTTGGCTTCTTTGGTGTTTGCGCAACCTGCCGACTTGCAAAAGCTCAATGCTATTTTGCATCCCTTGGTTGCTGACGACTATCAACTATGGCTCAATCAACAAAAAGGAGTGTCTTACATTGTTAAAGAAGCGGCGATTTTGGTTGAAAGCGGTAGTCATGTGCACTGCGATAAAATTATTGTAGTGGAGGCTCCTGAAAGAGACAGACTCACGCGCGTTATGGCGAGAGATGATGTTAATGAAAAGCAAGTGCAGCAGCGCAACGCACAGCAAATGCCGCAAAGCGAAAAAATAAAATTTGCCGATTACATTATTCACAATACAGACCAAAATCTATTGCTGCCGCAAGTAATGGAAATTCACCAGAAACTAATAGAGGAACATGGAAATTGTAACAGCGCAACAGAGTAAAGACACAGATCTTTATACCATCACTAAAAAGAAAATGGCATCGATCGACCTCATGGAAATCGCTGCCGAGGCATTGAAAAATGAAATTGAATTGTTGCTGTCCAAAGAAACAAGCATTCAAATTATTGCCGGCATAGGGAACAATGGTGGTGATGGACTCGCCTTAGCGCGCCTGCTGCTTGACAGCGGATACTCTGTTCAAGTAGATGTGCTGCGCTTTGCCGAAACCTGCAGTGCTGATTTCAATATTGCTTTGCAACGCCTCTCGTCAATGCCATTTGTTGTTGATGAATGCACGAGCGCTGATCAATTACACATTTTGCCGGGTGCAGTGGTTGTGGATGCTTTGTTTGGCAGTGGATTGAATCGCCCCATCGCAGGAGAGTGGGCCAAAGCGATTGATAAAATCAATAAGGCCGACAATGAAGTGCTGGCGATTGATCTTCCTTCTGGATTGCTGAGCGATGTGTTTACGGCTGGAGAAGCGATCATTAAAGCCAACGTTACATTGAGTTTTGAGCGTCCGAAGTTGTGCTTCTTCGTCAAAGAAAGTGCCGCGTACGTTGGAGAAGTGAAAATTTTACCCATCGGTTTAAATGCGAATTTCATTGCCACTTTTGCCAATGAAAATTTCACTACGGAGTTGGACGACATCAAGAAGATATACCGCACAAGAGAAAAGTTTGCGCACAAAGGAACTTACGGTCATGCCTTGATAGTAGCAGGTTCGGAAGGAAAAATGGGTGCTGCTGTTTTGGCTGCTGCTGCCTGCGCGCGCGCAGGAGCGGGGCGTGTTACAGCAGCTATCCCAGCAAAAGGTTTTTCAATTTTACAAACAGCACTTCCTGAAGTAATGGCAGTTAAGGCCGGAGAACACTATGAAGTAGAAGAGGTCAATGATTTCGATAATTTCGACGCTATAGGTGTTGGCCCTGGAGTCGGTACCAGCGATGCTACCATTGCTGCCGTGCAGCAACTGATGGAGGAAGTGAAGTATCCCATGGTGCTCGACGCTGATGCTTTAAATATATTGGCATTCAACAAAGAATTCATCACGCTTTTGCCTGAAAACGCCATTTTGACGCCCCATCTCGGTGAGTTTAAAAGATTGGTCGGTGACTTTGCCAATAGCTATGAAGCGATTGCAAAATTAAAAGCTTTTTGTAAATCAAATTTGGTTGTGACCGTATTGAAGGGCGCACATACTGTTGTGTGTTCAGAGGACGGTAAATGTTATTTCAATACCACTGGAAACCCAGGCATGGCCACAGGAGGTTCGGGTGACGTGCTGACAGGATTGATTACTGGACTGCTTGCGCAAGGGTATGCACCTTTGGATGCTGCGCGATTGGGTGTGTATTTACATGGTTTGGCAGGTGATATTGCTGCAAAAGAAAATTCACAAGAAGCATTGATAGCAGGTGATCTTCTTAAATATTTAGGGAAGGCGTTTTTGAAGTTGGTATAGTTGAAATTGACTATAATGAACACTGTGAAATTTACCTTTGGCGTAATATTTTGTAATTAAGAAAAATGCTTGTCTTTTAAGAGTTTTGTGAATTTGAACCGATTGAATTTTAACAGCCCTAGAAAAAATAATTTAGTTTTGAGTTAAGCGAAAACACTACCAAAGAGTTAGTCCACTTTTTGCTGACGATTTACAAGGTGAAGAAAGACAATCGCTCACCGAAAAAGAAATACAACAACTATACTTAGTTGTCACCAGTAAATTAGAGCGTGCACTTCTGAGCACAGCATACGGTTGTGGACTGCGCCGAACTGAGCTAAATAAACTAAATACGCAAGACATTCAGTTTGCTAAAGGTATTATCGTAGTGGTGTCAGGTAAAGGCAATAAGCGCAGAGAGGTCCCGATGTCAGAGGGAGTAATCAGAGATTTGAAAGATTATTTCATTAATGAACGTAGCGAATATCTGAAGAATCACAACAAGTTAGAGCCAGCATTTTTTGTGAATCAAAAAGGTAAGCGCATGGATGGTGAGTGTATGAATGATACTATAAAGGAGATAGTAGAGCGCACCAATAACGAAGAAATATTAAAGAAGAATATCACCTTGCATTGCCTGCGTCACTCTATTGCGGAGCATTTAATAATTAGAGGTGCGACTATAGAGTTCGTTCGTGATTTTCTTGGTCACGCAGATATTGATACCAGCTATTTGTACGCTATAAAAAACAGAAACAAAAAAATATTTGCACTATGAGAACAGAGACTATTGAACAGTACCTACACAGAAATTTAGCTACTGAAACAGCCGATAGATATTTGAGAATTATCACTCACTTTATAGCTACCAACAAAAAGGCAAAGTATTACCAATACAAAGACATTGTTAATTACATGGCGGTACAAAGAAAAAGATATCCAGCCACAGGTACTTGCAATACGGTGCTATCGGCATTGAAACAGTATTATTATTACCTGCTCGAAATGGGGCAGCGAAACAGCCACCCATGCAACACCATGCGCATCAAAAGAAAGAAGACCGCAGTACAAACACAGAATCTTTTTACTTCAGCAGAGCTAGTGAAACTGCTGGATGTACCCAATAGATATGCTGATGTTGAAGTGAGAAATAAGCTCGCATTATCACTATTAATCTACCAAGGACTCACTTGTCAGGAGCTAATAAAACTAAAGGTTAGTGATGTTGATTTGGATGTTGGTATCATTAAAATAAAAGCATCCAGCAAGGTTGATGGTCGCACTTTGGAGCTACACAGAACGCAAGAAAAGTTGATAGATTCTTACCTCAACACCACGCGAAAACACCTGTTGCGAATCAAAGGACTAACCAGTACCAAGGCATTGCTTATAGGAAAAGAAGGAACACCGCTAACCCAAGATGGCATTAAGGTGTTGTTCAGAACACTTAAATATTACTATCCTGAGCGAGTACTAAATGCAACAACGGTGCGTCAGAGTGTGGTTTCGAATTGGCTCAATGAAAAAGGCATATCACTGTTGGAGGTGCAACAGAAATCAGGCATGAAGTACCCATCAAGCACTGAAAAGTATAGGTGCAAAGATGCAGAATCACAGAGAAAGTTGATTAATCAGTATCATCCGTTATGTTGAAATATTACAAAATGTTGTACAAAATGTTGTACGGATATAAAAATAATGTTTATATTTACAATGTGCTTTAAGTGTAGAGCATGATGTGTGAAGTGTAGGACATGAATTAAAAATAGTAAAAGGGTCGTGTTATGGGATTACAAACAACAACAATATCGGACTTTAGAAAAGGTATCAAAACTTATGTAGATGAAGTTATTGATGAACATGAGACTATTATCATAGCTAGAAAAAATAAAGGTGTGGTGGTTATGTCTTTGGATGAATATAATTCGATTTTGGAGACAGCGTATCTTTTATCAAGTCCTAAAAATGCTGATAGATTACGCGAATCAATTGCTCAAGCTAAAAGTGGAAAATTGTTAAAAAAAGGATTGATTGAATGAAAAAGAATATCAGTTGGACACCCCATGCATGGGAAGATTATTTGTATTGGCAAGGTCAAGATAAGAAGACTGTAAAGAGAATCAATGAATTAATAAAGGATATCAACCGAGACCCTTTTCAAGGAATAGGAAAGCCAGAACCTTTAAAATTTGAATTCAGTGGTTGTTGGTCACGGAGAATTGATGATGCGAATAGATTAGTTTATCAAGTAAGCGACCACAACTTAGTAATTATTCAATGTAGACATCATTACTAAACATAGTTAAATAATAGCAGAGCCTGAGACTGCACCGAGTATTCGTTTTTAAACGTTTAAAAACTTCTATTTGTGGTTCCCGGATAATTTATGTAGTTAGAAAATGTTTCAAAGAAAAATGTTTTATTAGATTAGCTATCTTAACCAACATCACTATCAAACATGAAACCCAAATGCTTGGAATGTCATACGCCTCTATTGGGGCGATCTGATAAAAAGTTTTGTGATAATTTATGCAGAACAGCGCATCACAACAAAATACAGCATAGGGAAAACATAGAGATTCGTAAAACCATTTCAATCCTTACTAAAAACAGAAGTATTTTAAAACAAATATTTGAAAGTGGCGAAACTATAGTTTCGCTGAAATATATTGAAATCAAAGGATTTAGAAAGGAATACTTTACTCAGTTTCACATGGTAAATGATAAAATGGGCGCTAAACACTGCTTTGATTATAGCTACATTGAGATTGAAGAAGGTGTAATCCAAATAGCGCAATTGGTTGCTAAAACTGAACAAGTTTAGATAAAAAAAAGTGAACCAATCGTTAAAAATGCTTTTGTGAAAGCAGAATCAATTGTGCACTAACGCATCAATTTTTAGTTTTTAATCCCATTATAATCTCTTGTAAACGTTTATAAGCGTTTATGAGAAAGGATTTTGAAATTTTACTAACTAACCTTACCCTGTTAACGAATTTTTCTTGTTGTACATTCTCATTCGTTAGCCTCAAAAAAAGATGAAATGTGGAGTCCAGCGACCACTTTAAAAACGGGGAGTAATTCCGAAAAGCCTTATTAGTAGGAAAAAATTAAACGATAACAATTATATGAGTCAAATTCCACAATCAATTAACAGTCTTAACACATATATTTCATATTATAACTCTGGTCAAGAGCAGCAAACTGGCTTAAGCCTTACGCCCTTTATAGATTTGAATTCTGGTTGTACAAGTGCTTTAAATCAACTTACCGTGATTAACAGTGTCATAATATCATTTAAAGGCGGTTGGAATCAGTTTGTGCAAAATCCTGTTACCAATATGGCTAGCGTTTTTGAACAAGATTTAACTGTTTTACAGCAAGAAATCAACACATTAATAAGTACAGCTTCTGCTATTAAAAGTAATGCCGAGAATTTGAGTGCACAGGTTAGTGCGCAAATAACCTCTTTGAATACGGCAAATCAAAATTATACTAACCAATATAATCAAGCTCAAACTGATTACACGAATGCAGTAAATCAATATAATGATGCCAATTCTCATTTACACGGCAGTAGTGGTTTCTTGTCTGGATTTTTAACCGGACTCACTTTAGGTATTTACAATAAAGTAAAACAAGAAATGGATGCAGCTAATAATGCAAGAAATAACGCACAAACTAGTATTAATGCAAGTCAGCAAGCATTAACAAATATAGCTAACACACAAAATGCTTTAAATTCATGTTCGTCAGCTATTGCTGAACTAAGTGATTTAATGGCCGGACTTACCGCTTTGCAAAATGGAATAAATGGTGCAGCTACAGCTTGTGGTCAGGGTGCAACTGATGAAAAAAATGCCGCGAATGCCAATGATCCCGCAGTAATAAATGTTTTTATCAAACTTGCCAGCACTCAAGTTCAAACATTAATCTCTTTAGGAGATGATATAAATTCTTCACTGTAAAAATTATTAACTCTTATAATTAATCATTAAAATTAAAAGTATGTCAAACACAGTTTTAAACAACCCTCCAGCAGTTACTGCAGTACAATTAGATGCTGCGTACAGTTCATTAATAAATCTTGCGGGACAAAATTCTCTCGATACTTTAAAAGCCGCATGGAATTATCTTCAGGTGTATTCTACCTGGTGCGAAAAGTTGCCAAACACAGAAGCTGCTTTGAATACCACTCTTCAAATTACGAATCCTGGTGCTTATGATTTTTATCAAAGTATGCTGCAAGCATATCAAAACACATCTGCGGCAGGTACTTATTTTATGAATACTGTATTTCTAGGTGTAGTGGGTATTGGAAACGATTTGCAGAGTTTTGCTCAAACAGCTGGAACTACTGCCGCGCAAGGAGGCGTTTTTTCTACCATTACCAATTTGCTAAATACAATTACACCAAGTACCTCGCAAGCCGATGTACAAAATATTTTACAAAATGAAGTTTTACCATTGTTGGAAGCACTACAATCAATGGCCGAACAAAATATTGCAAATGCTGTTAAAGTTGGTACCGAATTAGCTAATTACAAATCACAAC
>Ga0114969_10002125_pt1 | contig 16418 bp, 23 predicted proteins | sample M_130807_MF_Meta_FD_87316 | JGI IMG/M metagenome (GOLD analysis project Ga0114969, IMG submission 87316) | Freshwater microbial communities from Lake Montjoie, Canada to study carbon cycling - M_130807_MF_MetaG | ecosystem: Environmental > Aquatic > Freshwater > Lake | place: Lake Montjoie...
AATGATCCTCGCCATTTCTCCCCACATTCCTGATCGCTCTCCGTCAATTCCTGCGCCAGTTCCTGATACGCTGATGTCTTGGCATGGAAACCCGCCAGATATAACGTCAACAATTCCTCGCCACGGCTCTCCTCTAAAGGTTTGTACGTCATCCCAAACCGGGAAAGGCGGGAGAAGGCCGTCATTTTGTCTAGCGCACAGTACGCTTGCTGGGTAAGGTTCCCATTCAACGGCACAGACTGTTCGCCATCCGAGGAGGTGTCCACCGAGTATTCCTCCACCAGCGCCTGCGAAAAGAGCCAACTCATTCACCAAGGCTCCTTGTTGTACCAAGTGCTTACGGGCGGCACGCCTGGGCTGTCTTTGTCTGCCAAATATTGCCCATACGTTTTCGTATTTCCGTACTTTGGCTGTTGCCACTGGTGATGGCTGCACTTCGGTAGCTGCCCGTCAATGCAAACGCTCCAGCGGCTGTTGCAACCGTCTACGCTACACAGCAGATCACTTTTGCCCTCAGGGATTTCCTCTTTTTTGAAGTTAGTGAGTGCCATGATATTTTCCTTCCACAATCTTTGCAAAGTTGCTGGGTTTGAGAATCCACTCTAAATCGGCGGTAAACGCTCGCCCGTCCTTGTTGTTTACCTTGCCGACCAAAAACTTGGATTTGTTAATGTGCCCAAAAAAATCATCAAACCATTCCAACACTGCGCTGACGGTTGCTGGCTTGTCTTTGCCCAGTTCTGTTGCCACTTCCCGCCAGCGTTGTCTCAAATAGCCTTGTCTAGCAGCATTCCAAACTTCAACCCTTCGCAAAGTTGGTAGCTGCTGATGGTACAGATCAATGACTCCCTGATGATTGCAATCTGGAATTTTTACCTCAAGGCCACCGGCAGGTGGACATATATTGGTATCTATTGGTTTATGGTTTATGGTTACTGGTTCATGGTTGCTATTAGGGGGTGTTAAGGGTGGCAATAGGGTGGCTATAGGGGGACTATCCCCTGGCTTTGCCCACCGCTTATCAGCACCTCGTTTTCCAGCCTCTGCCATCAAGCGGTAGGCAGCAATTTCCTTGTCGGCTCGTGGGTTGATAAAGCCTGTGTCTGTACTGACAAAAAACTCATTGAGAACCGTTAGCACGTCCTGCTCTTGATCACGCATCCCAATCTGCCGGGCTATATCCCGCTGCTTAATGGGATGTTCGTGCAGGTAGTAATGATCTAAAAGTCTGCGAAAAGCCAAGTCTTCCATCAGCGTCAAGTGATGGGTATGGGATTTGTAGTCCCCAATGTGGAAACTAAAATAATGCATGGCAACCTTACGTTCTAGGTTAAGCGTTACTGTTGGGTGGGCCTGGCAGGGCGGTAACGAATCGCCTTTTCCTCCGCTAAGAGTAGCCGTGCCCATAATTATAACTTACCAAACCACTCGGGGCGGCTGGCCTGTAGCTGCGCCAGCCTTGCGTTTGGCATCTTGCGCCATTGCGCTACAGCAGGTGGTGTCACGCCTAGCAGACGGGCCAGGGCTGACTTGCTGCCTGCTTTCTGGATAGCCGTTGCTAGGGTTGCATCGTGCGCTTTTTTCAATTGTTCAAGGGTTTGCATCCGCGCATTTTATAGCATTTCCTTAACATTCTAAATATAGAAAAGTTTGGTTTTTTGCTTCCTAAATAACATTTCTATATAAAAATAAGTTAAAAAAAGGCTTGTGACGTTAAGAAAACGCTTATACTTAGCCTCAATCCCCAACGCATCGTAAGGGGTATTTTTAGGAAACATTATGATAAAACCCATCAAAATCACATTGGCAAACCGCCCTGCTCTCATTGCTGCACTAGCTGCGGCAAACGGCAAAGCATCGCAGCACATTGCGGATGCAACCGACATTTTTTGGCTGGCAAAAAAAGGCGAAGAACAGGTTGTCGCCTTAGTGGGCAGCAAAAAATTTGCTGTCGGTGCCAAAGTGTACTGGCGCAGTGGATCTGCTCTGCCCAACGCCTACAAATATTCCAGGCGCGTCACTGGCGTCTACATCCAGCGCAAGAGCAAAGAGTGGTGGCTGACAAGCGCAGTCGGCGATGACGCCAGAAAAGAAGCAGGAGCAATCCGGATCACTCTCACCCAGGCGCAAGATGCGCTCGCAAAAGCAAAGTTTAGCAGTCAGTATTGTGTTTCAACAACTTAAGGAAAAACATCATGGCACATCTTATCGAAAACAATGAAATCACTGGCAAGGCAGAAATTGCCTATGTTGACCAAAAGCCTTGGCACGGCCTGGGGCAGCAGCTTACCGCTGACGCACCTATAGAAGTATGGCGCAAAGAGGCTGGACTGGATTGGGAAGCGCAAACTTCCCCGGTGTTGTTTCAGCACAATGGCGAGACTAAGCTGGTTAAAAACCAACACGTCATCTACCGCAATGACACCGGCACGGCCTTGGGCATTGTGTCCCACCGCTACAAGGTGCATCAACCAAGTGATGTGCTGGACTTTTTTAACACGTTAGTGCAGTCTGCTGGTTTTACCTTGGAAGTAGCTGGCGCAATTAAAGGCGGCAAACGCATATGGGCACTGGCAAACGTCAATAAAGAGTCAGTCGTACTGCATGACGATGCCGTGAAAGGCTACTTGCTGCTTAGTACATCATTCGATGGCACTACGGCAACTGTAGGGCAGTTCACTAGCATCAGGGTTGTCTGTAACAACACGTTGTCAGCGGCTGATACAGAAACTGCGCCAAGCCGGGTAATGTTGACACATGGCGCTGACTTTGATGCCGCCATTATGCGTGATCGCTTGGGGCTGATTGTTGGCGGATTTGACGGCATGATGGACAAGTACCGGGCTTTTGCCAGGGCTGATGTGTCTAGCCAATACGCTAAAAATTTTATCAACCAACTATTTCCAGCAATGTTAGATTCTGAAACACAAACGCTTAAAGAGTCACGGGGCTACAAGCAGGTTCTGCAACTGTTTGATGGTGCTGGCCTTGGCGCATCAGAGCAGGGCGTCTACGGCACTCGCTGGGGCTTGCTCAATGCTGTTACACAGTACATTGATCATGAGCGTGGACACAATGTTGATACCCGCATGAACAATGCGTGGTTTGGCAATGGCAACCGCATGAAGTCTGAAGCTGAAACCCTTTTACTTGCTTAAACCAAACGGGGCTACGGCCCCTGAAAGGACACCATGATTGACTATGACGAAGACGTAGCGGCTTACATGGCTGACGACAGCGAGCCTTGCGACACTGACATTTGCCCAGCTTGTGAAGGCAGCGGCGAAGGCGAGTTTGACGGTGCCGTTTGTTATACCTGCCGTGGCAGAGGTGAAGCATGAACTGGCTGGCGGCTGGGTTAGTGGCTCTGGTAATGTCAGCGGCTTATTTGCTAGATGGCCCATCTGAGCATGAGGCACGGGTAGATACGATAGAGGAAAAAATCCAGCGGATGTGTGGAGAAAACGCAGCCTGGAAATTGCTGGACGATGGCAGCATCCAGTGCTTTACTCATCGTGGACTCAAGACAAGAAAGGTGCAATTATGAAAATTGACGCAACCATTGAAGAAATTAACAAGATTGCCAATCGTGCCTATGCCGGGGCTAATCCTGCTGACAGGCTGGCATTTGAGAATGGAATGTTGATAAGTGCGCTGCGGGAAATGTCCTGCTTGCTGGATAACGCTAAAGATCATTGCAAGCAGTTGGAAATTGAATTAATGCATAAGGACAACACATGACAAGCATATTGATTCACAGGGTTAAAACTTTGATAATAAAAGAGCCATCTAGTTTAGACGGCGCTGTTGCAGTGTTTTGGACACGCAAAATATATGTTACTGACATAGACGGTCATAGGACAGAGATTACTTTGTTTGCTGAAAACGAAGAATTGTTGGAAATAAAGGAATTGACATGAACAATTTACAAGATTTAAGAAAACCGTTTCCTGATCATCAAATTAGCTATTTGCCAAAAGGCGGTACAAAATTAGCATATGTGGGCCACGCTGCGCTTACTGACAGACTGCTGGACGTTGACCCTGGCTGGACATGGGAGCCGCTGGCAATGAGTCCGCACGGCTTGCCTGTGATGGACGATCTTGGCGGTATGTGGATACGGCTTACAGTGTGCGGTGTAACCAGGCTGGGATACGGGCACGCTGGCAACAAGCAAGGCGGTGACGCTATTAAAGAAATCATTGGTGATGCCCTGCGAAATGCAGCAATGCGATTTGGCGCTGCATTAGAGTTGTGGCACAAGGGCGATTTGCATCTGGATGCGGTAGAAAATGACAATCCACCAGACATTACTAACCATTTGTTGGCAATTGAAGGTAGCGGCAGCAGCGAACAATTAGCAATTTTGTACAAAGATGCGCTGGCGGCTTGTGAGGGAAACCAGATGCTCCAAGCCAAAGTTATTGCGGCTAAAAAAGCCAGAATCGACAAAGCTAAACAGGAACAAAAAAATGCATGAACAAGGCACAGAAGAATGGTTTGCTGCTAGGCTGGGTAAAGTGACAGCAAGCAGGGCGGCAGATGTGATGACGAAAAAAGGCAGCGCAGCCAGGGCTAATCTGTCTGCTCAGTTAGTGCTGGAGCGCCTGACAAACACGAAGGGCGAGTCGTTTAGCAGCGCAGCAATGCAATGGGGCGTAGATCAAGAGCCGTTCGCCAGGGCAGCGTATGAGGCTCGCAGTGGCGTTTGGGTGGACACTGTAGGCTTTGTACAGCATCCCACGATTGAACGTGCTGGGGCTAGTCCTGATGGCTTGGTGGGGCATGATGGGCTGGTTGAGATTAAGTGTCCCAACACTTCCACCATGATTGACACGCTGTTGACAGGCAAGGTGCCTAGCAATTACGTTACTCAAATGCAGATGCAGATGGCCTGTACAGGACGGGCCTGGTGCGACTATGCCGTGTTTGATTCTCGGATGCCTGTTAAAGCGCAGTTGTTTGTTAAGCGAGTGCAGCGTGATCAAAAATACATTGATGATTTGAACAAAGAAATCATTGCGTTTTTGGCAGAGGTAGAAATCAGTTATCAATTTTTAATTAACTATATTGAAAGCAAATAATGTCAATCGTAAAAGAACTCAGCACAATCGTTGGCACATATACAAATGCCAAAGGCGAGAAAAAAAATCGTTATCAAAGGGTTGGCAGCATCATTCAAACCCAGCGGGGCGATATGGTAAAAATTGACGTTATTCCATTAAAAGAAGGCGGCTGGGATGGCTGGGCATTTATCAATGATCCCAAGCCAAAAGAATATCAGGGTTTGCCCAAAGACGAAGACGATTTATCATTTTGAGGTGCAACATGGATGATGGTGACGATTATGAACTTATGATGTGGGCGTACTTGATTGCTCACATAATTGTGATACTGCTGGCGCTGGTTGGCATTGCAGGGCTGGCAGGATTCTTGTGGGAGATGCTATGACTAACTGGCCTTTTCCTACTCAATTGCCGCCAGCAAAGCCTAGCAAACCAATTCCAATAAACCCAGAAAATTATGAGGATGCACCGTGGTAATTTCAGAAAAGATTAGGGACGCTTTGGCCCAGGCGCCAGACGGCATGACTGCTCTTGAACTTGCACTTGCACTAAAGTTAACGCCAACAGGAGTAAGTCGCAGCCTTGCGCTGATGCCTGACGTGTATATTGATCGCTGGGTTAGTGGCGCTACTAAGTATGCTGCCGTGCATTGCTTGGCATATGTGCCTGACGATTGCCCTTATCCGACTAAACAAAAAGCCGAGTTCCAGCCTTGTCGATGATGAGCGCCTGACGCCGGGGCTTGTCAGCAATGCTGATGTGCGTCCAGCCACCACCAGCCACCGGGTCTGAGAATTCTCTGATGATTTGATCAAACGGCAGTTTGAGCAACGCCCTCACCACGGCATCAGGAATCATCCCAGGCACCTTGAAATCAGCAGCTAACCCTAGCCTATGGCTTGAGGTATCTTTGCTGCCCACTGCGTCATTTACGGCCTTGGAACGGTAGGCACTGGAGATCATTACAGGCTTGCCGCCTAACGTGGTTTTTACCACTTCAAGAAACTCAGCCAAGCGTTTGAGGTTTGCCAGTTCGCCAGCGTTTGGCGTGTTGTCTAAGCTGCGGTGATCGGTGTGCGTAAGCTCAGCAAGCGTGAAATGCGGTGTCACTTTGCAGCTACGCCTTGGGTTTTCTCAAACGTCCGCAAACCGCCTAGGCCCAACATACCCATCATTAACTGCCAAAGGTTATCGTCAAGGCCAGGGAATGACAAAGCAGGCATAAAGGCAACCATCATGGGACGCGCCAAGTACTGATACCCCATCGCCAGAGCGCAAACCCAGCCAATTGCTGGACGCCAGCCCGATACAAACACGCTGGGGTTGCTGGCCTCGGCCTTGTTAATTTCCGTCTGGGCAGTCATTGCCGCCAGTTCACCACTCTGTTGTAGCTTGAGCAACTCCAGCCGTGCTGCATCTTGGGCAGCAGGATCAGGAATAAGTTTATCAATCAGCTTGCCGCCAATGCCAAGGATTGCGTCTAGTCCAATCATTTTGATTCCTCATCATCATGTGATAGTTTTACGCCAGCCAACAGCCCAATAAAGCCGCCAACAATTGTCTGGAAAGCTGGGCTAATTAACTTAAAAATTTCCGAGTTGTCCACTTTTTCATCAAACAGGCCAATCATTAACACCGCAACCATGCCAACAACAACAACGCATAGCGTTAGGCTTACCATTAACGTCACAGCAAAAGTGAGTTTGGCTTTCATTTGTCTTTCCTGTTAAAAATCTCAAACAAACTTTTTACTTTTTCCTCAAGCACAGCAATCTTTATGTCCATCTTAGCCAGCACAATAATTAGCGTAATCAGCGCCAACAGCATGGGCCAACCCTTTGCCAGCGCATCAAAGAATTCCATTACCGCAACGTCATTGACGCCCACACCACGCCGCCCATAGAAATTATTATCACGCCTGCAACTCGCATCAATACGCTTTCAATGCGTTTTAACCGGGCATTAATTTGTGCGTAACGCTCTGCACAAACTGCTTCGTGGCTGTTAAGCCTGGCTTCGGTTTCTGTCATGATTCAATCCATGCAATTGTTGATTCATCCCATTTATACATTTTGCCGTCAGTGGGGTATGCAACGGGTGATATCCATTGGCAAGATTGCCCATCTAAAAGCCAACTTGCGTAATATTTTGGCGGCACAAAAGCATCTAAATGTTTGTAGTAGGTATACCCTACACCAGCATAATTTTTACGGAATGTGGCGTTATAGCTGGTTTGTTTCCAGTTGGTGTAGCCACCACTCCAATCAGTTAAAAACGCAATGCCTTTCGCTTCGCTTTCAATGCCGTTGTCTAGCAATTCGTTGTTATGTATCACATTAACTTCAATAACAACATTATTTTGATCTAATTTTGCAAAATGTGCCATATTATTCTCAAAAAGTAATTGTGCCAGAGCCTGTCCAACTATAAACCCTGTAACCACCGGCTACTGTGATGGTTGGCGATCCAGTGGTTGCGCTGGCTGCTGAGTAGGAATCTGCATATCGAATAATTACTATGCCAGAACCACCAACACCCCCATAAGCTGTGACTCCACTTGCACCACCACCGCCGCCGCCACCAGTATTTGCGGTACCATTTACTCCTACACTAACTCCTAATCCACCAGCACCGCCGCCGCCTAAACCTCCAGCGCCGTTAGTACCAACTTGACTTGAGCCACCGCCGCCTCCTGCATAATATGTTGCAATGCCAGAAATAGAGGAACTTAGCCCAATACCACCAATACCTGCATTTGCACCAGAAGCATTTGCTCCAGCAGCGCCTGCACCGCCACCTGCACCGCCAGAAGTTGAGCCACCACCACCACCATTACCGCCAGCATTACCTTGATTAGATGTTCCGGCAGCACCTGAACTAGAACTTAAACCCCATCCACCGCCACCGCCAGAACCGCCAGTATTTCCGCTACCATTGCCGTTTGTGCCATCTGCACCACCACCTGCACCGCCTCCTACAGAGGTAATAATCCCGAAAACTGAATCCGCACCATTGTTGCCAGATTTATACGTTCCTCCTCCTGATCCCGGTGCTGCACCGCCGCCGCCAACAGTAACAGTAATTGCGGATCCAGATGCAACAGTCAATCCAGTGGCTGTTCTATATCCACCAGCACCCCCTCCTCCGCCATTAGCACCGCCACCACCACCCCCCGCAACTACTAGGTATTCAACTGTGGGCGTTATTGCGCCACCAAATGATCTTTGGTTTTGGAAAACAACTTGAAGTGCGCCACTCATAGTTTTTTATTATTTAAAAAGTAATTGTGCCAGAGCCTGTCCAAGTGTAGATTCTGTAGCCCCCTGCAACGGTAACGGTTGGTGATCCAGTAGTTGCACTTGCTGCTGAATAGGTGTCTGCGTATCTAATAATTACGATACCAGAACCTCCAGCCCCTCCCACGCCTCCTGCGTTGCCGGCACCACCACCACCGCCACCAGTGTTTGCGCTGCCATTTGTGCCGCTAACACCTTGCAGACCGCCGTTACCACCACCACCAGCACCACCTACACCAGCAGGCCCAGCACCTGTCCATATTCCACCACCACCACCACCAGCGTAATAAGTAGACGTGCCTGTAATAGATGACAAACCGCCAATGCCTCCACCTGCGTTTCCTGTACCAACTCCATCACTACCAACAGCACCACCACCGCCGCCACCACCGCCAGAATTATTTGTTCCAACTCCACCAGCATAACCTTCTACTGGCGTATATCCACCTTGATTGCCAGCGCCTGCATTTCTCCCTAAATAAGACGAACCGCCCCCAGAACCCCCCGCCCCAGCATTGTCCCCATCGTTTGAACCTCGGCCACCGCCAGTAGTATTAATAGTAGAAAAAACAGAATTATTACCTTTGCCTGGCAAGTCATAATAATGAACACCGCCAACGCCTCCAGTTCCAACTGTTACTGTAATTGGTGTACCAGATGCAACTGCAAATCCTGATGCAGTTCTATATCCACCTGCACCGCCACCTCCTGTTCTTGCACCAGCATCAGCACCAGCACCACCACCTCCACCAGCCACTACTAGGTATTCAACTGTGGGCGTTATTGCGCCACCAAATGATCTTTGGTTTTGGAAAACAACTTGAAGTGAACCGCTCATATAAAACTTTTAAGTAAGGCCAGAACCAGAAATTAACCAAGTTGTACTAGTCATTTTAATTGCAGTTGCTGACCCGTACTGAGCCAAACTGCGTGATCCTGTAGTACCGGCACTGCTGAGATACATGGTGTCTGTGGTTATTGCAATGGTTACTACTGCGGCAGTCATATTAATAAATGTGATTGCTGTGCCAAGTGCGTAGGCCACAGATGAGTTTGCTGGAATAGTAAATGTCCGAGCATTTGCGTCTGTTGACGGGTGAAAGATTACTTTGCCTGAGTCTGCTAAAACTGCTGTGTAAGCTGCGCTGTTGCTGTTAATTGGTATGTTTCTAAAACCTACCGCATCCGTTCCGTCTACAGTGCAAGATGATAATGTGCCGCTTGCTGGTGTGCCAAGTGCAGGTGTTGTCAATGTTGGGCTTGTTAACGTCTTGTTAGTAAGCGTTTCTGTGCCTGTTGGAGTAACATAATCTGTCCCCGCTACTGCCGCCGATATTGCCGTTGCGTTGCCTTTTAAAACACCTGTGATGGATGTAGTAAGCGTGATCGCTGGTGTGGTTGTGGCGGTTGCTACCGTTCCTGCAAATCCATTTGCTGAGACAACACTTGCGCTAGTAACAGTGCCGCCAGATGTTGGTGTTGCCCACGTTGGTGCTGATGCGCCTGCCGAGGTTAATACCTGGCCTGCTGTTCCCGCTGCCGTAAAAGCTAATTCAGTCGCATTGCCATACCCTACACCGCCAGCCGTTGGCGTATTGTTGCCGTTGATAATCACTGCCATTTTATTGCTCCAAAAATTAAAGTACTACCCAGCGCTGATTTGGCTGCACTGTTACCGATACGCCAGTGTTTACAGTCATATAGCCCACGCTCATGCCGTTGCTGCCAACCGTTATTGTTCTATTTGCTGAGATTGTGTTTTCATTTTCCACAATTGGCGTTGCGCCGCCTCCAGACACAGTTGCCCAAACACCATCCCCACGCCAAAATGTGCTTGAACTTGCAGATGTTCCAGAGTTTAAATTTGTAACGGGGAGATTGCCTGTCACGCCCGTAGATAATGGCAAACCCGTAGCATTGGTAAGCGTGCCAGAGGTTGGCGTGCCAAGAATAGGCGTAACTAAAGTCGGTGACGTTGATAAAACATTATCACCAGTTCCCGTGCTTGTTGTGACTCCAGTGCCACCGTTTACTACAGGCAAAGCCGTACCGGAATAAGTTATTGCCAACGTGCCAGAGGTTGTAATTGGCGATCCAGAAATGCTAAATACACTTGGCACTGTAGCGGCAACGCTTGTGACTGTTCCTGATCCACTTGCAGTTGAATTTACTGTTTGGTTAGGCCAGGTGCCAGATACCGTCACATTAGTGCCAGCAACAATGCTAGGTGTTGTTGTGCCTGTTCCGCCATTTGCTACCGGCAGCGTACCTGTCACGCCGGTTGTTAACGGCAACCCGGTTGCGCTAGTAAGTATCGCCGCTGAAGGAGTACCAAGGTTAGGAGTTGTCAATGTTGGGCTGGCCTGCATGACAAATGTAGAACCTGTTCCAGTTTGCGCGGCTACTGCTGTTGCATTTCCAGTTGATGTTATTGGGCCTGTCAAATTGGCATTGGTAGCATCATTCCCATTTAATTTTTGAATTGCTTGCAAAATTGAATCTGTTGCTGCAACTGTACCAGCACCAGAAACATAACCAGTTAATACTTTAGCAATTACTGGTGCATTTGTTAACGTAGTAGCATTGCCAACGCTAGTTACATCACCAGTAAGATTTGCATTAATAGTTACTGTTCCAGCCGTTAACCCTGCTGCCGTGCCAGTAATATTTGTTCCAACTAATGCACTTGGCACACCAAGCGCAGGGGTAATTAGCGTTGGTGATGTTGATAACACAACGCTGCCAGTTCCTGTGCTTGTAATAACGCCCGTTCCACCGTTGGCAACTGCTAATGTGCCTGATAAAGTGACTGTTCCAGACGTAGTAATTGGCCCACCCGATGTAGTCAAGCCTGTTGTACCGCCAGAAACATTTACGCTGGTAACTGTGCCAGAACTACTAGCAGTGGAATTAATTGTTTGATTGGGCCATGTCCCGCTAACGGTTACATTTGTTCCTGCAACGATGCTTGGCGTAGTTGTCCCGGTGCCGCCGTTAGCAACTGGTAGCGTGCCGGTAACACCCGTAGTTAAAGGCAGTCCCGTGGTGTTAGTCAGCGTTCCGCTTGCCGGTGTGCCTAATGCGCCGCCAGGTGCTAGATAGTCTGTCCCTGCGGTTGCTGCGCTGATTGCCGTGCCGTTGCCTTTTAGCACGCCAGTGATGCTGGTTGACAAAGTAATTGCAGGCGTTGATGTAGCCGTAGCAACAGTACCAGCCAAGCCATTGGCAGATACTACCGAAACGCTGGTAACGGTGCCAGCAGAGCCACTTGCAGCCGCTGTAAGCCGCCCCTGGGCATCAACAGTTATGTTAGCTGCGGTGTAGTTTCCTGCAATAACAGCGGTGTTTGCAAGGGCTACAGTGCCGCTTGTTGTGATTGGCCCACCTGTTAAACCTGTGCCGGTTGCCACGCTAGTGACTGTCCCGCTGCCGCTGGCTGTTGCATTTACAGTCTGGTTAGGCCAACTGCCTGACACCGTGACATTTGTACCTGCGACGATTGCAGGCGTTGCGGTGCCAGAGCCGCCGTTTGCTACCGGCAATATGCCAGTGACTGCTGTGGTTAATGGCAGGCCGGTTGCGTTTGTTAATACCCCAGATGCCGGTGTACCAAGAGCCGGGGTTATCAAAGTCGGTGATGTATTAAGGACAACTGAGCCTGTGCCGGTACTGGTAGCCACGCCTGTGCCGCCTTGCGCTACCGCAATTTGGCCCGAGATCATTGCTGTTGTGACAACGCCAGTAGAGCCTGTGCCGACAATATTTCCAGAAGTAGCTGGTAAATTAAGCGTTACCGTTGTCGCAGTAGCTGGGCCAACTAAATCGGCAACGCCCCCGAGCGCAGATTCAAATGTAATTTTTCCCATGATTTTTTACGGGCCAATAATTAGTTGAGAAACCGTTAACGCACCTGTGGATGGGTTATATTTTAATTTTGTAGACGATGCGTAGCCGGTTGTCAGATTGCCACTTGTTGCATCAGCAAATAACGGATATCGCACTGCATTTGTTGTGGTGTCGTTTGAGATTGTGGCGTATTGCGTTGACGTGAATCCTGACGGGTTAGTTGCTGCGTAAGCGCCAAGCGCAGTAAGAGCCGTTGCCGCTGATGTTGCTCCTGTACCACCGTTTGCGATTGGCAAAGCCGTGCCCGAATAGCTGATTGCAATGGTGCCTGACGTAGTGATTGGCGAGCCAGCAACCGATAAAAAAGATGGTACTGTAGCGGCAACACTTGTAACCGTCCCGCTGCCGCCACCGCTTGATGCTGCTGTGATTCGGCCCTGGGCATCTACAGTCAGATTTGTTGAGGTGTAGGTGCCAGCAGTTACTGCCGTATTTGCAAGGGCAACCGTGCCCGATGTGGTTATCGGCCCACCTGATAAACCGGTGCCCGTAGCAACAGATGTGACGGTGCCCAAGCCTCCCGCCGTAACCCAATTTGTGTCGTAGTTTGTTGAACTCAATTTAGCAAGCACCTGGCCTACTGTGCCACCAACAACAACGCCTGCGCCTGTGGCACCCGTGGCACCCGTGGCTCCAGTGGCTCCTGTTGCGCCAGTGGCGCCAGTAGCGCCTGCTGCACCCGTTGGGCCAGCCACGCCTCTATCTACCGTGACAATTTGGGTTGTTGGCGGTGTGACAACTACATTGATATTGTTGCCATCGGCAACGCTGACTACTAAGTTTGCCATTAGTTTGTGACTCCATCAGAGCGCACGAGAAACAGCAAGAAAATTATGCTGTCATCAGCAGGCGTGGTGCCAGATGCTGGAAAAGCTATTTTTAGTCTGCCACTGAATCCTACGCAGTTTGTTGCATTGATGTCTAGCTGCGTATCGTTGGATGCCACGCTCCAGGTTGACTCGTCAATCAGCAGGGTAAACGTGCCAGAGGCATTGACACGGTTAGATATCGTTAAAGCAATTGGGCTAGGAGTTGTAACCGTGTAATCGGCAATGTCAAATGTCAACCCGTTGCGGGTGTCAATGATGTTTGTGACTGCTCGGCGCAAAATTGACGCATCAATTGTGGCCCCGGTTAAATCAACTGCAGTGCCAGCCGTGTTGGTGAGCGCAAGATTCCAGTAAGTTTTTTGGTTGTAAACCAACTCGCCAGCAATGATGCTGTTGCTAAAGCCGCTGACTTGCGCCAGGGTATTCTTGTTAAAGATTGCCAAGACTGATTCCCCTTCCTCGGGTAGTGACGCTCCCTACTAACTCGCAGGGCTACGATTCTTGTACTGTAATTCTACCCGCAAAGATAAATGCAAGCAACTTGTTTAACCTCAGTTGACGAAATAAAAGTCACATTTTCTCGTGATTTTGCCACTGTTATGCTTCTAACAATGTCGTCTGGTTGCTTCATACCTTTGCCAGGCATTGAACTTGTTACGATCATATCGCCAATTTGCAGATTGCCACCTTCTCCGCATACGTTAATTTGTCCTTCTCCCAAGGCATTCATCGTAATAACTTTGTGCGTAAGTGCAAGGGATGCTACTTCCGGTTTTGGATTAACGGTTACTATTTCACGTTCGGTTTCTATGCCCATCTCCATGACTGTCTCAATAGTAATTGTTGGATCATCTTTTAAAGCAGCAGGTAAAAATTCAACATCAAGCAGCCGTGAACTTCCTACCAACATTCCTACAACGCCCTTTTGATTTGGGCTGCTGCTAGTTTCCACAAAACATATTGTGTTGCTAAAATTTTTGCGTGCTGCAACTCCGCAATCTATAACAATGTCGCCTTCAGTTATTGTTGCATCTATAGGTATAAGCGCATCGTGCGCCCCAGTAAATGGCCCATAGTTAACGCCTGCCCCGTCTGCATAAAAATCGTAATTTATTGTGGTACCTACAATGCCGCTTGTATTTAAATTTCCTGTAGCGCCACCAAAGCATTGCCCCAAGATTGCGTGACTAGCGCCACCATATGATGCATTACCTCGTCCATAAATGCCGACATTATTGCAAAGGGCATTCATGAATATGCCAGTATAAGCCGCATCGGAATTTGAACTATACATATATCCCGAGCGAATATTTCCACTAAATATATCTCCTATCAACATACTCCCGTAAGTGTGGATAGCCCAATCATTAACAGTAATTCCAGTAATTTGTAATGCAATTGGAACAGCACCCGAACTTTGTCCTAGTCTCATCACAAAACCATTTGTTGATGTCATTGTGTAAGTGTTGGAACTTATTGAACCCGCTGTAATTGTCCCGAGATCGGCGCTAATTGCTGATAGATTGCCAACTTTCAGATTTGACAAATATGGCGTGTTCCAAATTGTTTGATTAGCAACTGGATAGTAAATGCCATCGCTTTGAAACATTGCCTGCGCTGCTCCAGGGGTTTGCACGGCATAAGAAAATGCGGTTGCAGACGTAGGCGAGAAACTGGTTGTGTTTGGCAAACCTGTCCCAGCAATAGTGACTGCCGAGCCGGTGACTGTTGGATTGCCAGCGTATATGGCGTAGCAGATCACTGCGCTGTTGCCTGTGGCACCAGTAGCGCCTGTGCTTCCTGTAGCGCCGTTCTGAGCGATTGCCTGCAGGCTAAAGCCGCTGGCCCATGACACAGTTGTCGTTGTCGTCCCGGCAGATGCTGAGATACTGGTGCTGGCTTGCCAAAGGTAAGTGCTTGCCGTGCCTGGGTTAGCAGGTATTGCCACCGTCCAGCCGTTGCCGCCTGTGTACGATGCGTTAGATGCGGTTGCCCATGTCCAAGTTGAGTTACCGCTTGGGTTGCCTGGCGTGCTGTTTGCCCACTGGTATAGATACACGATTGCGGTTTGCGTGCCGACTGTGCCTGTTGGTGCCCAGACTAGCCCAGAACTTGTGCCGCTAATTTGCGATTGCGAAATATCGTTCGCAGCAATGAAGCCAAAATAATATGTTCCTGCTGGCAATATTAAATTTAAAAATGTAAATGTTGTGCTTGGCGTTAAAGGTGTCGAGGCTGACGAAACAAAAGTATCTAGCAGAGTCCATTGGCTTGCTGTAGGCGAGGAATACGTAGAATAAAACAATGTCAGTCTTGTTGTCCGTCCTATGCTTGGCGTTGTAATTTGGATATCAAATGAGGGTACATTGTTAGTCGGGCGTGATGCGCTAACCACAGGTGCGCTAAGTGCCGAAAAGAAACTTGCAGACGACAGATTGCTGTTTGGTGCTGGGCTGTATTGAGTAATTGCAACATCGTCATAAACGGCAGCGTTGTATTCTGACAATTCTAGACTTGCGCCAAGATTTCCGTCTGGCAACGATATCTCGCTAACTTTCATTGCCCGAAATAACTTAGCACTCCAGCCGTAGCTAGTGTTTGTAATTGACACTACATCGCCAGCATCTAGTTGTATCGCGGGATATGCTGCATTGATGGTGACAATTAAATCTTCTCTGGCCTGCTCAAGCACTCGGTTTGCCAGATAACTAACTTGCACAGACTCGTTTATCAAATCAAAATTGCAAGAAAATTTATTGATCGGCTCGTTGGCATATAGCAAATTAGCAGGGGTTTCTAAATAAACCAAATCCCGCTGATCTCGGTTTACTTTGTTAGGGAATTGCGCTTCAATTTGATTGATTGAATTTGTAATGTCTGTCAGACTGACTTTAATTTCGCCAATGATGTTAGTGTCGTCAAAAGCGTAGGATGTGCTTTCTGCTTTATTGATGACAATTGACCATTTACCAAAAGTTGCGTTATAAGCATTCCAAGAATCGCAGGCCAGCATAATGCGATCAATGTTAGCTAAGACATTTTGCCCCGTGTCTAGGACGCCGTTGATGCGATACCTAGCCTGGGTTGCTGGGTTGCCGCTGCTATTAGTAAAAGTAATCGTCTGATCGGCGTAGGTGTTGAGTGCCGTGGCTGATGCGCTGTCAATCAAACCTGCCACCATGCCGCCGCCGTAAACATCATTGCCCAAATAATCTGCCCAAACATCGCCAGGTTTTGCAACGCCAGTGCCATTTAGATTTTGCGTGACGTTAAAGGTAATTGGCTGTAGATTTGTTGTGCCAGCATCTTGGCTGTAAATA
>Ga0114969_10002126_pt1 | contig 16417 bp, 16 predicted proteins | sample M_130807_MF_Meta_FD_87316 | JGI IMG/M metagenome (GOLD analysis project Ga0114969, IMG submission 87316) | Freshwater microbial communities from Lake Montjoie, Canada to study carbon cycling - M_130807_MF_MetaG | ecosystem: Environmental > Aquatic > Freshwater > Lake | place: Lake Montjoie...
GAAGCCGATGCGTCGGCGCAGGTCGGACCGCTCTGGATCCATCTCCTCGCCGAACACCTTGATGCTGCCCGCGGTCGGGCGCTGCAGGCCCATCATCACGCGGAACGTCGTCGACTTCCCGGCGCCGTTCGGCCCGACCAGGCCGTAAACCATGCCCTTTTCGACGTTCAGGTTCATCGCGTTCAGCGCGATGTACTTGTTCTGGTAGATCTTCGTGAGATCCGTAGCCTCAACGACTTGCATGGGGGGACTCCCTCGGCGGAGCGGCCTGAGGCGACCGGGCTGCCTATCCGGGTGGGCGAGGCGGAAGGATAGCAGCATAGTAGGGGCCATCGGAACCCCCAAACCCACGAGATCTGCACGCCCCCAGAACCGCTCCAAGCCCAATCCCACCTCCAGCGTCCGGAAGACGCCTCAACGGGACTCACTCCGCTTTGCAACGTTCGAGACGGCCCTGAAGGCACCCGCGTACAACTTCGAGGGGGAGGGTCCCACCCGGCGCGGGCAACAGACAAGCCGCAACTAAATCGGCTACGGTTGGCCACCTTCGCCACCAGCCGACGAGGAGCACTCGTGGCCCAGATCGACCGACGGCGCTTCCTCGGGGTGCTTGCTGCGCTCAGCGTCGCCGCCCCTGTGGCGCTGCTGTCGCCGACGCGTGCCGATGCCGCCGACGAGTGCAGCCTCGAGGGCCGCGACCTCGACCCGTACAAGGGCTTCGCCAGCACGCGCCCCGGCAGCGGCGGCCAGTGCACGACCTATGCCGCGCGCCGCTTCGACCAGCTGGCACCGAACCCCGGCGTGAACTGGAGCGGCAACACGGCGACGTGGGCGAACCACGCCGCGTCGGCTGGCTGGGTGGTCGTGGACGACCTGCTTGCCGCGCGGCCCGGCGCGGTCGTCGTCTGGGGCGGCGGTGCGGGCCACGTCGCATACGTCGAGCGCGTCACCACCGAGGGCATTGAGGTCGCCGAGATGAACTGGAGCCAGCAGATGTGCGGCTGGTCCACGCGCTTCCGCACCTCCGCATGGGGACGCGTCGACCGTGCCGCGCTCTCATGGGACGAGGTGCGCACGCGCCTCTGGCACCCATTCGTCGGCTACGTCTACCCGGTGCGCCTCGATGCCCTTCCGGACTAACGCAGTGTCGGATTGACGGCGCGCCGTCAGCGCACCAGCGCGTAGACCAGCTCGTCCGTCGTTTCGCCGAGCTTCGTCACCGCCCCCACCAACCGACCTTCGAGTACATACCCGGCCTTCTCCAGCACCCGTGCCGACGCCGGATTCCAGGCGAACACCCCAGCCCACAGCCGATTGGTGTCGAACGAGGCGAACGCGTACTCCGTCACCGCCGAGGCCGCCTCCGTCGCGATCCCGCGCCCCCAGAACGGCTCCCCCAGCCAGTACCCGATCTCCATCGGCCGGCGATGCACGTCGTGCCCCGGCTCGAGCCCGACCATCCCCACGATCTCGCCATCGACGTCGATACCGAAGTTGTGCGTCTGCGGCTCGTGCCCCTCGCACGTCACCACCCACGACCGAGCAGCCTCGAGCGTGTACGGGTGCGGGAACCGATCGAGCAGGTTCCGCCACACCCGCGGATTGTCTGCATACCGCGCGATCGAGTGCTCATCGCCCGGTCGGATCGGGCGCAGCATGCAGGTCGTCAGTCGCAACTCCGGCATGGCCAATGCCTCCGATCCCGTGTTCCAGGCAGATTGCTAACTTGTCACCATTCGTAACACTCAGCGTGCGCGAGCGTGAGACAGCCTCTAAGCGCTGCCGTACACTTCCGCAATGCAGCGCATCCTTTTGGTCAGCGACGACCCGCAGGTCATCACGACCGCGAACATGGCTGCGCGCGCCAACGGCCACCCCTTCCGCTCCGAGCGGAGCTTGGAGGCTGGCCTGCTCGCCGTCCGCGAATGGCGACCCGCACTGCTCGGCCTCGACCTCGGCGTCGGCATCACCCCCGGCGGCCTCGCCGCAGTGCTGCGTGACTCGGAGATCGCTGACCGCGTCGGTGTCGTCCTCTTCGCCACCCGTGAGCAGCTCACGCTCGTCGGCGCCGGCATCAAGGTCGACGACTTCGTCCTCACACCCCCCGATCCGGAGGAGCTCCAGGTCCGCATGTCTCGAGCCCTCTGGGTGCGCACCGGCGCCGACGAGGGCAACGTCCTCCGTCGCGGCGGCCTCGCCATCGACCTGGAGCGCTACACCGTCAGCGTCGACGGCGACACCGTCGACCTCACCTACAAGGAGTACGAGCTCTTGCGCTTCCTCGCGACCAACGCCGGCAAGCCCTTCACCCGCGAGGCCCTGCTCAACCGCGTCTGGGGCTACGACTACTACGGCGGCTCCCGCACCGTGGACGTCCACATCCGCCGCATCCGCGCCAAGATCGAGCGGCACGAGCCCTTCATCGAGACCGTACGCAACGTCGGGTACCGCTTCCTGGAGGACGGTGCCGGCCGCTCCCTCGCGAGCCTCGGCGAGCAATAACCCTGTCGCGAGCTCCTTCGACTGCTGTCGTCGATAAATCCCCCGTAGTTGTCCACAGCCTCCGAAACGTGTTCGTAACAAACAGGTAATCCGAGGGAAACCGCGTCCCTCTACCTTCCGCAGTGACACGAGTCGAGGCAGAATCTGGCAGCCACCGGGCGGCCACTGTTCCGGCCCTCTGTTCGGCCAATTTTCAGGACTGCGGGCGATCCGTCGGATGGCGGACGCAGGGGAGGCACTGTGACCACACTCCAGGAAGCGCTCGACATGGTGAAGGCGAACGGCATCACCAAGGTCGACCTCAAGGTCTCCGACCTGTTCGGTCGCTGGCAGCACTTCATGCTCCCGGCGCACCGCCTCAACGCCGACCTCATCGCCGAAGGCAGCGGGTTCGACGGCTCCAGCTTCCGCGGCTTCCAGCAGATCCACGAGTCCGACATGCTCCTCATGCCGGACCTCGACACCGCGGCCGTCGACTCGGTCTACCAGACCCCGACGCTCAGCCTCATCTGCGACGTCGCCGACCCGCTGACCCACCAGCCGTACAGCCGCGACCCGCGCAACGTCGCCAAGAAGGCCGAGGCCTACCTCAAGACCACCGGCATCGCCGACACCTCGTTCTGGGGACCGGAGCTGGAGTTCTTCCTCTTCGACGACGTCCGCTACCAGCAGGGCCAGAACTCGGCCTTCTACTTCGTCGAGTCCGTCGAGGCTGCGTGGAACACCGGCCGCGACGAGTCGGCCACCGGCGGCAACATGGCCTTCAAGATCGCCAGCAAGGAGGGCTACGCGCCCGTCCCGCCGTTCGACACCCTCGTCGAGATCCGCAACGAGATCGTTGACGCGCTCGAAAGCGTCGGCGCCGAGATGGAGATCCACCACCACGAGGTCGCCACTGCTGGTCAGTGTGAGCTCGCCATGCTCTTCGGCACGCTCACGCAGCAGGCCGACCGAGCCCAGTGGTACAAGTACTTCACCCGCAACATCGCCAAGAAGCACGGCAAGGTCGCCACGTTCATGGCGAAGCCGATCTACGGCGACAACGGCACCGGCATGCACACGCACCAGTCGCTGTGGAAGAACGGCGAGCCGACCTTCTACGACAGCAACGGGTACGCCGGCCTGTCGCAGACCGCGCGCTGGTACATCGGCGGCCTGCTCCGCCACGCGCACGCCGTGCTGGCGTTCGCGGCGCCGACGACCAACTCGTACAAGCGACTGGTCCCGCACTACGAGGCGCCCGTGAACCTGGCGTACTCCATGCGCAACCGCTCGGCCTCCGTCCGCATCCCGACCTACTCGATGTCGGCCAAGGCCAAGCGCATCGAGTTCCGCCCGGCGGACGCGACTGCCAACCCGTACCTCGCGTTCAGCGCGATGCTGATGGCTGGCCTCGACGGCATCCAGAAGCAGATCGACCCGGGTGACCCGCTCGACCGCAACATCTACGACCTCCCGGCCGAAGAGGCAGCGAAGATCCCAACCGTCCCCGGTTCGCTCGACGCGGCCCTCGACGCCCTTGAGAAGGACCACGAGTTCCTCCTGCAGGGCGGCGTCTTCACCCAGGACGTCATCGACACCTGGCTGGAGTGGAAGCGTGCTGAGGCGCAGGAAGTTCGCCTCCGCCCGACTCCGTACGAGTACGAGCTGTACTTCAACGGCTAATCCGTAGGCACGGCCCGCGAGTAACACCAATGGCCCCGGGCAACCGGGGCCATTGCTTGCATCGAGTACACACACAGCACAAGACGACGGAACTTCACGAAGCGCGCACGTCCACAGCGCCACACGCACCACGCGCTGGGTTAGGATCGCAGCATGGTAGACGTAGACCTCGACTCCCAACAGCACGTCATCCGCGCCTGCCGCGAGCTCGACGTGAAGTTCATCCGCCTCTGGTTCACTGACATCCTCGGCGTGCTCAAGTCCGTCGCGATCACCGTCGAGGATCTCGAGCACGCGCTCGCCGACGGCATCACCTTCGACGGCTCGTCGATCGAAGGCTTCGCTCGTCGCGACGAGTCCGACATGACGGTGCTGCCCGACCCGGCCACCTTCCAGGTGCTGCCGTGGCGGCCGCGCGACAACGCCACGGCGCGCATGTTCTGCGACGTGCTCAAGGCCGACGGCACGCCGTTCGAGGGCGACCCGCGCAACATCCTCAAGCAGCAGATCCGCCGAGCAACCGCTGCCGGCCTCACCTGCTACGTCTCACCAGAGATCGAGTTCTTCTACTTCCGTGACTCGCACGGCACCGATCCCATCGACGCCGGCGGCTACTTTGACCTCACGCCGCTCGACTCCGGCTCCGACCTGCGCCGCGAGACCGTGCTCACGCTCGAGGAGATGGGCATTCCCATCGTCCTCAGCCACCACGAGGCGGCACCCGGCCAGCACGAGATCGACCTGCGCTACACCGACATGCTCACCATGGCCGACTCGATCATGACGTACCGCCTGGTCGTCAAAGAGGTCGCGATGCGCCACGGCGTCTACGCGACCTTCATGCCCAAGCCGCGCACCGACCAGAACGGCTCCGGCATGCACCTCCAGCTCTCGCTGTTCCGAGGTGAGGAGAACATCTTCGCCGACGCGACATCGGAGAGCGGCCTGTCGCCCGTCGGCCGTCAGTACATGGCCGGCCTGCTCAAGCACGCGCCCGAGATGATGCTCGTCTCCAACCAGTGGGTGAACTCGTACCGCCGCATCGTGCCGGGCTTCGAGGCGCCGACGCACGCCACATGGTCAACACGCAATCACGCCGACCTGCTGCGCGTCCCCTCGCACAACCCCGGGCGCCCCGACACCGCGCGCATCGAGTTCCGCGTGCCCGACTCCGCCGCGAACCCCTACCTGCTCTTCGCCGCGACCCTCGCTGCCGGCATGCAGGGCATCGAGTCGCAATACACGCTCCCGCCCGCCTTCGAGCGCGCCGTCGACCAGACCTCGGAAGCCGAGCTCGCTGCGCTCGACATCGCGCCGCTCCCCGCCTCCCTCGGCGAGGCCATCCCCGTCTTCGCAAACTCCGAGCTCATGAAGAGCGCCCTCGGCGACCACATCGTCGACTCCCTCGTCCAGAACAAGCGCCAGGAATGGGACCAGTTCCGCCGAGAAGTCACCGAGTACGAAGTGCGTCGCTACCTCGGCAACCTCTAGGAGCAGCGTTGGAGACCATCCTCAAGACACTGTGCGATCGAATCGAGATCGCCGGGAACGGCAAGGTCTCCATCCACGGCATCATCGACCAGATCGAGGCACAGTCGTTCCCCGCGAAGCATCCAAACCTCGGCATCGCCGTGAAGGTCGAATACGGCCCCAACGAGGTAGGACGTGAGGTTGCGATCAACCTCGACCTCGTGATGGAAGACGGTGGAAAGTTCACCGTCCCCAACATCATGAAGCGCGAATTGCCACCACCAGCCGAACCGGGACGCCCAGCGTTCTGGACATGTGCCTTCAACCTGCCCAACCTCACCCTGCCGACTCCGGGTCGATATCAGTTCGTGATCAGAATGAACACGCGGATCGCAGCCGAGATTCCGCTCTTCGTCGTTCAGGCCCCGTAGTCCCGATCTCGAATCTCGGTGTGGCTGAACCCACGCCCCTCGTTCGATCGGTTCATGAGCTATGACGCTGCGCGCATCGATCAGCGAGCCCTGCTGAGGTCGAGGGGCGAAGCCCCTCACAAGGGCGGGCGGGTGGGCACAATACTGTCCGGGCACGGCGGGCGCAGCCCGCACCGTGCCCCGGCCTCGAGCGCAGCTCGAGCCGTCCGACAGCCGAGCACCGCACACAAAACGAAGCCCCGCTCTCGCGGGGCCTCGCCACAACTCGCAACGTTCGAGGTCTGCGCTACGCCCGGCGATGAGCCGCCAGGCGAAGAACCTTAAGCGCGGAACAGCGCCTTCGCCGCGTTGTCCGCAGCCACCGCCAGCGGCGCCACATACAGGCCCACCACCACGATCCCGGCCAGCAGCACCGACGTCACCAGCAGCGAGCTCGGCGACATCGACCAACGCTCCAGGCGCACGCTCGGCTCCGTCGCGATCGGCAGCTGCGAACCGTCCGGCAGCACCACATACATCTGCCGAATCACCTTCAGGTAGTAGTACAGCGAGACCGTGCTCATGATCACCGCCAGCGTCACCAGCCAGAGGTAGCCACCGCTCGCCGCCGCCTGGAACAGCATGAACTTCGTCGTGAAGCCCGCGAGCAGCGGCATGCCGCTCAGCGACAGCAGACCAGCCGCCAGCACCATCGCTAGGAACGGATTCGTCTCCGCCAGACCGTGCAGCCCCGAGATCTCCTCAGTGCCGCTGTGGTTGTAGAACGCGATCACGCCCATGAAGACGGCGAGGTTGGTCACGAGATAGCCGCCCATATGCAACAGCAGCGCCGAGGCCGACACGTCGGACATCGTCACCACCGCCATCAGCATGTAGCCGACCTGCGCGATCGAGGAGTACGCCAACAGGCGCTTGAGGTTGTGCTGCTGCAACGCGATCAGGTTGCCCACCACCATCGTGGCGACGGACAGCACTGCGATCGTCGTGCGCCACTCGCCGATCACCGGCAGGAACGGGCCCGAGAACAGTCGCAGGATCAGCGCGAACGCCGCAGCCTTCGAGGTCGCCGACAGGATCGCAGTCACCGGCAGCGGAGCGCCTTCATAGGCGTCCGGCGTCCACATGTGGAACGGCACCGCTGAGGCCTTGAAGCCCAGGCCCGCGATCACCATCACGAGGCCGAGCACGAGCGGCATCCGCAGCCCCTCGACGTGCTCGAGGTTCTTGGCGATCTCGACGTAGCTCGTCGAGCCAGCCGCGCCATAGATCAGGCTCAGCCCGTACAGCAGTATCGCCGACGCGAGACCACCGAGCAGCACGTACTTCAGACCAGCCTCGCCCGACCGCGGGTCGCTCTTCGCGAGCGAGACCGCGACGTACAGCGAGAACGACAACAGCTCGATGCCCACGTAGGCGGTCAGCAGCTCGCGCGCGCCCGCCATGAAGGAGGCGCCCACTGTCGCGAACAGCAGCATCGTGTAGAACTCGCCCTGGTGGCGGATGTTCTTCGACACGTACTCGTGCGAACCAATCACCACGACGATCAGCGTCACCGCGAACAGCACGCGGAAGAACGCCGTAAACGCGTCCACCGCGAAAATGCCCGCAAACTCCGAAATCATCGAGCCCGCCGCAGCGCCGGTCGCGCCGTACAGCGCAGCCCCGAACACCGTCAGCCACGGCAGCAGCTGCCGCTCGGACTTCAGCTCACTGCGGAATGCATCCGCGAGCAGAATCACCATGCCGGCCAGCGCGAGCAGGAACTCCGGCACCAGCAGCGAGTAATCGAGGTTCACAGCGAGACCCCCGGAATCGTCTGCGCCAACGTCGTCGAGATGCGCTCGACCCACGGTGACGGCCACAGGCCCATCGCCAGGATCGACAGCACAAGCACCGTCGCGCCTGCGCGCTCGGCCCATGTCACATCACGCAACATGTCCCAGCGCGTGTTGAACTCGCCAAAGAACATCTGCGACATCATCCGCAACAGGTACGTCGCCGTGATCGCCGCCGTCAGCACCGCGAGGCCACCGACGATCGGGTAGGCGCGGAACGCGCCCACGAAGATGTGCAGCTCCGCCACGAACCCCGACAGACCGGGCAGTCCGAGCGACGCGAGCGATCCAATCACGAAGAAGATCGCCCACATCGGCATGCGATGCGCCAGACCCGAGAAGTTCGGGATGTCGCGGTTGTGCGACTGGTCATACATCGCACCGATCAGCAGGAAGAACAGCGCCGTCATTACCCCGTGCGCAAACATCTGCAGCACCGAGCCGGTCATGCCGATCACGTTCATCGTCCCGAGGCCCATGAACACGTAGCCCATGTGCGACACCGAGGAGAAGCCCGACATCAGCTTGAGGTCCGTCTGACGTAGCGCCGAGATCGCACCGTACAGGGCTGCCGTGATGCCGACCGTGATCAGCGCCGGGCCCCAGAACTGCGCGCCTTCCGGCAGGATCTGGATCCCCAGGCGAATGATCGCGAAGGCACCGACCTTCATCAGCACGCCCGCATGCACCATCGAGACCGCCGTCGGCGCCGAGGCGTGACCGTCCGGCGACCAGGAGTGGAACGGGAACATCCCGCCCAGGGTGCCGCAGCCCAGCGCGATCATCGGGAAGAAGATGATCTGCATCTCGCGGCTGTAGTGCGCGGTGTAAAGGCGAGTCAGGTCGAACGACCCGATGTTCGCCTCGGTGAAGATGGCGAAGATGCCCGTGAAGATCAGGATCGATGCTGCGACCAGCATCATCATCAGCTTCATCGCGCCGTATTCCTTGCGCGTGGAGCCCCAGATCGCGATCAGCATGTACATCGGCAGCACGGCCGTCTCGTACATCAGGAAGAAGAAGAACAGGTCGAGGCTGACGAATGTCCCGTACACGCCACCCACGACGATGTACAGCAGGATGAAGAAGTCCTTGGTGCGCTGCTGCACCTTCCACGACACCCACGTCCCGGCCATCACGATGATGCCCGTCAGCAGCACCATCGAGGCGGCGATGCCGTCGATGCCAACTTTGATCTGAATGCCGTGCTCACCCAGGAAGCCGACGTTCTGCAGCCAGTCCCAGGCCAGCACGCCCTGGAACTGCTCAGTGCTGCGCCAGTCGTAGCGCTGGAACACGTACACCGAGAGCGCGAACATCACGAAGCTCGACAGCCCGGTGATGGCGATGATCGCGGTGCGCTCGCGCGAGGGCGTGAGCATCAGCAGCAGCGCCGCCACGAACGGCAGCCCCGTCAAAATCAGCAGGATGTACCCGTCGGACGTTGACATCAGTCCCCCTGTCAGGCCGACCGGAATGCCATGACAGCGAGGACGACAACGCCCACTGCCATCGCCAATGCGTAGTTCGGGATTCGGCCCGTCTGGAGGAACTTCAGACGCATGCCAAACCAACCAATGAGCTGCGAGCCGCCGTCGACCCCGGACTCGTTCACCACGTGACGCTCGAACGCCGCGACGATGCCGCCGAGGCCGAGCACGACGCGGTCGATGATCCCCTGGTACAGGTCGTCGATGTAGTACCGATTGACGAGCAACGCGTGCAGCTCAGGCGCCCACGCTCGAGCGCGCACCGCACGCTGGGCGTCGCCCCACCAATACGCGAACCCAATGCCGATGCCGGCCAGCGACATGCCCACGGCCGTCGCGGCGAACACCGGGTCGAAGTGGAAGAGCTCAGGCTCCTCCGTGTACACGGTCTCGAGGATGCCACCGGGGAACCCGAGCGCCGCACCGACGCTGTGGAACACCACGAACCCGGAGAAGACCGCCAGGATCGACAGGAACACAAGCGGGCCGGCCATGGTCCAGCCGGACTCGTGTGCGTGCTCGTACGCGTGGTGGTCCTTGGGCTCGCCCCAGAAGGTGAGCAGCACCACACGCGTCGTGTAGATAGCGGTGAGGATCGCCGTCGCGGCCAGCACGACGTACGCGAACGGCGCGTCGTGCATCGCTGTGTGCAGGATCTCGTCCTTCGACCAGAACCCGGCGAACGGAATCACACCGGCCAGCGCGAGGCTGCCGATGCAGAACGTCCACGTCGTAATTGGCAGCTTCTTCCGCAGCCCACCGAGGTGTTCCACGGTCTGCTCGTGCGTCGCGTGAATCACGGAGCCCGAGCCAAGGAACAGCAGCGCCTTGAAGAACGCGTGCGTCAGCAAGTGGAACATCGCCACGCCCACCGCACCCATGCCGAGCGCCACGAACATGAATCCGAGCTGAGACACCGTCGAGAACGCCAGTACGCGCTTGATGTCGTTCGAGACCAGACCCATCGTCGCCGCCATCACCGCGGTGATCAGGCCCGTGTACAGCACGACCTCGCGCGCCGCCGGCACCACATCGAACACCGGCATCATGCGCGCCACAAGGTACACACCGGCGACAACCATCGTCGCGGCGTGGATCAGCGCGCTGACCGGCGTCGGACCTTCCATCGCGTCCGGCAACCAGACGTGCAGCGGGAACTGCGCCGACTTGCCGACCGCGCCGAGGAAGAGGAACAGCATCGAGACGGTGAGGTACGTCGAGTTGAACCCGCCGTGCTCCGCAAACTCGATGATCTGCTGAATGTCGAACGTACCGGCCTCGCGCCACAGCAGCACGATGCCGATCAGCAAACCGACGTCACCCACTCGAGTGGTGATGAACGCCTTCTTGGCCGCCTCCGCCGCCGACTGTCGCTCCCAGTAGAAGCCGATCAGCAGGAACGAGGCGAGCCCGACGCCTTCCCAGGCGAAGTAGAGCTGCAGCAGGTTGCCGGACAGCACCAGCGTGAGCATCGCCGTGACGAACAGCGACAGCGCCGCGAAGTACCAGCCGTAGCGCTCCTCGCCGCGCATGTAGCCCGTCGAGTAGATCGCCACCATCAGTGCCACCGTCGTGACCACCACGATCATCACCACGGTGATCGAGTCGACCCACGTGCTGAACTGAATGTGGAACAGGCCGTCGCCGATGTTGATCCAGTCGAACGCGAAGGCGTTGGCGCCATTCGGCGCGAACACGCCCTCGTGGAAGTACTTCGTGAAGTCCGCCGCGATCCCGAGACCGAGCAGCCACACCGCGAGGAAGCCGAGCACGACCAGGAAGTCGCCACCACGCGGCAGCATCTTCCAGGTGAGGGCCAGGAGCACAAAGATCGATGCCGGGATCGCAATCAAGATCCCAGCCATAGCCATGCTCATCAGCAGTCCCCCTCGACTACCACTTGAGCGTGCTGGCCTCATCTACGTTCGCGGTGGACCGCTCGCGATAGATGCGCAGCACGATGCCCAGCGCCAGGCCGACTTCGGCCGCAGCGATGGTGATGACGAAAATCGCGAAGATTACACCCGTGAACAACTTGGCATCGAGGTACGACGCGAAGGCAACGAAGTTGATCGACACCGCAGCGAGCATCAGCTCCACCGCGATCAGAATCAGGATCGCCGAGCGACGCACCAGCACCCCGTAGAACCCGAGGGCGAACAGCACACCGGACAGCGCGAGGTAGTGATTCAGCGAGATCACGCGGCGTCACTCTCTTCCGTGTCACGTCGCGCAATCGCGATCGCGCCAACCAGCGCGACCAGCAGCACCAGCGACGCCACTTCGAACGGCACACCGTAGTCGCGATACAGCCGCGTACCAATGTCCCGGAACGACACCACCGTGGTGATCGTCGCGTCCCATGACGCGCCGACCATCGCACTCACCATCACGATGCCCATGATCAGCGCGACCCCGAAGCCAAACGGCTTCTGCGAGCCGTCGACGACAATGGGGTCGTCAGAAGCGTTAGTCATCATCAGCGCGAACAGCAGCAGGATCGCTACGCCGCCGCCGTACACCAGCACCTGCACCAGCGCGAGAAACTCGCTCGCCAGCAACAGGAACATGCCCGCAACGCCCATCGCAGCAACGACGAGCGACAGCGCCGCGTGTACGACGTTGTTCGAGGTCACCGAGCCGATCGCTCCGACCAGGATCAGGCCCGCGAGCAACCACCAGACCACCTCGGCGCCGCTGATACGGCCCATCAGACCGAGCAACGACAGCGCGACGATGTACGGCAGACCGATGGCGGAAGCCATGATCGTGCCCGTGACGATCGTCCGGTCCAGCTGCGCCGGGAGCGGCATGCGGTTCAGCACTATTCGTTCACCCAGGGCTTCAGCTCACCGTTGCGGTGCTCGGAGAGCAGCATCGGCAGGTCCTGCACGAGGTCAGCACGGTCGTATACCGACTTCTCGTGACCTTCCCACGTGTTGTTCATCGTGATCGCGTCGAAGTTGCAGACCTCGACGCAGATGTTGCATCGCATGCAACGGCCGTAGTCGATCCAGAACTTGTCGATGATCTTGCGGCGTGAGGACTCGCCACCCACGGACTTGTGGGCCGGGTTGTCCTTCATCAGCACCGTCATGCACTCCACCGGGCACGCGCGCTCACACGCGTGGCAGCCGGTGCAAAACGGCTCATGTACTTCCTTGTCCCACAGCAGCACCGGGAACGCGCGGTCGCGCTCCGGCAGCTCCTTGTGGGTCTCGGGGTACTCGCGGGTGACGGGCTTTCGAGCAAACGTCGAAAGCGTCGTCGCCATGCTCTTCAAGATGCCCTTCATCGTGCCGCCTCACTTCGCGAGATCAGCACCGGCCGCGGACGCGGTCGAGTGACACTGCGATTGATAGCCGAGGCGACGAACAGCACGCCAGCCGCGCTGCACACCGCCAGCAGTGTGTGCGACATGCCATACGGCAGGTCGTACACCAGGATGAGTCCATTCACCATGATCTGCGCGAACGAGACCGGCAGCAGCAGCTTCCAGCTGAATGACATCAGCTGGTCGATGCGCAGGCGCGGGAACGACGCGCGAGTCCAGATGACCACGAAGATGATCGCGCCGGCCTTCACCACCGTCAGCAGAATCTGCCACGGCAGGCCCAGCTGCTCGCCGAGCGGCCACGCGCTACCACCGAGGAACACCGCGGCGCCGAGCAGCGCCATGATGAACATCGAGGCGTACTCAGCCAGAAAGAACATCGACCAGCGGATGCCGCTGTATTCGACGTAGGGACCACCGACGACCTCGGACTCACCGACCGGAATGTCGAACGGCGGGCGGTTCATCTCCGCGAGCATGCAGATGAAGAACATCAGGAACGGCAGCGGCTGCCACACGATGTTCGGCACCACCGCTTGCCCGCGCACGATCTCACTGATGTTCAGCGAGTCGGCGACCATCGCCACCGCGATCAGCGCCATCACCAGCGGCAGCTCGTACGAGATCGACTGCGCGACGGCGCGCAGCGCACCCAGCATGGCGTAACGGTTGTCCGAGGCCCAACCGGCCATCACCCAGCCGATGATGTTCACCGACGAGACAGCCAGGATGTAGAACAGCCCGAGGTCGAGGTCGCGCACGGACCAGGCCAGCGCGAACGGGACCACGACAAACCCGAGGAAGGTCGGGACGAACACGAGGAACGGCGCCAGCTCGAACACCCACGGGTCGGCGTTCGTCGGGCGGACGTCTTCCTTCGCAACGAGCTTCAGCGCGTCCGCGACCGACTGCAGCAGACCCATCGGGCCAGTGCGCGTCGGGCCGAGGCGCTGCTGGAAGCGAGCCAGTACCTTGCGCTCGATGTAGATCAGCCCCATGACCACCACGGTCATGACGCCAACGATGATCAGCACGCGGATCAGCGCGTCGAGTGCGACCGGCAGGCCGAACAGCGTGCTCATCGGTCCACCTCGCACAGCACGATGTCCATCGAGCCAAGCGCGAGCACCGCGTCGGCCACGTACTGGCCGATCGACATGTCACGCAGCGATTGCAGGTTCGCGAAGCACGAAGAGCGCACCTTCAGGCGGTGCGGGCGGTTGCCGCCCTTGCTCACCATGTAGATGCCGAACTCGCCACGCGGCGCCTCGGTGCGGATGTAGACCTCGCCCGGCGGCGTGCGCAGCATGCGCGGCATACGCTCCGGCTGAATCGGGCCGGGCTGCAGCTTGGTCAGGCACTGCTCGACGATGCGCACCGACTGGCGCATCTCTTCGATGCGCAGGCACCAGCGGTCGTACACGTCGCCGTTCTGGCCGACCGGAATGTCGAACTCAACCTGGTCGTAGAACAGGTACGGCTCGTCCCGCCGCACGTCCATGGCAACGCCACTCGCGCGCAGCACGGGGCCAGTCGTGCCCCAATCGATCGCCTGTTCCTTCGTCAGCACGCCAACGCCCTGCGTACGTGCCTTGAAGATTTCGTTGTTCGTGACCAGACCGTCGACGTCCTTGATGCCCTGTCGCGACAGCGCGAGCACCTGGTGCACACGCTCGACGAAGTTGTCCGTCACCTCCCAGGCGAGACCGCCCGGGCGGAAGTACGCGTACATCAACCGGTCGCCCGTGATCTCCTCGAACAGGTCGAGGATCTCCTCGCGCCAGCGGAACGCGTAAATGAACGAGGTGCCGAACACGCCGGCATCAGCGCCGAACGCGCCAGTGAACATGAAGTGACTCGAGAGGCGGTTCAGCTCGCAGAGGATCATGCGGATCCACTGCGCGCGCTCCGGCACCTCGATATCCATCAGCTTCTCGACGGCCATCACGTAGGCCAGCTCAGCATTGAACTGCGCGAGGTACTCCGTGCGGTCCATGAAGCCGATGCCCTGACGGAAGTCCATCGTCTCCGACAGCTTCTCGGCGCCACGATGCATGTACCCGATGTGCGGAATCAGGTCGCGCACGATCTCGCCGTCGACGGCCAGCACCATGCGGAACACACCGTGGGTCGCAGGGTGCTGCGGCCCCATGTTGATCATGATGTCCTGGACCTCGAACTCGTGGTTCGAGTTGGGCTGGAGAGCGTTCGTCATCGCTATTCCTCCACGCCCCAGGCGATGCCCTCGCCCTGCAGCACTTCGATCTCCGCCAGCGGGTGGTCCTTCCGCAGCGGGAACGTGTCGGTCATGTCCTCAGGCATCAGCAGCGTCCGAGGATCCGGGTGGCCGCGAAAGCGCACACCGAACATCTCGGCGGCTTCGCGCTCGTACCAGTTCGCGGCACGCCACACCGTGGTCGCCGTGTCGACGAACAGGTCGTTCGCGTCGAGGTGCACCTTCACCGTCACGTTGTGACGCTTCGTCGTCGAGTACAGGTGATAGACGACGTCCATCCCCTCAGCCTCGTTGTCGACGCACGTCAGGCAGCGCAGGTAGTCGAACGCGAGAGCCTCGTCAGCCTTCAGCGCCTTCAGCCCGCGCACCACTTCATCGCGCGGAATCGACACGATCACGTCGAGCACAGCACGTTCCGCCGAGGCAGTGATGCCTGACAGCGCGCGGTCTACTTCAGACCAGATCGTGCCGGACAGCGTTCGCTCCGGCGCAGCACCTTCGGTCGTCATCGTCCGGTAGCCGCCCGCTCTTCCATGATCTTTTCCTGCAGTGCCAGGAAGCCATCGAGCAGCGCCTCGGGGCGCGGCGGGCAGCCGGGCACGTACACGTCGACCGGAATCAGCTTGTCGACGCCCTGCACCACGCGGTCGTACCGCGTGTACGGGCCGCCGTTGGTGGCGCACGCGCCCATCGAGATCACCCACTTGGGGTTCGGCATCTGCTCGTAGAGCAGCTTCACCGCCGGGGCCATCTTCTTGGTCACCGTGCCGGCCACGATCATCACGTCGGACTGGCGCGGCGACGGCCACGGCACAATCCCGAAGCGGTCGAGGTCGTAGTGGGACATGTAGGTCGCGATCATCTCGATCGCGCAGCACGCCAGACCGAAGGTCATGGGCCACAGCGACGACTTCCGCGAAGCGGCAATCACGAGGTCCGCCGGCACCTGCAGGATGCCCGGGAGCACCGCGCGGTACAGCGCCTTGCCCGGCACCACCTCAACAGGGGTCAGCCGAGGCGCCTCGTTCGGGTGCTCCAGCGGCAGCGGGCTCGGGCTCCCCGGCAGCACCGGGGACTGGGGGGCGACGACCGGAGCGTCGGGTAGACCCGTCTCAGTGACGTTTACTGCCATCGCAGGGCTCCCTTCTTCCACGCGTAGGCGAGCCCGGCGGCCAGGATGCCGACGAACAGCACCATCTCGTAGTACGCCATGGGCCCGATGGCCACATACGACAGCGCCCACGGGAAGATGAAGACCGCCTCGACGTCGAAGATGATGAAGAGGATCGCGTACAGATAGAAGCGCATGCCCACGTTGGTCTGGGCACGCTTGATCGGCAGCATGCCGCACTCGTACGAGGTGCCCTTGGACTTCTCGACGGAGAACGGAGCGAGCAGTCGGTTACCGACCAGCGCCGAAATAACGAGGATGAAACCGGCGATCGTGGCGAGGA
>Ga0114969_10002129_pt1 | contig 16391 bp, 10 predicted proteins | sample M_130807_MF_Meta_FD_87316 | JGI IMG/M metagenome (GOLD analysis project Ga0114969, IMG submission 87316) | Freshwater microbial communities from Lake Montjoie, Canada to study carbon cycling - M_130807_MF_MetaG | ecosystem: Environmental > Aquatic > Freshwater > Lake | place: Lake Montjoie...
AGCCTATATTCGACTTAGAAAGCCTCTTTCTTATTATCTTCAAAAAAGAGGGTCGGTTACCTACGGATTAAATAAATTATACCTCTTGATGGAAAAACAGCACAATCGTGGACAAGATGGTGCGGGTATAGCTACACTTAAATTAAATATAGAACCAGGCAATCCTTTCTTATATCGATTACGTAGTAATGCGCAACAACCTATTGCCGATATATTTTATAAAATAGGATTAGAAATACAAGAGCTAGAAAAGTTTCAACCAGATATTGCGAAGCATCCTGGATTAATGAAAGGGCATTTACCTTTTATGGGTGAAATTTTATTGGGTCATTTGCGTTATGGAACCCAAGGAAAAAACAATCTTGAATTTTGTCATCCTTTTATTAAGCGCAACTTAGTGCCAGGTAAAAACTTGGCATTAGCAGGTAATTTCAATTTAGTGAACACGGATGAATTATTTGAACATATTAAATTAGATCCAGGTCCTTTTGAAAAACAAAGTGATTTAGCGGCCATGATGGAAGTAATTCATCATTTTTTAACTAACGAAGAATCTATCAATCCTAACAATCCCAATATTGCAGATGTGTTAAAGAAGGCGGTGCCTTTATTTGATGGAGGCTTTACAGTGGGTGGTTTGGTAGGTAATGGCCATAGCTTTATTTTAAGAGATGCTCATGGTATCAGACCCGCTTATTATTATATCGACGACGAAGTGATTGTAGCAGCCAGTGAGAGAGCGGCTATCAGAACTACTTTTAATGTAGGAGAAAATGAAGTGTTGGAACTCATGCCTGGACAAGCCTTGCTAGTGGATGACAAAGGCGATTACAAAATCGAACAAATTATTGAACCTAAAGAAAGACGTGCTTGTTCTTTTGAAAGAATTTATTTTTCTAGAGGAAGTGATGAAAAAATTTATAGAGAAAGAATAGCCTTGGGTAATCATTTAAGTCAAATTGTTTTAGAGCGCATTGGCAATGATTTAAAAAATACAATTTTCTCTTATATTCCCAATACAGCCGAAGTAGCATTTTATGGTTTAGTAAAAGGGATGGAGAAATACTTAAATAAAATTAAAGTAGAAAGAATTTTAAGTTGGGGGAATGATGTGACTGAAGAGAAGTTGGAGGCCATGATTAATCGTAAGATTAGACAAGAAAAAATTGCCATTAAAGATGTAAAATTACGCACTTTTATTACCGAGGATACTAATAGAAATGAAATGGTGCAACACGTGTATGATATTACTTATGGTACTGTGCGCAAGGATGAAGATACCTTAGTCATTATAGATGATAGTATTGTAAGAGGCACCACTTTGAAAGAGAGTATTATAAGAATGCTGTCTCGCTTAGGTCCTAAAAAAATAATTGTAGTTTCTTCTGCCCCTCAAATTAGATACCCCGACTGTTATGGCATTGACATGAGTAAGATGAACGACTTTATTGCCTTTAGAGCGGTGATTGCCTTATTGAACGAGAAGGGTATGACTAATGTTATCGACGAGTCGTATCAAAAAATTATTGCCTTAGAAGCTTCTAATGAATTACATACTGAAAATGTAGTACGTCAATTGTACAAGCCCTTTACCCCTGAACAAATTTCGGATAAAATTGCACAGTTAATTACCCCTGAAGATATTAAAATACCGGTTGAAGTTATTTATCAAACTATTGAAGCCTTACATGATTGTTGCCCTACCAATACCGGGGATTGGTACTTTACAGGGAATTATCCAACACCTGGTGGCAATAAGGTTTGCAATAAAGCCTTTAAAAATTATGTAGAAGGGAAAAATGTAAGAGGTTATTAGTTATACTCTATAACAAATAGCGTTAATATTCATACCCGCACCCACGGAAGCAAAAATCACTACCTCTCCTTTGTTTAATTGGTGCTCCTTGTATTTGCCATGTTTGACCATATCGTATAAAGTAGGAATGGTGGCCACTGAGCTATTGCCTAAATCATGAATGCTCATGGGCATGATATTGGCAGGAATGTCTTTAATACCATATAATTTAAATAAGGCCTTGATAAAACCTTCGTCCATTTTTTCATTGGCTTGGTGCAAAAAGAATTTTTTTACCTCATGAATATCTACCCCTGCTTTTTCGATACACTCTTTCATGGCAATAGGCACATTCTTAATGGCATACTCATATACTTTACGGCCCTTCATCTTAATGTATCTAGTGGCTTCTTCTCCTTCTGGATGGTAGGACTTACCTAAGTACAAGAAATAGGTTTCATCCATGCAATGGCTTTGCACACTGCTAGCGAGTATGCCACTTACTTCATCTGTTGAATTTTCTACAATACAAGCACCGGCACCATCACTAAATATCATGCTGTCTCTATCGTGTGGGTCCACCACGCGACTCAAGGTTTCAGCGCCAATGACCAAACATCTTTTTGCTAAACCAGATTTAATAAAGGAATCGGCTTGAATCACGCCCTGAATCCAACCTGGACAACCAAATAATATATCATAGGCTACACAGCTTGGGTTGCGAATACCTAATAAATTTTTAACCCTGGAAGCAATGGCTGGAATGGTATCCGATTGTATGGTACCCGCTATTACATTGCCAAAATTATGTGCAACAATAATTTGATCAATGGTTTCTGGATCAATGCCTGCGTCTTTGATGGCTAGTTCAGCGGCCTTAGTGGCTAAGTCGGAAGTGTTTACATTTTTTTCTGCATACCTTCTTTCGTAAATGCCAGTAATGTCTTTGAATTTTTCAAATATTTCGGCATTAGGGGTATTAATTTTTATACCATCTTCTCCATAAAAACTATGGGCATCAAAAGCGCTATTGGAGATGACCACTCCAGGAATATAACTGCCCGTGCCAGTAATTATTGTAGCCATTTTACTAAGTTAGGTATTTTAAAATAAATCTAAAGGTATTTGTCCCCTTTGTGACGTTTTACTTCTGCCACATATTCTTTGATAGATTGTTCTTTTTCTTTGCTGCAAATAAGCAAAACATCCTTGGTGTCTACGATAATAAAATCATCCACACCTTGAACCACCACTAATTTATCTTTAGGTGCATTGATCATACATTTGGTTGCATCAATCACAATCACATTATCAGAAGCTACTGCATTGCCAAAATAATCTTTTTCCATATTGTCATAAGCACTATTCCAAGTACCTAAATCGCTCCACCCAAAAGAGGAAGGTAGTACATACACATTATCAGCTTTTTCCATAATAGCAATATCAATAGAAATATTAACGCATTGAGGATAAATTTTTTCTATTGATTTTTTTTCTTTGGGGGTATTGAAATTTTCTTTTTCCTGATCAAATAATTCAAACATTTCAGGCTGGTATTTTTCAAAAGCTTTTAATATAGTACTTGCTCTCCAGGCAAAAATGCCCGCATTCCATAAAAAGTCACCACTGGCTAAAAAAGACTCCGCAATTTCAAGGGTAGGTTTTTCAGTAAATGTTTTTACTTTATATACACCAGTACTTACTTCCAAGCCTTCAAACTGACTATAACCATAGCCCGTATTGGGATTGGTAGGCTTAATGCCAAGGGTAGCCAAGGCATTGATATTGGCTACAAAATCAAGTGCTTTTTCTACAATATTTTGAAAATTAGCTGGTTCTAAAATTAAGTGATCACTTGGTGCTACAATAAAACTAGCTAGAGGATCTTTTTGTGCCAATTTGAAGGAAATGTAGGCAATACAAGCAGCCGTATTTTTTTTACTAGGCTCTGCCAATATATTTTCTACTGGCAGTTGAGGCAATTGTTTTTTTACAATCTCTACATATTCTTCTGAAGTAACAACGAAAATATTTTCAGCAGGTATAAAAGGTAGGTACCTTTCATAGGTCCATTGAATTAAAGTTTTGCCTGTATTTAAAACGTCTAAAAATTGTTTGGGAAATGCCGTTCTGCTCATGGGCCAAAATCTACTTCCAATCCCGCCAGCCATGATGGCTACATATTGATGTTTGTTTTGCATGCGCATTGGTATTTATAAAATTCCTTCTTTCATTAAATCGTGGATATGGATCATGCCAATGTATTTATTTTCGGCGGCTACAATCAATTGACTGATATCGTGTTGTTCCATAATGGCCAAGGCTTCTACCGCCAAAGCATTTGGATGGATGGTGATTGGCGCTGCATGTGCAATCTGCGCGGCAGTTAAATGGGTTAAGCTATTGTGCTGTTCCAACATGCGGCGAATGTCTCCATCTGTAATTATGCCTATTACATTTTCTTTTTCATCAATTAATACAGCCGCACCCAATCTATTTTTTGAAATGGTGACAATCACTTCTTTCAATGAAGTTGTTTTTTCAACCGAAGGTTTTGGATTCACTTGTGCAATTTGTCCAGTGGTCAAGGTCAATCTTTTTCCTAAGTTTCCACCAGGATGATATTTTGCAAAATCAGTGGCTTTAAATTCTTTGATCTCCATCAAGCACATCGCTAATAAATCGCCCATCACCATTTGAACCGTAGTAGAAGAAGTGGGGGCTAAATTATGCAGGCAGGCTTCTTTGGCAACTGTGGTATTTAAAACGAAGTTTGATTCCTTGGCCAAATAACTATCCATATTGCCTACCATGGCCACTAGGGTGTTTCCAAATTTTTGAACCAGTTGTACTAAATTTTTTATTTCAGGGCTCTCTCCACTTTTGCTAATAATCAAAACAATGTCTGAAGGATGAATCATGCCTGAATCGCCGTGAATGGCATCAGCTGCATGTAAATACAAGGCAGCAGTTCCAGTAGAGTTTAAAGTGGCCACTATTTTTTGAGCAATAATGGCAGTTTTGCCAATACCGCTAATGACCAATCTGCCCTTTGAAGCATAAATGGCTTTGACTACTTCCACAAATGCAGGGTCAATATTTGCATGTAATGCATTTACTGCGGCTGCTTCAATGTCAAGGGTTCTTTTTGCAATAGCAATAATTCTTTGGTCCATAGGCGGTGTAAGAAGCAGCAAAGTTAATGTTTCATCCACATTGATACCCTATTTTTCAAAAAGCTTTGTTTTTTTGCAAAAATTTGATCTAGTTTAAACAATACTGAATTATTTTCGCTAACTTATATACCAACTTAGTCAGAATCAGTTGATTTTAAGATAATTACAGATGCCCAGCGCTAAAAAACCCACAAAAAAAGCCTCCTTCACAGCTACTAAGGTGAATCCTTTTAGTAAAGCGGCCATTTTAAAGGCTTTGGAGCAATATTTTGGGTTTACCAATTTTAAAGGAACTCAAGAAAAAGCCATCGATGCTTTATTGAGTGGTAGAGATACCTTTGTCATTATGCCCACCGGTGGGGGCAAAAGTTTGTGCTACCAATTGCCGGCCTTGATGCTGCCTGGATGTGCCATTGTGGTGTCTCCCTTGATTGCCTTAATGAAGAATCAAGTAGACCTAGTTAGAGGCTATAGTGAAAATGATGAAGTCGCTCACTTTCTAAATTCTTCTTTAAATAAAGGGCAGATCAAAGAAGTGAAAGCAGATTTATTAAGTGGCAAAACAAAACTATTGTATGTAGCACCCGAAACTTTAACCAAGCAAGAGAATCTTGATTTTTTTAGTGATTTAAATGTTTCCTTTTTTGCCGTAGATGAAGCCCATTGTATTTCTGAATGGGGTCATGATTTTAGACCTGAATATAGAAGACTCAAGGAAATGATGGAGGAAATAAATCCCAGTGTGCCCATTATTGCATTAACCGCCACGGCCACACCTAAAGTGCAAACTGATATTGTAAAAAACTTGGCATTGCGCGATCCTGAAGTTTTAATCTCTTCTTTTAACAGAGCCAATTTATATTATGAAGTACAGCCTAAAGTAAAAAAAGAAGTCACCGTTAAAAGTATTGTTCGTTATATTTCTGGGCACAAAGGCAAAAGCGGAATCATCTATACTTTAAATAGAAAGACCACCGAAGAATTAGCCGACTTATTAAAAGCCAATAAAATAAAAGCAGTGGCTTACCATGCAGGCTTGGATCAAAAATTAAGAGCAGATAGACAGGATCAGTTTTTGAATGAAGAGGTGCAAGTGATTGTGGCGACCATTGCTTTTGGTATGGGGATTGATAAACCAGACATAAGATTTGTGATTCATTATAATATTCCTAAATCCATTGAAAATTATTATCAAGAAACAGGGCGTGCAGGTAGAGATGGCTTAGAAGGGAATTGCATATTATATTATTCTCATAAAGACGTTTCGAAGCTAGAACATTTTTTAAGAGACAAGCCACTCAATGAAAGAGAAGTTGGTGCACAGTTGATTGATGAAACAGTGGCCTTTGCAGAAAGTGGGGCTTGTCGTAGAAGAAGTCTACTACATTATTTTGGCGAGGCTTGGGAGGATAATAACTGCGGCCATTGCGATAATTGTTTGAATCCTAAAGAAAAAATGGAAGCCAAGGATCAATTGGTACAATTGTTAAAAGTGATTGAGGCTTTGAATGAACGCTTTGTGGCAGATTATGTAGTACAAGTCATAGAAGGAGAATATACACCACAACTAGGTTTGTATCGACATGAGCAATTACCTGTCTTTGGAATTGGCAAGGCTTACGATAAATTATTTTGGAACAGTATGGTGCGTCAAGCAATGTTAGATACCATGATTGAAAAAGACATTGAAGAATATGGCTTATTAAAAATAACCGCCAAGGGGCATAAGTTTTTAAAAAAACCTACCAGTTTTAAAATGGTATTGAATAATGTTTTTGATGATGCCAATGCAGAAGATGAGGAACAAGATGGGCCTGATGGCGCAGGCACCACCGACGATGTACTATTTGAAATGCTTAAGGAACTAAGACAAATAGAGGCCAAGAAAATAGCCTTGCCACCCTTTGTTATTTTTTTAGAAACTTCTTTGCAAGATATGGCTACTTTGTATCCAACCACTTTAGAAGAATTGGAAAGATGCCAGGGTGTGAGTAAAGGCAAGGCCATTAAGTATGGCAGGCCCTTTGTAAAAATGATTGAAAAATATGTAGAAGAAAACAATATTGAAAAGCCAGATGATTTTGTGATGAAGTCGGTGGCCAATAAATTCAATCATAAAATTTACATCATTCAAAATGTAGACAAAAAAATTCCTTTAGAAACCATTGCTAAAAATAAAGATTTAAAATTAGAAGCATTATTAGAAGAAATGGAAACCATTGCCGCCAGTGGGACTAAATTAAATTTAGACTATGCCATTGATGAATGGCTAGACGAATATGACCAAGCAGAGATTTTAGAATATTTCAAAAACTGCGAAACTTCCTCCCTTCAAATTGCACAAGAAGAATTAAGCGAGAACAACTATTCTTGGGAGCAGTTAAAAATAATGCGCATTAAGTTTTTAAGTGTCGTAGGTAATTAATTAGTGTAATTGTTCGAACTTAAATAGGCATTCAGTCTTTCCGCCACATTTTTTCTTACACTCATATAATAAAAGTTGTAATCTACAATGTGGTAATTTTCCGTTTTATACAGAAAGCTACCAAAAAAATGAGGCTTCTCTGTCCATAAGACACCACCATGGTTGGTGGCACCTACAACATTGGGAATTATTTTATTAAAGTTATACAATATAGCACCTTCGTTTTGATATCTATCCACTTTAGTGAAATTATTAGTCCAGGACAGTGGGTTGGTGACAATGGCTGTATATTTTTCTTTCTTTACAAATTCAGTTACAAAGCCTTCATGAAAAGTTCTCCAAGAACAAATACATCCTGTTTCATTGGGCTTTTCGCATGCTTTGATTGAAGTATAAATAGCAGGATCAACAGGCATACCCACTAAATAAGCCACTACTAATTTTTTGCTTAATGGTTTTCCATCAAAAAATTCTTTCAATAATCGAATGGCATGGGTGGAACCTTGACTGTGTGATGCAATAATAATGGGCCTGCCATTATTGTAATGCGCCATATAATATTCAAAAGATTTTTTTACATCATCATAGGCTAAGTCAAAAGCAGCCAGCGCATAGCCGGTATCTACTTTATTATTGGGTGTATAAGATTTAATATTCGCTTGACGATACCTTGGTGCAAAAATTCTACCCGCTTCATTGAAAATAGAAGCTTGATTAAGAACTACATAATAATCTGTGGTAAGATTGGTTTTATAGTCATTTAAAGTAGCAGACCAACCGTAGGGCCTTGTCGTATCTAAATAGGTAGTAGGATGCACAAAAAATACATCTATATTGGAATTAGGGTGGTAGCTAGCCTTTAACGGCGCAGGTACGCTGTCTGAAGGATCCTGCTTATCGGGATGTGCTGACCAATATTGCAAATTGCTGTAATCAGGCACTTCTTGGTATTTTTCTTGAGCGTAGACTGCTTCTAATTTTGTCATATTGCTTTGCGCACAACTAGTCAAAATAAACAAGGCCATGATGGGTAAAAAGGATTTCATAGTAAATTTAGTTCTATAGTTTTCAATAGAAGTTGCAAAGTTATAAAATGTAATTAACATGAATCTGGTTTACTTAGCCCTATAACACCATGATTAGCTATTCTAGGACAGTTTATTTGCTATTTTGTTTAATCATTATTGGATTAAATACCCTAAAAATTAATTATTTTTAGGGGGTTAGCATTCACTATTTGAAATTAATTATTTGAAATCACTACGCCATATCCCCTTTCTGATTGCTGTATTTAAACATAGCATCACTGCTTTTGGCGGACCTCAGGGGCATTTAGGTTTGTTGCAATACCGTTTTGTTGACCAACGAAAAGATCTAAGTGCCGAAGAATTGATGGAGTACAATGCCTTTTGTCAACTATTGCCTGGCGCTTCTTCTACCCAAACCATTGTATTGATTGCTTTCAAAAGAGGAGGCGTTTGGTTGGCCTTGCTTACTTTATTGGTTTGGATTTTTCCGGCCACTGTTTTGATGGGGCTGGCTGCTATTTTGTACAGTTATTTTGATTTGAAACAAGAGCTAAAAAGTTTAAGCTTACTTCAACCCATGGCCATTGGATTTATTGCCAGTGCTACAATTGTATTGTATAAAAAAGCAATCAATAGCCCCATTACCAAGATTATTTTTATTTGTACAGCCTTTTTGATTGTACTTAGTTTTAAAAATCCATGGGCCATTCCCATAGTTATTGTACTAGCTGGACTGGCCACCAATTTTAGTAAGAAAAGAATTCCTAAAGATGGCGCAGCACCCAAACAAATAAAATGGACTGGGTTCATTATTTTTAGTCTTCTTTTTATCATTGCTGGATTTATCTCCGAGCAAGCCTCTCGTCAAAATTGGACTTACCGAAAAGCTTTTAATTTATTTGAAAATAATTATCGATTTGGCAGCTTAGTGTTTGGAGGAGGTGATGTACTGATGCCCATGATGTATGAGCAATATGTAGCAAGACCCAATTCTGAACACGTAAAAAAAACTAAAAGAGAAGTATTGAAAATTTCCAAAGAAGCTTTTTTAACTGGTTCGGGTATTGTAAGGGCTATGCCAGGTCCAGTATTTTCAGTGGTTAGTTTTACGGGCGCTTTGTTGTTAAAAGACAAAGGATTGGCTTGGCAAGTGGCTGGTGCGTTTATTGGAAGTATTGGCATTTTTTTACCTAGCTTTTTTATTGTTTTATTTTTCTTTCCTATTTGGCAAAACTTTAAAAAGTATGCTATTTTTTATAGGTCTTTGGAAGGCATCTATGCAGCAGTAGTTGGTATAATGCTGGGTGCTACCCTCTATTTTATCAAAGATATTATAGTGGAGGTAGATCAATTTAGTGCGCTCAATTTAATAAGCTATGTATTTGTTTTTGTGACCAGTACCTATCTCATCTATAGGCGCAAATTGGCTTCCCAATGGGTGGTACTACTCACTATTGGCTTAGGTTATTTAACCACAATAATTTAGGGTAATTAAAAGGTAAAAACCTGTTAATTGTATCCACATAAGGCTAAATTTAATGGTAGCTTTCTTAATATTGCACTTGACATGAACTTAAAGCGGTACCTCTTTTTATTTTTATTGGTTATTTTGTTTTCCAAAACAGAAGCTCAAAATACAACAGTCAGTGGAATTGTTTATGATATATCAGGAAGAAGACCCATTGAATCGGTGATTGTGTATAGCAACAACAATCATGCATTTACTGATTCAATTGGTAGGTATATCATCACAGTTAAAGCAAAGGATTCCATTTGGTTTTCTTTGTTTGGTAAGAACACGCATAAGTATCCATTAGACACAGTCGAAGACTTGCGAAATTTTAATGTCATGATTCATGTAGCAGGTTTTGATTTACCTGAAGTGCGCGTAAGAAATAGTTATTACAAACTAGATTCTATCCAAAATAGAAAAGACTATGCTCAGTTTTTCAATTACAGAGCCCCAGGCATTCGTTTAGGGGGAGGCAATCAACAAATGTTTGGCCCTAGTGGATTAACCATTGGATTGGACTTGGATGAAATCATCAATATGTTTAGAATCAAACGCAATAGAAATTTACAATTCTTGCAAACTAGACTTCTGAAACAAGAGCAAGAAAAATATGTACAATATCGTTTTACCAAGCGTTTTGTAATTAAATTAACTCATTTGGAGGGTGCGCAGTTGGATAGCTTCATGGAATATTGTAGGCCTTCGTATGAAATACTAGGATTGCTCAATGATTTGGAGTTAGGCTATTACATTCAAAAAAAATTCCAAGCTTTTAAGGGGCAACTCTAAGCCTCTTTTAAGCTTATAGCCACTCATCTATATTATTTCCCTAAAAAGCATATTTTGGTTATCTTCAAGCCCTAAAATCAATCACTTTGAGAAAGACATCTATTTTAGCTATTGCTTGCTTTTTTACAGCCTTTGGCTGTAAGGAAAAGTCAAAAGCTTTCGATAAGTTTAATGCCAATGCCCCTGTGACGGTGGATGTGGCGATTGCTGCTAGTCAACAAGTGGACAAGGTGGTGGAAGTCAATGGTTCAGTGGCTGCAACAGATTTTGTGGAATTGCGTCCTGAAACCAATGGCCGTGTTATTTTTTTACAAATTCCTGAGGGGAAAATAGTTCAAGCGGGAACAGTGTTGGCAAAATTAAATGACGCAGATTTACAAGCTCAGCTGGAAAAAATTAAAGTACAATTAGAATTGGCTAATATCAATGAGCAAAGAAATTTACAATTGTTAAAAGTAAAAGGTATCAATCAAAGCGATTACGATATCTCTTTACAGCAAGTAAAAAGTTATAAATCAGATTTAGCTTATACACAATCCTTAATCGACAAGACCATTATTCGTGCGCCATTTACCGGGCAATTAGGTTTGAGACAAATTAGTTTAGGTGCATTTATCAATACCAGTTCGACCATTGTTACTTTACAAAAAACAGACCGTTTAAATATTGATTTTACTTTACCTGAAATGTATGCTCGTTATGTTAAAGTGGGAAAGAAAGTCAAATTAGAAGGCATCACCGTAACCAATCAAAAATTAACGGCTACTATTTTTGCCATTGAGCCACAAATTATCGCTTCTTCTAGAAATATAAAAGTACGTGCATCATTGCAAGGCAAAATGTTACCTGGTGCTTATGTAAAAGTTTATTTAAGCGACAATGTTCAAAAACCTTCCATACTTGTGCCTTCCAATGTGCTTATTCCTGAGTCTAAAAACAAACAGATTGTATTGGTTAAAGGGGGCATTGCAAATTTAGTAGAAGTGGAGACTGGTTATAGAACAGCCACTTCTGTAGAAATTACAAAAGGAGTTAATGTGGGTGATACCATAGTCATAGCCGGTATGTTGTTTGTTAGAAATGGCAATCAAATCAAAATAGGCAAAACCATTTCTATTTTAGACATTGCAAAATAGCCCCATTAAATAGTAATATTAGATGAATATATCTGAACTTTCTTTAAAGCGTCCTGTACTTGCAACAGTAATGAACATTGCTATTGTAATATTTGGATTGGTAGGTTTTTCCTTCTTGGCTTTAAGAGAATATCCTGCCATTGATCCTCCGATTGTAAATGTGATGACTACCTATACAGGAGCCAATTCTGAAGTTATTCAAAGTCAAATTACAGAACCCCTTGAAAAATCTATCAATGGAATTCCAGGTATCAGAACCATTAACTCTTCTAGTTCGGTAGGTTCTTCAAATATCACAGTAGAATTTAATTTAGGGGTTAATTTAGAAACCGCCACCAATGATGTTAGAGATAAAGTAAGTCAGGCGTTAAGAAATTTACCTCAAGACATTGATGCACCTCCTATAGTATCTAAGGCCGATGCCAATGCCGACTTTATTTTAATGATGACTTTAAGAAGCAAAACAAAAAGCGCTTTGGAATTAACAGAGTACGCCGAAAATGTTTTGCAACAAAGATTTCAAACCATTGACGAGGTAAGCAGTGTGGGGGTTAGAGGTAAGCGTTTTTCCATGCGCATTTTTCCCAATCCAGATTTATTGAATGCCTATGGCATTGCTTTTAATGATATACAAACTGCTTTAAACAAAGAAAACATTGAATTGCCAGCTGGAAAAATTTATGGTCAAAAAGCAGAATTTATTATCCGAACCCTAGGTAGATTAACTACCGAATCTGATTTTAGAAATATCATTTTAAAACAAGATGCTACTGGGATAGTAAGATTAGGGGATATAGCAAAAGTCGAGTTAGGTCCAGAACAAGAAGATCAAGGTGTTTATTTCAATGGAGTACCTGCTGTTATGATTTCTTTGTCTCCACAACCAGGCGCCAATTATATTAAAATCGCGGATGAGTTTTACAAGCGATTAGAAGAGGTGAAAAAGAGCAATAAGTCTGATATTGAATTTGCGGTGCCTATTGATAATACAAAAAGTGTAAGACGAGCTTTGCAGGAAGTGCAAGAGACCATCTTTATTTCATTTGCCTTAGTGGTACTAGTTATCTTTTTCTTTTTCAGAAACTGGCTAATTGCCATTAGGCCTTTGATTGATATTCCTATTTCCTTGATTGCCACTTTCTTTATCATGTACATCGCAGGATTTTCTGTCAACGTATTAACCTTGTTGGCCATTGTACTTGCTACAGGCTTGGTGGTGGACGATGGAATTGTGGTTACGGAAAACATCTTTAGAAAACTAGAAGAAGGTCTGCCTTTAAAAGAGGCAGCACGAGAAGGCAGTAAAGAAATCTTCTTCGCCGTTATTTCTACCTCCATTACATTGGCGGTGGTATTTATGCCAGTGATTTTTTTACAAGGTTTTGTCGGTTCCTTATTTAAAGAATTCGGGGTAGTAGTGGCCAGTGCTGTTTTAGTTTCTGCCTTTGTGTCCTTAACCATCACACCGGTATTAAATGTCCACTTAAATAGAAAAGATGGCAAGCAAGGTAAATTTTATGAGCGCACCGAGCCTTTCTTTAAGGGCTTAGAAGCGGGCTATAAAAATTTATTGACCAAATTTATAAGTGTCAGGTGGGTGGCATGGGTGATCATTGTAGTTTGTATTGGAATGATTTTTCTTATAGGTAAGAATATCCAAACCGAATTAGCTCCACTTGAAGATAAGGGCATGGTTAGGATTACTTTATCTGCTCAAGAGGGTACTAGTTATGAAGACATGAAAGGTAACTTGTTAAAAAACATTAGGATGATGCAGGATTCGATACCTGAGCAAGCTTTCACTTGGGGCAGTGTGCCAGGCTATGGCGGTAGTAGCGGAAATAGCTCTGCATCTGGAAGAATTGGTTTTGTGCCTATTGAAAACAGAACAAGAACGCAATCTGAAATTGTAACTGATCTAAACAAAAGGTTTAAGAAATTCAAAGATGTCAGAATATTCTCCATCGAAGAACAAACTATCTCTGTGGGAATGATGTCCAGGGGCTCCTTGCCTGTTCAATTTATTATTCAAAACTTAGATTTTGCAAAAATTCAATCAGTCATTCCTAAATTTTTAGAAGCGGCAAGAAAAGACAAAACATTTCAAAATGTGGATGTCAACTTAAAGTTTAATAAACCAGAATTTGATTTAAATATTGATAGAATGCGTGCCAGAGATTTAGGTTTAACCACCTACGATGTTTCTCATGCATTACAGTCTGCTTTTAGTGGTGCTCGTTCTGCCTATTTTATCATGAACGATCGACAATACCAAGTAATTACACAAGTGGTTAGAGGAGATAGGACTACCCCCACTGATATTAATAAAATTTATTTAAGAAATAACAAAGGGGAAAGTATTCCTATTTCAAGTGTTTTAAAATTAGAAGAGAATAGTAATCCTCCGAACTTATATCATTACAATAGATTTAATGCAGCAACTATTTCCGCTTCCCTGTCAGACGGCAAGACCATTGGTGATGGAGTGAATGCCATGAATAAAATTGCCAAGGATTTATTAGACGAAAGTTTTCAAACTGCATTAAGTGGTCCTTCAAGAGATTTTGCAGAAAGCTCTTCTAATATATCTTATGCTTTATTGTTGGCACTTATTTTAATTTACTTGGTATTGGCTGCGCAATTTGAAAGTTTTAAAGATCCATTCATCATCATGTTGACAGTTCCATTGGCCATTGCAGGTGCCTTGTTGTGCTTATGGATATTTGGACAAACCTTAAATATATTCTCAGAAATTGGTATCATTATGCTGATTGGCTTGGTGACTAAGAATGGTATTTTGATTGTTGAATTTGCCAACAAGAAAAGAGCAACCGGATTAAGTTTAAAAACTGCCGTTTTGGAAGCTGCTGCACAACGTTTCAGACCTATCTTGATGACTAGTTTGGCCACAGCCCTTGGGGCATTACCCATTGCGATTAGTTTAGGTGCTGCTGCTACTAGCCGTAAACCTTTGGGTACGGTGGTGGTAGGTGGGCTTATCTTTTCGCTCATACTAACTTTATTTGTGATTCCTGCCGTATACACTTATTTGTCAGGCAAGAAAGATCATGTAGAACAGGAGTAAAATCAGCCAATAGAAGTTTACCTTTAAACATGCGACAAAAAACAAATCATTGGATTTTTCTTTTAGCCATTCTTCTAAGTTTGACTGCTTGTAATTTTTCAGCCCCTAGTTCAGAGGCAGATTCAAGTTGGGCATTCAATAATTTTATAAAATTAGATTCGGTCAATCCAATCTTAACACCAGATAGTACTAGTAGTTTCTTTTGTCCCATTCAAAACACAAATACAAAATGGGAATCAAAAAATGTATTGAATCCAACGGCCTTGGTGAAGGATGGCAAAATATATTTAATTTATAGAGCACAGGACAGCGCCATGACTTCTCGTTTGGGTTTGGCCATTAGCGAGGATGGCATTCATTTTAAAAAAACAGGAGCACCTATATTTTATCCAGCCAAGGATTCCTTTTATAAATACGAATGGAAAGGCGGCGTAGAAGATCCACGCATTGTCACTATGCCTGATGGGGGTTATTTTTTAACCTATACTTCTTATGATGGCAAAACTGCACGATTGTGTTTTGCGACCAGTAAGGATTTAATGCATTTCGAAAAAAGAGGGCCTGTTTTACGATCAGAAAAATACATCAATGCGTGGTCTAAATCGGGGGCAGTAGTGGTGGAAAGAATAGGAGAAAATATGGTGGCTAAAAAAATTAATGGAAGGTATTGGATGTATTTTGGCGATACCGATTTATTCATGGCCTCTTCCACCGATTTATTGCATTGGGAAGCTTTAGAAAATAGCGAAACAAAAAAGCTGGTTTCAGTATTAGCACCAAGAGCAGGATTTTTTGACAGTCGTTTAGTGGAACCAGGCCCTTATGCTTTGTATACCCAACAAGGAATTGTTTTAATTTACAATAGCAGCAATGCTGCCAACAACAACGATGCAAATTTGCCCAAATTTACTTATGCCGCAGGTCAGGCTTTGTTTGATACGAGTAGCCCTTATCAATTAATAGCAAGGTCTAAAAATTATTTTATTCATCCTGATAAAGCCTATGAGCTTGTTGGAGAAGTGAATAATGTTTGTTTTGTAGAAGGTCTAGTGTATTTTAAAAATAAGTGGCTTTTGTACTATGGCACGGCCGATTCTAAAATTGCCATGGCCACCGCTCAGCCTTAAGGAGGATAGCTTTGGCTAAAAAATTATTTTTCTGTAACTTAAAGTCTAAATTGCGCGTATGTCCAACCAACGATTTCTTTCTCTAGATGTATTTAGAGGGATGACCATTTGCCTAATGATCATTGTCAATACCCCAGGTGATGGTGCTGCTACCTTTGCTCCTTTCTTACATGCCAAATGGGATGGTTTTACGCCAACAGATTTAGTCTTCCCTTCCTTTTTATTTGCAGTAGGAAATGCCATGAGTTTTGTTTTACCGAAATGGGAAAAGTTGAGTAGCTCAACGGTGCTTTTTAGAATAGTCAAAAGAACCGCCC
>Ga0114969_10002130_pt1 | contig 16386 bp, 9 predicted proteins | sample M_130807_MF_Meta_FD_87316 | JGI IMG/M metagenome (GOLD analysis project Ga0114969, IMG submission 87316) | Freshwater microbial communities from Lake Montjoie, Canada to study carbon cycling - M_130807_MF_MetaG | ecosystem: Environmental > Aquatic > Freshwater > Lake | place: Lake Montjoie...
CACCTCGATGTCGGCTCGTCACATCCTGGGGCTGGAGAAGGTCCCAAGGGTTCGGCTGTTCGCCGATTAAAGTGGCACGCGAGCTGGGTTCAGAACGTCGTGAGACAGTTCGGTCCCTATCTGATGGGGGCGGAGGAAATTTGAGAGGACCTGACTCTAGTACGAGAGGACCGAGTTGGACGAACCTCTGGTGTACCTGTTGTGCTGTTAAGTGCATCGCAGGGTAGCTACGTTCGGATGAGATAAACGCTGAAAGCATCTAAGCATGAAACTCACCTCAAGATGAGATTTCCCTTAAGAATCCTAGAAGATGACTAGGTTGATAGGCTGCAAATGTAAAGACAGTAATGTCAAAGTTGAGCAGTACTAATTATTCGTGACTTTATATCGGCGCAATAACTTTAAGATTTTTTGCATTCCTTTCGATAAATATGTTTTTTTTAAAATATTAAGATATTTAAGAATTACGGTGACTTTAGCGGCGGTGTTCACCTCTTCCCATTCCGAACAGAGAAGTTAAGCCCACCTGCGCCAATGGTACTGGAGTAACATCCGGGAGAGTAGGTCGTTGCCGGTCTTTAAAGCTCCATTTGTCTAACGACGAATGGAGCTTTTTTTTTACATTTACATTTCATTCTAATATTGTGAAGAAGGTTAAAATCTTATTTTCCATATTTCTTTCCTTGTATTTTTCACTTGTAAAAGCTCAGTCTTCAAGTGATTCTCTCAGCATTCGTTACTATAATGATCAAAATCCTGTTCAAGTGATGGCTTTTGATACTTCTATGAGTAATTTGTATTTGTATCGTCCCAACTCTTCTTTTCAACAGTTTTCTTATAATCTTGGCAATATTGGCTTGGCCTTTGTTCCATTGACTTTCAGCTACAATCGCAGTGCTGAAAATATTTACAGAGCATATAGTCCATACATGGTAGGTTGTGATTCTGTAAAATATTTTCAAACCAAGAGGCCATACACTGAGTTTTCGTATACGCAAGGGCTGGTTACAGAGCATTTTCCAGGTGGATTGCATACGCAGCAATTGAACAAGAATTTAGGATTATCAATGGTATACAATGTTATTTCCTCCAACGGCACTTACCAATATCAGAAGACGAGAGGATCTTCATTTACTGTTGGACTCAATTTTTCGTCGAGTAGTGGGCGGTTTTTGTCTTTCCTTTGTCTAGTTTACAACGAATACCAAGCGAATGAGAATGGTGGATTAAGTCTATCCACCGATACATCAATGTTTCAAAAGGGTATTAGCAAAAACAATCGGCAGCTGTATGCCACCAATTTGACGGGAAGCACCAATAAAATGGAGTATAAGGGCGTGTCGTGGAAGAATTACTGGTATCTCTTTGGAAAAAAAGATTCCATGCCTTCTAAATATTCATGGCATACTGGGTTGTTTAATGAAAGCCAAATAACTGGGAGTTATGCTGTTTTTAAGACCAATGCAGCGGATACGCTAAGCTCTTTCTTTAAATCGTACGCGGGCAATGGGAAGTTGAAGGATTCCGTTCATTTGAATAAGTTCGATAATTTCTTTGGTTTTGTGGTAGGAAATAAAAGTGAACGTATTCTTCCTCAATTAAAATTGGGGTGGCGTCAGCAATTTTTCAGTGATTATTCGGCCATGAACAGCGGCTTTGCAGAAGTTGATGTAACTAGAGGAATTGACAGCACTGCTCAATTTCGATTGAATGCGCAGTATGGCGTAATCGGGAGACGTGCCGGTGACCTAAAGCTGCTAAGCAGTGCATTAAAGTATTTTCGTTCCGGAGATGTTTTAGGATTGGATATTTCTTATTTCAATCAGCAAGTGTCGTATTTTGATCAGAATTTCATTGTGAATGAGCATCAGTGGAGCAATTCATTTGCTAAGAACACAGCATGTGCAGCTGCAATTAAATACACCTATAATAAATGGAATCTATCTATTGATGCCGGCTACCAGGGTATACAAGGTTATGTGTATTTTGATGCCAATGTAAATCCTTTTCAAAGCAGTACTTTTATTCACACCTATTATTCTTCTGTTTATAAGACCTATCAAAACCAGTGGTTGCGCGCGCGAACTTATGCGCGGTATCAAAATTCATCGTCGTATTTGATTCAAATGCCAGAACTGCTAGCGCGACAAGAAATTGCTTTTTTGATTAATCACAAAGCCATTCACGCTGAAGTTGGTTTTTGTATTACTTACATGAGTTCATTCGTTAGTTCGGCCTACGATCCGAGTTTGCGGGATTATTATTTGCAAAATGCATTTAGTGTTGGCAATTATCCTTTTATGGATTTTTACGCCGCGATGCGCGTTGGACCCACTCGAATTTTTGTGAAAGTTGATCATTTTAATGCCGGGTTGACGGGGTATCACTACGAAATGTCACCATACTATCCAATGACAGATTTGTCTTTCAAACTGGGGATCAAATGGGGTTTCTGGAATTGATGTCTTTTCTTATTGCATCTCACTGATGACAAATACAAATTGATAAGTATGTTTTCAGAGGGCAATATGCCACTTTTTATTCGCGTTGAAAATGAGTTGTTCACCTTTGATTTCCAAAGGTGATTCAAAATTATTGGTGTACAATTGACCAGTTCCTAAGCCTTGTGGCATTGTCGATTTTAATTCATAAGTCCATTGCGCTATGGCATTGAGCCCAATATTTGATTCCAGTGCAGAAGTAATCCACCATCCTGTGTTTTGTTGTTCAGCAATATTGATCCACTCTTGACTGGCTTTCCATCCGCCGATCAGACTTGGTTTTAAAATAATGTATTGAGGTTGGATGAACTTGAGCAGCTGTGCTTTTTCGGTGCGGGATGTATGCATTATTAATTCTTCGTCCAACGCAATTGGCAAAGGGGTGTTTTTGCACAACTTGGCCATTGCTGTTATTTGTCCCTGACGGATGGGTTGTTCAATCGAATGCAACTTTAGTGCAGCTAATTTATCCAGCTTTGATGCAACTTCTTTCGCTGTAAAAGCACCATTTGCATCCACACGAATTTCAATTTCAGAGGGAGAAAAATTTCGGCGAATTTCTTTTATAAGTGCCAGTTCTTGCTCGAAATCAATCGCTCCAATTTTTAATTTAATACAAGTGTATCCTTGCGTTATCTTTTGAGCAATACTTTTCTTCATCGATTGCGCATCGTCCATCCAAACCAAACCGTTAATGCGTATGCCTTGCTCACCTCGAGAGAACGGGTTGTCAAATAGAATTCGTTTGCCGCCCGTTTCCAGGTCCTTCAGTGCACTTTCAAACGCAAAGCGAATGGAAGGAAAGTTTAAGATCGTACCTTCGAGTTCGGCTGTTGTCGCTCCAACTCTATTCACTGCTTGACAAAATTCACGTAGTTTTTCTTCAAAATCTGGTCTGTCGTCAATACTCAGTCCAACCAAAGGATTACATTCTCCCAGTCCCACTATATGTGGGTTTTCTTCGTTCCACAGATTGATGATCCATATTTTTTTATGGGTTAAAATTCCTCTGGACGTTCCACTTGGTTTTTGAAATTGAAGTTGATATGGAAAGAAAGTTGCTTTCATTTGATTACAAATTACCAACGCCCAGTAAGATGGCGAACAGTAGTGTTGACAAAGCAATTTTTTTTAATTCAGGATCTAATGTGGAAGGATCGCCGTATGTAAAAACCTTTTTGATATTGAGCAAGTGTATAGGAAGTACCAGTATAAAAAGTAGTTGTTGTACATTTTTGAAATGCGCAAAAACAAAAGCCAGGGCGCAAATGTGCGCTGATATAAGTAAAAATAAATGGTAGTATTTAGCGCGGTCTTTTCCGAGAGAAACCACCAAGGTTTTTTTTCCTGCTTTTTCATCTGGAATGCGATCGCGCATGTTGTTTAGATTGAGTACCGCCGTGCTTAAAAATCCCACTGCCGCTGCGGGTAAAAACAAGAAGCTGTTGATGTTGTGGTTTTGCAAATAGTAGGTGCCGATGACACCAATAATTCCAAAGAAGATAAATACAAAAAAGTCTCCATATCCTCGGTACCCGTATGGGTTTTTACCTGCAGTATATTTTATGGCTGCGGTAATTGCGGCTAGTCCAAGAACTACAAATAGAAATCCCTTTGTCCACTCCAATTCTTTAGTTCCTTCGTACACCAAATATAGTCCTGAAAGTAGAGAGAGCAATGAAAACACAAGTATTGCATTTTTCATTTGTGTCGCACTAATTGCACCGGATTGTACAGAGCGCTGCGGCCCAACTCGTTCAGCATTGTCGGCTCCATTTTGTGTATCGCCGAAGTCATTGGCAAGATTGGAGAGTATTTGCAGAAATACAGTTGTAGCGACGCTCAATACAAAGACTAGCGTGTTGAAAGCACCATTACTGAAAGCCAATAAGCTCCCTAAAAAAACGCAGGATAGCGCCAAAGGAAGTGTTCTAAGTCGAAATGAATGCAGCCAATGTTGGATCATTTTACGTCAAGAGTTATCGGTTTTTTATTGTTCTCCAAAATGGAAGCCATTTCATTCGGAAGTTAATTTTTTTTGCGATCACTGCATCCTTTTCTTCCAATAGTGTTGTGTTTAAATTTGCAGTCAGCATTTTCATTGCACTGTTGGGAATTGTTTTGTCGTTGTACAAAAGATTCACAAAGTCGTATACTTTGTTTTCGCACAATGATTCAACATCTTTCTTTTTAAAATCAAAGGGGAGATTTATTTTGTAGTCTTTCACAATTTGATCTTTTGCAATAATATTGCTGATTTTGTCGGCGTTTTTTTGGTCTCCAATGTGCAATGCCAACTGGTGAAAAATAGAGGAGACGTCGCCGTGAAATTTATTGAGCAACGAACCTGTTTTTGAACTCTCGTGAATGCGGTAGTGCGAAATAACTTCTGGTATCACTTTGATGCCTTTGTGTCCCTTCATCAACAATATTTTAATGTACATCTCTGTGTCCATTCCGTAGTGCAGGGCTTCGGTTGTTTTGCCCACTTTAAGCACATCTTCCAGCAAAACATAAACTGAAGGCTGCCAGAAATTGATGCGTGAAATGGTTTTTCCCAACGAAGCAAACTGCTTTGTAAAAAAGTTACTGTTTTCGCCAGTGTTTACATTTTCAATTTGGGTGGTACCAATGATTATATTGGCTTGTGTGGCCAAATACGTTTCAGCAATTTTGTGCAATGCGCCGGGTTCTAAATAGTCGTCGGAATTCAACCAATTGAAAAGCGTGCCGGTACATTTTTCGAGTCCCTTATTGATGGCGTGACTTTGTCCGCGGTCTTTTTCAGAAACCCAATAGGTGAGGTGTTGCTCATATTTTTTAATGATCTCCACTGTTTGATCGGTGCTGCCGGCATCAATGATAATGTACTCCAAATTTGGGTAGTTCTGATTCAATACAGATTGAATGGTTTGTTCAATGTATTGGCCCTGATTGAAGGAAGGAGTGATGATACTTATTTTTGGCAGCGCTGACATTATGGGAATTTAGGGTATTGTTGAAAATCAGGATCGCGTTTTTCTAAAAATGCTTTTTTGCCTTCCTGCGCTTCCTCCGTTAAATAGTACAACAGTGTGGCGTTGCCCGCCAATTCCATGATGCCTTGCTGACCATCTAATTCAGCATTAAGAGAAGCTTTAATCATTCTTAAAGCGAGCGGACTTCTTTTCATTATGGTTTTGCACCATTCAACAGTAGTGTTTTCAAGTTCAGCAAGTGGAACAACTTTGTTGACCATGCCCATTTTTTCGGCTTCTTCAGCTGTATATTGTTCGCAGAGAAACCAAATTTCGCGGGCTTTCTTTTGGCCGACGTGACGTGCTAAATACGATGAGCCGAAGCCTCCATCGAAGCTGCCGACTTTTGGACCGGTTTGACCAAAACGCGCATTGTCAGAAGCTATCGTGAGGTCGCACACCACGTGCAATACGTGACCGCCACCAATTGCATAGCCATTTACCATAGCAATAACAGGTTTAGGAAGAGAGCGTATTTTTTTGTGTAAATCCAAAACATTCAAGCGCGGTGTTCCATCTTCGCTGATGTAGCCGCCAATGCCTTTTACGTTTTGATCGCCGCCTGAGCAAAATGCTTTGTCGCCTGCGCCGGTAAAAACAACTACATTGATGTCGCTGCGCTCGCGGCAAATGTCCATTGCCTCCAGCATTTCAAAGTTGGTTTCGGGACGGAAGGCGTTGTATACTTGCGGGCGGTTAATCGTAATTTTTGCAATGCCTTCAAAGAATTCAAATTTAATGTCTTGATAGTCTTTGATGCTCGTCCAAATTCTTTCTGCCATATTAGTTTTTTTTAAGGTAATCGAAATATTGTAAAAGTATTTCAGAGTTTAAATCTCCTTTGGTTTTTATTTCCACCACACAGCATTTTTTGTAAGATGGTGCGTATATTTTTTCTAGCGCTGCGCTTAAGGTTTTTTCGTTCTTGCAAAGATAGAAATCTACGTTAAATGCCTTTGCAATATGCTCGGCCGACCAGTTGTGTTTGGTTTCAAAAAACTGTTCAAGTTCAGGTGTTTGTCCTGGTCCGTCAATGATTCTGAAAATATTTCCACCGCCATTGTTGATGATGATGATGCGCAAGTTATTGGGCAAATGCTGGTTCATCAATGCGTTAGAATCATAGAAGAAGGAAAGATCGCCGCTGATAACAGTTGTTGTTTTTTTTGACGCGTAGGCCGCGCCGGCTGCAGTGCTGATGGTGCCGTCGATGCCACTCGTTCCGCGATTGCCGTAGCCAAATAAATTTCGTTTAGCGAAAGTGTTGAATAAGTTCGAATAGCGAACAGGAGTGCTGTTGGCCAATTGCACATCTGAGTTTTTTGGCAAAGCATTCAATACAATGTCGAATGCTTTTAAATCGCAAAAGGGAATTTTATCGAGAAATTTCCTGAAAATAGCGAAGAGTTTTTTGTCTTTGCTGATCCACAGTTCTCTGTAGGTTGATGCTGTTGCTGTTGCATTTTCAAAATGCGGCAATATTTGCTCGGGTGCCACCGGAATGATGCGTGTTAAGCATTTGAAAGTATCTACGTAATCGCTGGAAGCATTGATGTGCCAATGTTTTTTTGGTTGATTTTTTCTAAAAAAGGTTTTCACTTTTGCCGACACGATAGGGCCGCCGATGGTGATCAACAAGTCGGGAATAAATTCAGCCGGACCTTCATCTTCAATGCTGATGATCAATCGATCGATGCTGCGGTTGAAATTTTCACCAAAAAGATTCGATGTGGTTTCGGTGAGTACCACCACTTTATTTTGTTCGGCAATTTTATTTAAGCTGGAATTTATTTTGTCATTTGGTTTTAACAAGCCAGTGATGATCAATATTTTTTTTGCCTTTTTCCATTCTTCTGTCAATTGTTTAATTGCAGCAATGGGAAGCGAAAGCTGAGTGGTTACGGTTTCAAAATTTTTGTGTGCTTTTTCAGGATATTCTATGCTTTGGTACAATGGTTCGCGAAGCGGAATATTGATGTGTATTGGCCCAAATTCTGGAAATTTAGCTGTTTCAATGGCTTCGGATACAATGCGTGCAGCGAACCAAAAATCATCGGCATGTGAAGGTTCCTGAGGCAATTGAAAACTTTTTTTAATGTAGTTTCCAAAAATATTTTGCTGGCGAATGGTTTGTCCGTCTACCTGATCTACCCATTCTGCCGGGCGATCGGCCGTTAGCACGATCAAAGGAATTTTTTGGTAAAAAGCCTCGGCAATGGCCGGTGCGTAATTGAGCACCGCGGTTCCGCTGGTGCATACAATGGCCACTGGTTCGCCAAGTTGTTGCGCCATTCCCAGCGCAAAGAAAGCGGCTGATCTTTCGTCAATGATAGACAGGCAATTGATTTTGCCGTGGCGGTTGAAAGCGATTGTTAACGGTGCATTCCTCGATCCAGGCGAAATAACGATGTTGCGCAATCCCTTTTCAAAGCAGATATCAACGAGGTTTTTTATGTGTTCTTTAGAAGTGGACAAGTCTCTTTAATTTGCTGTAAATATAATTAAAGTAGCTTAGGTATAATAGTGTTAGTAGTGATTTTGCGACTAAAGGTTTTAGTCTCTATTGGGCTTGCCTATTTCGGCTAGTAAATATCAACTTTCAGGAAAGCTTACAGAATATTTTCTTAAGTTGACGGCTATGACAGTTAATTTGAATCAAAAATCGAAATGATTTAAATTCCTATTTTAAATTTATATTCGAATTTTATTACCTCAACATCACAAGAATTGGTGGATCAGCTTCGCTGGAATCTATACTAATAACGATACAAGAAATAGCCAACCCAATTAATCCGCAAATGCGCGGAGTAATTCATTAATATGGAAAGTTTAATTGTTGGCGATTGAAAGGTTAAAGGTGGTGAAGGGAAATGAAGTGAATTAGTTTGGATGGAAATAAATGGTGGATGCTCGTTCAGAATCAGAAAAATGTAGTAGATTTGATTTCTACATCTTCTAGCAACTTACCGGGATTTTTCCATTTTTTCAACCTTTTATTTCTAAGGCATTTAGCAATTTCATTTGTAATGATAGGGCCCATTACTTGTGCATTTTGTTGATCAATACTTGGCTTGGAGTGAAGGGATGAAGAAAAGAAATGATCTATTTTTTTCAAAACCTATTTCTAAAACTAAATCATAAACGATGAAAAAAACAATTACAGTATTATTTGTAATGGTGTTGACTGTGTTAGTCAACGCGCAAACACCACTTTCTTTAAACGGACGATTAAAGCTGGTGGGAAGACAATTGAGCAATCAATGCGGGAGTCCGGTGCAACTCCGCGGTATGAGTTCACATGCAGTGCAACCTCATAAAAATTGTATCACAGCTTCGTCTTTGCAAGCGCTGGCCAAAGATTGGAAATCTGATGTAATAAGATTGGCGGTTTATACCGAAGACATCAACGGAACATTGGGCTATATCAATGGCGATAAAACTTTATGGAACGATTGGATTGATCAAATGGTGCAAGCTGCAAAAGTAAATGGCATGTACGTGATTATCGACTGGCATATATTGGCCGATGGAAATCCTAATAAGTATGTTGCACAAGCCAAAACTTTTTTTGGTGCCATGTCTCTTAAATACAAAAATGAATCTCATGTGTTGTATGAAATTTGCAATGAACCAAATTCAGGAACCGATTGGAATGCCATTAAAACTTATGCTGATCAGGTGATTCCGGTTATTCGTGCCAACGACAAAGAAGGAATCATTTTGGTGGGCACTCCAGAGTGGAGCAGCAAACCCAGAGATGTAATAGCCAATCCTCTTTCAACTGTAAATGCGTATAACGTGATGTATACTTTTCACTTTTACAGTGGTTCACATTACGACTATAACTATTTAAGAGATGCTTTAGGAAAAGTTCCGGTATTTGTGAGTGAGTGGGGAACCACTTCTGCGTCGGGTGATGGTGGCTACGATCCTAATGGTGCAAGCAACTGGATAAAAGTAATGGATGGCGATAATAGTGGTGGAGTAAAAGTGAGTTCTTGTAACTGGGCTTTCGTTGATAAAAACGAAACGTCATCGGCATTGAATGAAGGTGCATGTGATTTGCAAAATTGGGCAAATAGAACCACCAGCGGTACTTATGTTTACAATTATATTTCAGCTGCCGATAATTTTGTGGCTTGTAACGGTGCTGCTGATGATGATGGCGACGGTGTAACCAACAGTAACGATGCTTGTGCAAACACTCCAAATGGCACTTATGTTGACGGCAGAGGTTGTCCGGCTTTACAAGGTGATGCTGATTTTGATGGCGTGGTCGATGCAAATGATGTGTGCGCGAATACGCCAGCAGGTTCAACTGTAAATCGTTATGGTTGTACATTAACCGATCCATTTTCAAGTAACGTATGCGTAGGCTTTAACAATGTGCAAGGTTATGCTCGTAACAATTTTAATAACGGGTCTTTGGCTAACCTTGATTTTTGGGACGCGCCTGTAGATAAAAATCCTGTGTATTCTGCAACTATTGTTTCTGGTGAATTGGTGGTGAAATGTACTGCTGCCGACACGAACTATGCAACAATGGGTTTCTCTTTCGGACATGATAAAGACAATAACTTAATTCCCTTGGATATCAGAGGAAATTCTCAGTTGAGAATGAAAGTTAATTTTCAAAAAGATGCTTTAGTGACGTACGGATCTGCAACAGTTTTGTTGGATATCGCATTGGAAGATGTAAATGGAAAATCAATCAATGCGGTAAATGGGGTGAATGCAAGAAAAACAATCACGGTTGCAAATAACGGTACCACATGGACTGATATATTGGTAGATTTTAAAGGTGGATCTTTGGAGTCTTATACACCGGCGGAATGCTTGGCAGGAACAGGAAGTAGCATTATACCATGCTACATTAAAAACTTTGACTTTTCAAAAGTCAACAAAGTGAAATTAGTTGTAAATCCAAGTGCAGGAGCGGGCTGGTCGCGACCGCGTTTCACTGGAACATGGAAAATTGACGACTTCAGTTTAGGTTACGATGCAACAACTGTTCAAACTTGTACAGCCATTAGAGATGACGACAAAGATGGTGTTGCTCAAGAGAAAGATTCTTGTCACGGTACAACTCCAGGTGCCACAGTTGACATTAATGGTTGTGCCAATACACAGTTGGATACAGATAAAGATGGTGTAACAAATGCCGATGATATTTGTCCGGGTACAGCACTTAACGCTGTAGTGAATGGTAAAGGTTGTTCAAGCACTCAGGCCGATGATGACAATGATGGTGTTAAAAACAACGTTGATCTTTGTTCTAATTCATTGCCTGGCGAAGTAGTAGATGTTACTGGATGTGCAAACACAACAGGTATGGAAGAAGATTTACGAGGGCAATTGGCAGTATTTCCAAATCCTACTTCTAGCCAGTTGACGGTTCAGCAAAAATCATTTATGTTTGATAATGCCCAGTTGGTAGATGTTTGCGGAAAAAAAGTGCAATCCATAAAATTGAATCTATTGTCGGAAACTATATCCTTGCAAGATCTTTCAAAAGGAATTTATATCTTAAAACTGTCGGGAAACAGCCGAACAGAAACATTAAAAATTATTGTACAGTAAAATAACATGTTCCATTATGGAGCTGGTAAAACTTAAAAAATCGATTGCATGGAAAAGGTAGTAAAGTTGAGGTCATTAGTATTGATGGGTGCGGTGGCGCTTTCGACTGTAAATGTGGCGTGTGCTCAAAAAAAGTTGAGTAGTGAAAATATCCGCTTAAATCAGGTAGGATATTATCCCAACGAGAAAAAAATAGCGGTGGGTGTAAATACTGCTGAAACTAAATTTTCTATCATTTCTGCAAAAAATAAAAAGGATACTTTGTTCACTGCCAATTTAAAAAAGACTGGTGTATGGAAGTATTCCAAAGAAGATGTTTCGCAAGCCGATTTTTCAAGTTTTACCACTCCGGGAACTTATATGCTTTGTGTAAAAGGATTAGACAATTCCTTCCCTTTTGAAATTGCCAACCACGTGTATGAAAAAATAGCCAAGGCAAGCATTAAAGGATATTATTTTCAAAGAGCTTCTATGGAGTTAACAGAAGAATTCGCCGGAAGATATGCCCGAGCTGCGGGACATCCCGACAATGAAGTGCTGATTCACAATTCGGCTGCCTCTGCAAAGCGACCAACAGGTACCAAAATTTCATCTCCTGGTGGTTGGTATGATGCAGGTGATTACAATAAGTACATTGTCAATTCGGGCATTAGCATTTCTACATTGCTTTCTTCTTACGAAGATTTCTCAACCTACTACAAAACACTCAACGTAAATATTCCTGAAAGTGGCAATGCTTTACCAGATATTTTAGATGAGGTAACTTACAATTTGCGATGGATGTTGACCATGCAAGATTCTGAAGACGGTGGTGTGTATCACAAATTAACCAACTCGCATTTTGATGGAGTGGTGCTGCCACAAGATGCAAAAACAGAACGCTACGTCATCATTAAAACAACTTCTGCTACCTTAGATTTTGCTGCTTCCATGGCGCATGCCAATAGAATTTACAAAGGCTTTGAAAAGCAATTGCCTGGTTTAGCCGATTCCTGTTTGAAGGCAAGTTTAAAAGCTTACGATTGGGCGAAAGCTAATCCAGCAGTGTTGTACACCAACAAAACACAAGATGAATTGCACGATCCTGAAATAAAAACCGGTGCTTATGAAGACGACAACGTGAGTGATGAATTTTTTTGGGCTGCATCTGAATTGTTTGTCACTACTTTACTCCCCGAATACCTTCAAGATATGAATATTACTGTTAATGGGAAAAAATATATTTCTATTCCCAATTGGCAAAGTGTAGGAATGCTGGGCGTGTATTCTTTGGTGAAAAATGCCGATAAATTCACTTTCAGTAAGGACCTTAGCGTTGACATTGATACATTAAAAGCGCAATATTTACGTGTTGCAAAAAGCTACCAGTTAAAAAGCACCACCTCTGCGTATGGCACTGTAATAGGATTGGATGGTGAAGATTTTGTGTGGGGAAGCAATGCCATTGCGGGCAACCAATGTGTGTTTATGATGAAGGCTTATTTAATGAGTAATGATCCATCTTTATATGAAGCGGCAATCTCCAACTTTGATTATTTATTGGGAAGAAATGCAACGGGCTTTTGTTACGTTACTGGCTTTGGATCCAAACCAACCATGCACCCGCATCATCGTCCGTCGCAATCCGATGACAATGTAAAACCAGTTCCCGGCTTATTGTCGGGCGGACCGAATTACGCCCAGCAAGATGCTAAAAATTGCGGTACCGCAGTTTATGCGTCCAAGCTGCCAGCTATGTCCTATATGGATGAAGAATGCAGTTACGCTTCCAATGAAATAGCTATCAACTGGAATGCGCCCTTGGTTTATATCGCAAATGCTGCAGAGGCACTTGAAAAAAAGTAGCAAGTGCTTACAGGAATGAAACCACTTTTTTATCTATTTGTTGTTGTACAATTACTAACTCCATTAAAAGGAAATTCAATGAATTCATCAAAAACCATAGTGTTTATTCACGGCTTATTTATGAATCCCAACAGTTGGGAAGAATGGATAAAATATTACGAAGAAAAAGGATACAATTGTTATGCTCCAGCCTATGCTTTCCACATTGGAAAGCCTAGTGATTTGCGCAATAAAATTGATATTGCAGTTGGTGAATTAACTTTTGATCAGGTGATAGATAGCTTGGTGTCATTTATTGACAAGCTTCCCGAAAAGCCAATATTGATTGGTCATTCCATGGGCGGATTGGCAGTTCAAAAGTTAATTAATTTAGGAAAAGGAGTTGCCGGAATTTGTATTGATTCAGCTCCGCCAAAAGGAATATTTTCGACGAAATTTAGTTTTCTGAAAGCCAACTTACCAGTGATAAATCCTTTAAAAGGGAATGCCGTATTTATACCCACCGCAAAATGGTTTCAATATGCATTTTGCAATACCATGAGTATGGAACAAACGCAGCTGGTGTATGATGAATTTGTTGTGCCCGAGAGTAGAAACATTCCAAGAACCAGTACTGGAAAGGCAGGTGAAATTGATTTTATAAAACCGCATCAACCTTTGTTGATCATAGCGGGGGAGAAGGACAATATCATTCCTTCGTCGCTTAACAAAAAAAATTACGAAGCCTATAAAGACCTTACTAGTAAAATTGATTTCAAAGAATTTCCTGGTCGTACCCATTTCATTTGCGGACAAGATAACTGGCAGGAAGTGGCCGCTTATATCAATGCGTGGATAGTGAGTTTGAATTAAGAAACCATTTCAGTAAGATAGTGGTGCAGCATTAATTTTCAAGAAGCCCTTTCAGGTTGTGGTAGAGCCGCAATGCTTGCTGCTGCTGCTTGGGTGGTAATTTCAAAACCACTTTACAGCAGCAGGCATTGCGACTCTACCAAATTCATCCAAACCCACGCAAAGGTTATCGTAGACGAAAGTATTTCGTCTCTTCCACTCGTACCCATGATTCATTTGAAATTTAAAATAGGTGATCAACTTTCAAAAGGCAAGAGAAATATTGATTGCAAATTCATTTGCAACTTTTCGGTTTACTTTATATATTCGGCAGACTGTAGTAAGATTATTTGCTGAGCATCTTTTGTGAAGGCAAATAGTTTTGAAGGGGACAGGGATCGATGAAATCATTTTGTGATTTTTTTGGTTTCTGTCCCTTTTTTTTATGCCTTTTTTTTTGAATTTACTAATAACCTAAACCAAAAACTATGAAAAAATTGTATTGCATTTCGCCAACTACGCTGTTGACGATGATTTTGTTTCTATTCGTTCAAATAAGCAGTTTGCTAGCTCAAACCCCTGTTCAAAAATATGGTCAGTTGAAAGTGACGGGTTCACAAATTACGGATCAATTGGGGAATCCTGTTGCCTTACGAGGTATGTCGAATTTTTGGAGTAATTCAAACGAAGGAGCTACTTTTTTTGACGCTGCTACCATTAAATGGTTGAGAGATGATTGGTGTATTGATGTAATTCGCGCTGTAATGGGTGTTGAAGATTTAGGGGGGCAACAAGGTTATTTAAACAATGCAGCGGGAGAGAAAGCCAAAATTGTTAGAGTAATAGATGCAGCCATTGCAAACGGTATTTATGTTATTGTTGATTTCCATTCGCACAATGCCGAAACCGCTTCTCAAAAGGCCGCTGCTAAAACTTTTTTTAAAGAAATTGCGCAGGCTTACGGAGATAAACCCAATGTGTTGTATGAAACTTTTAATGAGCCCATTAATCAAAGTTGGAGCACTTTGCGTACTTATCACAATGAAATGGTGAGTTATATTCGTCAGTACGATGCCGACAATATTATTATTTGTGGCACCAGAAGTTACTCGCGAGAAGTTGAAGAGGCTGCCGACAATAAAGTAACAGGTACTAACATAGCCTATACTGCGCATTATTACGCAGGAGGAGGTACCGACCACAACAATGATTTGCGAATGAAAATTACCAATGCAATGACAAAAGGTGCTGCCATTTTTGTAACTGAATATGGAACTTGCGATCCAAGCGGTAATGGAAGTTATAATGCTGGCAATACCCAAACTTGGTGGGACTATTTAGATCAAAAAAAGATTGGTGCCTGTAACTGGGCGATATCCAATAAAAACGAAACAGCATCAATTTTAACGAGTGGTACTAACGATAAAAGCAATTGGAGCAATGGCCAAATTACTGCTTCAGGGGCCTTGGTTAAAGCGTATTTAAAAAATAAGTGTAGCACAAGTTCGGTGTCGGGCACAATTACCTTAACAGCTCCAACTGCAAATGCTCAGTTTAATGCGGGACAGGCAGTAACAATTTCGGCTAATACTACAGTTTCTGTTGGTGGTACTATTTCAAAAGTTGAATTTTATGATGGTGATATTTTATTGAATTCTGATACGCAATCTCCATATTCTTATAGTACAAGTCTTTTGTCGGGAGGAGCGCACACCATCAAAGCGGTTTCATATGATCAGTTTGGAAATGCTGTAGCAACATCAAGCGACATTATTATCACGGTGATTGGAGCATCTCAAATTTCAACAAAAGGTGCAACGGATATGTTTGAAACGACAGAACAAGTAGCGGTGTTAACTGGCGGCAAAGATTGCGTAACGCCAAAAGCAGCAACATATGCTGGTATTTTTTGGTGGGAAGATAAATTGGTGTCAACGCCATTTAAAGCTGAAAAAACTAGAGCTGGGGACGGTAAATTAATTTATAACTTGTCTCAAGCAGCGAATAAGTACGAAGCGATTGGACTCGGCTTTGGCGCTCATTGCAATAGCACCAGAGTTCCTTATACTTTGGATTTATCACAGAACGCTGTAATGAAAATGAATGTTAGTGCACCATCCACCAATACAGTGAATTTAGAAATCAAAATACAACTAAAGGATGCTGACGGAACAATTTTGGCATTCAATAGCGCTGTAGTTGATGGTTCTACGATCAGAAACACCTGGGCTACCGGCGCATATTATCGTTACGAAATTGGTTTTAATACAAACCACATTTCAGTGGCGGGTCAATCTCCAGTGCACACTGACGAGCAGGTTGGGCCAGGACCATTAAAACCGAATACATCAGTAAATTTTGAATTTGATTTCAAGAATGCAGTAACGATATCCAACACTACTTATCCTGCTGGCATTGATTTAAACAATAGTAAATTTGATTACACTAAAGTTTCTGAAGTGGTCATCATTGTGGTAAACAGTGCTCAAAATGCTCAATTCCAGCCCCTGGCTTTTACCGATCAAAAGGTGATTTTCTCAGGATTTCAAATTGGCGACGTAAATTCTGGAGTAGCCATTTGTACTCCAATAGTACCTGTAACCACTGCTTCG
>Ga0114969_10002134_pt1 | contig 16364 bp, 28 predicted proteins | sample M_130807_MF_Meta_FD_87316 | JGI IMG/M metagenome (GOLD analysis project Ga0114969, IMG submission 87316) | Freshwater microbial communities from Lake Montjoie, Canada to study carbon cycling - M_130807_MF_MetaG | ecosystem: Environmental > Aquatic > Freshwater > Lake | place: Lake Montjoie...
GAGACGGAGATCGGTAGAATGCCCTCCGCTTCAAGATCGCGAACAGTAGCCGCAGGCGGATAGAACGCCCCGGCCACGCCGCCTTGGCTTTCAGGTGCGGGGGCACCGTTGTCCTTGGCGTAAATCATCTGCCCTCCCAAAAAAATCGACGCACCTGATCGACTACCCACCCAAACACGAGGACGGCCACGGTTAGCCCAGCGATTCCAGAGCCTACAAACAGCGCCCAGCCAGTAATCAGCATAGATACCTGGGCGAGATCGCGCATCACTTCCCACGAAATCATTTGCTGGCCTCGTGTTGGGCGTGCCACATACGGCACACGGCAGGGTTTGGGTGATAAACGAACGCTTCGGGGGTCAAATCGTACCCGCCGCGAGAATTTAAATTAAGTTGCTGGTAATGAGCCTTTTTAGGCTCAGTTATTACCGCCGTGTTACTCTTTCGGCGTAAATCGTTGTAGCGATAAGCATCGGACGGGGTGGGATTTGAACCCACGGATCTATTTCCTTCTTTGATTTGATTGATTATGCTTGGCGCGTCCATTGTATGTTATTGCGTTAAACTGCCCAAATGTTACCCTTGTAACTATGGCCTATTCCTACATTAAGAAAGGCAATCCGTGGTTTTACATTCGTTTCAAAGATCCCACCGGCAAGTGGCGCACTAAAAGCACCCGCTACCGAATCGACAACACCCTGCACCGCGCCAAGGCAACGGCCGAGGCCGCTCGACTTGGAGTTAATGAAAAGCGAAAAAATTGCGGCAGCGATTGGGTTGACGATTTGATCGAAAATCATCCCGTTTCCCCTCTGACAAAAGTTTATTACAGAAACTGCTGGCGTCATCTTGCGAGGTTTATTAATGAAAAAAGAATAAGTCTGCAAGCGTTTTCTGCAAATGATTGTGAAATTTATTTGCGATGGCGCCAAAGCCTTCCCCGCACGTCCGGAGGTAAGGCTGGCAGGAACCAAGCGTGCCAAGATTTGAAGATTATCAAATGGATTCACAGGCAAGGTAGATTGCTTGGAAAAATGGATTCTGTTGCCCTTCTGGATTACCGAATTAAAAAAGGCCCGATCGGCCGAGTTAAACCCGTTTTTTCTGATAATGAGATTAAGATCACCCGGAAAGCTCTCGCTGTGGATGGCGTGCCCGAATGGATGCGAGTCAGCTTTGAGATTGCCTTGGCCACTGGCTGTCGCCTCCGTGAGACACAGATCCCGCTCGACTGCGTGGATTTGAAAAACCGTGTGCTGACTTTCCCCTGCCCCAAGGGCGGAGCTGGCAAATCGTTCAGCATTCCCATCCCGGCCGCCATCGAGCCGATGTTGGCCAAGATGAAAACCGAGGGACGCGAGATGACTTGTGAGGTTCCCCGCACGCGAGCCTCGCTTTGCTGGCGTCGCCTGCTGGATATATGCGGGCTTAAACGTCACTGCTTCCACTCCCTTCGCGTGACTCGTGTGACTCGATTGCGGCTCTCAGGTTGCAGCCAATCTGTCGCCATGAGGTTGGTAAACCATTCCTCGACGTTAGTGCATGAGCTGTACCAACGGCACTGCGTAGACGATCTGCGCGATGCTGTGAATTTAGGCCAGTCTGTATCAACCGCCACCGATCAAAGTCCGATGGAATTACCTTTCCCGCGAGCATCGGGAATCCAGGCAGTGCCTGCATTTGCTTGATCCGCACGTAGCCGAAACCGTAAGCAGCGCCTAGTTGGCGGAGGGAAAGAGCTTGGTTCTCCTGGCGGAGTTTCATAGCAGTATCGTTGAGGCGCCCCAAGCTCATGGCGTATCTAGCTTTGCTCTCCCGATGCTTTTGCAAGCAGTTGAGTGATGAGCTGAGAAAGCGAAATGCGACGGGCAGCGGCCAGTTTTTTAGATGCTTTTTTCACGGCAACGGGCAAAACGATGTTCGTCTTTTCCGCTTTAAAGCCGCTGAGTGGACGACGAGGCATACGCCTTGCATACGCACAGACGGCGTATTAGCAACACTTTTTTTTGGGCATTAACTTTTTAAGTTATACTTGAATGCGTATTTATTACGCATACAATCCTCCCTATGAAGAAGGCGAAAACGAACCTCACGATCGACCCAAAAGTTAAGCGTAACGGTGAGCGTCTTGCCAAAAAAAGTGGATTATCCCTTTCGGCATATATCACCACGCTGCTGGTTAAAGAGCTAGCTAAAGAAAATAAACGCTAAGATTTAGGCGATTTGCCTGTGGTCAGCCTGTAGTGCGGTACCTTGCGGCAGTGTCCTAGAAACTTCTTTCCCTTTGCATCAACGTGAGGCAATCGGATCACATAGCTTTTTCTTTCCGCCCTGCCGTCTTTAACTAAGCAGGCTAAAAGTTTGTTGGCGTAATTTGCCGACTTACCCCACAGCTCGGCTATCTGTTTTTTAGTCAGCCAGCCGGGTGGCACTACCTCCTGACGATACCCAGCGACATACTCCGTTAGGACAGTCGCCCAATCTGACTTTACACTGGGTAACGCCACACGCCTCCTACTGGCGAGAGCACGTTCACCGTGCATCCCTGCCCGCCTTCCACGTATTCGCCCCACGCCACGCCGTGCTGCCACCTAGTAACGGATCTCTGGCGCCGAGCGTAGTGCATGCTTGGAATATCGGCTAGGCAACCGATTGACCAACCCACGGGTGCGCCAAAACTACGGCCCGCAGTTCGATCTATCCTGTGCAGATGTCCCATCACGATAGGCTTTTGAACCATCTCCACATGATCACGCACCGCGCTAGATTCCGAAAACATATAGCCGTGTCCAAACGCTGTGCCTCCTAGAATGCGCCAGCCTTTCTCAATGTCGTAAGGCACATACTGCGCCTTGAGATACTTGCACATATTGTAAATCTCCGACTTGGCCGACGTGCAACAGTGAGCCACGATTGCGCTAGGCGAGTATTGTAGAGCCGTTAGACGGTGCTCATGGTTTCCCTCAAAGATGTAGTGTGGCGCCAATTCTCGAACGAAATTAACGCCTGCATCAAAGTCCTCGCGGATGGACGAACTGCGTTCGGGAGAATCTGGATCTTTCCTTGCGCTACCCATTAGCCCGGACAGATCGACGAAATCCCCTAAGTGCAGCGTCATATCTGGTTGCCACCTCCGCTTCATCTCTAAGGCGGCACGGCAAGCGGCCGCATTCGCCAGGTGACCGTGACTACAGCTAACGGCCAGCCACCGCTTCCACTTGCGGATGACTTTCATTTTTTATCAGCGGCCGACGGGAATCCTTCCAGCACGGCTAGAATCTGACGGCAACTTTCCCGCGATTGTGCCGCCACCACGCTCTCGTCGCTTGCGCCTATCAGCGCAATCTCAGCTATGACGGAAAGCTGCATTTTAAGGGTGTGGACGTAGGTGCATAAATCCAGCACTTCCTCCCACGCATCTTTCCAGACTGGCCTGCGCCAAAGCGCTCCACCGTGCTCGTCTTGGCCTTTGCGGTACTTAGCGTCTAGATCCTTGGTTAAATCGCGCAGGATGCCCGCCAGATGCTTCTCGTGTTCGGGCGTCACCGTGAACTCCACGGCTTGCTATTAACTAGGCTGGTCGCCTTGCTTTGTTTGCGGATGTCCTTGGCCACTACTTGTTCCACAGGATTGCGGATAATGTCACGCCAGCTTTTGTAGTCGCTGCTTTGCAAGTGGCCTGTTTCCCAGTTTATGCCAGCTAAACGGAAGGAAATTCCAACGTGCTCGCCTAGGCGGAAAGCCGTCTCGTTATCCCAATCTGCGATCCATAGATCCGCGTTTTTGCCCGACTGCTTGAGCGGCACCCAATCAAACGCTAGGCCGTAGTTATGATAACTTTCCCCTGGCTTGGCCTTAGTAACGATCTTACTACTGCCATCCGTTCTGCCTTTGGCATAAAGCGCGGCCTGCTCCTCCATCGTGCGACGGCCGCAGTAAATCAGCGGCTCGATCCGGCTTGTGACCATCTCGTTCACCCATCCCCTGACCTGCTTTTGAAAGCTGGCGTCTAGGGAATCAATCGCCCGCAAGGTGCGGGAACTAGCTTCCGCTAGGCTGGTCACTGCCTCGCTCGCTCGCGTTGAGTTTCTGCCAGGCTATCAGAAAGCGCTTTGAGCGATTCCGCAAATAAGTCTCTATAAACTTGTGGGCACGGGGGGTTTGTTCGTTCCGCTTTGGCCCAGGCGTAGATGAAGTACGAGATGCTGTCCGGGCTAGGCGGCGGGCCGTCCTGCGTTTGGGACGTTGTCGCACAGGATGCCAGTGCCAGACTACTGATCAGCAGGAGGGCGTTTAGTCCACCAGTCATTGATGTCTCTTTGCCTGTTGCGGCGCTCTTTTTCAATCGCCTCAAAGTTTCGCTGAAGCGGCGATTTGCGTTTTAGAAACCAGAGCACGATCCCGATTATTCCGCCAAGCGCCGTTAAGATTCCGGCGATCATTGGCGGTTATTTGCGACTAAACTTGCTTAAAAAATCAACTATGCGGCCGAGCGTGCGCTCTGGCTCATCGCCAGGGATGAACGCGGCCACGGCTGCAACGGCTGCCAGTAGTGCGGTAAGTGCGCCAAGTGCGCCAAGCCAATCGATTTTAAGTAGTTGGGGGATGATTGTTTCCATGCCCCTAGCGGGGTGTCAAAGGCTGAACCGACGTTTGATCAACTCCCAAGCCGTGCTTACGACTGCCCCGGACACAAGCGCGACTAGCCACAGCTTCGTTTTAATCGTGTGTGCCTCGCGCTCCATGTTGGTTAGGCGGCCGTGATACTCGCCCAGGCTGGCTTGAGAGCGTTCTAATAAATCCAGAATTACCGACTGACGGGTCTCGATCCGAGCTATAGATTCTCGGACTAGGCTTAACCGTTCAGAAAGTTCGGCCACTTGGTCTGTGCTCATAGGGTGGCCGTTTCTGCGCCTTCCGCGATCCGCACCATCTCCTCACCCTTCTCGTTGTAGAACATTTCAATGTAGCCTTCCGCCTCAAGCCAGCGAAGGCTGGCAGTAAATTCACGCCAGCCGGGCGTGTTGCGATCGTCTGGCGAAGTCATTCATTTTACCTGGCCTGCGTCAGCAGCAGCTCCCATGTCGGAATAGCGCGGAAGCTGTGTGTCAGTTTCCGTTTGCCTTGGCGAGCAGGAGCAGAGCAAGAGGGCAAGGAGGAGGAGGGGCATTAGGAAACTCGTTGAACTTTTAGAAAACTACCAGCATAGAGTCTTGCGTAGTGGCCGCTTGTCGCTGTTGATTGGGCAAATTGCGTCTTTAAAGTACCAGCGGATGTTGTTACAATTCTTCCAACCCTACTAACTATTGTTGATTGACCACTTCCGCCGCCAGGCCAGCCTATTTGCGCATCAACAGCAGTGCCACTTCCAGGCCAACTAGGGGAAGCATTTATTGGTTCTGCATTATTTGCGTGTCCACGCCTTGGCGTCCCATAAAATGTTCCAGATCCAGTAAATGCAAGTTTTGTTGTTGTTCCAGCGGCATTAACATTACTTCCTCCAACTAATTCAAGAGTCTCAAAATCATAGGTTGCTCCAGTAATTAAACTAACCTGCAAATCTGTTGAATCTGTAAGGGTACTGGAATTTGTTACATCTTGATTTGCGATTACAAATTTATTTACAGCAGCAAAAATTCCAAGAGTTTGAAGGCTTGTGTCTAGGCTTTTAGTAAGTGGCATCGCCTACTCCTAGCTGACTTGGCAAATGCGAGCCGTGCCTGCCGTGGCGAATACTGCGGTATGAGCGAGGGAAAGTTGACCAGCGGGACACTCCCAATAATCGCCAGCGGATAGACGCACTTGGTAGGCCACGGTTGTGCAGGTCGCACCGGGCGAGATGTGAAGATTACCAGCTCCCTCATTAAACACAGTCAGCACTTCCCTGCCATCAACCGCTGAGACGAGCGTGGTAGAGGCTGTGGTACTGGTAAAATTAGTAGCAGAAACAGAAGTGCCTTGGAGCGGATAAAACGTGACTACGCTGTTGGATATGCTCGCTGTGACAGAGCCGATTTGCGAAGTACCAGCCCCGATTGTTACCGTCCCGCCGCCAATCGTCACTACTCCAATGCGGTTTGTGCCAGTGGGAAGGGCAGTTGTGAGTGTTGATTTTATTGATGATGAATTGTCGAAAACAGACTTTCCTTCGTCTGTAAGCAAGATCACACCAAGCCCAGTTGTAACAGTTGGCTGTATATTCACCAACGGGATATTCGCCGTCACGCTTCCGATTTGTGCCGTTCCCGCTCCGATGGTTACCGTGCCAGCACCGATGGTTACCACGCCGATGCGGTTTGTGCCAGCAGGGAGAGCAGAGCCGATGGTGACTGTGCCAGAAATTAACAAATTTTTTGAGGCATCGGTTTTTAGGCTTGTTAAGTCGTTTGAATTATCTCTAGCCACAAGAACTGGTTCGTTTTGAAATATTTCTACAATACTTACATAACCACCTAAAATATCGTTTTGAAAGTTTCCAACATTCGCCGTCACCGTGCCAGAGATGGCGGGTAGCGAGCTAACGGTGACTGTAGTGCTGGCGAGCTGATCGTCGTAATAAATGACTAAAGAGGCCGTAGTGGTTAGCCCGGCGGTAGTCGCCACTAAAGTGAGTGCGGTATTTGCACCAGACGTGAAAGCGGAAGCAGTGACGGAGCTATCCGCAAAATTGTACATGATACGCCCGCGATCGGCGGCGGTTACAAGTAGGAGCTGGTCGCGATCGATGTTCAGCCCGGTGAGCGTCAAGACGTTAGTGGATGGCGAGTAGGAGTAATTAGGCCATATCTGTTTCATTTTCTTGTGCTCCTTGTCATCCTAACGCAATCGCCAGCGCCACGGCCGTCCCGGTGGTTACTCCGCCGGATCCCCCGCTACCCGTCACGATGGGCGTGCCTACGGCGACCGTGATGCTCGCAGGCCCGCAGACTGTGGCCGTGATAGGCATTATTCAGTAACCTCGCCAGCAATCGTCACGGATCCCTGCAAGAGGCGTACTTTAGTGGCGGCTGATGTGGTAAGCAGTAAATCCCATTTCCCACCGCTAATAGGCAGGGCTGAAGCAGTCGCGGCGTTTAACGCCAGGGTAAGGCTGCCGGTAGTGCCAGTAGCTGTGACAGCGGCAAATGACGCAAGCAGGTTACCGTTGTAGGTGTCGCGGATCTGAGCGGCGGCAGTTGCGCCAGCCAGCGAATAAGTTGCTCCGGTGGCGTCTTTGACGGCTACTTCCAAGGCAAGATCCACGCCTTGTTCAATCGTTAGATTATATACGCCAGCGGCCATACTTCTGGATGGTGTATGTCAAAGGAAGGAGCCGTTTGATGTGTTGTATGTACCTCCGTATGACCAGTATTCTTTGGCGTTTATTTCTATTAAAGCTGCACCCGAGGAACCGTCTGGCCCAAAAAGATCTCCAATAAGTTCATAATTTAAATAATTGATTTTATAGGTTCCTATTTTTGACGTATAAAAAGAAGTTAGCGAGTTAATTGAACTAATAGTAAAGCTTGGGTAATAGGTTGATCCGCCTTTTTTTATTGAAGAAAATATATACTGAAAATTCATAGTCCCATCAGCATTGTATGGGGCTCCGACATCTGGGGTAATCGTGGCCGTTGCTACTCTTTCAAAATAAAATGTTTGGCTTCCCTTGCAGACAAAATCCTCCTCTTTTTGAATAGAAATACTCGGGGCCATATCTGAAAACGAATTAGATGTGTAGGCAATAGTAGATGAAAGAGTTAAATCATAAAATGACCCGCTTGCCCTTCCTTCCCAAGTTTTTACTCTCCAAAACAAGGCCATTGCTTGTTCTAGGGTTAGACTTAAATATTCTTCAGGTGGAGTCGGAGTTCCATCTATAATGCAAGTAGGAAAATATCCGCTGTAGCTAGCGTGAAGAACTTTACCCATAGGATTTCATGAGGGAAATCCCTCGGGGTTAATAACCAATGACAGTAATTCTGTAAGTGGCAGTGTTTACGTCGATCGCAGCGTTGTCCGCATTAATACAGGATAGGCACACAGTATTGGCCTTATATACAACTCCTTGAATAATGGCGCCAGCGGACACGGCAGCCGGTAAGCCAAGTAATACGAGATTATTTATGGCCGCACCTGTCACAGTAACGTCTCGGTAATGCTGGTCATTTGCGTTTACAGTTCCAAAACTTACCGAGGTAAGAGTGGTAACAGTGTATGGCGATTGCGGAAGAACACCGTAGCTGGTGCCACTTGCTAGCAAGCCAACGGCAATCATTCCAGAAACTGCGTTAATGTTAGCGGGTTGAGCTGTTGGCGTGCTTCCATAAAAGCCCATTACGCCAGATAGGGCTAGGCCAGTGGAAAAGCTAATCACATTTGAGCCAGCACTGTTTACTAGGGTGCGGCCGCCATAGTTTACCGCAGTAACTCCGCTAGAAGATTTGAGCGCTCTGTTGGCAGCATTTACATTCGTTGCGGAATCAGCAATAAATCCAGAATCTACTTGAGCCTTTGTATAATACAAAGCAAGGTCAGCCGGGACTAGAGATCCAGTTAAAATTAAGTCTTTACTGATTGTAGCCGGATATTGAAGAAGGGTTTTTGTTTGTCCGCTTTCCGTCATTTCAATTTCTAGTGTGGGCGTAATGCTATCAGTACCAGCCTCGTTAAATAATTCCTCGAGCTCACTAGTAGACATGGTCACGCTTGCGGTATACCAGTTGTAGCTTTGTATTCCGGAAGAATCCAATTCAAGTGCTGTAGTTACATTTTGAAGGCCAAGAGCATTTACAAAGGATATGATCAGTCCTCTTTTTGAATCGCTAACTACCGATATATTACCCGCTCCAATGCCAGTTACGGCTGACAACATGGTGGTTACATTTGTCGCATTTTGATTGTAGGGAATTCCTACTGAATAGCCGCCATAGGCCAAGCTATAAGAGCCGCCGTAAACATCGTTACCAATGCTAAGGGCGTAAGTCTCGTTTGTTGTAGATGACCCATCCTGCGTTTTTGTAAGGGTAACCCCGCTGCCAGAAACAGAAGTGAACGAGCTAGAAAATACCGCAGGACTGCGGCTTAAAGAAACAATTTGCTGTGCATAAACTGATGCAGAGGGAGCTCTACGCGTGTTTACCTGGACTGCGGCAGTTGGAAACAGGGTAAATGATAAAGCTCCAAAGCTAAGAGCCGTGTTGGCGGTAGCGGCCGTAATAATCCAAGCTGATCCTGTATCCCCGTAGGTCGTTACACTTACATTCCCAGCGATTGCACTAACTGCGGAAAACACTTGAGAGGTCGTAGCATTAAAAGAGATGGCGGTAGAAGTTCCTGTTGTAGTAGTTAGCTTAAATTGGCCATCAGTTGCGACTGCACCAATGTTTCCGATGCCTAATGAAAATGAAGGACTAGAAAGAGTTGCGTCTGTGTAAGAACCGTCGCTATTGCGTTCCAGTACACGCAAACGAAAGGGATAGACATCATTTCTGGTAAATGCTGGCAAAACGCCAGCAGGGGCCGAACCGCCTAAAAGTAGACCGCCGGATTTGTCTAAAAGAATGTCTATATTTGAGGCCATTGAGTATTAGTAGTTGTCAAAGCAAGGATATAGGGCCGTAAACTTCAAGGGTTGCTGGCTGGCCATTAGAACAAACATTTAATGTTACTACGTTTAGCAGTGGGGCATTGGCTGTTATTTCATACCCACCATCTTTTGGCTCCACGGTAATTCCATTTCCAGCAAGAGGAACAATCGATTCGATTCTTCTCACTACTTTACGAAAATGCTCGCCAGACAGTTTTATATCTTTGTCTGGCAACATTTGAAGCCTGGGTTCTCTTGGCATAATTTCTTATCCTATGCGCGGGAATGCATAAACGCTTGATGCGGTTTGAAGTCCGTTTGCATCTTGGGCATTCCAAACACTTGCATAGCCAGCCTCAGAAAATGTTAGTGTTACAAGTAGCAAGCTTCCCCTTTTTTCCGTTAAAATGGTTTTACATATAAAACCATGATAAAACCCAAATTCTCCGGCACGCTGCGTCTCGCCGTCAAAATACTCGCTACTAAAATCACCCGCTGCTCTTGCTGGCACTGGAAGGCTGATCCCACGAAAGGTTGCTGGCATGTTTGAGGCAAAATATGTCGTAAATACTGCTTGTTGCCCTGCGGCTCCTCCATTCGCAAGAAACTTAACTTCCACACTTTGACCGGCTCCACTAACCCCGTAGCCGGAAATTGCGTCGCTTGGATTTGTGCCAGACAACCCAAATATGAGTGGACCGCCAGAAATAAGAGACACTCTTGGAGTGTTTAGTTCCGCACTATTTTTTGTGCCAATGGTGCTTACTGTAAGTTCCGTTAGGTCGCCAGCGGCATTCCTTGTTTCAACGTTATCTACAACATACAAGGCAGAAGAGTTGGCACTTTTGGCCCAAGAAATTCCACGCCAGCTTTCAATGCCATCAAAGACATCATCTTTCTTTATATTATAATTATCAATCGTGCTTGTCTTGATCGTATATTGGTAAGAAACATAATCAAAGCCATATTCGTCCGTCTGTGATTTCTTATGGGTTAAAATTGGGAATGTTCCCTGTATTGTAGTGGCCATAGTTTTTTATTTGACAAAAGCGTAAGTCCGCATTTCTTTGAGGTTGTCATCTAGCAAGGTATAAATATCGGCAATACCCTTTTCTTTCGTCCCAGCGACACTCTTGCCATCCGCTGCCATTCCGTCTTTTCCACCAGCTGCCGCGCCGCCCGTTGCACTTCCGCTTCCCTTTCTTTGCTCTTCTCTTGCTTTTTTCTCGGCAGCCTCCCTGTCAGCTCTTTGTTTGTTCAAGGCATCGATATTGCTTATTTGGTCATCTTTATGTGATTGATACTTGTCCGCAGCGTCCCGTTCTTTTCTGATTTGCGCTTTTGTTGCGTCTAGGGATCTTTGCGCTTCTTTGGCATTTTCATCTTTGATTGCTCTAGCTGTAGCAAGATCGCTCATCTTGTTTGATTGGCGACCATATTCAGTTTGAGCAGCTACATCACGCGAGGACATGCTGGGTGGTAATGGTGCACCAACAAAATCACTACCAACGGAAGGCTTAGATTCACGATCCGCTTTTTCTTGTGCTTTTGCTGCATCCTCTTGTGCCTTTTTAGCCTCTTCTGCTTTTTTAGCATCAAATTCATCCGCAAGCTTTTGAGCTGCGGCGTCGCCTTTGGCTGCGGCTTCTCTAATCTTTTCTTCCTGTTGTGCCGCTTCTTTTCCTGCCTGCTCAACTGCTTTCGCGTGCCGATCGTCCTCTTTGATCTGCTCCTCTGCTGCCTGGCGCCTAGCAATATCTGCACGGGCTTTTTCACGCATTGCTGGATCGGAGATTTGATTCGCCTGGTCTAGTTCTCTTTTATTTTGAGCCAAACGATCCATTTCAGCGCGCTGCCCAGGTGTTTTGCCAACCTTGGATTCAGCCGACATGCGATCCTGTTGAGCGGCTAGTCCTAAAAGTGCTTGTCTCTCGCGTTCTGTGGCCGCAGCTAGCTCGTCCATATTGTTAGCTGCTCCTGTGGCGTAGTTAGCTATTTGTACAAACGGATTAGGTGATTCGCGAATTGCATCTGCGCTGGCCTTAATTTTGTCTATTGCAGCGCTCATTTGAGCGGAAGATGCTATGGCGCTCTTAAAGTCTAAGCCGTTAAAAGCTTTTGTTGCCGCACTTGCTGCATCGGCTGCGGCAGTAAGATCCGCACCGACTCTTCGCATTGCGTCAGCAATTAATTTACCTGCCCCGACAGCGGCAGCTCCGCCAACTCCTTTTACCAATTTATCCGCAAGAATATCTGCTCCTTTGGTGGCGAGATCGGCAGCGCTTGTGGCGCCATCCAGTGCGTTGCTAATGCCACGCATTGCTCCCTTTACTTTCCCTTCAGAAAGAGAAAGACGATCAAAGGCCCCAGCTACCCTATCGGCAAATTCTGGGGCCGATCCTTCCGCATCGATTCTAATTGTTGCGCTCATGCGAGTACTGGCTGGCCTTTGATAAACTTCCAATCCCTACGAAAACTAAATTTGCCTGCAAGATATGTTCTGATATCTTGAGCGGTATTGGCTAAAGCCTTGGCAATTATTCCATATCTTTCGTCAACCACGTTAAAGCCAGGAAGAAGGTTAGTAATTACAACGGAAAAGCCGTAATCCTTACCAGAAAACTCGATTGATCCATACCTTGAGGAATTGGACTTAAGACCGGAAGTTTTGACCATGCCAGTTTTCCAGAGGTTTTTCCAAACATAGGTGGCAGGCAACCAGCCTACAGAAAGAAAGCGTGAATACTTAAACCGGCGCATGGCCTCACTCGTATTGTAATCAATGTCTTTTTTCCGAGTGTAAATGATTTCATTGGTGCCTTTGGCTTTAGTTAAAATGCCTTTAGCAAACATGGCCGCAGTCTGTTTTTTATAGTTTGCACTGTTAGACGATCGGTACATTTTTCCGCTTAATCCGGAAGCGCCAGTAAGAGGCGCACCCATCCCGCCGGGTACTCTGCTGGAATAAATGCGCTTAATCCGATAGTTCTTAGCTTCCATCATCGAATCAATTTCTGTTCGTTTTTTAAATGCAAGTATTCGAGTAAGACCGTAAAGCCCCTCTCTTCTGTTTCCATAGTCTCCACCGCCTGACCCTAATATTACTTTGCGTGCAGTGTGAGCTAATGCCTCTTCTACGCTTTTTGAAGTATAGGCCAGATAGTCTTTCATTTCCGTACGTAGTGCGGCCATAGCGCTATCCACGGTGATTTTGTTGGCTGTCATACTCCTAGCAGACGAGCTATGTCATCCCTGTCCTGTTCTGTTTTATGGAAATATCGCATGGGCACGCCCTTCTTCCAAAAGAGCCAAGAGTGAGCTTGATGAAACATGCTTAATGGCAGTTCCCAGAGAATATATTCAAAAGACCACCCAAACTCTTGAGCCAGCGGAAAGGCGCCCATGGCGGCATTCGCTGGCGTCAGGCGTTTCCCGGTGGAGCCAGTAGGCCACCCGTGGTGTCGACAATCTCATACTGAGCTTTGGACGCTTCATCAAAGATGGATGAAACAAATGCAGTGGCCGCGTTGCTGTCTTTAATTGTGCAGGCAAAATCCATTACGCGGGATCTAAACTCTTCTATGTCCCAAGCCAGGCGAAGTAGTGCCTTGCGATCTTTTTTAAGTTCCAGATGGATAAATAAGAATGAATAGATAAAGAATATGCCGCTATCTTCTTTATTGCGTACTTGGCTCATAATAAGCCTGGATCCTTCTGTATAAGGCGCCAGCTCTTGCCCTTGCCAAGTTTTTGCCGGGCTAATAAATGCGTTATTAAGTTCTAGGTCTAAGGAATTGTCGTCCATCACATTTTATTAAGGAGTGCCCTCTTAAGTTCTGGTTTTGCGCGTTCGCTTACTAAAAGGGTTTGTTCGCCGCGTTTGATCGCAATAATTGGTTCGGCACGCTTCATTAGCCCCAATAGTGTTTCGCGATTTTCTAATGCGGCTCGAATATAGCGAATGGACGATTCTGGTTCTGATTTCATTTGTGCCCAGCTAGCTTCCATTTCTTCTTTAGCCGTCCCAGCGCCAGAATCATTAAACCAAAAGGTAAACTGCTTTTGCCCATCTTTTACTATGCAGGTTACAGGATCAACCTCACGGAGGGTGGCGCCATAAGTAGCCACAGCAGCGGCTACTTTTAAATTGGTAGTTCCCCAAAATGTCTCAATCATAGATAAGAGGATTTCATGCCCGCCAAAGGCGGTTAGGACATATTAGGGAAGCGAGTTACGGAAACGTTTACAGTGACAAACCCGTCCGAGCTTTTGTTAGTTGCTACTGAATCAACAATCATTTTCCCGCCCGTGCTGGTAGCGTTAGCCAGTGTCGTGATTACTGCCCCGGCGGTAGTGGCGTAAGCGCCTGTGATGGTGGTGGTAAAGGTAAAGGTATCCGTAGGGTTGTACATGGCCGCGCCAACAACTTCGCCCGCCTGGTTGCGTACTTCTGCGCGTTGAACGTTCCGCGTCTCAGTAAAGGACTGAACTAGCCCGCCTGATTCCGCTGTAATTCCAAAGCTTAATCCACTGGTTCCGATTGTTGTTGCTGCCATAATGTTCTTTTATTGGTGTCAACTCGCAATGGAATTGGGGTAGGCAATAACGGTAAGTTTGTAGTTTTGCGTGTAACTGCGCTCCTCATTGTTTGCGCTAGCCATGCTAGATTCCAGTTTGGCACTATAAGTACGTGCCGCACCTATGGCCGTAGTAGCGTTTAACCTAGTTGCAAGCTGACTTGAATCATAGAAAGCCTGCAATATTTTAGAGCATTTCTGAGTATGGGCATCAACGGTTGTATCGTCATAAGAATCATCAACTACGATTTCCACAGGAACGCTAAACACGCCAGATCCGCGAACCGGTTCTTCCGTTCCTAGCATTGCCTTAATAGTAATCGCGGGTGGCACATTCTCTGTCTTGTCGTGGGATAAATGATATGTCGGCCCAGTGACGGTTGCAGATAGAAGCTCTTGAAAAGCGGCTTCAATTAAACGATCAAGCATGGTGACGGCTGGCATATTCTAAACTCCTCTTGTCACCAGATCGGACGAATCGACGGATCAAACGTGACCATGGTTTTACATCCAGCGCCACCATGCGGAAATGTTGGGGTGTAGTGGTATCGCTTCACGCAATCGGGCCAAGTCATGGTGGCCTTTCCCCTGGCTGCTTTTGGCGTATCTACGGATCGATCGTTATCCTCAATAATAAAGGTGCAGGGTAAATCTGCCCCAGTCACGTAGTTCACGGCCTCATAAAAATGTCCTTCATCCTCAGCTCCGTCGCCCAAGAAGCACCACACTTTTGCCGAGCTTCCTTGCTCTTTTAATGTGTGTGCCACTCCGGCCGCTATACCGCAAGTGCCGGCTAACACGCTTGACGTGTAGAAATTCAGTTTGCGGTCAAAGACAAACATGGAGCGACCCTCTCTAATCATCTGCTCGAGCACGTCAGGATCTCCGCCAGCGAGCAGATAGTGGTAGTGGGATCTGTGGCTTGAGAATATCCAGTCGCCTGGCTTTATGTCTTTGAATATCTCGATGAGCTGATCTTCATTTCCCCCGCATAGGTGAATCAGATATGGCAGCTTGCCCTGTTCAAATAGCGCCTTAATGCGCAGTTCAAAATCAATCAGATCCTGCTTGTTCATACAAAGGCATCGTGACTATCGGTGGCCAGCTTTTCAAATAGTGCCACCTTGCCGTGATTTGCGCATTCATGCAGGCAACTGACGCCAGGGTTAAAGTTTTTATGCCATGCTCTCGCCTCTTCTCCGAACCATGCTTGGCTAAAGGATTGATCCTTCATGGAAGCGATTCGGCCGTGATTGCTGTATGCGGTATTGTGGCATGCGTAGATATTAAGATCCGCGCCTACCACGCAAACGGCCTGAGCGTAGAGACAGCGATGGAATGGCCGAACGGGCGACTTGCTTGGACTATCCAGATCGTAGGTCGTGTTAATGGTAAAATCTGAATCGCAAAAAGATTGGCACTCGGCCAGTTGCTCGCGCACCCTGGTTGCAATCGTGTTGTGATATTCTTTAAAGTTCTGCACGTACACGGGCGAGAAGCGGACATTACTTACGCCTGAATCCTTGAGCTGTTTAGCGAACGGAACTAGCCCCTCGTAATTGTAGCGGGTAATAATAAAGTTAATCCCAAGGTCGCAGCTCTCCGTTTTCGTGTTGGAAAAGTTTTTTATATTTTGCATCACGGAATCAAACGATCTGTCGGGCACGTTACGGCTAGACGCCATCTGTTCTGCGCTTGTGTAGTCCATCGAAATCCTCACCCACTTTGCCTTGCCCAATACTTCCGCCCTTTCCCCTGCGAGTAGTTGGCCGTTGGTAATAATGGATAAATCCAACCCAGACGAAACTGTCTTAGTCATAATCTCGACGATGTCTTTATGCAGTAAAGGCTCTCCGCCACCGCTAAATGTGACGGCTTTTGTTCCTATGTTTGAAAGATCATCTATGAGTTCTAGTGCTTTATCTCGTGGCATCACGTCCCCTTCGTTCATGCTCGTGTGCATGCCAGCTTGAAGATGCAAGTCAGGCCGATCCTTAGGTCTAGTTGTGCCGTCTGAATAGACGCAGAAACGGCAGGCGTGATTACAGATATTCGTAGGCTTAATCCGCACGTAGATGGGTGCGGTAATAATATTGTCACGAAAGCTGGCGATCTTATCCGGGAACGAAAAGATCTTAAGATCGCTGTACTTATTCTGCTTCACCACTCATCCTTTCGCTCAACCAACATGGTGGAAGTTCCGACGCTTAATCTATCCA
>Ga0114969_10002135_pt1 | contig 16362 bp, 15 predicted proteins | sample M_130807_MF_Meta_FD_87316 | JGI IMG/M metagenome (GOLD analysis project Ga0114969, IMG submission 87316) | Freshwater microbial communities from Lake Montjoie, Canada to study carbon cycling - M_130807_MF_MetaG | ecosystem: Environmental > Aquatic > Freshwater > Lake | place: Lake Montjoie...
CTTCCAAAAGAGCAACATTCAAAATTCCTTTCGCGTATTTCCCACCTGTATTTGGATCTTCAATGGGTTCCCAATTTCCTATGGGGACAACATACTGTCCAGATCTTTCAGGAATAAATCCATGTAAATTTTCCCAAGTGTGTCGCGAATTCATAAACCAAAGCACCAGAAAAATTAAGAAAGCTATAAGCAACAAGGCAAAAAGCCAAATCCGAGTTAGTCTATTTCTGCGCACCCTTTTACTTCCGTCTTCTCTTGGTGGTTGAATGTCATTAACTTGATTTGTGGGAGTAGGTTCCGGCTTAGGGTCTATTAAAATTGGAGGAAGACTCAATGGTTCTTCTACAAGATTTGGCCCTGGCTCCTCCATCATTAGATCTGCTGCAGTTGCAGGATTCTCCAATATTTCATGAATAGGAACAACAATGATTGGATCGCTTGCTTGCGCTTTAAAATTTTGTTCGTGTTTTATATCTTCGAAAGAGCTGTTTTCGAAATATTTGACAACAATATCGTCTGAGGCGCGAAATACAAATTTCTGATCAACTTCAATTCCCCATGTTATGCATACCCCTAGCTCAGAAGCAAAAAGTTCGAAATTGTCATTTTGCAAAAAACTCACCCATAGATTCGTCCATTCTTTTGTTTCAGGACTTGAATCTAATTTCGCCAATTCAATCCAATTGGTGAGATGCTTAATAAAAACTGAAAATTCTATTAACGCCTTCTCTCTTAATGATCCGCTTAATTTTGAATAATTGTTTACACCCTCAAGATCGGAACTAAAGCTTACGAAATATCCCTCTATTTTTGGTTTGGCCAAAAAATTATGGAATCTAATGGGTAAATGAATCTTCAAAAATGAATTCAAAGAGTTAAACTCTTCAAGAATTTGATTGTTCTCGAAAAGGATTGCTTTGCTCTGCCTTAAATCATACCTTGTAACCAATTTGCCTTTCATCATCTTCTAATTATTGTTCACATGTAATTCTGCAAGATCCTTTGCTCCAATCCCGCATATCCAAATCGCTATACCTTCTCACCGAAGGTGGATAATTTGACTGAAGTTCACCTGGAAATACATCGTTCATGACATGATTTACTTCGGGCTCATTACGAAATATTTTATTGCATATAATAGCAGGACCGGATACATCTAAAACAATTTCACCTTGAAAATTCTCTTTGCTATATATTATCAAATGGGTTCCTTTGTCTATTGCTATTCCGTCAAAACTTGTACGAACAGCTTTTGGGAAAGCTTGGGTGTTATTTGGATAACTTCCTGAACCTACAAATTCACTATACTGATCTTCTTGATATATCTTACTTACTCTTTCTATTTCTGCTTCACCTCCCATAAAAACACCCGAAAAATGAACTCTACAATTTTCCTGAGGTGCCTTGGGAATTGTATCAATTACTTGAGCGTGTTCTTGGGGAATTGAATCAATTCTTTGTTCAATTGTATCACAAACAGGACAATCACAAGGAGTACTGTTATAAAAACTACAGCTTGGGCAAAACAAATAGGAACAGAGAAAAATGAGTATTAGAATAATCCAATACAACCACCACCATCTAAAGCAGAAATAATTGATCGAACGAATTGTTCTAACCCACCACTTTTTATAAAGTCCTTTTTTCATTCTGTTATTCATTCTTCATTAAACTATAGGTGCAAACCCAACCATTTGGCTACCCAACACAACAAACAAAAAATGAGTGGAAGAAGTGCCAAAAACAAGAGCAGCAACCAAAATCTGTATGTAAACCACCTCAAGAAACGCAATACCCTTTTCCACCAAGGTAATTTGTATTTAATTATATTCTCCTGCTGATTATCTGCAACGGGCGTTTCATCGATGGGCAATTCGTTTTCTATTGGCCCCTCGTCTTTTATTTCTTGAATAGAAGATATCTTTTCATCCGATTGATTCTCAATAACAGGTGTAGACTCTATTCTACTGAATTCTGGCACTCTGTAATTAGCATTCAAACTATTAAATCTCCAACCCCAAATTACCACCCAATCGTTTCCATTCGATACAAGCAACACATTCTTTGGATCAAATACTGCAGAAAGAAGTTCAAACCATTCCTTTCCATCAGCGGTATTCATGCGCTTTAATTGTGCGCAGAACCTATCAACCTTATCATTTAATTTGACATACTCATCCATCACTTTTTTCTTCAAGGTGTTATCAAACCGATCAAGCGATTTAAATTCACCATTAAAATTTGCATACCAATCTATCGCTGAATTCGCCTTTAGCTCTGGTTTAGCCAATCTATTTATTTCATCAATACTGAAATTATTTGATTTCAAAAACTGATAAATAGAACCAAAGCAATCGTACAAATAAACATCCTTGAACGATATCGGCTGAAACTCTTTAGTTGAAAAAGTGTAAATCCTATTCATGTGTGTTTAAATCAAAGTTTAATTCTTCTAATCGCCCTACAAGTTCGCTTAACTGACTATTTGATTGAACATCAAAGTTTACAAATCCACAATTTGAAAGCAAAACAACTTTAATCTTTTGAATATACTGGCGGAACGAATCTGAAAGTTGAGACGAACTCTGATTCAATTTATTGCCCATGCTATCAAATAGATCTTTTAACTCCTTTTCAGATACACCAGTATTCTCATTCTTTAACATTGAAAAGTCAATCGGAAAATCGCCCTTTAATTCTTCAATGTCTTTGAGTTTTTCATTACTAATAAAATTGTATCCAAAATTTGTAACAAATTCATTCAGCAAAGCAGTTGAAACTGAGGCGAGATATTCTTCAGATTCACGTGTGTATTTGACAACATGAATCTTTTTTCTAAATAATTCAACCAATTGAGCTTCCAAATGAAGAAGCGAAAATGTCCTAAACAAGTTCTCTACGTAAAGCTCAAACACGGATTTCGTAAGGCCTGCCTGAAAAAACATCTGAAAATTCTCCCACGACATTTTTAATTTCCAATGATCAATAATAATATCTACCAACTTCTCGGAAGTGGTCTTGTTCTTATTTTCCAATGCTTTATCTAAATCTATTCCCTGCACGCTTAAAAATTCCTCTACCTCTTGCGTATTGCTAAACATGAGCTCATTCTTAAGCAACTCTAAATTTTTCAACCGACTATAATCAAATGAAAGCATTGGATAAGACTGTCTAAAAACGGAATTCGAATCAATACTCGACTCTACTGAAGATTCAACAAGATTTGAATGTATGAGATTGTACACTTCTGTTTCAGAAACCAGCAAATGAGACATAAATGCATTAAACTGAATTTTAGGATTTTCGAACAATCTTAAAAATCCGAATTCAATGTTTCTAGCTGCTGCAAATGCTTTTTTTCTTTGTTCAGAAACATCATCTATATGCAATTTATTTCTTAAATCACTAACAATCGTATTTCGGTGATTACTTAGTCTACTCGTGTAATTCTGAACCTTCACAAAATTATTGGCAGATGGTAAGAGCTTTTGAATAATCAAATCACTACCATCGCGATTCGGAGTTGCGGATTGTTCCCATAATTCGTTCGAATTCTCGATGTGATCCTGAACAAATGGGAATTGTAAGAATGAATCCTTCAAATTATTCATGTACGTTTCTCTAGCAGGAACAACCTGAGTCTCTTCCCCTTCATTCTCAAACCCATCAAATGTTCCTGAAGAAAATCTATAATCCCTTAAGAAATAAAAATTACCAAACTTAGGTTTCGTATTTGTCCAGCGTATATGCCAATCATACTTTGCTGATACAGCACCATCAACAAAAAACTTATTGAAACGATTATCCCATTTATAACTCAAATCTTTATTATCATTCGCAGCATTGAATTCCAGTTGTCGATTAAAGAATGTGAAAACAACGAAAAGAGGTGGTAATTGATTTTGCTTCAAGTTTGATTCACGCTCAGAACTTGTTCTTCCAATATTGTCCTCGATCCATGAATTCACAAGATCAGGTAATTCATTTACCTCAATCTGATTGTCATTCATGCAGAATAAGAGGTTATTCACTTCATAGTTATCAGAATATGAATTAAACAAATACGAAATCTTACCTCTTAAATAAAGCTTATCAATCGTTTGCTCGGAGATATCATGTTCCTTTAGTGTTAATCTTCCACGTGCTCCCGGAAAATCTAACAAATCGGTATTTTGAAGAAACTCTTTTTCTTTTTGAATTGATTGAGGAAGTGGCAATACCAATTCAGCGGTAAGCGCACTCACTAAAGTAATTCGGGCGCTAACTTCTTTCTCCGATTCTGTAATAACGGTGAAGATTTCTTCATCATCTAGCACTCCGTCTAAACGCGAAACATCTAAAATATGTCCTCCCGTCCGTAAAATGGCATTTGTAGAAACCCAAACGGAACTCTCAAATTTCAGAGATTTCAATTCTGATACTAATCGATACAACACAGCATTATATACTGGAGATTGGTTCCAAATAAATCCAAAAACCTGACTTAGATCCTCTGAAGGAATACGTGGTAAAATTTTCTCCAAAGATTGCCAAAAACCTGCACTTTCAATGATATCTACGTAAAAACTAAATTTCAAAAAACGACGGGAGAAATAGTTTTTCATTTCCCAAATATCATCAGACGTTAAAAACGTATGGTGCTCTGAACTTGAAGGATACTTTTCCTCAAGTTTAACAAGAAAATCTTGTATAAATTCTTTGCTAGCGTAACGCTCTAATTTCACCAAATCATTAAAATAACTATCGAATAAAATCAAGAGTACATCTTTAACCGACAAAAGCTTGCATTGAATTGGAAAATTACTATTCCTGAAATTAGGCGCGATTGTAAATCGAGAAACAACACCAGTACTTTCAGCGCCATTACCTGGAGGGTTAATTTCTGAAAGGAAATCAAACTCTCCGTTCGGACCCACCATGAGCGATTTTCCTTTCACACTCAATAAATTCTTGACCAAATAAGACTTCCCTACTTGACTCACTCCGAACATTGCAAAGACAGGTCTATTCAAAACAGATCTTGAAATCTTACGCACGTCAACCTTCGCCCCTCTTATTTTGTTATTGAGAAAATCCTGATCCTCATACTTCAAATTACGCAAAACCCAACTTTGACTTTCTGTCAAATCGTTATAAAATCGGCTCGCAGAATCAGATAATTCCTTTAACCTATTAATATTCACATTTTCCATACTATGCTCTGATTGAAAGTTTAAATTCACCACTATCTAACCAATAACCCGTGTCTTTCGATAACGTTTGCTGACAAAGCTTTAAAATTGAAGGACTCAATTCATCTCCAGATACGTTTTGAACATTTACTATTTTAAATTTCTCTTTGCTTCTTTCGTAATCTCTTTCAAGCGTAACTGTAAACGGTAATTGTGATTTTAATTTTGACTTGTAATCCTCTACCAAATCACTTAATCTGAAATCTCCAGATTTGTTGAGCAAATTTCTTTTTGAAACGAGCTCGTTAATCTTGTCATTATCGAAAGAGATAACACTTAAGTTCCTGGCGGGATATTGCATTGAATTAATTCGTTTGAATCCAATCTGAACAGGTAAGTCGTGAATGACAAACTGATTTTCATTATTACCTGGAGTCAATACCGCATTAGATATTGCAAAGTCATTAATAACTCCTAGGTATTCTGCTGTTGATGTCAAATTCTTTCTTAACAACTCGTCGTTTATTCTAAATCTGTCTAGTTTGAAAAGCTTTCCTCCAAGCAACGAAATAAGACTTCCCATGCAAATAACAGTTTTAGGATCGGAAATAAATCCGTTGTTGTTTGCAAAAGGATACCACCTGCCTATCCAATAATTATTTAGGTTAACAATACGATTCGATTGCAACGGACTGAAGCGAACAAACAAGCTCTCCAATGATTTGAAATCACAAGGCTTACCAGAAAGAATCACAACATCACACTTATAAACATGCATCAATTGGCTTATCTGACTAACCAATTTTGAAAACGTAGATTCAATAACTTCATTCACTTTAGCTGGATTCATTTTCCAAATAATATCCTGAAACTTAAATCCAAAGTGCCTTTCGAAATACCGCAACAAATCCTGGTTTGGCATTCGATCATGAAACAAGTCGGTAAAACTCATCTCGCGAACTTCACTGTCTGTTCGATTCGCAATTTTCATATACTCATAGGCCAAAGGAATTCCAATTTGATTAATGAAATTCACTCGCATTAATTTTCCTCGATAGCCTATATTCATGCTATCCTTTCCAAAAAAACCGTTGAGCCTATTGTGAATGTCATCAATGCCCTGCCCAAGACCAAACTGCTCAATGACACCACTGCAGCCTAATTCATTTGAATTTCGAGGGGTTCCCTCTATTATTATTTGTTGAATAATTTGCTGAAGCAAGTCATCCCCGGCTAGATGAAAACTCTCCCAATACAACGGTTCCGGAGTAATTTCAGTCATTTCATCATGACGATAAGAATATTCACAAACTAAAAAGTCCGAGGTCCCACCACCTATATCGATTGATCCTACACGAAGTTTCTTTTTACTTTGCTTGCTTGTTTTCCCAAAAAGATTAAAGAAAAGCTCCGGGTTTCCATCGAATTTATGCTGTATTTGCGAATACAGATATAACAACTGAGAAACCGTCGCCTCATCGTAAATCCAATCTTTTTTATTTTCATTTTCAGTTTCGGGTAACTGTAAATCTCGTAAAGAAGGTATTACATCAATCTCTCCTATAAAAGGATTAACTCTTGAAGCGTCGGAATGGATAACATTGTTGTAATTCTTCATTATCTGAAGAGCATCCTGGGCACTTTTTCGAAGTTGAAATTGCTCGTCCTTAGTCATCGCTGTTGGGCACGAGATCACAACACGTCTTAATCGTCTTCTGTAACCCGGATTACCATGACTTGTTCGAAATTCAACACTGTTAATCTGACAGATGGCTTGAGTGAAAATCTCTAAATAAATAAAGGTCATTAACGATTTTCGATTGTACAAGGCGCTACGACCGAAAATGCCATTCTCACACAACTCCCCTTTGTTGGTTATCTGTTCTGAAATACCATGCTTAAAGACCCTCTTCGGAGGATGATTCATTTCCATGGGCTGAAACTCCCACTCCATCTTGCTTGCCTCTAAATCCCATAAATATCTTTTCGGCGAAGAATTGTAAAATTGAGCTTCCCTATTCAACGAGAATTCCACCGCAGTGCCATTGATTAGCCGCTGCGCCTCATCGCCAATTCGAACAACACTTGGCCACTGGAACTTATTGTTTGAATTGAGTTCAACCGATGAATTTCCAAATTCTAAATCTTTAAAAATTAATCGCGTATTGAAAAAGGAATTATTCGATTTATGGGGATCAGAAAGATCCCTTAGCACCAATTGTTTGACTTTGTTGAAATTGAATTTCTCGTCATTGGGATTCTCAAACAACAAAACACACGTGTTTGAATTTCCTACATCAATTACCAAATCTACATCTATAGCTCCCGATAAATCAGATACCATTTGAATGGTAGGCAATTTAGAAGTGCGTCGTAAAATTCGAATCAAGTGAACATACAGCGCCAAATGAATGGTCTGAGCCATATCCTCATTCCTTTTTACAATCTTCTTCAAATACTCTCCAACCCATCCTCCACCAAGCTCATTGTCAAGAAAAGACAAAATCAAACCATCATCTTCACAGAGCTCAAACTTATTTTCATTCGGATTATCACTTATATATGGAGATAAATTATCTTCCTCATCCTTCGTAGAAGTGGTATCAAAAACGAGAGCTACTTCATATTGCTGATTATCAGATTTCGAAATAAATACGCGAGCCCAATCAACAGGGCCGAAAAAATTAGGATTAATATTATTCTTTTTGAAGTACGGAATTGGAATCCACTTATCCAAGAAAATATCTAACGTTCGAAGCGGATTTTTAATTTGGTTTACGCTCCCCTCATCGTAGGGAATAAAAACATCTCTATTCTGAGAAAAGGCAGCTAAATTCAACTGACCATATTTATCTATAATTCCACTTCTTTGCAGCTGAAGTCTCGAAAAATAACTATCGTTATCATTCTCAACTTTTATTACCTCATCAATCCACCAATCGAAACGCTTCACATCCACATCTTCAATGAATCTAAAAACATCGAAGTTGAAATCCTGAGGATTAATGTTTAACTTAAAATTATAAAATTGTATCCCTGAATTCGAAACTAACGTAATTTCACTCATGCCCTAAGTATTTGTGTAAATATAAACAGGGAATTTGATTGATTCATATGATTTAATAATATGTTCATTCACATTATCTTCGCATCATGACAAATAAAATGAAGTGGACCATACTAAAATTATTTTCGTTCATTTTTATGATCCTAACTTTATCATGCAGTCAAGAAGATTTATATTGGAATTTGCCTCGCACAAATGAGCTAGACAGCTCGCTAGTAATTTCAAATTCAATGGCCCTTGACACTAATGATTGCAGCAGTTTGCTAGCTGTAAACTCTCTTTACCAAGGAATGAATGGAACCTCCGGATTGTGGGGCATATCTAACAACGGTTACAATGGAACCTGCTGGTGCGCTCCAAATCCAATTTACTCCGGAAATTTAAGTTCTACAGTCGGTACCCATTATATCCAATTCAACAGAAACTTAACCAAAAATGGCTACTTCGAATTTTGGTTAAATACCAATAATCCTGGATTCAATAATCTCATTCCAAGTGTTTTTGTAGATGACTCCCTACAAATTACCCCGTATTCAATCGATGGCCAAACCTCTTCATTTTATTGGCAAAAACTTCGTTCAGGAATAATCCAACCTGGAAACCACTCAATCAGAATTCAATTCTCTGGCAGCTACTACACATTTAAAGTAGATGAAATTACCTTCTTTGAAGCTCAATAAAAGCATTCAATTCGCACATCGAGCGTCTATCCCTTGCACATAATCCTCTTTAATTCTTAATCTCGCTGGTAGTTTATCTCCAATGAAACCTTGCATATCCGAATAATTTATTTGTTCCGAATAAGCCTTCAAATAGTTGGAAGAGATTGGCATAAACGACCAATGCCATTTCTCCATGCTATATCCCGTGCGTTGCGACTCCTCCTTATTAGAATAAACTTGACAAAAACCATACTCACCAGCATGAGTAACAAGCCATTTATACATCTTGTCTCCGTCACCACTTTCAAAATAAACAGGATCTACAGAAACCAAATCAATGTCCGTTCCCCAATGATGGCGAGACGTTCCAGGCATACTACTGAATTTTAAAATTTCTCGAGCCACAGCTAATGAATCGCTATTTCCAGTTATAAGTGAATTCCATTTACGTTCCCAAATAGCTTTTTGATCATTGAAGGTCCTTGTACCTGACACAATATATAAATTAATATTCTCCTTCGCAGCTGCTTCTCTTAATTTAATAAATGCACTCAAAACATCCTTCTGAATAAAAATCGGTTTCGAAGACATTAACTCAGGAACTTTAACAAAACCAGCTACTTCAGATGGATTGAACTTGCCAGTCAAAATTAATTTCGAAGGAACCACACATGAAATCGAATCGCCTTTTTGCGACTGGGCTGAAGATTCAACTGAATTATTATCTGCTTTACTTGCGGACTTTTCTGTGTTATTTCCGCAAGAAGAAATAACAAATCCTAGAATGAATACAATGGCTATGTTTTTCATTACAGTCTCTCCACAAATTCACTGTAAACCCAACCCGTCGTACCATCTTCTCTCTTAACCCTGTACCAAGCTTTTCCGGAAATAAAATCAAGAAGATTCTGATCAATCTTAGCAAATCCCTTCTGCTTTGTTTTAGCGTCCATGTATGAAATACGATAACGGTTGCCTTCAACCTGCCCTTCAACCATAACGGCCTTTCCTTTAGGCAATGAAAACGAAAAACTCCCGTAATATTCATCGTAAAAATCGGTCTTCTGAGTTAAAATAGCCTCCCCGTAATTTCCCTCAGGTACAAACTCCTCTAGCACTTGAAGCAAATCATTTTTCTTCATAGACTTAAGGCTCTGAGCGGTTGTGCTGTGGTCTTGACGCAATTGAACAGCATTACCCGTAACCCTCGCATTTCCAATAAACGTAGATGTTGATTCACCATTAACTTTCCCTGCCTCTTGCTCTTTAAGAGCCAATTCCCTCTCCTTTAATTCTAATTCCTTCGCCTTAAGAGCATCTTCTTCCATGTCAGATGAGCCAGACATTTGATCAATTTTTTCAGACACATATTTGCATCCTGTCAAATTACAAAGTGCAAAACAAACTGTCAATGCAAAGAATATCTTCAAACCAATTCTCTTTAATTTTTTCATAATTTTATTCGTGTACAAACAAATATAATCGCTTTAATCAAGACTTTCTATTTTCATGACACTTGTTTTATTACCTTCTCCGGCTATCCGTTCCAAGCTTCTCGCTTCGCTCAAAGGCTTTCCTCTGCTATCCGGGGTACTTTGAACTTCGTTATTGTAACTGCGTAATTGGAACTTCGTTATCCCTATTTCATAATTCCTACTGCGTTGTTGGAACTGCGTTGTTGGAACTGCGTTATTGGAACTGCGTTGTTGGAACTGCGTTGTTGGAACTGCTTTATTGGAACTGCGTTGTTGGAACTGCTTTATTGGAACTGCGTTGCTAAACAATCGTCGAAGACATTCGCAAAGCATTCGCCCGAAGGGCATTCGTTGCTCTGCAACATTAGTGCTTGCACATCAGTTACACTTCACACTCAAATACTCCGGATAATCGCTATTGAATACAAACAAGGTTACTCCGCATAGCCATAGTCTTTCAGGTGCATCAGAGTAGTTTTCATTCAGTATAGTCACTGTGTAAGTTCCTCCTCCAACGTGCGTAAGCAAGAGATCCGGTGAAATCTCAAGTGTCTCGTAATTAGTGAAGGTTACATTAACCCGTTCCTTGTCTTGCGCGAAAACCTCGAGCATCGTATCTGCTCCTGCAACCATCTCAAGGTTGGCTCTTGGCCCTTGCCATTCCGGAAGATCTATGTACCACCGATCTCTTTTTGGGCCGAATAATCCTAGAAAAGGAATTCCAGCTAACTGCGTTGTCTCTTCCACTCGATAAAAATCGTAGGTCTTAATTTGTTGTGTCATTTGATATGGTTTTTAAATTTCACACAAAGTTCCGATTATGATGAAGCGAAGTAAAGTTTTGACAAGCTTGTATTTTTCACAAATACACGGCAAAGGCTATTAATGACTGCAATAGCGGCTCAAGAGATAATATTTATGCATTTCCTCCAAACTGAGCTCGTCCCAAATTAACTCTCGAATGTCATTCTTATTCAAGGAATATCCAATGAATCCACCGAACGTTTTTAAATAGTCGTTTTCTCGCTTGCCTCGTAAAAAGTAATCCGAATTGGGAGAATAAATAATTGCGGCATCGCAACAATCGTTAGCAACTAAAACATTTATCCATTCTAAATTGGATTTGTAATCACGGGCGTTGATAATTATAATCTCACCATTACTTTTCATTCCTATCCCGTAATGATCATAATAGAAATAGTCACTGTTAGCAATATCAGTTAACTTGTAATTATCAATAATTGCAACTCCTAATTTTAGGGCACTTTTGACATTCTTCGAATTGAATTTATGTGTATTGGTGAGGAATACATTCCCCTCAAAATCCTTTACCAAAATTCCTTTGCATAGTTGGGTTAGGCGATTTCCTTCTTGACATGAGTAGTAGGGACCTATTCGCGATAACGGATTACTAGGCAAATGAGTTGAGAGAAACAATGGATACGACTCTCCTCCTGGAATGGCTAAAATAAGCCTCTCATTTCTCGACTCTAATTCCTTTTTCACTCGATATAAACAGTGATAAACATTAAATTCATTATCCTTATCGAAGAATTGAATGTATCGAGATTTGTCTTTTGTTATGCTAAAAATCTCAAACCCTTGGCAAATGTCATAACCAATATCCAACCTCTCAATCACTCGATTCTTACGTGCAATCTTTATTTCCGCCAATGCTGATATAACCATCCCTTTAAAAGTCATACTTCGAGAATTCAGGTTAGCGAGCTGCCAAATGCATGAAAAACACCAATATTTTAAGAGTATTCACTAAATCAGTATTCATCTATTTTAATTCATTCAAAATTTAAGTCTGAAGAATAACTGCGACCAAATCCTCTCAGATAAGTCAACGTGAATGCTGTGTTTGTATATGATTTCATTTTCGACAAAGAATCTAAGAGTTGTTTCTCCAAGTCAGAATCTGAAACACCATTGAAATTATCAATCTTCTTAGCTACAAGAGAATTATGAATATTCTTCTTCCATTTGCTAAACAATACCGAACGTTCCTTTTCCAACTCTACCGGACTGAAATCTATCTCACCATGCTCCATGCGGTAAATACTATATTCAATCTCTCCTTCGGACCTAGAAAGCATGTGCGAATAAAACGTTCCTCCTCCCGAAAGTTGAGTGGTTATGAAATTCAATAATTTCAAGGACTCCATAGTCTCGCGCCGAATTGACCTGCTCGTTCGATTGCTTCGCTTTCGAAGAACTTTAGCATAAACCTGAAAGTAATCATCCATGCCCACTTCACTTCCCCAACCAATCATATATCCCGACTCGCATTTGTCATAAGCCTCATAAGGACTCAACGGAACTTTCCGGAACAATTCCGGACAGGAGTCTCTTACCATTTTCCAATAAGTAACCGAGTCCATCGGAGCAGGAATGTTTTCCGATTGTCTAATTGTATCTTTTGGAACAATATTCGCCGTTGAAGATGATTCCGCCTGCGGATTCATTGCCCGTAACTTAGAAATTGATTCCTCAACAGTAGGTGTGTTATTACAACCTCCAATACATATTCCCGAAGCAATTAATAATATATGATTTACTTTTTTCATTTTCCTTTTTATAATAAAAATCGTCAAAAAAATTCGCCCAACGGGCATTCGCTGGAAGCATTCGTGCTCGCACATGAGTTGCTTCACAACATTCTTACCCTATCTTACCATCATTTAATATACCCCACAATCACCCCGAACGACGACCCGCAATCCCATTGATTATTCTGAGGACAATACATTTCAGAAACACCGCCGTCGAAATAAAGTGCGTTCACGCAGTTGTTCTTCAACATAAATTCTGCTAGTTGTTGGAAGGTGACAGCCTTGAGCGAAATACAGAAGAACACATCGCCGTTGGACTTCACTCCGACTGCATTTCTGATATAGGTTGAATTGCTATTCTCGAAACTATCGTGCATCTTTCCGTTTATTAAAATCATGGGACCTGATTGTGTAGCGAAGCGGATGTTCGAATTGCTGAATTTCTCAGACACCGTCACTTGCGCCTTCCCGTTGTTGTCAATGGCGAATACGCCGTTCGGCTTCCAGCAAAAATTGTTATCGCCATTTTTTAGATTAATGGATTGAATTTCCTTTCCTTGATCAATGAATAATCCGACCGGCTTGTACAACGGAGTATACATTCCTCCGTTCATGGCGAAGCTCAATTGCTTGCCTTGTTTTTCAACCGACTGCTTCACGTTCCAAATGTTCCAGAAGCGATTACCAGACTGATCTTTGTAGAACATCTGAATGTTCTTCACCTCGCTGCTCGGAACTTCAGCCACAGCGTATTCTTGCTGAATAGTACACTTCACTTGCGCAAGGACATTCGTACGAAGAGCAGATAAAAACAATAAACCCGACAGGATAATGGAGAAATAATTCATTTCACAAATCTTTCGAAAAATGCCCTCGTTACCAAAAGAAGTTTTCAGCATAAAACCCCACAAGTAAATTCATGCCGAAAAACATTTTGTCTGGTCTGATTTTTTTTCATTTCTCGCTACACCCCTTTTCATTGCTGAATAAATTTTATTTATTCACATCCACTTTCCGGAAATAAACCGGTGTGTTCATAAAATCTCTCCTTCATAAATTTTAATTCCTATGCATTTCAAATGCATTTTTTTATTCTAAATTCGACTCCCCATAATATTTAATTTAACAGGTACTAATCATTTTCGTCAAAGACATTCGTTGCTCTGCAACATTCGTCAAAGACAATCGTGCAAAGCACATTCTTTACAAAGTAAAAGATGCAACTCACTCTCTTCACCATTGAACCCAAAGAAAAAGAACCCATGACGCAACGCGATGCCTTTGTGCATTTCTTCAAGCGCATGGATCTTGAAATGATTGACCTCATTTTAGAAAGAGAGACTTATATGGAAATTCCGAAATCCAGTTTCATCCGTCGTTTGGAACGAGGGTTCGACCTATTCAAAGGATATTCAGATTTGTACCTCAAGGAAAATCGAGGTACCTGCTTCGGAAAAGGATGTGATCACTATCTCGATCGTGCAATTGAGTTTGTTGGAAACCGATCAGGTTACCGAATGGCTCTGGTCCTGGTCGTTAAAGATGGGAAGATTGAAGACATTTCAGAGTGCGCTAAATTTGTAGGAAAAGCTTTTCAAGCAGAAATAGATAAGACAATTGTGCTAAGTTTTATGCAGGACTGAAGAATGTACAGTTTGGAAATGAAAAGGCGTATTTACAAGTATCAACTTCCGAAAAACAAGAGTTAGACGGTCCCCCAAGCGAGGATATTGTCATTTGACAAATTGAGTCATACGAATAACTGCGATCATCTACACTAGCTCTTGAAGGTATTCTGTTAGTAGATAAGTCCACTAGAACGTGCGATTTACTCATTTCCAATCTTTAAAAATTAGTGTGTTACACAGTAAAAACTCTTTTCGCAAATTGATAAACCAAATTATGAACAAGCAAAGAAGATTGGAGAAAGTAACAAATTTTATTTAGATTGACCGGCAGGTAATAATTTTTCTTTTTTTTTACAAATCGTTTTGTTTTTTTATATTTTTACAACACTAAACAAATAAACACTTAAAGTACATGGGATTAAATTTGACTAAAGGAGGCAACGCTTCCATTGGAACTCTTCAAAAATTTGTAGTTGGAATGGGCTGGGACACCAACGAAACAGACTCGGGTCAATCTTTTGACCTTGATGCATCTGCTTTTATGCTTAATGCCAATGGAAAAGTTATTTCAGAGGCTCATTTTGTTTTTTATAACAATCTAAAAAGCCCAGACGGCTGTGTAGAGCATACAGGGGATAATACTACTGGAGATGGTGATGGTGATGATGAAAGCATCAAAATTGACCTGTCTAAATTGACCGCAGGTTGCGAAAAAATAACTTTTGTAGTAACCATACATGACGCAGAGGCAAGAAGACAGAATTTTGGACAAGTTAGAAATGCCTTCGTTCGTGTTTACGATCCGTCAACGAATGAAGAAATTTTGAAGTATGATTTGGGAGAAGATTTTTCTGTTGAAACCGCTGTCGAATTTGGCGAATTGTATAAAAAAGATGGCGCTTGGAAGTTCAAAGCTATTGGAACCGGATTCGCTGGTGGTCTTCAAAAATTTGTAGATAAATACTGTTAATACTTAAAACAAATTTTGCCATGGCTACAATTGATCTTGTAAAAGGACAAAAAATAAACTTAAAGAAAGAAAACGGAACGGCAATTACAAAATTCTGCGCTGGAGCTAATTGGGGAGTAATGCCCAATGGAGATTCTGTAGATTTAGATTTGTATGTCGCCTCTTTCGATTCTAATAAAAATACTGTAGAAATTATTGGATGGGGGGAAAAATGGGAATCACAAAGTCGTGCTATGCTGCATTCTGGTGATGACTTAGTTGGCGATGAGGGTGGAGACGATGGATTGGACAATGAGATTGTAACGGTTGATCTTTCTCGTCTTCAATCGAGCGTAGAAAAAATCGCAGTTTTCTTAACTAGTTTCAGAGGACAAGATTTTTCTATGATTCCTCACGCAGCTGTTCGAATTTATGAAGGAACAAACGAAAGAGTTACCAATGTAATTGCAAATTACGCGATTGGTAAGGAACCATCATTTGCAGGACACGTTGTGATGGTTTTAGGGCTATTCTATAAGCACAATGGAGAATGGAAATTTAATGCAGTAGGTACGCCGACGAAAGATCGAACTTACAAAGATGCTATTACAACCATTAAAGCAAAATTCTTATAAACCTGATTCCACCTAATTTTCTTATATTTCAGTCCGGGTTATACAACGAATTGAAAGATGATTTAGCAGGTAAAACCGCATTTCATTTTCATTCGAATAGAACCCAGACTTTAAGGAACGTGATCAACTTAATTTACTATTAAATGAGCATAAACCTAAACAAAATTGTTCTAGAGAAATCTGGAGATGCCAAGCGAATAAATTTAGCAAAAGACTC
>Ga0114969_10002138_pt1 | contig 16347 bp, 16 predicted proteins | sample M_130807_MF_Meta_FD_87316 | JGI IMG/M metagenome (GOLD analysis project Ga0114969, IMG submission 87316) | Freshwater microbial communities from Lake Montjoie, Canada to study carbon cycling - M_130807_MF_MetaG | ecosystem: Environmental > Aquatic > Freshwater > Lake | place: Lake Montjoie...
GCGCAGCCGCTGCTGCGGCTGCGCTGCGAGGCCATTGCCGGCCAGGGCCGCCTGCAGCTGCAGCTCGATGAAAAACTGTGCCATTTGCGGATAGGCAGACAGGGCATCACGCAGCTGGTGCAGTTCCTGCGCGACGGAGAATTCCGGCTGCTTGCCCTGGGTGTAGCAGTCGATCGCCTGGCGAGTCTGTGCAGAGTTCAGGCGCAACGCCCGCATCATGCCGCGCGCGGCCTCGATCTCCTGCTCGGAGACACGGCCATCCGACTTGGCAACATGACCCATCAACCGGAAGGTGGCCGGCAGGAACAGCGCTTGGACACGTGCCGCGCCGGCTTCGCCGCCGGCATCGCTGCCAGCGTCCCCGGAGGCATCGTACTGGTGACCGATCAGCACCCCCACGAGGGCCCCAATCGGGCCCCCGGCGAGCAACCCGAGCGCGCCACCGACGATTTTCCCTATCCCACCAGCCATCTGCCCCAATCCCGTGCAATGCCCGCTGCGCCACCCGAGCCCGGCGCGGCGACCGTGGCGCCTTGACCCCTTGCCTTGGCGGCGGCAAGATGCGCGCCCCTCAGGTACGGCCTCTATGGTACGACTTTGAACGCCTCGCCTCCCTGCGTGTTTGAGACTGCGCTGCGTGACCTGCCGCTACTCCATCGCGGCAAGGTGCGCGACATCTATGCGGCCGACGACGACCACCTGCTGATCGTCACCACCGACCGCCTGAGCGCCTTCGACGTGATCCTCCCGGACCCGATCCCGGGCAAGGGCGAGGTGCTGCACCGGATTTCGGAATTCTGGTTCAACCAGACCCGCAACCTGGTCCCCAACCACGTCAGCAACAAGCCGTTGTCTGCCTACGTCAAGCATCCGGACGAGCTGCTGCAACTGCAGGGGCGCGCTGCCGTGGTCAAGCGCCTGCGTGCGCTGCCGATCGAGGCGGTGGTGCGCGGCTACCTCATCGGCTCCGGCTGGAAGGATTACCAGCGCAACGGTGCCATCTGCGGCATCAAGCTGCCACCGGGCCTGCAGCTGGCGCAGCAGTTGCCCGAACCGCTGTTCACCCCAGCCACCAAGGCTGCGATTGGCGAACACGACGAGAACATTTCCTTCGCCGAGACCGAAAAGCTGATCGGCACGGCACGCGCACGCGAGGTGAGAAACGCTGCCCTGGCCATCTACCGGCAGGCCGCTGCGTACGCCTTGGCCCGCGGCATCATCATCGCCGACACCAAGTTCGAGTTCGGTGTCGATGCCAATGGCACGCTGACGCTGATCGACGAAGTGCTGACGCCCGATTCGTCGCGCTTCTGGCCGGCGGCCACATGGAAGGTGGGCACCAGTCCGCCCTCCTTCGACAAGCAGTACGTCCGCGACTACCTTGAAACGCTGGACTGGGACAAGCGCGCTCCGGGCCCGAAGCTGCCGGCGGAAGTCATCGCGCAGACCAGCGCCAAGTACAACGAGGCGCTGACCAGGCTGACCGGCCCGGCAATCTCCGCCTAAGTCTCTGTCAGTGCGCAGGGTTGGCGCGCGCAATGGCCACCCTGTGCACGATGGACCGGTTTCCAGCGCCTTCCTTAAACGCCGCACGGCACTTATGCTTGCCCGCCCATCCACTGTGAAGGAGTCGGCCCATGAGCCCGCTGAATTGCCTTGCGCGCCTGTCGACGCTCTCCGCCTTCTTCCTGATTTGCTGCGTGGCACCGGCACGGGCCGCTGACTGCCCGGCCTGGCTGAACCAGGACTTCAAGAAACTGCATTCCTCCGAGACGGTGAATCTCTGCACGCTGTCGGCCGGCAAGCCGCTGCTGATCGTCAACACCGCCAGCCATTGCGGGTTCACCCCGCAGTTCAAGGGACTGGAGGCGCTGCACGAGAAATACCGTGACCGCGGCCTGGTCGTGGTCGGCTTTCCATCCGACGATTTCTTCCAGGAATCGAAGGACCAGGCCGAAACGGCGACCATCTGCTACATCAACTACGGCGTGAAATTCACCATGCTGGCGCCCAGTGCGGTGCGTGGCAGCGACGCGAACCCGGTGTTTCGCGAACTGGCGAAGCAGACCACGGCGCCGTCCTGGAACTTCAACAAGTATCTGGTGACACCCGATGGCAAGGTGCAGGGCCATTACGCCAGCACCGTGACGCCGGAGTCGAAGGCGTTCAACCAAGCGATCGAAAAACTGCTGCAGGCAGCGGCGGTCAGGCCCTGAGCCCGTGCCCAGCTTCGACGTAGTCTCGAAGGTTGACGTGCACGAGCTGACCAATGCCGTCGACCAGGCCAAGCGTGAGCTGGAAAAGCGCTACGATTTCCGGGGCACCAACGCGCGCCTGGAGATGGAAGGCTACGTGATCAACCAGTTCGCCTCCAGCGAATACCAGCTGGACCAGCTGCTGGAAATCCTGCGCCTGAGGCTTGCGGCTCGCGGCATCGACCCGCGCTGCCTGGACCTTGGCAAGGTCGAGAGCAATCTGGCCGGGGCACGCCGCATCCTCACCGTGAAGCAGGGCATCGAGCAGTTGGCGTCGAAAAAGCTGCTGGCGCAACTGAAGGAATCCAAGCTCAAGGTGGATGCCCAGATCAACGGCGACAAGCTGCGCGTGAGCGGCAAGAAGCGCGATGACCTGCAACTGGCCATCGCGCTGCTGCGCAAGACCGACTGCGAACTGCCGCTGCAGTTCGAGAACTTCCGCGACTAGACCTGCAAGGATGAAGACCCGATGAGCCTCTCTCTGCGCGACCAGCTGATTGCAGCGGGCCTGACGCCCAAGAAACAGCCCAAGGAAAACGCGCGTCCGGCACGCCCGCCGAAGGGGCCGCGCAACCAGCCGCCGCCGGTACCAGCCGCGACACTCGCGGCGCAGCGTGCGCAGGCCGAGAAGTTCGTGCGCGACCAGGAGCTGAACCGCAAACAGCAGGAGAAGGCACTGCGCAAGGCGCGCGGCGCGCAGCTGCGGCAAATGATCGAGCAGTCGTCCCTGCCGCGCGCAGAGGGTGAGGACTACTACAACTTCGTGGACGGCGGTCGCATCCGGCGCATTCCGGTCACTCCGGCGCTGCGGGCGCAGATCACGAGCGGCGCAGTGCAGATCGTCCGCCAAACCGACCAGTACTACCTGGTGCCGGCATCAGCCGCGGCCCGCATCCGCGAGCAGCATCCCGAGGCCCTGCTGGCCACCGAGCAGAACGCTGCTACCGCCGCTCCGGAGGCGGATGATCCGTACAAGGACTTCGTGGTACCCGACGACCTGACTTGGTGATCGATCCGGCGTGGGGTAAGGTCGCTCGCATGTGGCATCGCCCGCGGCAGCAGATCGAAGACTGGTTGTACGGCCCATCGCAGGGCGGCGCACTGGCCCGGCTGCGTGTGCCGCTGCAGTTCTTCTACGCGCTGCTGCGCGACCTGCTCGGCGGCCAGCTGAACCTGCACGCCATGGGGCTGGTGTACGCCACATTGCTGGCCATCGTGCCGCTGCTGGCCTTCAGCTTCGCAATCCTGCGCGTCTTCGGCCTGCATCGCGAACTCGAGCCGGTGATCTTCGAATTCTTCCGTCCCATGGGCGATGCCGCCGGCACCCTGACGCAGCAGGTCATGGACTTCGCCGAGAGCGTGCGCGCGGGCCTGGTCGGCTCAGTGGGTCTGGCGCTGCTGGTCTGGACGCTGATCGGCACGCTCAAGAAGGTCGAGGACAGCCTCAACTTCGTGTGGCGCGTCAGCCAGGCGCGCAGCTTCGGACGGCGCCTCGCGGAATACATCGGCCTGCTGGTGGTCGGCCCGCTGCTGCTGGGGACCGTCATCGGTCTCTCGCAACTGGCGCTGGGGGAATCCAGTCGCGTGGGACTGCACTCGGCATTGCTGCTGGCCGCACCGCTGCTGATCATGACCACGCTGTTCACGATGGTCTATCTGCTGGCGCCCAACACCCGCGTACGATGGTGGGCCGCGCTGTCGGGTGGGTTGGCCGCCGGTGTGCTGTGGACTGTCGTTGGCAGACTGTTCACTGCCTTCGTGCTGCTGTCGGCGCGCATGACAGTTGTCTACGCCGGTCTGGCCATCGTCATTGCAACGCTGGTCTGGACCTACCTGGGCTGGCTGATCCTGCTGCTGGGTGCGCAGCTGTCGTTCTACGTTCAGAACCCGAGCTACCTGCGCATCGGCATGCTCGAACCGCGGCTGTCGAACAATGACATGGAGCAGCTCGCGCTCAGCATCATGTACCTCGTGGGCCAGCAGCACCGTCAGGGCGGTGCGCGCTGGAGCGTCGACACGCTGGCAGCGCAACTGGAGGTGCCAGGCATCATGGTGGCGCGCAGCGCCGATGCCCTGGAAAGCGCTGGACTGCTGCTGACTACCGGAGAAGGGCTGCTGGCGCCGGCGCGCGAACTTGCAGAGACGCGCCTCGTCGATGTGCTGGCGGTCGCGCGTGCCTACACGTCGGGGGTACGGGCGCTGCCATGGTCGCCGCCGCAGGCCGTGAGCACGCTGTGCGGCGAGCTCGACAATGGCTGGCGCGCGCAGTGTGGCGAGCGCACGCTGGGTCAGATCCTGGAAACTTAAACGTCGTGCCTCAGGTGCCGGCGATCGTCATGTCATCGATGAGCACCGAACCGCAACGCACGTTGCCCTGCAGGTCGATGTCGTTGCCGACGGCGACAATGCGCTGATACATCTCGCGCAGGTTGCCGGCGATCGTCACCTCGTGCACAGGGAACCCGATGCTGCCGTTCTCGACGTAGAAGCCGCTCGCGCCGCGCGAGTAATCGCCGGTGACCGGATTCACGCCCTGCCCCATCAGCTCGGTGACCAGCACCCCGGTGCCCATCTGCTTCAGCAGTCCGGACAGGTCGCGCTCCACTGACGGGGCACGCACCAGCAGGTTGTGGATGCCGCCGGCGTTGCCGGTGGAGGCCAGGCCCAGTCGCCGCGCGGAATAGCTGCCGCACACATAGCCATCGAGGACGCCGTCGCGGATCAGCTCACGATCTGTGGTGGCCACTCCTTCCAGGTCGAACGGCACGCTGGCGAGCGCACGCCGCAGGTGCGGCCGCTCGCTCATCTGCATGAAGGACGGAAAGATCTGCTGGCCCGCGGCATCCAGCAGGAACGAGCTGCGACGATACTGGCTCGCGCCCTGCACCGCGCCGAGGAAGTGTCCATAGAGCCCGCGCGCGACATCCGCGGCGAACAGCACCGGCAGCCGGCACGTGTCGAGTCGCCGCGCACCGAGCCGCGCGACGGTGCGCTCGGCCGCCTTGCGCCCCACTGCGACAGGCGATTCCAGGTCGTCGGCGCTGCGGGCCACCGTATGCCAGTAGTCACGCTGCATCTCGACCGCGGCATCCGCGATGAGCGAGCAGCTGATGCTGTGGCTGGTGCAGGGAAAGCCGGCGAGGAAGCCATGCGAATTGCCATAGACGCGCAGCGCGCGATGGGAGGTCAGTGTCGCACCTTCGGAATTGCTGATGCGCCGGTCGACCGCACGGCCCGCGGACTCGCATTCGCGGGCCAGTTCCACTGCCCGGTCGGGCTCGATGCTCCAGGGATGATCGATATCGAGATCGGGGAAAACGCGCGCCAGGCGGTCGGCGTCTGCCAGCCCGGCGCAGGGATCCTCGGCCGTATAACGCGCGATGCTGCAGGCCTTGGTGACCGTCTCGACGACTGCCTCCGGCCGCAGGTCACCGGTGCTCGCCGAACCCTTGCGCTGCCCCATGTAGACGGTGACGGCAAGCCCGCGGTCGCGGTGGTACTCGATGGTGTCCACATCGCCAAGGCGTACCGTGACGGTCAGACCCTGTTGCAGACCGACGCTGGCCTCGGACTGGGTGGCGCCCTGCCGGCGCGCCTCGTCGAGCGCGGCCGCCACCACGGCACTGAGCTCTGGGATGCGGGCGGAATCGACTGGGTTATTCATGGACACACGCTGGCTGGGAGTCGTGCAGAATTGTAGCAGCGCAGGAACGGAGACCGGCATGAGTCGCAGACGACGCGAGGAAGAACCAGTCGGCGAGGACGCCGCAGAGGCGGCTGTCGACGCCGCGGACGAATACGGGCGGCCCAGCCGGTCCGCCCGCAAGCGGGCAGCCGAGGCGCTGCAGAAACTGGGCGAAAAGCTGGTTTTGCTGCGGGAGCCCGAGCTGGCCGCGCTGGACCTTCCGGAGGCTCTGCTCGATGCGGTGCGCGACGTGCGCCGGCTGGGCCATACGCCCGCCCAGGCGCGTGCCCGGCAATATATTGGCAAACTGATGCGCCAGATCGACACCGCGCCCATCGAGCGTGCGCTGGCCGAGCGAAACGGGGACTGGCGCCCCCGTGCTAAACTGCCCGAATGAAGCCTCTGGTCGGCATCATCATGGGTTCCAGCTCCGACTGGGCAACGCTGAAACCCGCCTCGGAAACCCTCGACGCACTCGGCATTGCGCACGAGACCCGCGTCGTGTCCGCGCATCGCACGCCGGACCTGCTGTTCGAATACGCGGGCAGCGCCGCAGGGCGCGGCCTGCGCGTGATCATTGCAGGCGCTGGCGGCGCCGCACACCTGCCTGGCATGGCCGCGGCCAAGACTCCGCTGCCAGTCCTGGGCGTACCGGTGCAGTCCCATATGCTCAACGGCGTGGACTCGCTGCTCTCCATCGTGCAAATGCCGGCGGGCATACCGGTTGCCACCTTCGCAATCGGGGTCGCCGGCGCGACCAACGCTGCGCTCTTTGCAGCCGCGATCCTGGCCGGTGGTGACGCACGCATCGCTGCGGCACTGGACGCCTGGCGCGCGGCGCAGACCGCACGCGTACTGGGCAATCCCGACCCACGCAGCGCTCAATGATTCGCGGCCGGCGCGGCCCGCGCGCGGGCAGACCGTCATGACCATCGGCATCGTCGGCGGCGGCCAGCTGGGTCGCATGATGGCACTGGCGGGCTACCCGCTTGGCCTCGATTTCCTGTTCCTCGATCGCAGTGGCGACACGCCGGCGGCGCAGGTCGCCACCAGCCTGGTGGGGGAATTCACCGACCCGGCGATGCTGGCGGACCTGGTGCGCCGCTCCGAGGTGATCAGCTTCGACTGGGAAAACATTTCGGTGCAGGCGCTTCGCCGTGCCACTCGAGGCAGCCGTGCGCGTGTGTCCCCGCCGCTGCGCGCACTCGCGGCAGCCCAGGACCGGATCGCGGAGAAGCGCCTGTTCGAGCAGCTGCGCATTCCAACCACGCACTACGCGGCAGTGAATTCACGCGCCGCACTGCTGCGCGCACTTGAGGACATCGGCATGCCCGGTGTGCTCAAGACCCGGCGAATGGGGTACGACGGCAAGGGCCAGGCCGTGATCCGCACGCTGGAGGATGCCGAGTCGGCCTGGCGTGAACTTGGTTCGGTGCCGTTGATCTACGAAGGTTTCATCCCCTTCGATTACGAAGTCTCGTGCATCGCCGCGCGCGGCCGGGACGGCGCAATCGTCTTCTACCCACTGTGCCGCAATGTGCACCATGCGGGCATCCTGCGCGTCACGATCGCGCCGTGGCGCAATGCCGCGCTCGAGCGCGCGGCGCGACGTCACCTGCGTGCGCTGCTGACCGAACTTAACTACGTTGGGGTACTGGCCGTGGAATTCTTCGTGCGCCGCGGCCGCCTGATTGCGAACGAGATGGCGCCCCGCGTGCACAATTCCGGCCACTGGACCATCGAGGGCGCGGCCACCAGCCAGTTCGAGAACCACGTCCGCGCGATCGCCGGACTGCCACTGGGAGCCACCACGCCTCGGGGCCATGCCGGCATGGTGAATCTGATCGGCGCCGTGCCAGGCAAAAAGCAGCTGCTGCAGACGCAGGACCTGCACCTGCACGACTACGGCAAGGCGCCCAGACCCGGTCGCAAGGTGGGGCACCTGACGGTCATGCACGCCTCGCCCAAGGGCCGGGACGACACAATTCGCAGCTTGATCAAGTCTCTCTACCCGGAGCTCGGTCGCATCATTTAACATGCTCGGCACCGCGATCTGTGTTTCACAGAAGATGCCAAGGCCCTGATGTACCTGGACTCGTTCAATCTCAAGGAACTGCCCTTCCGGCTCAGTCCTGATCCGCAGTTCCTGTACCTCAGCAACGCCCATGCGCGCGCCAAGGCGTACATGGAGTCGACCATCTGGTTTACGGATGGCTTCGTCGTCATCACCGGAGAAATCGGCTCCGGCAAGACCACGCTGATCGAGACCTTCCTGCGGGAACTGGACAAAGACGTCGTGGTGGCGCAGATCAACCAGACTCAGGTCTCGGTGATCGAATTCCTGCAGACGCTTCTGGCGCAGTTCGGCTTCAACCCGTTCCGCATGAAGAAGGCCGAGCTGCTGACAACGCTGAACAATTTCCTGATCGAGCAGTACGCAGCCGGGCACAAGGTGCTGCTGATCGTCGACGAGGCGCAGAACCTGTCGCTGCGCGTGCTGGAAGAGATCCGCATGCTCTCCGGCATCGAGACCACCAAGGAGAAGGTGCTGCGCATCATCCTGGCGGGACAGCCGGAGATGAACGAGAAGCTGGACTCCCCGGAGCTGGTGCAGCTGACGCAGCGCGTGCGCCTGCGTTTTCATCTCTCCGCCCTCAGCAAGGAGGACATGCAGGGTTTCATCCTGCACCGGCTCGAAGTTGCCGGCTCCGAAGGCCGCGAGATCTTCGAACCTGACACCTTCGAGCTGCTGTACCAGTACACCGGCGGCGTACCGCGCCTGGTGAACACCCTGTGCGACACCGCGATGCTCGCAGCCTTCAACGAAGACTCCAGCGTCGTGAAGGTCAGTCACGTCATGGATGCCATCGACGAATTAAGCTGGGTGGAATACTCGCAGCGCAAGCACACGCAAACCGTCGCGATGGTGGAAGTAGATGTCGATGAGCAGGAGTCCGGACCGGACTGGGAAACCGCCACGGTCGCACGCAGCTCCGGCCGCTCGCCGGAAGTGGGCGAGCCACTCGGCCGCGTGATCCTCTCGCGCGCCGGCAAGTCGGTGGCCGAGCGCCGCCTGTACACGGGGCGCCTGATCATCGGCCGCACCTCGGCCAACGACCTGCAGGTGGACAGCCGCTTCATCAGCCGCCACCACTGCCAGATCATGATCAACACCGACTTCTCGGTCCTCGAGGACCTGAACAGCACCAACGGGGTGTTCGTGAAGTCCAAGCGCGTGCGCCATCACAACCTCAATGACGGCGACGTGATCTCCCTCGGCGACCATGACCTGATCTACATCGACGAGCGTCCCGCCAGCCGCGCGGCGCGGGAACTGTCCGACACCGGCCGGCACGCCGATACCGCCGACCATCTGCAGCCGGAAAAGGATGACCCGGCGGCCAAATCCACGCCGTCCAAGCCGAAGGCGGGTACCGCGCTCGTCTGACCTGCCTCCGGAAGGCATCCGCCCTCCTCCCGGCCGCCGCCCTCGTTTACAGTGTGCCTCAGACACACGAGGAGGCCTGCCATGCCGCTTTCCAGCCGAACGCTTGCCAAGGCCCTGTTCTGCCTGTGCGCGGCCGCAGGACCGCTACGTGCGGCAGACATCAACACGGACCTGCGTATCGACCGGGTGACGGTCTATGTCAGCGGTGCGATGGTGACCCGCAGCGGCAGCGTGGCACTTCCGGCGGGCAGCCAGCGCCTGTTGGTGCGCGGCCTGCCTGCGGGCATCAACCGCAATCTGGTCACGGTACGACTGGAGGGGAATGCCGTGCGGCTCGGAGCCGTGGATGTCCAGACCGTCAACGAAGGCGACTTCGTGTCGCCCCGCGAGCGCGAGCTGCGCGCGCACCTGGAACAGCTGGGCGACCAGCGCGCCGCAATCCAGGATGACATCGAGACTGCGCAGACGCAGCTCAAGCTCCTCGAGTCGCTGGCTGCCGCACCCACCGGCGGAAGCAACGGTACCGCAGCCGTCAACGGCGCCAACCTCGCCACGGTACTGGCCAGCATCGGCACCAACGCAAGCAGCGCGCGTGCGCGCATTCGCGATGCAAAACTGCGGCAGCGCGTCGTGGACCGCGACATCGAGACCGCCAAGGCCGAGCTGTCCAAGGTGGCCACTGCGCGCAGGGCCAGCACCGAACTGCGCATCGCCGTGGAGTCGGCGGGCGCGGTCACAGTACCGGTATCCGTCAGCTATCCGGTGGGGGATGCCGGCTGGGACTGGGTCTACCAGGCACGTCTCGACACGACCTCGGGCCGCGTCGACCTGCTGCGCCAGGGCCGTGTGCGGCAACGGAGCGGCGAGGACTGGAGCAACGTGGCGCTGACACTGACGACCGCCGTGCCGGAAGCGAATGTCAGCACACCGGCGATGAACGCGCAGTTTCTCGACCTGCGTGATCGCCTGCCCTTGGTCACGGCCGCCCCAGCGCCCGTGGCAGGCATGCTGCGTGCCGAGTCCCGGGCTGCCGCAGACAGCGTCACGGCTCCGGCCATGCTGGTGACCGCCACTGCGCGCGCCACCGCGTTCACGGTGGACTATGACGTACCGGGACTCACCAGCCTGGCAGCGGACAACCAGGAACGGCTGCTGCCGGTGGCCAGTGAGCAGTTCAAGGCCGGAATCGTCGCGCGCGTAGTGCCCGCCGCCAATCGCCGTGCATGGCTGGAAGCCACTTTCCGCTACGAACTGGATACGCCCATCGAGGCCGGGGTGCTGCAGCTGTACCGTGACGGCGCCTATGTCGGGGAGGCACCAACGCCCGCCATCCTGCCCGGTGCGGACGTGCGCATGCCGTTTGGTGCTGACGAACGCATTCGCGTGGCATTGCGTGACGAAGCCGCGAAGTCAGATCAGACGACAGGGTTCAACCGGCAAGTGGTCGAGGAAACACGGCAGCGCTTCGAGATCACCAGCTTTCACACCACGCCGGTCAGCGTGCAGGTGCTGGACCGCGTTCCGGTCAGCCGCAACAACGATGTCAGGGTGGAATTGCTGAAAGGCACCACCGAACCGACGAAAAAGGACCTGGACGGCAAGGCCGGTGTCTATGCCTGGGAGTTCATGGCAGAGCCGCAGAAGACGGTGACCATTCGCCATTACTACTCAGTGCGCTATCCGCGTGATCGCGTGCTGACGCGCAGCGAGGAGAACAACTGAGGCCGGGCCGATGAGCGCGCCGCGGCAGCAGCGCTAGAACAGCAGGTCGCGTTCCAGATCCGGATGCGTCGGATCATGCACCTCGGTATTGAACGACGCGAGCAGCATCAGGCCCGGTCCGGGATTGCGGAAGGCGTGTGACACGCCGGCAGGGAAACGAAAGCGGGTCGCGCGGCCCGCCGGCACCTCCACTTCGTGCACCACGCCGCTCTCGCGATAGCGCACCACCGCCGGCCCGATCACCACGGTGACCTCATGGCCCACGACATGACGATGATTGCCGCGGATCGCTCCGGGCTCGGAGATCACTACGTGCGTGTTGCGCTGGGCCGATAGGCCGGCAGCATCCAGCGGCTCGAAAACCGCGCCACGCGCGTCGGCATGCACTGTGACGGTGTCGATCTGTACGGTGCCGGTGGTCATGGTCTGGCTCATGCCGTGCCACCGACCGTCAGGCCGTCGACGCGCAACGTGGGCTGACCGACACCCACCGGCACGCTCTGGCCGTCCTTGCCGCAGGTGCCCACACCCTCGTCGAGTTTCAGGTCGTTGCCCACCATCTTCACGCGCGTCAGCACGTCCGGACCATTGCCGATGAGCGTCGCGCCGCGGATCGGCGCACCGAGTCTGCCGTTCTCGATCAGATAGGCCTCGCTGGCCGAGAAGACGAACTTGCCGGAAGTGATGTCCACCTGGCCGCCGCCGAAATTCACGGCGTAGATGCCTTTATCCACCGAACGGATGATTTCCTCCGGGGCATAGGGACCGGGCAGCATGTAGGTATTGGTCATGCGCGGCAGCACGACAGAGGCATAGCTTTCGCGCCGGCCATTGCCGGTGGACTGCGTGCCCATCAGGCGCGCGTTGAGGCGGTCCTGCAGATAGCCGCGCAGCACACCATCCTCGATCAGCGTCGTGCATTGCGTCGGCGTCCCTTCATCGTCGATGTTCAGGGAGCCGCGGCGATTGGCCAGCGTGCCGTCATCGACGATGGTGCAGCCGGGGCTGGCCACGCGCTCGCCGATGCGGCCACTGAAGGCCGAGGTCTTCTTGCGGTTGAAGTCACCCTCGAGGCCGTGGCCGATGGCCTCGTGCAGCAGCACGCCCGGCCAGCCGGGACCGAGCACCACCGTCATCGTGCCGGCCGGCGCATCCACGGCCTCAAGGTTGACCAGCGCCTGGCGCACCGCTTCGCGCGCCAGCTGCAGCGGACGGTCGCCGCTGACCAGTTCCTGAAGCGTGTAGCGACCACCGGCACCGCAGTAGCCCTGCTCGCGACGGCCGTTCTGCTCGACGATGACCGATACGTTCATGCGCACCAGCGGCCGCACGTCCGCCGCCATGGTGCCGTTGCTCGACGCCACCAGCACCTGCTCGTGAACGGCATGCACGCTGGCCATGACCTGCTTGACGCGCGGATCCATCTTGCGTGTCTCGCGATCGATCCGCTCCAGCCACGCAACCTTGTCGGTGTCGCTGAGCGTGTGCACCGGGTCGATGGGCAGGTAAAGCTTGTGCCCGCTGACCTGATGCCAGGCCTGCATCGCACCCTGCTGGCCGCGCTGCGCGATGGCGCGTGCCGCACGGGCAACCTCCTCCAGTGCGGGCATGACGATCTCGTCGGAATAGGCGAAGCCGGTGCGCTCACCGGCCAGCGCGCGCAGGCCAACACCCTGCTCGATGCTCGAGCTGCCGTCCTTCACGCTGCCGTCCTCCAGCGCCCAGGATTCCTCCTGGGAGAGCTGGAAATACAGGTCGGCCTCGTCGATCTCGTGACCCAGCACCATGTCCAGCGCAGTGCTGATGCGCCCTTCGTCGAGGCCCGCGGGAGCCAGGATGTTGGCGCGCGCCAGTGCCATCGGATCCTGAGTCTGTGCGTGGGTGATATCGGTGCTCATGTTCGGTCTCCAGATCAGCGTACGAGGACGCGATGGGTCAGGGCCGGAAAAGTGCGCCGCGTCTCGCGCTGCGCAGTGATATCGAAGGCTGCCGATACGACCCCCTCGCCGGTCGCGAGTTCAGCCTGCACCCGCCCCCAGTGGTCGACAATCATGCTGTGTCCCCAGGTATCGCGTCCATTCGGATGTGCGCCCCATTGCGCCGCGGCAACCACCTGGCAAAGGTTTTCGATTGCACGGGAACGCAACAGCGTCTCCCAGTGCGCCTGGCCGGTGGGGACCGTGAAGGCCGCAGGCATCGTGAACCACTCGGCGCCCGCGGCGGACATCGCCCGGTAAAGCTCCGGGAAGCGCATGTCATAGCACACCGAGAGGCCCAGCTTGCCAGCCGGCGTCTCTACCAGTACCGGCTCGCGCCCCGGCGCGAAATGCGCCGACTCACGGTAGCTCTCGCCCTTCTCCGCCAGATCCACGTCGAACAGATGGATCTTGTCGTAGCGCGCCACGCGCCGGCCGGTGTCGTCATAGACGAGGCAGGCAGTGGCCAGCCGCTGTTCGCCCGGCAGCCGCAGCGGCGTAGTGCCGGCGACGATCCACAGCTTTGCAGCCGCCGCCGTGTGCGCCAGGAAGTCCTGGACTGGACCGGCGCCGTCCTCCTCGGCGACGGCGCGCCGCTCGGCGTCGGTGCGCGCCATGACCGAGAAATTCTCGGGCAGCACAGCCACGCGAGCGCCGTGTTCCTGGGCCGCCGCTTGCAGCAAACGCCCGGCCGTGCGCAGGTTCTGCGCCGCGTCGTGCCCCGAGGTCATCTGAATCGCGGCCACCACCGCACCCGAGGCAGGCGCACTCATGCCAGCACCACGTCGTACCGATCGATGTCGTACAGCGCCTCTGCCTGCAGGCGGATGGGCTTGCCCACCTGCGCCTCCAGGTCTGCGAGCACCAGCGCCTCTTCGTCCAGCAGCCGCTCGACCACTTCGGGGTTCGCCAGCACCACCAGCTGCTCGATGCGGAAGAGCCGCGACTGGCGCAGCGCCTCGCGATAGATCTCGTGACAGACAGTTTCAACACTCTTGTGAAAGCCACGGCCGTCGCAGCTAGGACAGGTGCTGCACAGCACGTGCTCCAGGCTCTCGCGGGTACGCTTGCGCGTCATCTCCACGAGTCCGAGCGCCGATACGCTGGCGATCTGTGTCTGTGCCCGGTCACTTGCCAGGGCTGTACGAAACGCGGCCAGCAACTGCTCGCGATGGCCGGGATCCTGCATGTCTATGAAGTCGACGATGATGATGCCGCCGAGGTTTCTCAGCCGCAGCTGGCGCGCCACCATCAGCGCCGCCTCCAGATTGGTACGAAAGCCCGTGTCCTCCTGACTGCTGGTGCCGACGTAACCGCCAGTGTTCACGTCGATGGTGGTCATCGACTCGGTCTGGTCGATGACGATGTGGCCACCGGACTTCAGCATCACCTTGCGTTCCAGCGCTCGGCCGATCTCCTCCTCGACACCATGCAGGTCGAAGATCGGGCGCTGGCCGGCATACAGCTCGACGCGGTCAGCCACGTCGGGCATGAAGGCATCGGCGAAGCTGCGCATGCGGGCGTATTCAGCCGCGGAATCCACCATCACGCGCCGTACGTCCGGGGCCAGCTCCTCGCGCAGGATGCGCACCGACAGGGGCGGCTCCTCATGCACCAGTGTGCCCGGCGGCACGCGCTCGCTCCGGCGAATGTGTTCCCACAGGCGCGAGAGGTACAGCCGGTCTGCGGCCAGCGCCTCGAGCGGCGCATCACAGGCGGCGGTGCGCACGATGTAGCCGCCGCCGGCCGCACTGCCATCCGACTCCAGCAGCGTGCGCATCAGGGTGCGCAGGCGTTCGCGTTCGGCGTCATCCTCGATGCGAGCCGATACGCCGATGCCTCCGGAGTACGGCATGAAGACCAGGAAGCGGGAGGCCAGCGAGATCATGGTGGTCAGCCGTGCGCCCTTGGTGCCGAGCGGATCCTTCAGAACCTGCACCAGCAGTTCATCGCCCTGCGTGACCAGTTGCTGGATGGAAGGCGCGGGTGCGGCATGGGCCGACACGTCGGCATGCACTCCGGCCGGATACTGGATGTCGCCGGCATGCAGGAATGCCGTACGTTCCAGACCCACCTCGACGAATGCGGCCTGCATGCCCGGCAACACACGGGTCACGCGGCCACGATAAAGGTTGCCCACCAGCCCGCGGCGACTGGCGCGCTCCACGTACAGTTCCTGCAGGACCCCGTTCTCGACCAGCGCCGCACGCGACTCGCGAGGCGTGATGTTGACCAGTATTTCCCGGCTCATTCCCCGCACTCCTGCCAGATGGACACGCCCGCGCGCTGCAACAACTCAGCCGTCTCGTACAGCGGCAGTCCCATGACTCCCGAGTAACTGCCGTGCAGTCCGGCAATGAAGGCAGCGGCCAGCCCCTGGATCGCGTAGGCGCCGGCCTTGTCGCGAGGCTCGCCGCTGCGCCAGTAGCGCTCGCATTCCGCGTCGGTGATTTCGCGGAACCGTACCCGGCTTTCCGAGAGCAACGCATCGCAGCCAGACTCGCCCCACACCGCCACGCCCGTCAACACGCGATGCTCGCGGCCTGACAGCTGCCGCAGCATCGCCAGCGCCGGCTCACGCGTGTGCGGCTTGCCGAGCAATTCATCGCCCAGCACCACTCCCGTGTCCGCACCCAGCACCACGGCGCCCGCAGCGAGCGCGCCGGCTGCGATCAGTCGTTCACGGGCCGCCTGCGCCTTGGCACGCGCCAGACGCAGTACGCACTCCTCGATCCCTTCGCCATCGAGGCGCCGCTCGTCAATATCCGCAGCGACGACCTGATGCACCACGCCCAGCTGGCGCAGCAGTGCCGAACGGCGTGGCGAGGCGGATGCCAGTATCAGTGGTGGCGAGACGCTGCTCATTCAAGTCCAGCGAGGATCACGCGCGGTGGTAGGGATGGCCAGCCAGCAGCGACGTGGCGCGATACAGCTGTTCGGCCAGCATGACCCGCACCATTCCATGCGGCAGGGTCAGCGGCGACAGCGACCACTGCTCGCCGCAACTCTTCAGTATTGACGGGTCCAGCCCGTCCGGTCCGCCGATCACGAAGCACAGATCCGCTCCCATCTGGCGACGCTTCTCGAGCCATTGCGCCAGCTCCGTCGTGTTGCGCAGGCGTCCGTGCTCGTCGAGCGCGACCAGATGACCACGTCCCTGCGCAGCCGCAAGGATGTCGCGGCCTTCGCTGGCGCGGGCACGGGCAGCGTTGTCGTTCTTGCCGCGCACGGCGCCCTGCAGTTCGACCAGTTCCAGCGGCA
>Ga0114969_10002139_pt1 | contig 16336 bp, 19 predicted proteins | sample M_130807_MF_Meta_FD_87316 | JGI IMG/M metagenome (GOLD analysis project Ga0114969, IMG submission 87316) | Freshwater microbial communities from Lake Montjoie, Canada to study carbon cycling - M_130807_MF_MetaG | ecosystem: Environmental > Aquatic > Freshwater > Lake | place: Lake Montjoie...
GGAATTTCTACAAATTATTCTAAAGAAGAACTTATAGATAATGGCGCACATATTATTATAGATAATTATTTAAACATCAGGTTAATAGACTTATTGGCTTATAATAAAATACATAATATGGAACAAATTAAATTATATATAAAACAATCACTTAATGTAAATATAAAAAATATAATTATAGATGATATAAAATTAAAAGGAGGATATATTTCTGATGTTATTTCTTTACAAATAGTAAAGAATGATGATTCTATTTTAAATTGTGTATTAAAATTAGAAAACAATACTGAAACAAATTTATCATTAATGGCTAAAAAGCTTAATTTATATGAAAGAGAAAATTATTTTTATGATACTATATCAAAATATGTAAATATTAATATACCACATTTTTTTGGATTAATAAAGGATAATGATTTTAATACTATAGGAATTCTTATGGAAAATTTAAATACATCAGGTAATTATACATTAAATCTCAATTTAAATAAAAGTAATATTAATATTTCATTAAAATTAGTTGAAGAACTATCTAAGCTACATATAAAATTTTGGAATAAAAATATTAAAAATCTATTTCCTGAGTTAAAAAAACATAATGATAAATTATTTAATCCTACGTGGAAACAATTTATTGAAGAAAGAATTATATTGTTTAAATCCACTTGGAAAAATATTTTAAAAAAAAAAGATATAGATCTTATAGATGATATAACAAAAAATTTTGATATAATTCAAGAGCGATTATCAAATAATAATTTAACATTAATTCACGGAGATGTAAAATCTCCTAATATATTTTATAATAATAATAATTTTGAACCCGTATTTTTGGACTGGCAGTATGTTGCAATTGGTAAAGGAGTTCAAGATTTAATATTTTTTATAATAGAAAGTTATGATTTAGAATATATAAAAATAATTTTTCCTATTTTAAAAAACTATTACTACATAAAAATAATAGAAAATAATATTAATTATTCACATTTAGACTATGAGAATGATATAAAAGATTCTGTTAGTTATTTTCCATTTTTTGTTGCTATTTGGTTTGGAACTACACCACAAGATGAACTAATTGATAAGAATTTTCCTTTTTTCTTTATACAGAAATTATTTTATTTTTTAAATTATATTTAATTATAAATTTATTTATTATTTTTTAAAAAATATAATCCTTTGGCAATAATCCCGCATCTTTGGCTTGTTGTGGCGTTAAAACCTCAATATTACAGCCATTACTATTAAGCGACATTGGAAAATGCTGACATTTTTTAGGCGTTGGCAACCCATTAGTCTTCATTAATTTAGTGCGCATATATTCTTCTGCCGATACATCATAATTTAAATCTTTTGTGTAATGTGTGCGCATTATTTTACGTCCGCCAATACGCGTCGTATCATCACAACTATCAGCACATGCTTTAGATCCGGCGTTTGGATTAGAATTAGGAATAACACATTGCGCATTTTCACTTACTACATTTTGAATATAAATGCCTTGGCTATGATCTTCTGCCGAAAAATTTTTTACCCAAATTGTAGGACAGGGTTGATTTAGACAATCGGGATATTCAACCGAAGTCGGATATTTAAAAGCCGAATAAATATGCCCTAGTGTAGTTTTTGTAGAACCTTTGATTACACTATCGTCGTTTGTACAGCAACTCGTCCGTGATCGCATTAAATTTGTTTGCCCCACTACGCCTACATTGCGATACCCTCCGTTGAGAGAAAACGGGCCACCACCAGAAATAGGCGCTTTATACATTCTTGATTTTTTTTTCAAAGTTACTATAGACATTATAAACTAAAAGAAGAAAAAAATTTGAAAGGGAAAAATATATGTCAATATAAATAAAAATAATAATATATTATTTTTATTTATAAATAATGCGGTTTGGTATTGCTAATTGAACAGCGCCAAAATAGTGGGTCACTATAAACGATTTTTAATTGTTGTCCATTCTTAAGTCGGTCACATAAATTATTTATTTTATTATTTGATGAATTATTACTTGATAATGAATTATATATTATATTTACAAATACCCTTTTAAATCTCTCGTCATTTTTTATATCAACAAATATGACTTTAATATTACAATGTGTGCCTATTATTTTCTCAAACACTGTTTTGATATACCTTTTATCGGTCGATGAAGATACACGAGGTATGCAAATGCTTAGCTCTTGCTGATTATTGTTCATTGATGCGAATTAAAAATAATATTATTTCCTATCAATTTTGTACAAAATTGAAATAAATATATACAATTAATATATTATATAACTAAGAGTCTATACATAAAATGCATACAATCTTATCCGGATTAAATAAAACTAAATATGTGCCTCCTTCACAACGGAATAGCCCGTTACCAAAGAAGGCTGTTGAGAGGGTTGAAATACCAAAGAAGACTTCTGACAGGGTTATTGTAAAGAAAAGCCCTGAATTTTCGCTTAATGATACTTCATTATTTCCTACTTTAGAAGTTTCCAATGCTAATAATAAGTCAGCAAAAAGTAATGTTATGAGTTTTGCCGCTGCCGCCAAATATGAAGAACCCAAAAAGGAGGTAGTAATAAGTGAATACAAACCAGGTTGGGTTTACATTAGAAAAAATAAAGGCGTTATTGAATATAAATATATTCCACAAGATCATAAAACTATGATGGAACACTTAAAAAACCAGTTAAAATACGAAGAAACACAAGATTTACGCAGTTTAAAGAGCTTACTTGCTAGATTACAATGGGAGCAGGATAAACAAAATATTACTTTAGGAGATTTATCACCGTTTCATAATAGTATTAGCATTGAAGAACGCTTATATGAAGATTATATGTATGATTCAGAGAATGCTGATACCAATATAAGTCTTGAATACGATACTAGTCTTTCTGACTCGGAAAATAATACTTCTCTGCCTGAAAATAAATAATATAAGTTTAAAATTAATTTACATAATGTAACAAACATATAATAATTACATGATAGAAGAAGACCTTGATACTTCATGGATTGATGAATTTAAAAAAGATAATGAAAAATATTCTGATTTTTACACCGAAGATGTTACAACTATTACTCTTTTTTTTATATACATAGACCATAAAAATAATGTTGAAAACTTATCAAGAGATTTATTGATATTAGATAAGAAAAATACTATTGTTCGTGACCAATTAATACAAATTATTAAACAGAATCAGAATCAGAATAAGAATCAGATTAATAAATATAAATTAATCTCTCTTTTTAAATATAATATAGATATAGAACCAGAAGAAATTTATAAGTTTATTAATAATAAAGATGATTCTTCCTATAATAAACTATTTTTTATACAAGAAAAATATTTAAACGATATAATTTATAAAAAAACTATAAATATTTTTCAGGATTTGAACTCTTTATTTTTAATATTTAAGGAAGCAAGCACGCCTATTAGTAACATTATAAATAAGAACAATATGAATAGTACAAAAAAAACAATTATTATCTCTCAAAAGCACAAAACTAGGCGAAGAAAAAATTAAAACGCTACGTCATACATTTAACTACGTCATATATTAAAATAAACTTAAAGATATTTATTAATTAGTAAATAATATTAGATGTCTCTGTCCTATAAAGAGCGAATTGTAAACTTTTTCACACAAAAAATAAATAATGTTGGAAAAATATTAAATTTTTATGATATTGAAGAAGAATATTATAATTTATTATCAGATATTATTTTTGATACTGATCTTTGTGATATAAAACGTAAATTGTATTTTTCGGTCTTATACAAATTAATATTGTACACACGCGACTCAGATTACGGTATAAATAATTCGGAAGCATCATTTATTATGCTGGGCGCTCTAATCCAATTTGGATATAATAATCAAACAGTCTCAAATGAAATGAATATATTGGCTTTTAATGCCTTATCGTCGTTTACTCAAATATATGGATTTAAAACGGCTTATGGTAACTGGAATGATATTAAATATTTTTGTAATTATTTGAAAAATGTTATTGCGAATAATAACAAAAATGACGTAACTGATTATCAAATATTTAAAGATATTATTGATTTGTATGCGAATCAATTAGCAAATGAGGAAAAATATCTAGACATTATTTCAACAGCGACGCCATTTATGCCGCGAGAGAAATCTAAAGTATTTGGCTGGTTAGCCTATTATATTTCAACGGGCTATTACCAAGCCTGGATAAATACGGCTACCACGAATGATGCTTATATTAGAGCCGTAAGAAAATGTCTAACGCATTATCGCGCATTACTGGCCAATCCTAATAAATTGCCGTTGACTACTTACGGTAGTCATAAAGAAAGTAATAATAAAATTATTGATACCTGGACAAAACTTTTATTTGAAGTTTCAAATGACCGGTATGTATGGGGTGATCAGTTCAGTCATACTATTTTAGAATCGATTAATTACAATTATAGTTTAGGATATACTTTAGAAGATACTTTGGCAGAAGAAAATTTACTTCTGAAAACACACGAAAGTATATCAAAAGAAATTGAGGCAGAGGCACAGGAAGAGGAAGCAGAGGAAGCAGAGGCACAAGAAGTAGAAGAAGCAGAGGAAGCAGAGGCACATGCAGATTATATCGCAGTAAATCCTTTATTTGATGAAAATAATAATAAAAAAGATACAATTGATAAAAAAACTGGTTGGTTTGGATGGTTGGGTTGGAATTAATTTTATTTAAATTATATTTAAAAATAATTTAAATAAAAAAAAATTTTATATAATAATGGAAAATAGTGATAATGATATTGATAATGAAAACGATACTATTAGTGATATTTTAGATAATTTAATGATGCTTATAATAAATCAAACACAAGAAAACGTAAATGCTGAGGTGGCTCATGCTAATACTGGCTACGCTAATACTGGCTACGCTAATACTGGCTACGCTAATACTGGCTACGCTAATACTGGCTACGCTAATACTGGCGAAGATTATATGTACAATCATGTATTAAATTCGTCTCTTAATGATAAATTTACTTATAAGTATATTCTTTCAGAAGAAGGAGAAGCACAATTAACCCCAATAAAATTTACAAACGAATTAAGAGCGATTAATAATAGTTGCCCTATTACGAGTTTAGAATTTGAGGATAATCAAACTATAATTTCTTTACCTTGCTCTCATTATTTTGATCCCGATTCTATAAATAAATGGGTAAGAGAAGAGAAAGCAGAATGCCCGGTGTGTAGATTTAAACTCCACTCAAAAGAAGTAAAAATAGATGAAAAAAATTATACAAGAGATGATCTTAACTCTTTATTTAATTTATATCGCTCTAGAAGTAATTTAATTAACGCTTTATCTAGAATAAGTTACACATACAATCCATTTTCAAATAATTATTTTAATATGTTGATCAGGGAAAGGGATATATATGAAGAAAATAACAATTTAATTCAAAATATGACATATACTATTTTTAGACAATTTTAAATGTCGTCCACTTTTAACCAATCCGAATCCTCTTTATTTTGTGTTGTTTGTTTTGGTTTCATTAATTCTCTTAAAGATACAGGCTTAGGCGCTTGCTTAGGCGCTTGCTTAGGCGCTTGAACAGGCTTAGGCACTTGCTTAGGAGCTTGCTTAGGCTCTTGCTTTTTATCTTCTTCGTCGCTACTACTTTGCTCGTCGCTACTGCTTTGCTTGTCATCACTGCTAGTGATTTGCTCGTCGTCACTGCTTTGCTTGTCATTCTCAATTTCTCCATATTTATTTACTGAACTAGAAAACTCCATCTGGTCATGGTGTTTATTATTATTATTATTTTCTGAAATTGAATCCGATACACTATTTAAATGTTTAAAATCGCATACTTCTATTTGTTTTAATTTATCTTTTTCAGAATGGGAATACACTTCCAATAAATCACATTTTTGTGTTCCATCTGATCTTACTTCCCAGTCCCGAATTCCGACGAGAATCCAAGAACCAACCGTAATATTATTATCACGCTTTCCTTTGGTTTTGAATTTATTGCGAATAATACAACTTCTAGAAACACCATCATTACACATTACTAGACAGTTGGGACCTCCAAATATTTTAGTCACCGCCGCATATATTTCGCCTTCTTCTTTTGCTTTTCTAATATTTTGCTGCGGAGCATATGAACTGCTGCGCGCTTGCTTCTTGGATTTATTTCCACCAGTTGCGTTCTTAACCATTTTGATGTGTTATATGAATTATTATATCTAGCATTTTATGAATCAATTTTATGTATATTTATATAAATATGTATCTATAAATATGTTTGTGTGATGTTTGTGTGTATAAAAAATTTGTTTTTTAAAATGATGATAATTTTTTTATTATATTATATTTTCTATCTCTATTTTATAGATGAGCAAAAAACCGATTACCTGGATTGAACTTTTGAAAGAAAAAATTTCGTTAAAGGGAAAAGGCACTTCTATTGGAGATGTAGCGCCTGAAGCAAAAAAAGAGTGGGTACAAATAAAAGAGGGAAAACACCCAAAGTATATACAAGGAAAAATGACCAAATCTAGCACAAAGAAAAATAAATCAGGAAAGAAGAACAAATCAGGGCGTTTTAGTAAAAAAAATAATTCTTCTATGATGTCTCAATTATTAACTAGTAAAAAAATATGTTCTAGTTGTAAAAAGGAGATTAAACGTATCATGAATAAATCACAATCTGGGGGAGCAGGTAGCTGCGGCAAAACTACTGAAGAATTAGCAAATCAAAGTGGGGGCGGCTGTGGTTGTGGAGGAAGTCCGCTTATGGCTGGGGGTTGCGGTGATGATAGTTGTAGCGTCATGCCCAATGATGCTGAGCTTATTCTGCAAAACGGCGGTAAAAAAAGTAGAAAGAGCAAGAAAGGCAGCAAGAAAGGCGGTAAGAAAGCTAAGAAAGGTGGTAAGAAAACACGTAAGGGGAAAAAAAATGGAGGCTCTGATATGGATGAAGAGGAAGTTCATGAAAATGAAGATCTTGAGCAAGAGGAAGAGGAAGAGGGCGAAGAGGGAGAGGGCGAAGTTGAAGGCGAAGAACCGGTCGAAGAAGATGAAGAATAATTAATTTTTCGTTAGCATAAAATAGCGATTTTTGTATGTTTTTTTAATTTTTTCGGCAATATCTTTTTTATCCATAATGTTATCCACAACCATCCGTTGTATTTCTGTGCGAAGAATCAAAACATTATTCTCACAGAATTGACTATATCCAGCAGAAGGTTTAAATTCTGCCTCCTTCGCAAGAGCTGTTTTAATGTGCTCATCCATTGCGGTAAGTGTCGCCTCCAGCATCGTAATATAATTCCGAGATTTTTTTTTATCCTTTGTTTGTGCCTGTGTCTGCTGCGCTGGCTGCGCCTGTGCCTGTGTCTGCTGCGCTGGCTGCGCTTGTGTCTGCGCCTGCTGCGCCTGCTGCGCTGGCTGCGCTTGTGCCTGCTGCGCTGGCTGCGCTTGTGCCTGCTGCGCTGGCTGCGCTTGTGCCTGCTGCGCTTGTGCCTGTTCCACCTGTGCCTTATTCTTAATATTCTTTTTACGAAAATAATATCTACCGGCTTTAAACATTTTATCTTTCACATCACCTACATAGCCGATTTCATTCATTCGTCTTATTTCTCTTTCCATCTCTTCCTTATTTTCATTATACCAATTGTTCCATTGTTCTTTATACATTTTTCTCTCATCAAATTGATGGACAATCGCAAAATGTTTTATTAAATCCATAACTTCTGATGTAAATTCAAAACGGTAGGTCTTTTTTATCTGCTCCATTTTAGCTTGTGCCTGCTCCATTTTAATTTTTTGTGTTTAACATTTATATGCGCACAATAAGCTATTCAATTTTTTAATTAATTAATATTAAATTGATTTGGTGGAGTTAAGAGTGTTAAGACGTTATTAAAATATTATATTAATATTATATTAATATTATAATGGTTCAAAAAACATATGCTATAACATCGCAACCTTATTATGATACATATAATACATGTTATAAAAATATATTGGTTATAAATGCTTTTCCAAATGGACCGTTAGCTAGTTTAGTTAAAAAAATACATACACCAAAATTGTCGCCTTTTAAACAATCGTCACCATGTTGTCCTATTGAAAATTGTGTATATGCTATTTATAAGATTGATAATTCATGTGAACTTATGAATCCTGATGATATTCCTAATTTATTTGGCTATTTAATAGAAAATGGATACAAAATAGATACATCAATAACTAAAATGATGAATACTTCTGATATAAAAACCACTAATAAACTATTATGTTATATTTCTATAATAAATTGAAATTATTGTAATAAATTGAAATTAATTTAATACTATTATTACATATATACACGCAAACATGGACATGGATAAATCTCCTGAGAACGCTGAAATACAAAAATTAATCAATATCTACATTTCTCAATTGAATGATATTGAAAAAAAAGTATTAACAATAGCAAAAGAACATCTAGAAACATCATTTTCTATAGAAAAAAGTATTGGATTTAAACAATGGTTGAAAAATAATAAATAATATATATTTATTTATCATTATTATCACTTATACTTGTTATCACTTATACTTGTGATCACTTATACTTGTTATCACTTATACTTGTTATCACTTATACTTGTGATCACTTATACTTGTTATCACTTATACTTGTGATCACTTATACTTGTGATCACTTATTAATACGATGCGTCTTATTCGTTTTATAAGTTCTATTATAGAACATATTTAAGTTTTTTGTAATTCTTTTTGATGTTTTATTAATATTTTTTTTTATATTTTTTATACCTCCTATTTGCTGATATGAGGGAGCCTGATAACTTGGTGCCGTAGGTAAACTTGGCGCGGAAGGTATGCTTGGCGCCTGATAATTTGGCATAGCCGGTAAGCTTGGCATGGTGGGTAAAGCAGGCATGCTCGGCAAGGCAGGCATGTTGGGTAAAGCCGGTAAGGCAGGCAAGTTTATGCCTTCAAACTGAGATTTTATTTGATCTACATTTCCTTGTATTCTTGATTTGATACTATTAAAACTATCCAAGTTTGCTCCTAATACGTTTGTTAATAAGGTAAATGTTTTTAAAAACACATTAATAGATGCTTGTATTTGTTTCGCAACATCGTCAAAAAATTTAATACCTTCTACGACCTCTCCGAGTCCCGGCACTACGCCTAAAGCATCTATTGCTGCTGCAACGAATGTTTTTGCTAATTTTACTGATGCTTCTTGGCCTAAATCTATAAATATTGATGTTGCTTCTTTAAGCGGACCAGATAATTCATCAACTAAAATAACTAATATTTCTGCTATACTATTCATAACCTTTAAAAATTTTTGTCTAGTTACGGGGTCTTCTATAACTCTATTTATTTCATCTAATAAATTATTAAGATCCTTACCACTAGTGTCTATCCCTAAAACACTTGTTATCTTATTTATTATAAAAAATGCGATATATTGGGTTATACCTATACTCGAGGATACAATTCCAGATAGACCTGGTTGTTCTGCTAGTTTATATTTATTAGTGTTATTATTATTGTTAGTATTATTATAACTCATAATATATTATTATAAGTTTATATTATTATAAGTTTTTATTATTTAATAATTTTTTTCTATATATTTTTTTCTATATATTTTTTTCTATATATTTTTTTCTATATATATTTTTTTAAATGTAGAATAATCTATTTTTTTTTTATCAATTGTGTTTGTTGTAGCATTTGCGATTGGGCTAGCATTTATGATTGTTGTAGCATTTGTGGCTTCGGTTCCATTTACAATAGCATTTGCGATTGGGCTACCATTTGTGGTTTCGGTATCATTTACAATAGCATTTGTGCTATTATCATTTGTGCTAGCATTTGCCTTCTTAGCAAATTCAGTCATTTTTCCTTTGTATTTAAACGTGTTTGCCCGTTCAGTCATAATATAATATTTCTTATTATCATCATCTGAACCATGTTTTTTATTATAACCTTTAAAATTAGCAAATATTGATTTTGGTTTTGGTTTATCTTCTTCTTCCTCTCTCCTTTTTATATCCAACTCTTTTTCTTTAATAGCTCTTTCCTTTCCCTTTTCCCATTCTTCTTTATAGTTTACACATATACTCTTACAATTATAAGTAATCGCGTATAATCGGGCGACGGCATCTAATGAACTATACGGAATAGTGGTTGAATCGGCATAATACCAAAATGATTCCGTATCACTATTATAACTCATAATTACCTTTCCTTCAGGTGTTTCCTCTTCTAGTGTTTTTAATCTTAATTCTTCTAATTCCTCTTTTTCTAAGTGACGTTCAGGCAAATTTTCTAATTCATCAAAAAACTTAAAACAGTATTCATCCTGGTCAGCATCTTCTTCCTCCTCCTCATATTTATCATTTTTATCATACGCCATATATGAAACTAGTGTGAACCCTAATACAATTCCACTCGTTAATGCGCCAAATACTGTAAAAAAGGTAGTTAACATATCATATAATGTGGTAGGCGTTGATGACATAATATTAATTAATATTTGTAGATATATTTAAGTCATCATTTTTTGCATATTACAATTTTACATATTACATTTTTACATTTTTACATATTACATATTATAAATTTATCTTTCTTAAATTAAATAGATTATTAATATCCTCTTGTATATCCGGCACTGGAATTATCTGAAATGATTTATTTTTATTATTCGGATGTAAACAGACCAGACACATTTTTGTAACTTTTTTTCCATATTTACTTTCTAATATGGCCTTATACGTATTTAACTGCAAGGTATAATGCCAGTAATTTGTATCTGGTATATGACTAATACATTCGGTTAAGGCGTATTTCATAAAACTGTCGGTTTTTTTTATTTCTTTTGAGCGTTTCCAGTCATAAATCATTAAGGTACCATCCGGGTTTTCATAGACCATATCAATTGACCCGGCCAACAATAAATCTTCATCATATATCATCCATTCCGTTCTATACGGCTTTAAATGCGAACAGGCTGCTATAAATTCTTTAAAATAGGCATATTCAATTGAATCGTTCTCATTGTGTAAGCACGGTACTCCTTTATTATAATAACACTCGATATCATAATGCATTTTGGTACCAGCCTCTGCTGCTTCATCACGATTTTTATCCCAGCCAGCTTTTATTTCTTCGCGGGTTTTTCCATAATACTGACTTTTTTCCCATGTTTTCGAAGACATCATCTTGGTAATAATCGCATCAGCGTCAAAATGGGCAAAATGACTATGATTCCAGGTAGTAACCGATGTATATTTTTTATCTTTCTCGCCATTAATTGTATATTTGTGTGGACCTGCTTCAAACGAAATATTATTGTCGCGTTCATGCGGATTTAATGTAGAGAGATATGTATTCATTTTATATGATTATGTAACTTAATATGTAATAAAATTTGAATATAATATATAATTCAATTTTATTACATATTTTTGTAGGTTTTAATACATATTGGGGTTAGTATTTATTTGATTTGCTTTTATTTGATTTGCTTTTATTTGATTTATTCTTATAGGTTTTATTTTTGCGTTTTTTTATAGAACCATTTTTTACATTATAATCATTCATTAGTCTTTGTTTTAAAGTTAAATTGCTAGATGGTTTCGCAAGTAGTTCCATAATATCAGCATTCGTCATTTTTATATTAAATTTTTTATCCTTATCATGCCCTGTTATTTTCATATTTTTTCCATTATATATCGCATCATATGATTTATCATCCAAAACATTACCATTGATAATAGATTTCGTTTCTCCAGACGAGTGAATAAAAATACTCATTTATTATATTAACATATTTTATTTATATATAAAATTCGATTTAAAATTAATATTATACAATACTTATATCATGCCGGCTACGAATACGATGGGGCCTAAGAATACGATGGGGCCTAAGAATATGATCGAGGCTTTTAAAAAGCATGGTATTTCTGCCTTGAAACAACTATCCGAAAAAGAATTAATCCATATCATTCAGTTAGCGGATGAGGGTTATTATTCCGAAGATAACGGCGAACCATTAATGAGCGATAATGAATACGATGTTTTAATTTGTTATACTGCTGAACGGTTTCCTAAAAGTATAGCAATAAAAGAGGGCTATACAAAAATTGGCATGGTGGCGGCGGAGAAAAATAAAGTGACTTTGCCTTATCAAATGTGGTCGATGGATAAAATTAAACCTGATACGGATGCGTTGAGTAAATGGATGACGACTTACACATGTGCGGAGGAGACAGGCTATGTGTTATCCTGTAAATTAGACGGCATAAGCGCGCTTTATACGACGGAGAGCGGAGCAGGTTCAAGCGGAGCAGGTTCAAGCGGAGCAGGAGCAGACGCACATGTATGCGAGCCGAAACTGTATACCCGCGGAAATGGGGTTATCGGCCAAGATATAAGTCATTTAATTCCTTTTCTGCGTTTACCGAAAACAAAAAATATCACTATTCGCGGCGAAATTATTATTTCTAAACAATTATTTGCTACAAAATATGCGAGTATATTCGCAAATCCGCGAAATTTTGTGGCTGGTGTGGTAAATAAAAAAACAGAAGATAAGGCGAAATATAAAGATTTATCATTTGTGGCTTATGAGGTAATTTATCCGGTTAGGAAACCATCCGAACAAGTCAATTTTCTATTAGGCATTAAAGAAGTAGAAGTGGTTACTCATTCCAGAGAAAAAATAATAACAAATGATCTATTATCTAGTTATCTGGTAAAATGGCGCGCGGAGTGTAAGTATGAAATAGACGGGGTTATTTGTATTCATGATAAAGTGTATGAGCGAAAAGCCGGCAATCCTGAACACGCTTTTGCTTTTAAAATGGCTTTATCCGACCAGATGGCTGAAGCCAAAGTCGTTGATGTTATTTGGACCCCGAGTAAAGATGGTTACCTAAAACCGCGGGTCCAAATTGAACCAGTTATTTTATGTGGGGTAAAAATAGAATATGCGACGGGGTTTAACGCAAAATTTATTGAGAGCAATAAAATCGGCGTGGGCGCGGTGATTCAACTTATTCGGAGTGGCGACGTGATACCGCATATTAAACAGATGATACAACCGGCGGCGACTGCTCTATTTCCGCAGGTAGATTATTCGTGGAATGAGACGCGAGTGGATATTATGTTGGTCGATAAAACGACGGATGAAACGGTTCGGATAAAAAATATCAGCGGTTTTTTTGTTGGTATCGGCGTAGATGGGTTGAGTTCGGGAAATATTAAAAGAATAATCGATGCTGGCTTTGATACTATACCCAAAATAATTAAGATGGACGAGGCTGATTTCTTAAAGGTTGACGGATTTAAAGAGCGGTTAACAGAGAAAATAAAAACTGGTATTAAAACCCGATTGGCGGAGACCTCCTTAGAAGAGTTTATGCATTCGTCTAATATATTTGGGCGCGGGTTCGGCACTAAAAAATTTAAAACTATTCTGGATGCCTATCCGGAGGTTTTAGTTGCTGGTGGTGGTGTGAAAACGCCGCTTGCTCAGCTTAGAAGTATCGCGGGTATGGCCCAAAAAACATCCGAACAATTTATAGAAAAAATACCAGAATTTATACAATTTATGAGAGATATTGGTCTAGAAAATAAACTTTATTCTTTAGAAGCAAAACCGGTTTCTTCGCCTGAAAAAAAAGAACATCCTTTATATGGAAAAAAATATGTGATGAGCGGATTTAGAGACAAACCCTTGATTAGCGCATTAGAACGCGTTGGCGCAGAACAAGGCGCCAGTGTAAATAAAAATACATTTGTTTTATTAGTGAAAAGTCTAGACGAGGATGCCACCACCGCCACCACGAAAATTATTGATGCGAAAAAAAATGGGGTGCCTGTGATGACGGTTGACATGTTTAAAACTAAATACACTATTTAAATCTTCTTATGAAGATTGTCTAATATTTATACTAAAAACTAAACTCATATTCTACGACATTTCTTAGATTCATTTTCAAATAATTGTATATTTCTTTTTTTACGCGCATATGAATCTGCTCTTGTGTGAGATTTCCGCCCATTATTTTCTGAACATTTCTCGCATACTTATATGAAAAGTCATCTTCACGCATCCTATGTTTATTTTCGGTTTGCCACTTTATAAATTCAGTTAATATATTTTTAGATAAGGAGTTCATTAAATTCGCAAACATCTGTGGCGATAGTATTTCCCACTTATTATCATCATTGTAAATAAATAGAATATTATCTTTTTGGTCGAAGGCTTTGATTGGCTGAGTTTCAGCATTGGGTGTGCCTTTATTATCATCTGTGCCTTGAAAATTGAGTAAACTCTTGATTATCTCCGAGCAACCAATTACCATATCTGAGTTAAACACCGCTTCTAGATGTTTTCTTGTTATAATAATTCCAGCTAGCCACTCGGTATATTTTATATTTTTTGTATATTTCTCATTTAACCAATCAATCACATTTAATTTTTTCTTCTTGGATTCTGCCCATTTACTCAATTCTTCGACCTTTTGTTCTAGCTGTGAATTTTTTGCCGTCAATTCTAATATAAGTGTGAACATGTCGCGAAAACTCGGCAGATCGTCATTATTATTACTCTTGTTCAATGTACCTTTGTTATTATATTTATTTAATGTATCACACAATAGATAATGTTTATCATAATTCGGTTTTAATTTATAAGTGCGATTACAATATTTACATTTATACGGAATTATTGATATAGGCATAGCCATTTGTTTAATTTTAATTATAGCTTTTATATAAAATTTATAATTTTCAATTTTTTGTTTAATTATAATAATTAATATAATATTTATTATTATTATAGATGCCTTGTGATTGTGGAGATAATAACTATACAAATACGCAATGTGTATCATGTTCCGGAGGATCTAATGATGCGAGTGCTATACAAAAAAAAATATGGAAACAAGTTCGTGTGCCGTCTTCAATTTATAGTATGAATCTGGGAGCATTGAATATGGCGTCGGAAAGATTAAAAAATGCGACACTTGCTAACCCGCTCAACTGGAACCAATCAAGTGATAGTTTTGTGGCTTCACAACAAACCGCCTACCATCCCACGCACGGCAATTCGTTACAAAGGACTTTAACTAGTATGCGACCCGGGGCGGGGGCACCGGCCGGTACGGGTGTAGATATCAAACATAATTCATATGCCCGCTATTTAGGTAGAAAAAAGGCGATTAATCTTAGAACCCAAAGTAATGCTAGTGCGGCGACTGTGCCTATTCAGGGTAATAAAACACAGTCATATGGTCTAATTAGTCAGAGCCAGAATTGTAATTGTACTACTTAATATATGCTTAAAATATAATATTATATATTTTATTTTATATATAATATTATATATTATGTCTGGTATGGGAATGATATTTACAAATTCAGGTGAGCGTAGAAGTATGCCAGCACCAAGACAAGCGTCAGCACGGGCACAAGCGCCAAGACAAGCGCCGGCGCCTATGACAGCACCAAGACAAAGTCGTGATTTTCCTCCAGTTATGTCCGGTGGTGCGCTCTTTAGAACAATGGATTTAGGTAGTTTAAAAAGTGGGAAATCTTGCGGAAGTTGCGGACACTAATTATTTAAAAAATAACCTAGCAAAATATATAATGGATACTTTTAATCTCAATTCTGAACTATATAACGATGAAGAAATAGAAACTTTATTTAATCTTAAAAAACCTTATACAACGCCTGATATTTTAAACGCAAAAGACCTATTATTAAAACAACTTATTAGTAGTAAAAGTTTAGGTTCAGAGAAACAACTCGAAATAAGTTTTTTTATTGATACCATATCAAACCGTATTACAAATAAAAAAAATATAAATAATCAAATTATTCAACATGGGAGTAATTTTTTAATAGAAGATACCGCAAAACCTACGAAATTACTTGACGGAAGATTAGCGGGGCAGGGTAATGTTCCACCTGGATTTTTAAATCCTATTAATGTGCGCACGATAACACAGAGTATTAATATTGATAGTCGCTTTCGACCAAACTATTACGGAACGAGTGCTACAAATTTCACTATCTCATTGCCTTTTACCCAAAAACATGTTGTTAAAATGCGTATCGCGTCGATTGAAGTCCCGATGTCTTATCATGCTATTTCAAAGTTTAGCGGAAATTCTACGTGTCTTATTATTGATGCTAGTGGCGCTGGTACAGATTGCTGGTTAGTTGTATTGCCTGATGGAAATTACGAACAATCCAGGGCAGGAGAAAGCAAC